>JADMIO011184600.1_pt1 | contig 76591 bp, 72 predicted proteins | sample 8958161 | NCBI WGS metagenome assembly JADMIO01 (sample SAMN16585339, study PRJNA669376) | soil metagenome | isolation source: Crop rotation soil | place: USA: Cullars Rotation, Alabama | collected 2011
CCGCGACTTCAAGTCACGTGAATTCCAAGCTTCGGATCCCACTGTGCTGGAAAGCAGCGCAACCTCGAGATCGGACGGGGTCACCTCTACAAGCCGTACCAGAAACCGCGGCCCGAGATCGTCGGGACCGTGGTCGCGCCGTTCTCAAAAGGGGTGATCGAGATGGGAGCGAAAGACTTCCATCCGCTTTCGGCGAACTTCCTGTTGTCCAAATGGCTGCCGAGCCACTGGGCGAACTACACCGAAGGCAAGAAAAGAGTCGGGCAGACGCCGGACCCGGCCGATTGGCGCATCGCGCGCACGATCTTCGTCGCGGACGACGACAAGCTCGCGCGCCGCTACGCGATCGAGGATACGCAGAGCCCGTATCGTTTCTACTGGAAGCAGATGTACACGAAGATGGTGCTCGGCGGGCGGCACGGCGTATTCAAACAGAGCCGCGAGCAGCCGGATTCGGAGCTGACCGAGAGCTACGTCCTCGACAATCTCGTCATCCACGGCACCGTCGACAAGGTCGTCGACGAGATCCTCAAGCTCCGCGAGGAAGCCGGGGACTTCGGCGAGCTCGTCTACGCCGGCATGGACTGGGTCGACCCGCGTCTTACCAAGCGCTCGATGGAGTTGATGGCGACCGAGGTCATGCCGCGCGTGAATGCGGCGATCAAGGCGGAGAGCGGCAAAGCGAAAGCCGCCGCGTAGCGCACGCACGGCGGTCCTGAGCTCGCCGGCGCCGGGCCGCAGGGTGGGCGAGGCCCACCGGCATCCTTCGGAGGAGGGAACGAAACTATGAAAATGAATTCCGGCTTTCGCCGGAATGACGCCGTTTCCTCACGGCGTCAGACCTCGTCATCCCGGCGCACGCCAGGATCCGTCTTGACGCTGCTCCTCCTCCTCCTTGCGGCGAGCGCCGCCGGCGCCGCGCAACAGCAGCAGACGTTCCCCACCCGCCCGGTGCGCATGATCGTTTCCAATGCGCCGGCCTCGGCACCCGACGTGATCGCGCGGCTCGTCGCCGTGAAGCTCGGCGAGATCTGGGGGCAGCAGGTCGTCATCGACAACCGTCCCGGGGCGACCGGCCTCATCGCGGCCGAGCTGACCTCCCATGCGGCCCCCGACGGCTACACGCTGTGGATGAACACGATGACGGTGCTCATCGCGACGCTGCAGGCCCAGAAATACATGCTCGCAAAGGACTTCGCGGCGGTGAGCCTCGTCGGCTCGACACCGTTCGTGATCGTGGTGAACCCCGCGACGCCGGTGAAAACGATGGCGGAGTTCATTGCCTACGCGAAAGCGCGGCCGGGCCAGCTTTCGTACGCCTCCGCCGGCACGTGGGGCTCGTCGCACATGTGCATGGAAGCGCTTTCCGCCATGACGGGCATCAGCATGGTTCACGTGCCCTACAAGAGCAGTCCCCAGGCCATCACCGATATCATGGCCGGGCGCATCCATACGTACTGTCCCGCAGCGCCCGGCCTGCCGATGTTCGCGGGGAAGGTCCGCTCGCTTGCGCAAACCTATCTCAAGGCGACGCCGCTCGCTCCCGGATTGCCGGCGGTCGCGGATACGGTGCCGGGCTTCGAGCTGCTCGGCTGGTACGGCATGCAGGTGCCGCTGAAGACGCCGAAAGCGCTGGTCGCGAAAATCAACGCCGACCTCGTCACCGCGCTCAAGGACCCCGATCTGCGGGATCGCATGTTCAAAGTGGGCGCGGAAGCGGTCGGCGACTCGCCCGAATCGTTTGCGGATTTCCTCAGGAAAGAAACCGAGCGCTGGGATAAAGTCCTGAAGCAGGCGGGAGGCGCCCGTCTCCCGCAGTGGACCAACCCCCAGTGAGAGGAAAATCATGCATCTCAAAGGCAAAGCCGCCGTGGTCACCGGCGCAGGGCGCGGCATCGGGCGCGAAGTCGCGCTGCTTCTGGCGAAAGAAGGTGCGAGCGTCGTCGTCGCCGATCCCGGCGTAGGCCGCGGCGGCGAAAAAACCGACGAGCATCCCGCCGACGACGTCGTAGCGGAGATCACGAAAGCCGGCGGCAAGGCCGTCGCGAACTACGACTCCGTCGCCGACTACCTCAAAGCCGGATTGATGGTGAAGCAGTGCGTCGATACGTTCGGCAAGATCGACATCCTGGTGAACGTCGCCGGGAACCTGCGCGAGCGCATGATCTGGAACATGTCCGAGGACGATTTCGACTCGGTCGTCTCGGTGCACCTGAAAGGGCACTGGAACATGTGCCATCACGCGATCAAGTACATGCGCCAGGAAGGCTTCGGGCGCATCATCAATTTCTCCTCCGACGCCTTCAAGGGCTCGGTCGGCCAGTGCAACTACAGCGCGTCCAAGGCCGGCATCATCGGGATGACGCGCGCGATCGCGAAGGAAGCCTACAAGTACGGCATCACGGTGAATGCGATCTGCCCGTCGGCCGACACGCGCATGACGCTTACCGATGCGGTGAAGCAGAACCGCAAGCGGAAGTTCGAGGCCGGGCTCATGACCAAGGCCGAGTACGACCGCACGCTCCAGAACCGCGGGCCGGAGTACATCGCGCCGCTCGTCGCCTTTCTCGCGCTCGAAGACACCGACTACATCAACGCGCAGGTGCTGCACATCGAGCGCGGGCGCGTCCACACCTACTATTTCGGCGAGGACCTGCGCTCGCTCTACAAGGGCGACGAGGGCATGTTCACGATCGACGAGCTGATCGAGACCGTTCCGGGCTCGCTCATGAACGGCATCACGCCCATCGTGCCGGTCGTGAAGAAGGACGAGGCGGTCAAGGCCGGTGAGGCGAAGCGGGAGAAGGTCGGCTGAGATGACCTACGACCCCAAAACCTTCCGCCCCCTCACCTGGTTCGACGCGACCGCGCGCTTCCACGAGCGCGAGGACGACCCGCGGCGCTATCTCGAGCGCTGCCTCGAAACGATTGCCTCGCGCGAACCCGCGGTAAAAGCGTGGGTGGTCTTGAACGAGTCCGGCGCGCGCGAGCAGGCGGACGCCTCGGCCGCGCGCTGGCGAACCGGCAAGCCGCTTTCCGCCATCGACGGCATGCCGATCGGCATCAAGGACCTGCTCGAGACGAAGGACATGCCCACGCAGATGGGCTGCGCGGCGTTCGAAGGCAACTTCCCGAAGCGCGACAGCGCGGTGGTGCGCGCCCTGCGCGATGCCGGGGCGGTGATCCTCGGCAAGACCGTCACGACCGAGCTCGGCGGCACGCATCCGGGCCCCACGACGAATCCTTTCGACGCGCGCCGCACGCCCGGCGGATCGTCGAGCGGCACGGCGGCGGCGATCGGCGCGGGAATGGTGCCGGCGGCGATCGGCACGCAGGTCGGCGGGTCGGTCATCCGGCCGGCGAGCTATTGCGCCAACTGGGCGTTGAAGCCCACGCAGGGCGCGCTCCATCGCGGCGAGCGGCAGGGCTACAGCCAGAGCACGGTCGGCGTGCATGCGGGCTCGCCCGTCGACATGTGGCGCGTCGCAATGGAAATCGGGCGGCGCACCGGCGGAGATCCGGGGCATCCGGGACTCTTCGGCCCGGCGCACGCACCCGACGCGGTGAAGCCGCAGACGCTCGCGGTCATGGAAACGCCGGGTTGGGAAGGGCTCGACGGCGCCACGCGTGAAGCGTTCGAGCGGGTGCTTGCGGCGCTGCGCGACCTGAACGTCACCGTGCTTCGCCGCGGCGATACCCCGCTCCTCGAATCCTTCGAGCGCGGCATCGCCAACATGCAGTGGATCAACGGCGACATCTGCGCGTTCGAGAACCGCTGGAGCTTCGCCAACATCGCGGAGCAGCAGCCCGGGAAGCTCTCCTTCCGCGCGATGAAGACGCTCGAGCGCGGCAACGCCATGAGCGTGGAAGACTATCGCCAGCGCTTGCGGGAACGCGAGGAAGCAAAGCAGCGGCTCCTCGCCATCGGGCCCGTCTGCGACGCGCTCATCAGTCTCTCGGCGCCGGGCGCGGCGCCGATCTTCGACGACTCGAACCTGCGGCCGACCGGCGACGCGGTCTTCAACTGTCCGTCCTCTTCGCTCGGCGCGCCCGCGGTGACGATCCCGATGCTGGCGGTGGCGGGCATGCCCGTCGGCGTGCAGATCATGGGACAGCCCCACGCCGACGCGCGGATCGCCGCGATCGCGCGGTGGATCGGGGAGACCGCCACGGGGTGACCCGCTGGTGAGGGTAGGGAGGTTAAGGAGGGAAACCGTGCAAGGTTTCCCTCCGTTCGTAGAGCGGCGACGCCCTAGCCTTCAGGCGAGCGCCGCTCACCTCACGCTCAGCGTCATCCGCTTCCACGCCGGGTCCTTCCAGCGCTGGAACGCGGCGAGCTGCGTCGGCTCGGACGCCTGGCGCTCGGTCGAGAGCGTATCCAGGCGCACGACTTCGAAGCTGCGCTTGTACTTGCCTTCGCTCTTCGCCTCGCGCGCGACCAGCATCTGCGTGCCGCCCGGCACCCATCCGGCGAACTCGACGTAGCCGACATCGGGGCTGGTCGGCGCGGGCGGCAGGATGCTCACCGTCCAGCCGTCGGCTTCCTTGCGAAATACCCACAGCTCGCGCCAGGTATCGAGGGGCTGCACCGCGAGCGCAAGGGCGTTGCCTTCGCGGTTGAGCGTCGCCGACTCCGGGTAGACGAGGCCGTAGGTGCAGCGCTTCGCGAGGGGATTCGCCGCGCCGCGCTTGTCGTCGACGAGGGTGATGCAGGTTTCGCCGGGTTGGCCGGGCGTGGTGACGACATGCGGCCGGCCTGTGCCCGACCGTCCCGGATTCCCGCCTGGCGCGGGGATGGCGGTTTGCGCGGGGACGACGGACCAGCGCGAGACGTTCACGCGCATCGCCGCGGCGGCGTAGCTGCCGATGTCCTCATCCGCGAGCTCCGACTTGTCGATGCCCGTCATCGCGGCGAGCGCGCGCTGGCCGGCGACATCGGCGCCTTCGCCCTTGCGCGCGCGCTGGTAGGCGAGGCTCGCCCAGATGCTCGCGCGGCGCATCAGCACGCGGTTCGCGAGATACGCGGGCAGCGCAGCGACGTCCACGCGCTCGAGCACCTCCGCCTTCCATTCGTCGAGACGCAGACGCTCGGAGGGCGACAGGTCGGGGCTCACGCAGCCGGGTCGCGTGAGGCCGAGCGCGGCGCGGGCGCGCTGCTGCGCGTTCGATTTCATCGCGAGCACGCGGCGGAATGCTTCTCCGTCGTAGCAGATCTGCACGTGGTCGTCGCGCTCGACGGTCGCGAACTTCACGCCGTATCGCGCGGCGACTTCGAGGTGCGCGGAAGTCGCGGCCTGCGCTGACTTGCTCAGCGCCGCGCCCGAGGACGCCCGCTTCGCCAGGCGGTCCGCGAACGTGCCGAGCGCATCCAGCGCCTCGATGCCGGGCTCGCCGTTGACTGCCTCCGCGGGAGCGGCCTGGAGGAAGGCTGCGACGAAGCCGATGCCGAGCGCTTCGGAGCCCGGCGTCTCGCGCACGAAGCGCACGACCGAGAGCAGCTCCGGCGCTTCGGAAGCGGCGAGTGCGGTGCGGCGGACCTGGGAAGCGCGGATGAAGCCGCCGCGCTCGCGGCGGTGGTCCCAGACCTGGAGGTAGTCCAGGCGCTCGCCGCGCACTTCGATCACCTCGCCCTGCCACAGCACCGCCTGCTGCTGCGCGGCGTCGCGCGGGGAGGCGCGCAGCGCCGCCTGGTCCTGGACGACGATCGCGCTGCCGCCCGCCGGCGCGGCGGCGGCGAAATGCACGACGGCGGCGAAGAGGAAGACCGCGATGAGGATGCGTACCATGGCTAATTCCTTTCTTTCGGCTCGCGCGCGGCGACCTGCTCGTTGTCTTCGGACCCTTCGGCGACCTTCGTGTCGCGTTTCGGCCCGCCGACCAGCGTCTGGCCGATGAAGCCCCCGTCCGCCGGCGGGGGCGCGATGATGACCTGGATCTTGTCCGAGAGCTTGTCCGCCAGCGTCTTCTGGATGAGCAGCGGGTGCTTCGAGAGGAGCGCCCCTTCGCGCGCCATCTGCTCCGCGCCGACCTTGCCGACGCGCTCGAGGCGATAGGCCTCGGCGTCGGCGAGCTTTTGACGCGCATCCGCTTCGCCGACCGCTTCGATCCTGCGCGCTTGCGCGTTGCCTTCGGCGCCTTTCACGCGCACGACGTTCGTCGCTTCCGCTTCGAGCTTGCGCTGCTGGATCTGGCGCTCGCGCAAGGGGAGGATGTGCTTCATCGCTTCCTCCTGCGCCTTCGCGGCGATGATCTGCTCGCGCGCCGCGGCCTCGGCAGCCTTCTCACGGCGCGTCTTTTCGGCGTCGCCTTCGAGCGCGGTCTCCTTCACGCGCTTCTCCTTGAGGTCCAGCGTGTATCGCATCTTTTCGCTGGCGAGCTCTTCGGAGAGGAGCGATTCCATCCCACGCTTGTATTCGGGCGGAAGGTCGACCTTCCCGACCTGCACCGAGCGCAGGATCACGCCGTCAGCCGCGAGCTTCGCGCCAAGCTCCTTCTCGATCGCCTGCTGGATCTCCGGGCGCTTGGTCGAGAAGATCTCGCGCGCGCTGTAACGGGCGAAGGTCTTGTAGATGACGCCGTGGACGGCCGGCTCCACGATCTCCTTGCCGATGTCGTCGGGCATCGTTTTCGACATGGCGGCGACCTTCGCCGGGTCGATCGCGTAGCGCACGGCGAGGTCGACGCCGATCGAGAGGCCCTCGATCGACTGCACCGGCGCAGGGCCGTCGGCGCGGGCGGCTTCGGTTGGGCGGTAGGTCTTGTCGCGCAGCGAGTAGACGCGCAGGTCGTATAAGCCGGGGACGACGAGCACGCCGCCGTCGCGAAATTCGGTGACGGTGCCCGTCAACTGGTTCACCCGCACGCCGATTTCACCGCGCTCGACGTTCTTCAGCGGGAAGTGCGTGTAAAGAAGATAGCCGACCGCACCCGCGAAGCCGATCACGATGAGCGTGCGCCGGGCATTGTTGATGCCGGTGAGCGTGCGCTGTGCGCCAGCGGTCGCCGCGGTAACGGTGAGGCCGCGGAGCTTCGCGGCGCCTTGCGAAAAGGAATCCCGGATCGCCAGGACCAGGGTTTTCAAGCGGTGCAGCATGATGGTCTCCCTCGAAGTTGGGTGTCAGGGACGCGTTCGTCCCGGTTGCCCATTCTTCGCAGGTCGCCCGGAAGTAGAAACGCGGCCGCGGGGCGACTCGCGTCACGTGGTGGAGGTGGGGCTTCCGGGGGCGGAAGAAAAACTCACACGCGGCCGGGGAGGCGGGACGTAAGATCGGGGTCCGTAGGATCGGGGTCGGCAACCTCGTCGCTGGCGCTCCTCGCATATATGAAAATCGCCGTCATCGAAGACGACAAGCCCACGAGCGATCAGCTCGCGGGCTGGATCCGCGCGGCGCGGCCGGGGATCCAGGTGGACCAGTGGTTCAACCGCGACGAGGCCGAAGCCGCGCTGGCGCGAGAGCACTACGACGTCGTCGTGCTGGACATCGAGCTCGAGCGCGAGCGCCACGCGGGCGTCGCGATCATCAACGCGATCAACAAGCAGCGGCAGGGGACGCCCGTACTGGTGGTCTCGGCGATGCCGGCGACGATCTATCGCAGCATCATGAAAGCGCTGGACGCGTGGGACTACCTCCAGAAGACGACCTTCGAGGAGAGCGACTTCATCGACACCTTCCTCGACATCCTGCGCGCGGCGGGAAAACGTGGCGGCGCGCCGAAAGCGTCGGAGAGCGCCGCCGAGGAGCTCTCGCTCGACCCGCTGTGGCAGCGTACGCCAACATGGCGCGGCGAGCGCATCAACCTCCCCCTCACCGCCCAGCGCATCCTCGCGACGCTCTACCGCCGCAGCGGCGAGGTCGTGTCGTACGACGATCTCTTCGACGTCGTCAAGAGCGGGCGCAACCGCGACAACGTCCGCAAGCACGTCGCGACGATCCGCGAAGCCTTCCGCGAGATCGACCCGGCGTTCGACGGCATCGAAAACGTTCCGATGCGCGGCTTTCGCTGGGTCGCGCGTACGCCGGCGAAGAAAGCCCGCTGATGGAGCTCGGCCTGCCGAAGCTGGCAGTGCCGCGGCTCGGCCTCGCAGCGTTTCGCCGGCGGATCATCTTCCGCGGCACGTTCCTCTTTCTCGTGGTCGCGACGCTTGCTTTCGCGCTCGTGCTGCTGCGCGCCGAGAAGGAGCGGAGCTACGCCGCCTACGAGCAGGGTTTCAGGAAAACGCAGGCCGAGATCGTCGCGAAGCTCCGCCATCCTTCGGGCCAGCTCGCGCTCCTCAATCCCGCGACGCGCGCGGGTGCCGTGACGCCGCTCAAGCCTCTCGTGCTCCCCTATGGCGCACTCGATTTCGACGACCAGAACAAGGTGCAGCAGGCGGTCGAGATGGCCGGGTGCTCGGTGCAGTACCGCGACGGCAGCTCGGCCTGTGTCGCGATCGGCAACAACCCGTATACCGGCGGTTTCATCTACCTCGTCGGCAGCTTCGCCGCGGGCGAGCTCTCAAGCCGCAGCCGCGGCGCGCTCGATCTGAGCGAGGTGCACAGGGCGCGCGTCACGCTCACGCTGCGCGGCGAGACGACGCGCTGGATCGCGCCGTTCGAGCGCCTCGCCGAGCCGCAGGCGGTTCTCGTGCGCGGGCGGCTCACCGGGTTCGTCGAGACCGGTCCCGCGCTCGCCGCCAGCGCCCGGCCCGTGCGCGACTTTCGCGGGTGGCTGTGGCAGACCGGAGAGTGCGCCGCCGCGGCGGACGACCCGCAGACGTGCCCGAAGCGCGCGTTTTTTTCGATACGGCTCCCGGTGGATGTCTTCCGCGAGGCGCTCTACCGCAGGCCGCGCCCGGCCTGGCCCCCGCCGGACCTCGACAAGACCGAAGTACGCGTGGAGATGTTCGCGCCCGGATCGGACGAGCCGATCTTCGACAGCAATGCCGAAGGCGCGCGCCCGCCGTTCTCGCTGGAGGATCTCACGGCGACGCTGCTGCCCGGCGAGACGCTGCGTATCCGGAAGATCGGGACGCCTGCCCAGGATGCGATCACCGTCCAGGGCCGCGAAGACGCTTCGGGCACGCCGTCGCGATGGCTTGCGCGCCTCATCGGGCGGCTCCCCGTGGGCGAATACGCGACTCCCACCGGACGCGACGTGATCGCGACCCCGATCGGGAGCTACGAGCTCGTGCTGACCGGCGATCCCGGCGCCCTCGATCGCAACCTCGGGGTGGTGGCGACGCGTCTCTCGTGGTTCGTCGCTGCGATGCTGCTCGCGATCGCGCTGGCGTGGCTCGTGATCGAGATCGGGCTGATCCGCCGCATCACGGTGCTGACGAAACGCGCGGCCTCCGTGTCGTACAACGTCCGCGATCCGCAGATCGACCGGCGCATCGGCGAGCTCGACGTGTCCGATCTGCGCGGCAAGGACGAGCTCGGCATCCTCGCCGACGGGCTTTCCACGCTCCTCCAGCGCGTGAAGGACGACGTGCGGCGCGAGCACATCCGCGCGCAGCAGGAGCGCGACATGTGGCATGCCGTCGGGCACGAGATCATGTCGCCGCTCCAGTCGCTCATGGTGCTGCACGGCGGCGCCGACGATCCGAGCCACCGCTACGTCCAGCGCATGCAGCAGGCGGTGCGGGTGCTCTACGGCACGGCGAGCCCGAGCGAAGCTCTCGAGGCCGTTTCGCTCGATCTGCGAGCGGTGGACCTCGATGCGTTTCTGCGCAACGTCGCAGCCAACGCGCGCTTCGCCGGTATCGAGGACGTGCGCTACGAGAGCGCGGGCCGGCCCGCGCAGGCGCGCGCCGACGAGTATTCGCTCGAGGACGTCGTCACGCACATTCTTCGCAACGCCGATCGGCACCGCACGCCGGGCACGCCGATCACGCTCGCGCTCGCCGTGGCGGACTCCACCGTGAACGTCACGATCGGCAACAGCGGCGCGCCGATCGATCCGGCGATGATCGAGCGCATCTTCGAATACGGCGTGTCCGATGCGGGTGAAGCGCACGACACGGAGCATCGCGGGCAGGGTCTCTTCGTCGCGCGCACCTATATGGCCAAGATGGGCGGCACCGTTACCGTTCGCAACGCAGACGCCGGTGTGGCCTTTTCCCTGACACTCCAGCGAGCCTAGCGGCCTATAATCGAAAGACGTTTCGTGGAGGACCGGATGAAACCGCTCGCCGTACTGACCAGCCTCGTTGCCGTCCTCGTCGTGGCTGCCGGATTCCTTCCGACCGACGCGCGGGCGAACATTACGCTCACGCAGCGCGGCTGCCAGACTTACGCGAGCTGGTCGGGCAACATCGTCTGGGCGCGCGACCTCGGTGCCGACAAGGAGAAGACGCGCCTCGAGCTGGTCGGCCTCGACCAGAAGACGCCGGCCAACATCTACGCGCTGATGCTGCGCAACCTCGACACGCTCTGGACGACGAACGCGAGCTGGGAGACGGTGACGCTCGTCATCCTCCAGGATTGCATCAATCGCCGCGGGCAGTACGAGGAGGCGACGTAGGCCGCGGCGCCTCGCTTCGCTCGGCAAAAGAAAAAACAAGCCGCGCCCCGGTAAACGAACAGAGGGAAACCGATGGTTTCCCTCCGTTACCTCCCTTCCTTCGGCGATCCTCTCGGATCGCTTCGCCGCCTTACGTTTCGACGAGCTCGATCGCCTCTTTACTTGGCCCTTCGATCATCGCCGCGCGCGTGTCCCCGAACTTGTAGGGCTTCGCCAGGAACTTCACGCCCTCGCGCTCGAGCTTCTCCACCCACGCCTCGAGATCCTCGACGCCCAGCCCGAAGTGATCGACCAGATGTCCGCGTGAATCCGCGAACGGCCTGTCGGTCTGCGGGGGATACCAGGCGAGCGCGACGTCGCTGAACTGCACCGCTGCCCGCGGGCTTCGATACATGCCTTCGCGCTTGAGCGCGGGCCACGTCGGATCGGGACCGCGCGCTACCTTGCAGTTCGCTTCGGTCATCCCCTCGGGACGCTCCCGGCCCGCCATCTTCGGCGCGTTCAGGTGCTTCTCGTACCAGAGCTGCGCGCAGAAGACGTCGTGCTGCCACGCGTGAATGTGATTGAAGTACTCGCTGGGGTGGTTGCCCGCGATTTCCACCAGCGCGCCGTCCGGACCTTCCATGTAGGCGAAGCCGCCGCTCTTCGCCGGCTGCACGTTCTGGGCGCGCGCTTCCGCGATCCCCGCCCGGGTGCGTCCCAGCACGCCGGCGGCGCCCGGCCACGTGTCGCTGCTGATCTCGACCGACCCGCCTTCGTCCGAGGTATAGAGCGGCAGGAGCTTCACCTGCGGCCGGGCGCGGAAGCTCTCGAGCGTTTTCCTGGAGTCGGGCACGTGCCAGCCGAAATGCCAGATCGAGCTGCCTTCGAGCGGCGGACGCTGGCTCACTTTGGTGAACAGCATGTAGACGTCGTTCGCAGCCTTGAGCGCGGGTTCGCCCGCCCAGGTCGTTCGCGACGAAGTCGGAAACTGGCTCGCATACCAGTCGATCGCCGCTTCGGGATCGACGGAATTGAGATGGATGTGATGGAACGTCGGGCTTGCGAGCATGGTGTCCTCCGGTTGATCTCACGCGCGCGCCGTCAGTCGACGCGCTTTCCCTTGCGATACGTGTGGTTGCGGTCCTTCGCGTCGGGCTCCGCCGTCGGGTCGAGAACGACGAAGCTCGCCGCGTCCGCGCCGGCGATGCGCACGTGCTTGCGGAGCGGTTCCCCCGGCGCGGGCTCGAGGAACGAGTAGAACACGTTTTTCGCGTCTTTCGAGTAGTGGTCGTCGAGCGGCGCGAACGTAGCGCCGTCGCTGCCCGGCACGGGCCGCTGGTGGTAGTAGCCGCTCGCGCGGTCGCGCGCGAAGGCGTAGTCGATCAGCTGGAACGTCTCGATGTCCTTCACCGGGAAAGCCACGCCTTCGAAGTAGACCTGGGCGCGGTCGCGCGCGTACCCGTGCTCGAGGGGGCGGAAGCTCGACGCATCGGCGCGCTCGAGCACGGTGACGCGGCTTTTCTTCGTGGTGAAGTAGTCCTGGCTCTCGCGGTACGTGTCGCAGTGATACACGCGGTTGCGATCCTTGGCGTAATGCGGGCTCAGCACCTGGAACGTATCGGCGTCGGCCTCGGCAATCAGCGTCGAGTAGTAGTACCACGCACCGTCCTTTTTCTGGAACGGACTTTCCTTTTCCTTCACACCGCATCCGAAGAGGATCGAGAGCAGCCCCACGATCATCGTCCCCCGAAAAACGACTAAGCTCGACATACCCGCACCGCTCACGCCGACGGTGCCCGAATTCTAGAGGAATACCCGCATGGCCGAGCGTCTGACGATCCGTTCGAGAAGGTTCATGGGACAGGTGTGGGAGCTTGCCGCGCCGTACTGGCGCTCGGAGGAGAAGTGGCGTGCGCGGCTGCTCCTCGCGGCGATCGTCGCGATGACGCTCGGCATCGTCTACATGCTCGTGCTCTTCAACGACTGGAACAAGATGTTCTACGACGCGCTCGAGAAGAAGAACGAGCAGGATTTTTTCGGGCTGATGCTCTATTTCTCCTTCATCGCCGCCATCTACGTGGCGCTGCAGGTCTATCGCCTCTATCTCCAGCAGATGCTGGAAGTGCGCTGGCGGATCTGGCTGACGCGCCAGTATCTCGGCGAATGGATGAGCCATCGCGTTTACTACAGGCTCGAGCTCGACCCGCTCGGCACCGACAACCCCGACCAGCGTATCGCCGAGGACCTGAGAACCTTCACGAGAGAGACGCTTTCGCTCACGCTCGGGCTCTTGCGGGAGGTGGTGACGGTGGTCTCTTTCGTCACGATCCTGTGGGTCATCTCCGGCCCCCTCACGTTCACCGCGCTCGGCACCGAGGTGACCATTCCCGGATACATGCTGTGGGCGGCGCTCATCTACGCGGGCGTGGGCAGCGCGCTTACGTACTTCATCGGCAGGCCGCTCATACGCCTTAACTTCGAGCAGGAGCGCCGCGAGGCGGATTTCCGCTTCAATCTCGTGCGAATGCGCGAGTACGCAGAAGGCGTGGCGCTCTACGGCGGCGAGTCCGCCGAGCGGGAGCGGCATCTTTTCAGGCTCGAGCGCATCCGGCAGAACTGGTATGCGCTCATGTTCTACACGAAGCGGCTCGGCGCCTTCACGGTCGGGTATGCGCAGGTCGCCATCGTGTTGCCGTTTTTCATCGCGGGCCACCGCTATTTCTCGGGGCAGATCACGCTGGGCGGCCTCACGCAGATCGGAAATTCCTACGACCAGATGCGAAGCTCGCTCTCCTGGTTCGTGGACAACTACGACCGGCTCGCGAGCTGGAAAGCGAGCGTCGATCGCCTCCTCACGTTCCATCACGCGGTCGAGAGAGCCACGGCGGAAGCGCAGGCGAAAACGGGCGAGCGCGTGGCGGCTGCGGCCCGGGAAGGCGTGCACGCGGATATCGAAGCGCTCGCGCTGCCGGGCAAGGATGGCGTTCCGGGGCGCGTGCTGCTCTCCGGCGCGCGGCTCGACATCCAACCCGGCGAGAGAGTGCTGATCGCGGGCCCGTCGGGCAGCGGCAAGAGCACGCTGTTTCGGCTCCTCGCCGGCATCTGGCCCTTCGGCCGCGCGCGCGTGCAGGTCCCGCAAGGCGCCCGCATGCTCTTTCTTCCGCAGAAGCCGTATATCCCCATCGGGACCCTGCGCGACGCGGTGACGTATCCGAACGCGTCCGTTCGTCCCGAATCGCGCACCGCGACGCAGGCGACCGATGCGCGCGCGTTCAGCGATACGGCGATCGCCGAAGCGTTGCGCGCGGCCGGCCTCGACGGCCGCGCGGAGCGGCTCGGAGACGAGCGCAACTGGAGCATGGCGCTCTCCGGGGGCGAGCAGCAGCGGCTCGCGGTCGCGCGCGCGCTCCTGCACGAGCCGGACTGGCTCTTCCTCGACGAGGCGACGTCCGCGCTGGACGAGGCCGGCGAGCGATCCATCTACGAGCTCCTGCGCGAGCGGCTGCCGAATACCACGCTCGTCAGCATCGCCCACCGGCCGAGCGTTGCGGGTTACCACGATCGCAGGATCACGCTCGCGCCGGAAGGCGGCAGGATGGTGCTGTCGGGCTCGTAAGGGTGGGCGAAGCCCCCCAGCCGGGTGGGTTGCGCTGCGCTCAATCCACCGCACGATTTGTGGTCATCGCGAGGAGCCGCGGTAGCGCGACGTGGCGCACGGAAACGCAACGGACGCTTCGGGATTGCTTGGTCCTACAGTCCTCGCAATGACAGAGACGCCGACGCCGTCTCTGCCACCTGCGCGACGAGCGCTTCGGCGAACCGAGGGTTCGCCCGCACGTCGATGTACTGCACCTTGCGCAGGTACAGCTCCGGCACGCCGTCCGCGGTACGCGCGACCGGGAACATGCGCAGCCGCCCCTCGATGCGGAGCTGGTCCGCGATCTCGATCTCCTCGCGGCAGTAAGGACGCTCGAAGTAGCGCTCGGAATACACCGGAACGAACGAGCGCGTGCCGAGGAGCGCAAGCTCGATCTCGCGCTTCCATTGCCTGCCCGCCTCGATCGAGGTTTCGTCGAAGAAGATGCGATACGGCGTGCCGTCGGCGTGCTTCAGCGCCGCCAGCGGCGCGACGACTTCGCTCTTCACCCACGCCTTGTTCTCCGGCGGGTCGTGCGCGTAGCTCACGAAGACGTCGTACTGCGCGACGCGCTGCTCCGCGCGGCCTGAAAGATCGCGGCGCACCTGCTCGTTCGCGATCCAGTCGCGCGCGCCGAGCCAGGCGAAAGCCGCCGCGAGGGCCGCGCAGGCGATGGGAAACGCGACGGGGATGACGCGGCCGGCCAGCAGCACGATGCTGCCGGCGCCGAGGAGGACGAGCGCTGAAAACACGAATGCGCCCGGCGCGAGCAGCCGGGGGAGCGCGTTCCACCGCGCCGGGGCGACGCGCATGCGGGTCGCGCGGAAGGCAAGCTGGAACGTGCCCCAGCAAACCAGCGCGGCGAGCGCCGCGAGGCCGGCGAGAGCGAGCGGATCATTGAGCGGCTCGCGCGCGACGCTCGCGCGGCCTGCGGAGAGGTCCGAAAGCGCCCACGCGAGGAGCAGCGGGCCGGGACGCTTCAGGATGTTGTCGCTGTCTTCGGCGAAGCTGCCGACGATCGCGTAGGCCGGCGCGCCGTCGGCCGGCAGCGCAGGCTCGATTTTCGCGGCCGCGTCGGCGAGCCGATGCGTGAACGGCTTGAACACCGCGTCGGGCCCGAGGGGAATTACCAGCGATTGCGGCAGGCTCCCGGCGCGCTCCGGCTCCACCGCTGCACGCACCGGCAGCGCCATGACGCGAACTTCGCCCGCCTCGGTCGGCAGCGTGAGCTCGCGCTCGTACTTGAGCACGCCGAATGCGTAATCGAGGTGCGTGTGGCCGTAGCCGTCGAGCGCCGAGGAATAGATCGCCTCGTGGTGCGACTTCATGAAATCGCCGGTCAGCCGGCCGTGCCGGTCCTGCGGATCGACCGCGGCGTAGACGCGGGCGCCGCGGGCACGCAGCGCGGCGATGCCGCTCGCGATCGCTTCGGCGCCCGCGGGATTGTTCGAGATCCAGATGTCGATGAGAACGGTCCGCGGCGGCGCGGGCAGCGCGGCGAGCTGCGTCAGCGCCGAGCCTACCGCCTCACGATAGCGCCGCGGCTGGTCGCGCCGCGCGTCTTCGGGATAGTCGACATCCACCAGCCGGATGCTGCTGCCGGGCGAAGGCGTTTCCTTGAGATAGAGCGCCCGAAACGCGAGATGGTCGGCCATCTGCCACACGCCGAGCGTGCCGCCGGCGACTGCAAGCACCAGGGCGAGCACCACAAACGAGACGGCCCGGACGAGACTGCGCGCGCGCATCTATTTCGGTTGGGAAGGCGCAGCGATCGCGAGCGCCCTCTTGCGGTACTCCCTGGCCTCCCCGGCATTCCCCGCAGCGTCGTGGGCGTTGGCGAGCGTTCGCATCGACTGGGCGACGACCTCCGCCTTGGGGCCGAACAGCCGCTCGCGCATCGCCAGCGATTCCTCGGCGGCTCCGATCGCCTTGAGCGGCTCGCCCGCCAGTCGATAGTCGCGCCCGAGGGTGATGAGACTGCCCGCGATTTCCGCGTGGTCCCCTCCGTACACGCGCCGCCGCATCGCGAGCCCCTTCTCGAGGTACTCGATCGCCTTGCGGTAGTCCTGCAGGCCGTCGTAGGTTCTGCCGACGTTGTGGAGGCTCGCAGCCACCTTGCTGCTGTCGCGCCCGCCGCTGATCCGGCTGCGCATCGCCAACGCCTTTTCGTGATATTCGAGAGCCGTACGGTAGTCCGCGACGAGGAAGTACTCCAGGCCGAGGTTACTGTAACTGTCCGCGATGTGCGGGTGGTCGCGCTGGGCGAAGATGCGTTCGCGCATCGCCAGCGCCTTCTCGTGATAGTCGATCGCGCGGCGGTGCTCGCCGAGAAGGCCGTAAGCGAGCCCCAGATGGTTGATCGCCATCGCCGTGTCGGGATGATCGCGCCTGGCTCTGACGCGCTCCGACATCGCCAGCGCCTTGTCGTGATACTCGATTGCCTTGCGAGGCTCGCCGATGGACTGGTAGGCCCGGCCGAGGTTGTTGTAGCTCGAGGCAACGGCCGCGCTATCCCTGCCGCGCGCCAGCCGTTCGCGCATCGCGAGCGCTTTCTCGTTGTACTCGACGGCCTTGCGATACTCGCCGAGGTTGCGGTAGGTGATCGCGACCTGATTGAGACTGGAGGCCATAGCAGCGTGATCGCGCCCGTGGTACTGCCGCTCGCTCATCGACAGAGACCGCTCGAAGTATCCAAGCGCTTTCGGAAACTCGCCTGATTCGAAGTAGGCGCTGCCCACCAGACGCACGCAGACGCCTTCCCTCCAGGCATCCGAGAGCGCTTTCGCGAGCGCGATGCATCGGCCTTCGAGACCGGCGACCGCGGCCTGCCTGCCGGTGCGCCAGTACATCTCCATGAGATTGATGACGCCGCGCAGCACGCGACGCCTGTCCTTGCTCGCTTCAGCGAGCGCGAGCGCTTTCCTGAAGTAATCCTCCGCTTCCGCGAAGTTCTTGAACTCCGCCAGATATTCTTCGACGTTCAGGCGGTAGGTCTTGCGCTGTCCCGCCTTCAGTTCTTCGGCGACGCGGATGCCGGTCTCGGACGAAATCGAGTCGTCGTCGGAGCCCGCGCCGGCTCCGAGCGGTGCCGCCGCGAAGCGGATCTGCACCTCCCGCTCCACTTCGACGACGCCTTCGGTCACCGCCAGCGTGAACGTCTGCCCGGGATCGATCTCGACGCTGTAGTCGGTGCCCTTCACCGCCGCCGTGATGCGGTCGTACTGCACGTTGAAGAAGTCGAGCGCCTTGCGCACCTGGAAATCGATGCGCCCGCCGAGCGGCTGGTGCGATTCTCCGTTGCCGGTGACCAGGCCCGCCATGAAGCGCGAGCCGGGATAGAGCGTGATGCGATTGCCGTTGCTGCTGGTCAACTCCACGCGCGCGCCGCGCGGCACCGCGATCTCGGTGCCGGGCGCGATCGCGTCTTTCGCATTGAGCGTCCGGGTCTGCGCGGTCCCGGCTCCGGGCGCTCGCATCTGCACGCCGGAAACGCTTTGGACCGTCTGGCCTTCGACCGTGAGTGCTGTTACCGTCAGACCCTGGGCGACAGCCGAGCCGGCCGCGCTCGACACGAGCACTGCCGCAGCGATCAGAACGCCCAGCGACCGCATCACGTTTCCCCTATGAAACCCCGGCGCGTACAGGATAACGCAACATGACGGACGCAAAAGACTGGCTGGGCCGCGTGCGCAAGCTCGAAGCAAGCGGCGACCTGCTGCTTGCGTACGACATCGCGCTCCAGGGCATCGCGGAACACCCGGGCGACGCATGGCTCGCGCATCGCGCGGTGCTCAACCTCGCGAAATCGGGGGCGACCGGACGCGCCCGCGCGGAGTTCGAGCGGCTCGGCCTCGAGGCTTCCAGGGAAGTCGACATCCGCTCGCTCGACGCGCGTATCGCGAAGGACGACGCGCTGCGCGCGGCCGGCGCCGAGCGCGCGAGGCTTCTGAAGCGTGCGGCGGACCTCTACGAAGCCATCTATACGGAGACGCAAAACTACTACCCGGGCATCAACGCCGCGACGCTGCGGCTTGTGGCGGGCGAAGCCGATACCGCCCGGCGACTCGCCGGTGAGCTCCTCACGGCTTTGCGGGCGCTCGCGGCGGCCTCGAAGGATGCGCATTCCGACGAGATCTACTACCGCGCCGCCTCCGAAGCCGAGGCCGCGCTCATCCTGCGCGATCTGCCCGCGGCGCGCGACGCGCTCGCGCGCGCGGCGGCGGCGAGCAGCGATCTTGCCGCCCGCGCGACGACCCGGCGCCAGTTGCGGCTCATCTGTGAAGCGCACGGCATCGAGGAGAGCGTCCTCGATGCGCTCGCGCCCCCGGCGGTGATCTGCTACTCGGGACACATCATCGCCGCGCCCGGCGCGAGAGGCCGTTTTCCTTCCGGACAGGAGGCGCAGGTCGCGAAGGCGATCGCGGATCTGCTCGAGCGGCGCAAGGTCGGTTTCGGCTACGGCGCGCTCGCGGCCGGCGCCGACATCCTGTTCGCCGAGGCGCTGCTCGCGCGCGGCGCGGAGCTGCACGTCGTGCTGCCGTTCGAGCGCGAGGAGTTCATCGAGGTTTCGGTTGCGCCGGCCAAAGCACGATGGCGCGAGCGCTTCGAAGAGTGTCTCGCCCGCGCCCGGTCGGTCACCTACGCCACGAGCGACGCGTATCTCGGCCACGAGGCGATCTTTTCCTACGGCACCATGGTCATGATGGGGCTCGCGGTGCTGCGCGCGCGCTTTCTCGATGCGGAGGTCCGCCAGGCGGTGGTATGGGATGGCGAGGAAACCACCGGCGCGGCGGGCACGGGGTTCGACGTGCGTACCTGGCGCGCGTATGGCCGGCCGTCCGACGTCATCCGCTCGGGGGAGCGCGCGACGCCGAGAAAGCCCGCCCCGGCCTCGCCTGCGCAGGGGCGCGAACTGCGCGCGATGCTCTTCGGCGACGTAAAGGGCTTCAGCAAGCTCAAGGAAGCGCAGATTCCCGTTTTCGTCGACGGCATCCTCGGGGCGATCGGCGGCGTCCTCGACCGTTACGGCGCGGACGTGCTCCACAGCAACACCTGGGGCGACGGCCTCTACGTCGTATTGAGCGGGGCGGAGGTCGCGGCACGCTGCGCCCTCGACCTCCAGGAAGCGTTCACGCGCCTCGACTTGGCGAAGATGGAGCTGCCGGACACGATGGCGTTCAGGCTCGGTGGTCATTTCGGTCCCGTCTACGAATCCTGGGACCCGGTCCGCAAAGCCGTCGCCTACATGGGCGCGCACGTGAGCCGCACCGCGCGCATCGAGCCGGTGACACCGCCGGCGGAGGTCTACGTGACCGAGCAGTTCGCGGCGCGGCTCGCGCTCGAAAGCGCCGCTTTCGACTGCAACTACGTGGGTGTCATGCCGGCGGCGAAGGATTTCGGGGTGATGCGGATGTATCACCTCGACGCGAAATAGTCCTCCACCAGCTTCTTCAGGGTGTCCACGAGCTCGTCCGTGACCTGCCCGTCGGGCATCTTGATCCAGTGGGCCCGCTTGAAGCGTTCGGGCACGCGCGCGGAATAGGCCTGCGTGCCGTCGACGACGACGGGGAGGATGAACGGCACGTCGTCCGCGAAATTGAGCGCGCGATCGGCCGCGATGTTCCACTCCCGCCTGAAGTAGCCTTCCTGGCGCGTCTCCGTGCTCTGCGAGATGAGCGGCACGAAGTACGAGCACGCCTCGATGCTGCGGCGGATCTTGAGGTCCCACGCGTCGCCTGCCTGGAGCCTCCCGATGTCGAACCAGACTTCGAGGCCGGCTGCGCGCAACGCCTCGGCGATGCGCGTGGCGACGGCCAGATCGTCGCGTGCGTAGCTCAGGAAGATCCCGCCGGCTTTCAGCGCTTCGGTCTCCGCGCTCGGCGCGGCGGCGCGCGCGGGGGCGGGGGCGGGCGGGGGTGCTTCGCGGCGGGGCGCCGCGGCCGGCGCCGCTGCGACCTCGGCCGTTTGCGCCGGCGCGTCCGTGGCGGCGATCACCGGATGCGCCGCCACGATGCGCCGGGCGGCGGCCACGAAAGCTCCGCGGTCGGATTCGGAATCGATGTTCTGCGCGAGCGTGTCGACGAGCTCCGTGTCGTCGTGCGCGCTCTTGCTCCCGCGCGTGACCAGCATCTTGCCCAGAGGCCCGATGTAGCGTGCGAGCAGTTGCGTCAACTGACGCGCGCCTTCGTCGGGGGTAACCGGTGTGCTCATGCAGGCCTACGGTAACACACCCCCACCATCAGCCTTCCAGCATCTGCATCGCCTTCTGGAGACTGCGGCGCATGCGGTTGAACGACGCGCCGAGAACCGAGATCTCGTCCTTGCCCTGCGCCTGTGCTTCCGGTACCGAGAAGTCGCCCGTGCTGACTTTGTCGGCGGCCTCCGCCATGTGCTGGATGGGCTTGATGATGAGCGCGGAGAGCATGAGGTTCAGCACGACGAAGACCAGCGCGAACACCAGTACGAGCGACGCCATGAACGTCATGAACGCGCGGTTCGCGCTTCTCACGGGCAGGTCCGTGGGCACCGACACGACCTGCGCGCCGATGACTTCGTTCATTTTCCAGCCGAACCCGTTGGCCGGTCCGTAGAGCGCGAGCATCGGTTTCGGCGCATTCGCCGCCGTGTCGTGGCACGCGAGGCAGGCGGCGTCGCTCACGCGTATCGGCCGGGCGACGTAGAGCGAGCGTCCGTTGGGCGTGTCGCGCTCGCCGTTCACTTCGGTGGCCGACTCGCTGTTCCTGAACTTCGCCACGATGTCCGCTTCCCAGTCGGCGGCGCGGTTGGTCGGGTTGGTCGGGTTGAGCACCGCTTCCTTGTAGCCGTAGTCCGGATAGGTTTTGCGAAGCTCGCCGAGCGTTTTCGTGGCCGCGAACGCCGGCACGCTCTGCGGCAGGAACGTGTGCGCGAGCTGGGCGTCGAGATGGGGCCGCACGTCGCTCACCGTGTAGCCGCGTATCGCGAGCGCCGCTTCCATGAGGAGCCGCGCGTGACGCAGCGTCTCGGCCTTCGCGTTGCGCTGCAGGAGCTCGTACGAGCTGAAGCCCGCGATCGCGAGCCCGCCGAGAAACACCAGAAGCAGAACCAGATTGAACTTGAGCCGCAGGCCCATATCGCTCGTTTTCATCGCCATAGACTACTACCTCTCGAACCGTTTTTAACATAGTGGGATCCGGTTGCGCGGAGTGCGGAGGCACGGCATAGTCGGCCGATGGCGGATGTCAAGAACGCGTTGCTGTCGAACATGCCCGTGGTGATCGCAGGTGCGATCGCGATAGCCGCGGCGGGCGCGTGGATCGTGTTCTCGAGCGCGCCCGACGAAGACCTCGCGCGCGCACCGAAGCCCGTGACGGCGAACGCCGAAAAAAGCGACGGCCTGCCGCCGATGCGTGCGCTGCCGCCGGCGGGCACGGATCTCCTGCCGCCCCTGAGCGCACCGCCGGCTGATTCACCGAAGGTCGAGGAAGCGACGCCGCCGCCCGCGCCGAAGCTCCCCGAGCCCGCCAAAACGGCTTCCAAGCCGTCCGTAAAGGAAGCCGTGCCCACGCCGCCGGTCACCACGGCCGCGGCGCCGCCGATCGAAAAGCCGCCGCCCGTTGCACCTCAGCCCAAACGCGTCGAGAAACCGGCTGTCCAGGCGTCCGCGCTGGCGACCGGCAACTACGTCGGCAATATCAGCGGCGGTGAATCCGCCGGAGGATTGACGCTGGTCATTTCGAGCGTCGAGGGGGGCACCGTCAGAGGCAGCGCGCAACTCGCCGGCGGGGGCGCTTGCGACGACACCTATCCAATGCAGGGCAGCTTAAGCGGCGGCAGGCTCGCCCTTCGCGCGACCAAGATGGGCGGCCGCGCGGGCGACTGTCCGTTGAGCCTCACGCTGACGGTGGAAGGCGACCGGATGGCGGGCTCGTCCGGGAGCGGCGGCGGCGTGCAGCTCAAGAAGCGCTAGCTGATACATCCCATCAGCTCGGTCGCACTCGCCACGTTCTCGAGGTCGAGCAGGATTGCCGCGGCGCGTTCGGCCTTCTGCGGCGATACGCCGCCCCACGCGGCGCACTCGTTGAATTTCTCCAGGAGCTCCTCGCGCGAGAGCGGATTGTCCGTCGCGCCTTTCGCGGGGAAATAGCCTTCGCTGTACGAGGCGCCATTCTTGAGCCGCACCGTGATGTTCACGCGCGCAGTGGACACTTCGATGGAAGGATCCGGGTAGACCTTCACTTTATTCACGAGGGCCTGGACGTCGGGACGGGCAACGACCTCGTCGGTGATCTCGGTGAGTCCGAGCCGCCCGGCGATGAGCGTGATCGCGGGCCAGTATTCGGCGCTGAACTTCGCCTCCAGCCCCGTCTTCGGCTCGTGATACATCAGGATGTTGAGCGAATGCGGCCGCACGCCGCATTCGATCCGCTCGACGTCTGCGGCGCCGAAGCCGTGCGTCTTCATGAGCGACTGCATGCCTTCGACGGCTCCGAGCGCGGACGCGCACACCGGGTGCGCCTTGATATTGATGCCGCGGCCGAAGGTTTTCTCCAGTATCCCCCAGGGCTTGCCGAAGCCCGCAATCTTTCCGAGGTCGTATTTCGTCGCGACGAGCTGCAGGAACCCGACCTTGCCTTCGAACGCGCTCCTCGCAGCGGTGAAGCCGCCTTTCGCGAGCAGCGCGGCGCGCACGCCGATCTCGTTGGCGCGGCCCGCATGAAACGGCTTGCAGTGCGTCCCGAACTGCTCCTGGAAGCCGCCCGCTTCGGACGCGGCGATGCCGAAGGCGCAGGCGGTCTCTTCTTCGGTCAGGGCGAGCAGCTTCGCGGCCGCCGCGACCGCACCGAACGCGCCGATCGTGCCGGTGGAGTGCCAGCCTTTAGCGTAGTGGTCGCCGCAATCGACCAGCGCCTCGCCCAGCTTCCACTGCACCTCGGTGCCGAGCATGTAAGCGGTGATGATGTCGCGCCCGCTGGAACCGAGCTTCTCGGCGAGCGCGAAGATCGCCGGCACGATCACGACCGAGCCGTGCCCGATGAAGATCTGGTTGGTATCGTCGAAGTCGAGGACGTGGCCGAAGACGCCGTTCGCGAGCGCTGCATTGGTGACGGAAGTCTTGCCGCCGATGCCGACGAGCGTGCATTCCGGGTGGCCGCCGACCGCCTCGATGTACTGCTTCACGGGTGCGGCGATGGATTCGGCGGACCCCGCGATCTCGACGCCGATGCAGTCCAGCATGCAGTCCTTCGCTTTGGCGCGCGCCTGCGCGCCGATGTCCTCGAAGCGAGTGCCCGCGACGAGGCGGGCGAAGGTTTCGGTGAGATACATGCTTTCCGTTTCCGGTGCGGGTGAGCCTGGACTATATTCATCCTGCAACCATCGGAGCAACAATCATGATCACGGTGATCGGCCTATCGGGAAGCCTGCGCAAGGGCTCGTTCAATTCGGCGGTGCTGCGCGCGGCCGCGGCCCTCATGCCGTCCGGGAGCGAGCTCCGCGTGGAGTCGATCGCCGGCATCCCGCTCTACGACGGCGACGATGAAGCCGCGCACGGCGTGCCCGACGTGGTGACGCGGTTGAAAGACGCGATCGCCGCCGCCGACGGGCTTCTCCTCGTGACGCCGGAATACAACAACAGCCTGCCCGGCGTTACCAAGAACGCGATCGACTGGCTTTCGCGCCCGCCCGGCGATATCCGGCGCGTGTTCGGCGGCAAGGCCGTCGCGCTCGCGGGCGCGTCTCCCGGCGGTTTCGGCACCGTCCTCGCGCAGAACGCGTGGCTGCCGGTGTTTCGCACGCTCGGCTGCGACTTCTGGTCGGGCGGGAGGCTCCTCGTTTCGCGCGCGGGGACGCTCATGGACTCGAACGGCGAGCTCTCGGACGCTGCCACGCGCGAGAACGTTGCAAAATTCATGAAGGGCTTCGTCGATTACGTCGCGTCATCGCGAGGACAATAGAACGAAGCAGTCGATCGTCATTGCGAACGCAGTGACGAAGCAATCCCGAGATATCCGTAAAAGGGGGTGAAGCATGGCCGAAGCAATGAAAGGGTCCTGTCTCTGCGGCTCGATCGCGTTCGAAATAAAACCGCCGTTCGTCGCCTTCCGCTACTGTCATTGCAGCCGCTGCCAGAAGGCTTCCGGCAGCGCGCACGCGGCGAATCTCTTCGTGCCGGCCGCGCAGTTCGCGTGGACGAAGGGCGAAGCGTCGGTTAAGCACTACCATCTGCCGCAGAGCCAGCGCTTCGGGGTGTCGTTCTGCCCCGCGTGCGGCACGCGGGTGCCGCACAAGGTCAAGACGCGCGAGGACTATCTCGTTCCGGCGGGCGTGCTGGACGACAATCCGGGCGTGCGTCCCGAGAGCTCGATCTTCTGGGACTCGAAGCCGGCGTGGTACGTCTCGCCCCACGAGCACGACCGGCTGAGCGAATACAAATAAGGCGAACGAACGCTCGCCGTGATCGTCGACCTCACACGGCGTCGTGTGGGGCCGAGCGGAGCAGGATCCCGAGGCGAGCACGACGCTGGAAGACTTCGCGCGGTTCATCGGCCCGCACGGGACGCTGTTTCGGGCGGCGGCGAGGCCCGAGCCTCAGGCGAGCGCCGCCGCTATTCCCAAAAAGCGAACGTGCGGGTTTCGATGCTCTCGCGCGGCGGCGCGTCCGCCGGCGTGTTCGGATCGTCGAAGGCGCTGTGCGCGGTGAAGCGCGAGGGCTTGCTCGCATCCGAATCGAAGACCTTGAAGATCAGCGCCTCGTTCCGCGTCATCTGCGGGAAGTAGTACCACTTGTGCGCCGGGTCGTGAGCGATGTGATAGACCTCGCCGGTGCGGTACTGGTAGCGCCGCTCGACCTTGATGAAGCCTTTCTGCGGGATGCTGCGGCCGTCGCAGATGCCGAGCGGATCGATCATCACGGCGCCGCGGATCGGCCGCCACACCTGGACGATCGCCCAGCGCTTCTTCATGCGGCGCTCGGCTTCCTCGGCGCCCACGATTTCCCGCAGGCGCACCGGCGCCGACTTTTCCGTGTAATCGTTGTGCACGCCTTTGACCGTCGGGCGGGCGCCTGAGACGCGCTGCGACTCGTCGTCGGAGATGCGGATCGTGTGGTCGAACACGACCACCTCGGAGGCGCCCGAGTGCTTGCAGACGAGCGCCTGAACCTCGGGGTCGTAGACGCGCTTGCGCTCCTCTTCGTCGGTGAAGTCCTTCACCCTCGTGTGGTGATCGACGAATACGAAGCCGTGCTCGTCGAGCCTGAACGTCTCGCGCTCGGGCCGGCCGTTGTGGATGACCATCTCGCGCAGCTCGTATTCCGGCGGCACGGCGTTCTTCTCCATCTCGGGCCAGTCGATGTAGCGGATCGCCGGCTTCCCGGTCGGGATGACGTAGTTGAAGTTCGCGCGGATCGTGTCGGTGATCGGTTTGTCGATGACGGCGGCCATGTGCGTCTCCTACATCGGAAGCTCGCCGCGCACCAGCACGCGGTAGAGCAAACGGAATTCGTCGGGGTTGTAGTCGAAGGACGCGCGGTGCATCGCCGCGCGGTTGTCCCACAGCAGCATGTCGCCCTTGCGCCACTGGTGGTGGTAGATGAATTCGGGCTTGAGCGCTTTCTTCAGCAGGTCCTTGAGCAGCTCCTGCGACTCCGCCGGTCCCATGCCGTCGATGTTCTCGGCCTTCACGAGGTGGAAGTAGAGCGCTTTGCTGCCGTTGTCCGGGTGCGTGCGCACGAGCGGCTGGAGCACCGGGATCGGCTTCTTCTCCACCTGCGCCTCGGCCGAAACACCCGAAGCGCTCTTGGATGCGCTGCCCAGGAACACGTTGACGGTCTTCATGCCCTGGATCTTCTCTTTCGTTTCCTCGGGGAGCGATTCGTACCCCGCGCGCATGTTCGCGACCGCGGTGCCGCCGCCCTCGGACGGCAGCTCCACCGCGTAGAGGCACGTGTATTTCGGCGGCTTCACGTGATTCGTGTGATCGGTGTGCCAGCCTTCGCCGTGCTTTACGCGCTTGCCCGATTTGTCGATGTGTCGATTCGACACTTCGTGCACGAGAGGACAATCGGGCAGCGCATATTGGGTGAAGTGCTGCTCCATAGGCTCGCCGAAGACCGACGCGGCATTCAGATACTGCTCGGGCGTGAATGCCTGGTCCCGGATGACGAGCGCCACATGCTGGACCACCGCGGCGTTGAGCGCCCGGCGCGTCTCGTCGTCGATCGGCTTGCGAAGGTCGACGCCGGTGACTTCGGCGCCGATGTGCTCGGAAAGCGGGGTGACTTTCATTGCCGCTGCTCCTCATGTGCGAGGCCGTCCATTCTACAACTCCTGTGGACTCGGCGGCGCCGAGGGTGGCCGGGTCGAGCGCGATGCATGTAGCATTCCCCCACACCCCGAAGGAGATCCCCATGGCAGAAATGGCAGCAGGCCGCGCCGTCGTCGAAGCGCTGCGCGAAGAGGGCGTCGAATACATGTTCGGCATCTGCGGCTCGACCACGAACAACATCCTGACCGAGCTCTACGACCGCACGGACTTGAAGTTCATCGACACGCGCCACGAGCAGAACGCGGCGCTGATGGCGCACGGCTACTGCCGCGCGTCCGGCAAACCGGCGGTGTGTCTCACGACTTCGGGGCCCGCGACGATCAACCTCGTCTCCGGCATCGCGCTCGCCTACAAGGGCCGTTCTCCCGTGATCACGATTGCCGGCGATGTGGCCACCGATCACCTCGACCGCGACGGCAACCAGTCGTTCGACCTCGTGAACATCTTCAAGCCGGTGACGTTCCTGGCGAAGCACGTGCACAAGACGGAGCGCGTGATCGACGCGATCCACGATGCATTCCGCGTGGCGATGTCGGGAAAACGCGGTCCCGTCATGCTCAACATCCCGCGCGACCTGCTCGACCACACGACGATCGATTACTCGCCGCAGTCGCCGGACCGCTACCGTCCCACGCAGCAGCGCTCGCGCGGGGATGACGAGGCCGTGCGCGCGGCCGCGAAGCTCCTCGCGAGCGCCGAGCGGCCGGTGCTGCTTGCGGGCAGCGGCGTGATCGACTCCGAGGCGACGCCCGAAGCGGTGAAGCTCGCGGAGACGCTCGGCATGGCGATGACGCCCGCGTACGGCCACAACGATGCCGTGCCCAACAGCCACGCGCTGTACGTCGGCATTCCCGGCGGCCGCGGCGCGCCGGAGGCGGAAGAGGCGATCTACCGCGCGGACGTGTTGCTCGCGCTCGGATCGCGTCTGTCGCAGGGCAGCACGGGCTGGAATTACGGCACGATCAATCCGGCGACGAAGATCATCCAGGTCGATATCGATGCGTCCGAAGTCGGACGCAACTATCCGGTGACGGTCGGCATCGTCGGCGATGCGAAAGCGGTTGCGACCCAGCTGCTCGAAGCGCTCGGCGGCGCGAAGCGCGAGAACAAAGCCTGGCGCTCGGAGATCGCGGGACTGAAGGAGAAACGGCAGGCGCGCCTGAAGAAAGAGGAGACGCTGACCGGCGACCCGATGATGCCGCAGCGCGTCTTCCCGGAGCTGCGCAAAGTCATGCCGAAGGACTGCATGGTCACGATCGACGCCGGCATCACGCCCGGTCTCGGCTACGACCGCCTCGACTTCGAATCGCCGCGCACCTTCCACAACTACTTCGGGCACGGCGCGCTCGGCATGGGACTGCCCGTGGGTATCGGCGCGAAGGTGGGGCGGCCCGACCGGCAGTCGGTGATCCTCCACGGCGACGGCGGCTTCCTGTATGTCGCCACGGAGATCAACACCGCGGTCCGCCACAAGATCCCGCACGTGACCGTGATCCTCAACAACAGCTGCCACGGCTCGGAGAAGGCGCAGCAGATGCGGCAGTGGAACAAGAAGTACGTCGCGGTGGATCTCGAGAACCCGCGCTTCGACAAGCTTGCGGAGGCGCTCGGCGGGAAGGGCTACTACGTGACGCATCCCGACCAGGTCGCGGATGCGTTCAAGTCTGCGCTGGATTCCAACGCGCCGGCAGTCGTCGAGATTCCCGTGACGCCGTTCTTCGCGACGCGCGCGCCTACGCCCGGAGGCGCCAAGGGCGGGCACTGATGATGGTTTTTCGCGTGTGCCACGCGGTCGCCACGCAGCAGTCACCACGCCTGCTCGCGATGACAGCTCTCACGTCGTTGCGAGGAGCAGTCGCGACGAAGCAACCCCGAGGCACCCGCCATGACCGAGTTTGATTTCATTATCGTCGGCGCGGGCAGCGCGGGCTGCGTGCTCGCGAATCGCCTCACCGCTTCCGGCGAGCATCGCGTGCTGCTGCTCGAAGCGGGTGGCGAGGACGACGACCGCTGGATCCACATCCCGCTCGGCTACGGCAAGCACTTTCGCAATCCGAAGGTGAACTGGCTTTTCGCGGCCGAGCCCGACGAGAAGACCGGCAGCCGTCCGATCGGACAGCCGCGCGGCAAGGTGCTCGGGGGCACGAGCTCGATCAACGGCATGGTCTACGTGCGCGGCCAGCACGAGGACTACGACGACTGGGCGAGCCTGGGCTGCACGGGGTGGGGTTACGCCGACGTGTTGCCGTACTTCAAGAAGGCCGAGGACAACCGGCGCATCGCGAACGAATACCACGGCACCGGCGGGCCGCTCACGGTGTCCGATCCCACGGACAAGCACGTGCTGTGCGACGCGTTTCTCGACGCCGCGGCCGCGTGCGGATTCCCGCGCAATTCCGACTGCAACGGCGCGAAGCAGGAAGGCTTCGGCTACAACCAGGTGACGCAGCGCGATGGAAAGCGATGCAGCACCGCGGTCGCGTATCTGCGGCCCGCCCGCGGCCGTCCCAACCTGACCGTCGCGACCGACGCGCACGCGACGCGCGTCCTCTTTTCAGGAAAGCGTGCGACAGGCCTGGAATACCTGCAGGGCGGCGAGAAGAAGACCGCGAACGCGCGCGCCGAAGTGCTGCTCGCGAGCGGCGCCTTCGGCTCGCCGCAGTTGATGCAGCTCTCGGGGCTGGGGCCGGCGTCGTTGCTGAAGCAGTTCGGCATCCCCGTCGTGGCGGACATGCCGGGCGTGGGCGCGAACCTCCAGGACCACTACAACGGGCGCCTCGTTTTCGAATGCACGCACGACTTCACGCTGAACGACGTCGTCGCGAGCCCGCTGCGCAAGCTGGGCGAAGGACTGAAGTACTACCTTTCGCGCCGCGGCTTTCTCACGATGGGCGCGTCCACGGCGACCGGCTTCGTCGCGACGGACGGCAGCACGCGGCCCGACGTGCAGATCGGTCTCGTCGTCTACAGCACCGACAAGTTCGGCGACACGCTGCATCCATTCTCGGGGTTCACCATGCTGGTGCGCCTGCTCAGGCCGGAGAGCCGCGGGAGCGTCGCCATCAAGAGTCCCGATCCGCTCGAAGCCCCTGCGATCAGGCCGAACTATCTCGCGAGCGCGAAGGATTGCGAGACGCTCATCGCGGGCATGAAGGTGACGCGGCGCATCGTCGAGGCGCCGCCGTTGAGTGCCTATGTGAAGCGCGAGCACGAGCCGGCGCAAGTGCCCGCAAACGACGACGAATGGCTGCAATACCTCCGCACGAAAGGCGGCATCAGCTTCCATCCGGTCAGCACTTGCCGCATGGGTCCGGACGCGGACGCCGTGGTGGACGAGCGCCTGCGGGTGAAAGGCATCGAGGGCCTGCGCGTCATCGACGCCTCGATCATGCCGACGCTCGTCTCGGGCAACACCAACGCCCCCACGATCATGATCGGGGAGAAGGGGGCGGTGATGGTTCTGGAGGACCGTAAGCCCTGAGCCGCGAGCTTCACTTGTCATCCTAAGGGCGACGAGACGTTCTCGCCTTACGGCTTACGGCTCACGGCTCACGGCTCACGGCTCACGGCTCACGGCTCACGACGCAAAACCTCACAACCTCGCCATCTCGATCTTCTCCTTCCCCCCTATCCAGGCGCGAACGAACCTCTCGTCCACCGCTTTCGCTTCGCGGTGCAACCCCTCGCGCGCATAGGCCGCCGAGAGGCCGTAGAGCGCCCAGGCGTTGTTCGGCGTGCGCGCGAGGCTCGCGCCGAACGCTTCGCGCGCGGCTTTCGGATCGCCTTTGAGCAGCAGCACCGCCCCGAGGCTCTGGCGTACCGGGTAGTACCAGTAGGCGGGCTCCATGTACGGCAGCGTGTCTTCGATCGCGATCGCGGCTTTCAGCTCGCGCGCCGCGCCGTCGAGATCGTTCGTCGACTGGGCGATGCGCGCGCGCAGCACGTGCGAGGCGATACGCGCGACGTCCTTCGCCGGGATCTTCCACCCGTCGAACGGCTTGTAGTCGGTGGTCTTGATGAGATTCTCGATCTCCGCGAGCTCCGCGGCGGCGCCCTTCGTATCGCCCTTGCGCGCGAGCGCGACGCCGCGCGCATAGCGCCACGCGGTCTGGAGATACGGCAGTTCCCTGCCGGGATCGGGCAGCGCCATGACGGCCGCGGGATCGCCGAACTGGGCGTGCGCGTAGTAAGGCGCGGCCTTCATCGGCTGAAGCAGCAGTACTTCACGCGCAGCCTCGGCCGGAATGATGCCGCCGAGCTTGCCTGCGGCCTCGAGCGCCGTGCGCCCGTCGCCGCCCATCTGCGCCGAGACCATCACGAAATGCACGTTGTGCGGGTAGTAACCGAGCGGGTAGACGCCGGCCGGTTTCTCGGCCGCGATGTATTTCTCGTCCACCGTGACCGCCTTGCGGTTGAGCGCGAGTGAATCCTTGTAGCGCCCCACTCGCAGGTAGATGTGGCTCGGCATGTGCACGAGGTGCCCGGCGCCCGGCGCGAGCTTGGCTAACGTGTCGGCGTAGCGCTCGGCGCGCTTCGGGTTGTCGGAAGCCTCGACCGCGTGGATGTAGAGATGGATCGCCGGCGCATGGTCGGGCTTCTGCCTGAGCACGCGCTCGAGCGTGGGCACGAGGTCGGCGAGCGCCGCGCGCGGTTTCCTGCCGCCCGGCTCCCAGTAGTCCCAGGGCGAAACGTTCATCAGCGCGTCGGCATAGAGCGTGGCGATTTCGATGTCGCTGCCATAGCGCCGAGATACGTCCCGCATCGCCGTTGCATACGCTTTGTCGAGCGGCGAGCGGTCTTCACCCGCTGTTGCCGAATAGCGCTTGGCGAGTGCCTCGATCAGGGCACGCTCGCGCGCGGACGCCTTCGGCGCGAGGCGGCGGGCGCTTTCCAGCGCGGCGAGCGCAGGCGCGTTCGCGCTGGCCTCCATCGGCACGTTGATGTTCGGCCCGAGCGCCCATGCTTCGGCCCAGAAGCACATCGCGCATTGCGGATCGAGTTGCTGGGCCTTCTTGAATGCACGGATCGCCTCGGCGTGGTTGAAGCCCCAGGAAAGGCGATAGCCCTGGTCGAAGTACTGGCGCGCGAGCTTCGACGACGTCGTGATCGGGAGGGCGGTATTGCCAAGGCCGGGCAGAAGCGGAGGCTCGCCGGCGCCTGCCGGTGCGGAAGCAATCTGCGCGGCGGCGGGCGCTGCCGGGCTGATCTCCTTCTTGCGCGGCGCCTCTGTCGTCTGTGCGACGCGAAGCAGCGGCGTGCCGCCCATCGCCGGCGAACGGCACAGCGCGTCGATCACGGCGAGCTCGGGCACGAAGACGTTGGCGAACTGGCCCTGCGATGCGTCGGCCCAGCTTGCGAGGCCCGCGGCCGCGAGGCAGAGGACGAGTGTTTTGCGGTAGCGCATCGGAAGCTCCTTCGAGTCGATGCCGCGAGTCTAGGCGCCGGACGTGTGCCGGCGATGTCCGCCCGGAAACAGATTGTTTCGGACGTGTTGCCGCGTGTTTGTCAGGCCGGGCGGCCGGACCTTACAGGAACCGTGTCGTAATCGCCGGGCGAGGTGATCTCGAGGAGCTCGAGGTCGTCCGAGCAGTCGAGCTCGTTGTGGACGATGCCCGGCGGCTGCAGGCAGCAATCGCCCGGGCCGAACGTGTGCTCGCCGTGGCCTTCGTAGGTGAAGCGGATCCAGCCCTTCAGGATGTAGATCATCTGGAAGTCGAGCTTGTGCTGGTGCAGGCCCGTCGTGTGGAGGCTGCCGTGGTCCGCGCCTTTTTTTACGCGGATGACGTGCGCCCTGAACTGTCCTTTGGTCGCGTCCTTGATGCCGAGGTCGCGATATTCGAGAAACGAGCGCAGGCCCGCCGAGTATTGCGCGTCCTTCGCCATGCTCACCGAGAACTTCGTGTCGTCAGCGCTCATAGGGGCCTCCCGAGGGTTGTCCCATTATAGGTGCCGGCAACGAGCGGCGGCGGGTTCGCCGCGCTCACCCGCCGCTACGATTTTCCCGCACCCGCGGCGCGCTTGAAGAACAGGATGATCGCCGCGGGGAGGTGAACGCTCCCGAACCCGAGCAGGAACATGACCAGCGCGGGGCCGCCGCTGCGGGCCATGTTGTCCGCAAGCACGTAGCCGAGAGCCAGGCCGAGCACGGCGAGCCCGGCGCGGGTAAGCAACGTCGCGTGCGGGCTCGCGGTAAAGCGCGGGATTTCCATTTGCGCGTATACCGCCGCGCTGAGCGCGAAGGCCGTGAGCAGGATCATCATCGCAGGGTTCATTGTTTCCTCCGTTGCTTGGTCGCAGACGCTTTCGTCCCCCGCTTTGCGCGTTGTCGGTCTGACGCCGGCCCAGTCATCCGTCTGTAAGGAGTCCCCTGACTGCAAACAAGTCCCGTGCCGTCGCGCGAGCGGTATGGCGCTTGCAACGCCCGGCGCATGCAAGTCCGGTTGAGGATCAACGGCGCCGAGCGCGGCTTCGACGTCGAGCCGTGGACGAGCCTCCTCGATCTCCTGCGGGAACGTCTCGATCTCACCGGAACGAAGAAAGGCTGCGATCACGGGCAGTGCGGCGCGTGCACGGTGCTGATCGACGGCAAGCGCGTGCTTTCGTGCCTGACCCTCGCGGTGATGCGCGACGGCGCCGAGGTGACGACGATCGAAGGCCTCGCCACGGACGGGGAGCTCCATCCGTTGCAACGGGCGTTCATCGAGCACGACGCCTTCCAGTGCGGCTACTGCACGCCCGGACAGATCCTGTCGGCGGTCGCGCTCATCGCGGAGGGCAGGGCGCGCACCGCCGATGACGTGCGCGAGCTCATGAGCGGCAATCTGTGCCGCTGCGGCGCGTATCCGAACATCCTCGCGGCGATCGAGGAGGTGATGAACGAGACGATGCGCAAGAACGCTGCGCCGGCGCCGGCGCCCCGATCGGACGCAAAGCCTTGAACCTTTTCGCGTACGAGCGCGCCGCGGACGTCGAAGCGGCGATGCAATCGGTCAACGCGGATCCCGCGGCGCGCTTCATCGCCGGCGGCACCAACCTCCTCGATCTGATGAAAGAGAACGTCGCGCGGCCCTCGCGCCTGGTCGACATCACGCGGCTGCCGCTCGCGGCGATCGAGGACATGCCGGGCGGGGGCTTACGGCTCGGCGCCTTGTGCACGAACGCGGACACGGCGTACCACCAAGCGGTGCAGGCGCGCTATCCGCTCGTCTCCAAGGCGATCCTCGCCGGCGCCTCGGCGCAGATTCGCAACATGGCCACCAACGGCGGGAATCTGCTCCAGCGCACCCGCTGCTACTATTTCTACGATGCGGGCACCCCGTGCAACAAGCGCGAGCCGGGCACCGGATGTCCCGCGATAGCGGGGGTGAACCGCATACACGCGATCCTCGGCGCCTCCAGGCACTGCATCGCGACGCATCCTTCGGATTTCTGCGTCGCGCTCGCGGCGCTCGAGGCCGTGGTGCAGGTTCTGGGGCCGGACGGCGCGCGCTCGATTCCCTTCGCGGAGTTCCACAGGCTGCCGGGCGACACGCCGCACATCGACAACACGCTGCGTCACGGCGAGATCGTCACGGCCATCGACCTGCCGTCGCGCGGATTCGCGGAGCACTACGCGTATCTCAAGGTGCGCGATCGCGTGTCGTTCGCGTTCGCGCTGGTGTCGGTCGCCGCGGCGCTCGAGATGGACGGCGGCACCGTTCGCGAGGCGCGTATCGCGCTGGGCGGAGTCGCGCACAAACCGTGGCGGGTTCCGAGCGCAGAGGCGCTGCTGCGCGGGCGGCCGCCGGGCAAGGAAATTTTCGAAAATGTCGCGGAAGCGTATCTCGAAGGCGCGCGGGGACAGACGCACAACGCTTTCAAGATCGGGCTCGCGCGCCGGGCGATCGTGCGCGCGCTGGCGCAGGCCGCGAGCATGGAGAAGGGCGATGACAGGCACGTACATCGGACGACCACAGAACCGCGTTGACGGCCGGGCGAAGGTCACCGGCGAGGCGAAGTACGCCGGCGAGTACAACGTGAAGGGTTTTGCCTATGGCTGGATCGTCTCCAGCACCATCGCCCGCGGTCGTATCAAGCGCATCGACGCCGACGCGGCGGTCGCGCTGACGGGCGTGCTCTGCGTGTTCACGCACGAGAGCAGGCCGGAGGTCGAGGGCTACGCGCAGCAGGACGCCGAAGCAGAAGATGCGGAGTCGTTCCTGCCGCTGCGCGACGCCGAAGTTCATTTCAGCGGCCAGCCGATCGCGCTGGTCGTCGCGGAGACGCTCGAGCTCGCGCGGTGCGGCGCGTCTTTGGTCCGAGTGGAATACGAGGTGGACCCGCACACGACCGATCTCGCGGCCCGGCGCGACGAGGGCTATCCGCCGGACGGGGCGAACGAGGCGAATACCCGGCCGCTCGGCAATGCGGCGCAGGCGCTCGCGCGGGCGGAGATGCGGCACGAAGCCGAGTACACGCATCCGGTCGAGCACCACAACCCGATGGAGATGCACGCAAGCACCGCCGTGTGGGAGGCCGGCGGGCGGCTCGTCGTGTACGAAAAGACGCAGGGCGCCCCCGACACGCACGCATACCTCACGAAGGTGTTCGGGCTGAAGGGGAAGGACGTGCGCGTGGTCGCCTCGTATGTGGGCGGCGCGTTCGGCTCCGGACTGCGCTGCGAGCATCAGCTCTTCCTCGCGGTCCTCGCCGCGCGCGCGCTGGAGCGCCCCGTGCGCGTCACGCTCACGCGCCAGCAGATGTTCACGATCCGTTACCGGCCGCAGAGCATCCAGAAGCTCGCCCTCGGCGCGAGCCGCGACGGCGTGCTGAAGGCGATCGTGCACGACGCGCTCACGAGCACCTCGCGGCTGGAGGACTTCGCCGAGAACGACGTCGGCTGGACGGGCGCCCTCTACGACTGCCGCAATTCGAAGCGCAGTTACCAGCTCGCGCAGGTGGACTGCTATACCTCCGGAGACATGCGGGCGCCTGGCGGCGCCACCGGCATGTGGGCGATCGAGTCGGCGATGGACGAGCTCGCGCACGCGCTCAACCTCGATCCGCTGGAGCTGCGGCTCGTGAACTACTCCGAGCGCGATCTGAACGAGGACAAGCCGTTTTCGAGCAAGGCATTGCGCGCGTGCTACGAGCAGGGCGCGGAGCGCTTTCGGTGGACGCAGCGCAACCCGATGCCGCGCTCGATGCGCGAAGGGCGCGAGCTGATCGGCTGGGGCATGGCGACCGGCATCTGGGAAGCGATGCGCGAGCCGGCGAGCGCGCGCGCGGTGCTCACCGCCGACGGGAAGCTCGAGGTGTGCAGCGCGACGACCGACATCGGGACCGGCACCTACACGATCATGACGCAGATCGCGGCGGACACGCTGGGGCTGCCGCTCGAAGACGTGACCTTCAGGCTCGGCGATTCGGACTACCCCAAGGCGCCGGTGCAGGGCGGATCGTTCACGGCATCGAGCGTCGGCCCGGCCGTCCAGGCTGCGTGCAACACCGTGCGCCGCAAGCTCGCGAAGCTCGCGGGCGGCGTGCCCGACTCACCTCGCGGCATCGTGGAAGCGATGCGCCGCGCGGGGGTCGAGCGAATCGAAGGCAAGTCGCGATCGGCATCGAGCAAGAAAGCCGGGCGTTACGCGATGTACATCCACTCGGCGGTCTTCGCCGAGGTCCGCGTGGACGAGGACTTCGGCACCGTGCGCGTGCCGCGTGTCGTGAGCGCGGTGGCCGCGGGCAGCATCCTCAATCCCAAGACCGCCGCGAGCCAGGTGATGGGCGGGGTCGTATGGGGCATCGGCATGGCGCTGCACGAGGAGACGCTGGCCGACCACAACCTCGGCCGCTTCATGAACCACAACTTTGCCGAGTACCACATCCCGGCGAACGCCGACGTTCACGACATCGACGTGATCTTCGTCGACGAGCGCGACGACATCATCAACCCGCTCGGCGTGAAGGGCGTCGGCGAGATCGGCATCGTCGGCACCGCGGCGGCGATCGCCAATGCGGTGTTTCACGCGACGGGGAAGCGCGTGCGGGACCTGCCGATTACGCTGGACAAGGTGTTCTAATCATCCGGCCGCTCGCAAGAGCGGCCGCACTATTGGGGTCAGACCCCGTTTTCACAACAAGGTGAAAATGGGGTCTGACCCCGGTTTTGGTTTTGACTGCCGCTGCGGTCACGGCGCCCGCGTCCCCGCTTCGCGCGAGGACGACGGTCAAGGCAGTTCGAATCGCACCGCGATCGCCGCCGACGCGATCACCGCCATGTCGTGGCTCCCTTCCTCGGGGACGTCCAGCCCGCCTTTCACGACCTTCACGGTGACCTGTCCGTGCGGCAGGCTCGCCTTCACCTTCTCCGCATCGACCTTCTCGGGCTTCTGCACGCCGATGGTGACTTCGACCTGCATCTTTTTCGAGTCGAGCCCGAGCGTGCGGATGAACGCGAGCGACGAGTGGTGCAGGGCATCCTGCACCGCGCGCAGCGCGGCCTTGGTGTAATCGCCGCCGTGCAGGTCGTTGCCGGCGCCCAGTTCGAGGATGACGCGTTTGAGTGACATCGTTTGTTTCCCCTCACCCCAACCCTCTCTCCGACTCGGGGAGAGGGGTGTTGTTTGATTTGGCCTAAAGGTCCAGCTTCACGACCGCCGCGGCGTGGGCGATCAGCGTCGAGCCCGTGCCGGCGTCGTTCGGGATTTCCAGCCCGCCCTGGTACACCGTTACGCTGCCGGTGCCGTGCGGCAGGATGGCCAGCACTTCCTTCTTGTCCACGAGCTCGGGCTTCGGCACGCCGATGTGCACCTCGACGAACATCGAGTCGGTGTCCTTCCCGAGCGCGTTCGCCACGCTCAGCCCGTTGTGCCACAGCGCGTCGCGCAGGGCGCGCACCGCGGCTGTCGTGTAGTTGGCGCCGCGGATGTCGGTGCCCATGCCTATTTCCACTGCCACGCGTTTCATAGCCATAGCGATCTCACTCCACTTTGATGTTCGCGTCGTGCACGACCTTCGCCCAACGCCTGATCGAGACGTTGCCGTCGACGAGATCCGCGGGTGGCCGGGATAGCTCGCTTCGGGCCTTGCCGATTGCGCAAACGCCCCGCCCGCCGCGATCGCAGTGAGCAGCGCGGCCGCGCGCTTCATTCCTTGTTGAGGAATTCCACGTTGGGCGCGTTGCCTGGCTGCACCGTGAGCAACAGTCCGACTTCACCGTTGCCCGCGCGCTCGATGTTGACGAAGCGGCGCGGCACGAACGGCGGCACGGAGCAGACATCGAGCGGGTCGAGATCGACGTGGTGCTCTTCCTCGCGTCCCCAGATCACCCGCCAGCGGCCGCGGATCGCGACGAAGGTCTCGTTGGTGTCGTGGTTGTGCAGCATCGGGCCGTTGCCCGGCTCGGCTTCCACGTACGACATCTGGAAGCCTTCGTCGATCGGGATCGCGGAGAGCGGATCGTTGCCGCCGTCCACCTGAAGCCCGCGGCCCACGATCAGGAAGTTCTTGCGCACGTGCCCGGGGACCTGGCTGTCCGGGTAACGGTCGGGCGGATAGGTGAGCGACTTGTAGCGCGCCACGCGCTTCTTCATCTCGCCGGGCGTGACATCCCTGATCGCCATCTTCGGCGGCTTGAACGTGAGCGTGCTCATGCGGTGGCCTCCGCCGGTGTCGCGGGCGCGCCGACGGTGAGAGTCGTGCGGCGCAGGTCGCGGGGATAGGTGAGATCGTCGTACGGACGCCCGCGGTGCATCGTGCACTGGTTGTCCCACATGACGAGGTCGCCGACCTTCCACTTGTGCTTGTAGACGAACTCGCGCTGGGTGGCGTGCTCGGTGAGCTCGCGCAGCAGCATCAGCGCTTCGGGCAGCGGCCAGCCGGCGATGCGGCCGGCATGCGAGGAGAGAAAGAGCGACTTGCGCCCGCTCTTCGGATGCACGCGCACCAGCGGCTGCTTCACCGGCGCGAAATCCGTGCGCTCCTGCTCGGTGAACTCGAAGCCGAGCGCGCCCTTCGAAAAGATGCGGCTGTGCTCGCAGGCAAGGCCGCTCACCTTCGCCTTCGTCCTCGCGTCGAGCCCGTCCCACGCTGCGCGCATGTCCGCGAACTCGGTCTCGCCGCCTTCGGGCGGGATGACGTGGGCGCACAGCAGCGAGTAGCGGGCGGGGATCGCCTTGTAGCTCGAGTCGCTGTGCCACATCTGGTTGCCGATCACGTTGAAGAGTCGCTTGCGGTCGTCCCGTTCGAGGAGCTTGTCGCCCGGCGCGAGATTCGAGATGTCCGAGAGCGCCGCGTTGTCGAGCCGCACGCCTTTCTCGGAATTGATCTTCCGGTAGGGCGCTTCGAGCTGGCCCAGGCTCTTCGTGAAGTCGATCTGCTGCTGCGTCGTGAGCGGCTTGCCGCAGCGGAACACGAGCACCGCATAGCGGTCCATCGCGGCCTCGATGGCCGCGGCCGTCTCGCTGGAGATCGGCTCGCGGATATCGACGCCGGAGCACTCGGCCGCGAAGAGCGGGTTCAGCGCCGTGAACGCGAGCGCCATCGGATTACAGGTACCGCGTCGGCCAGTTGATCGTGCGCCACATGTGCGACGTGGGGCTGTGATCGAAGCCGAGGCCTTCGTCCGGCTGCTTGAAGTGGCGGCCGATGACGTCCGTGAATTCCTCGAGCTCGACGTCGAGCGTCGGGTCGAACGCGTAGAGGTCGTTCACCGTCACGAGGCGCGCCGAGCCGTACCACTTGTGCTTGCGGGCATGTTGATACTCGCGCTCGACGTACGGCGCGGGCTTGAAATCCTCGCCGAAGAGCCGCTTGTACGATTCGGGATAGGTGTAGCCGAATTCCTCGTCCGGGTAGAAGCGCAGCACCTGGTGATAGCGGATCGCGAAGGTGACTTCCTCGTCCACGTACGGCTCGACGAGCTGCGCCGCCCAGTAGCCGTGATCGGCGCGGATGAACGCGTTGTTGCCGACGTCGTGCACGAGGCACGCCATCACGAGCTTCTCTGGAATGCCGTTCTTCTGCGCGAGGCGCGCGCTCTGGAGCATGTGCTTCGACGGCCCGAAGCGATGCTTGAAGAAATCCATCAGCGTCGGTTTCTCGGGCATCTTCGACAGGCGCGGGTCGTGCCCCATCAGGTGGAGCTTGCCTTTGGTATCGCGCGGGGGGAGCGGCTTCGTCGGATCGCGCTCGCCGGAGGTGTAGATCACCGACGGCACGATGTTCCACTTATCCATTTCATTGGCGAGTGCGCTATCGGCTGCTTCGGCTTTCGCGAGCTGGCTGACGTCGTTCATGAAGCCCTCCGGAGGTTGGTCCCTCCCCCGCTCGGGGGCAGGGTCAGGGTGGGGGTGGTTTTACTCTACGTCGCGATTCTACGAGTGTGCGTGCTCTTTGGGTGCCTCGGCAAGCTCGATCAGGCACCCTTCGGTGCCTTTCGGGTCGAGGTACGCAATGCGGAATCCGGCATGGCCGATCCGGGGCTGCTGGTCGATCAGCGGAACGCCCTTCGCCTTGAGCTCCGCGAGCGCCTCGTCGATGTTCTCGACCTCGAAGCAGATGTGGTTGATGCCGGCCTTGCCTTCGTCGCACATCTTCGCGAACTTGCTGTCGGGTTCGATCCCGGCGAGGAGCTCGACCATCGATTCGCCGACCGGGTAGAGCGCGAGCTTGTGCGGCCGGCCGGGGGTGTGCTCCTGCTTGTCGAGCTCGATACCGAGCACGTTCTCCCAGAGGTTACGGCTCGCATCCAGGTTCCGAACGACGACGCCGACATGCTCGATACGCTTGATTTTCATGGGTGTCCTTTGTGGGTCGTGAGTCGTAAGTCGTGAGTCGTGAGTCGTGAGTCGTGACCTTGAATTTCTCGCGCTTTTTCGACTTTCGACTTTCGACTTACGACTTACGACTTACGACTTACGACTTACGACTTACGGCCCTTATTCTACTTCGCATCGTGAAAGATGATGCCCAACGTCTGCCGATGCCCCGAGCGCACTTCGCTCACGCCGTGGCGCATGTTCACGCGATAGACGCCACGCTTCCCCTCTACCGGCCGCTCGCGCACCGCGAAGACGACGGCGTCGCCCTGCGCGAGCGGCACGACCTGCGGGCGCGACTGCATGCGCGGCCGCTGCTCGGTCAGCACGAACTCGCCGCCGGTGAAATCCTGACCGGGCCGCGACAGCAGCGCCGTCAGCTGAAGCGGAAAGACGTGCTCGCCGTAGATGTCCTGATGCAGCGCGTTGTAGTCGCCCGCGCCGTACTTCAGCAGCAGCGGGGTCGGACGGCACTGGCCGGCGGCGTGGCAGCGCGCGACGTAGTCCGCGTGCTGCGCCGGATAGCGCGCGTTCAGGCGCATCGCGGCGTTCCACCGGTTCGCGACCGGCGCGAGGCGCGCGTAGAGCGCCGCGCGCAGCTTCGCGACGACGCCGGGCAGGGGATAGCGGAAGTATTGGTACTCTCCGCGGCCGTAGCCGTGGCGCTCCATCACGACGCGCGAGCGAAAGCGATCGTCGTCCTTGTAGAGCGCCGCAAGCGCCCTGCACTCCGCGGCCGTGAGCAGCCGCTCGATCGTGGCGTTGCCCCGTGCGTCGAGGTCGGCGGTGACGCGCTCCCAGTCGATCGCGTCCGATTTCTTCACTGCACCGGTTCTAGCCCGTAGGCTTTCGCCAGCAGCTCGTAGGAACGATGGCGCGGCGCCTGGTCGTAGGTCCACGTGACGACGACGAGCTCGTCCAGGCCGAGTCTGCCGGCGAGGTCGTCCATTTTCGTTTTCACCTGATCGGCCGTGCCGACGAAGGCCCTGCGCCGCATCGATTCGAGCTTGGCACGCTGCGCGTCGTTGTAGGGATACGCGGCGGCTTCGTCGGGCGCGACCAGCGCCTCGCGGATGCCGACGTCGCGCAGGATCCGCGAATGCTCGCGCGAGGTCGCGAGATGCCGGGCTTCGGCTTCCGTTTCGGCGGCGAGGGACCAGACGCAGATCGTCGCCTGCGGTTTGGGGAACCGCTCGCTCGGACGGTACGTGCGCCGGTAGATTTCGAGCGCCTGCTCGCAGCCCTGGCCGTCGGTGAAGAAGTACGCGAACGCGTACGGCAGGCCGAAATGCGCGGCGAGCTGCGCGCCGTAGTCCGAGCTTCCGAGTATCCAGATCTCCGGACTGGTCGGACCCGTCGGCTGCGCCTTGAGCATGTGGAACGGATGGCGCGGGTCGAGCGGCGCGCCCGAGACCCACTGCTGCAGCTCGTAGACCTGCTGCGGAAAATCCTCGGCGTTGTTCGTATTCGGATTGAGCGCGTAGGCGGTGCGCTGGTCCGAGCCGGGCGCGCGGCCGAGACCCAGGTCGATGCGGCCCGGCGCGATCGCTTCGAGCACGCGAAACTGCTCGGCGACCTTGAGCGACGAATAGTGCGGCAGCATGACGCCCGCGCTGCCGACGCGGATGCGCTTCGTCGTCGCGGCGATCGCCGCCATGAGGATCTCCGGCGCCGTGCCGACGATGTTGCCGGTGTTGTGGTGCTCGGAGAGCCAGAAACGCTTGTAGCCGAGCCCTTCGCAGTGTCTTGCGAGCGCGATCGTTTCGCGGATCGCCTCGTCCTGCGTGTGACCCTTGGTGGCGGTGGACTGATCGAGAACGGAGAGGATCATGGGTTTTTTCGAGTGTCTCGGGATTGCCGCGTCGCGCTGTCGCGGCTCCTCGCAATGACAATCAGGCTGTCATCGCGAGCCGGTAGGCGTGGCGAGCCCGCGGCACACGTATCTTAGTCGTAAACAGTCCGAGAGTAGTGGGCCGGGTCTACGAGCGCTTCGATGACGGTCGGGCCGCCGGCGCCCAGAGCGCGGGCAAGCTCGCGTTCCAGCTCTGCAGCGCTTCGCACGCCGACTGCGGGGACGCCGAAGTAGTGTGCGGGCGGCGAAGGGTAGTCGTCGGTTCCGAGCGACGTTCCGTAATGCACGAACGAGCGCCGCTCCTGCTTCACCTTGATCAGACTCAGCCACCGGTCGTCGAGCACGACGAAAGGAATCGCGAGGCCTTCGCGCTGCGCGACCGCCAGCTCGCCGCAGGTCATCTGGAAGCACCCGTCGCCGACGATGCATGCGACCGGAAGGTCGGGGCGCGCGAGCTTCGCCGCGATCGCCGCGGGAAGGCCGAAGCCCATCGACGACCAGCCATTCGTGATGAGGAAGGTGCGCGGCGCGTGCGCGGTCCACTGGCTCGCGATCTGGTGCGTGTGCGCGCCGACGTCGAAGGCGAGCACGCCTTCGCGCGGCAGCACGCGGCGCACGACGTCGATGGCTTCGTGGGGAGAGAGGCTTGCGCTCGCGGGGCGCAGCGCGCGCTGTAAAGCGTCGCGATGGTCCGCGACTTCAGTCTCGTGCCACGCGTTCGCGGCCGGTGAAAGTCCCGCGAGCGCCGCGATGGAGGCGTCGAGGTCGCCGACCACTTCGACGACGACGTTGACGGACGATTCGACGTCGGCTTTCTGGATGTCCGCGTGCAGCACCGGCAGCCGCCCGGTCCACGCCTCGTATTCGACTTCGATCGTGTCGTAGCCGAGGCCCACGATGAGGTCGGCGCGCTCGCGTATGAAGCTGCGCTGCAGCTGGCGGCACGCCCGCTCGATGCACCCGATCGCGAGCGGATGGTCTTCGTCGATGAGGCCTTTCGCCATCGTCGTCGTCGCGAACGGCATGCGGTGGCGCTCGACGAATTCGCGCAGGGCTTGCGGGTGGCGCATGCGCATGGCGCTGGCGCCGATGACGGCGATGGGGCGGCGGGCGCGAGAGAGGATGTCGGCGGCTTGGTGCAAACCACCCTCGTCCCAACCTTCACCCTGAGGGGGGAGGCGGGATTTTCCGTCCTCAGGGGGAGGGTTGGGGTGGGGTTGGTTTCTGATGACCTCTTCAACCTCCCCCAACGCCACGTCCTCCGGCAGATCGAGATGCACCGGCCCCTGCGGCTCGGTGAGGGCGATGCGCAGCGCCTCGCTCACGGCGGTCGCGACCGTGCCCGCGCTCAAGCGGAAGCTCGCCTTGGTGATCGGCTTGAATAGCGCCTCGTGGTCGATCCACATCTGGATGCGCCGGCCGAGCTGCGCTTCGTTGAGGTTGCACGTGATGGCGATGAGTGGCGAGCGGTCGAGCCAGGCGCAGCCGACGCCGGTCGCGAGGTTGGTCGCGCCCGGTCCGAGTGTCGCGATGCACAAGCCGGGCGCGCCGGTCATTCGCGCGGTCACGTCGGCCGCGAAGCCGGCAGAGCCCTCGTGCGCGGTCAGGACGAAATCGATGCCGCCCGCGCGCATCGCTTCCATCAGCGGCAGCACGTTGCCGCTCGGCACGCCGAAGCCGCGGCGGATGCCGGCCGCTTTCAGCAGCGAGACGATGAGATCGGCGTTGTTCATGCCGTCGATTATGGGGTCAGACTCGATATTCCCGGCCGGTTTGGGTGAAAATCAAGTCTGACCCCAATTCAGAGGGAGGAGGATGCCATGAGCATGACAAGCAAAGGCCTGGCCCTATCCGCGTGCGTCGTTGCGGCATGCGTCGCGGGCCTCGGTGAATCGTCCGCTGCGGCGATCGAAAAACCATGGCGCGTGATCTCCGAGCAGACCGCCAGCGGGTTCGAGTTTCCCGAGTCCGTCGCGTACGATCCGAAAGCCAAAGTGCTCTACGTCGGGCAGTTCGGCGGAGCGAAGCTCGCACCGGGGGAGAAAGACGGGCAGGGCCGCATCAGCAAGGTGTCGCTCGACGGAAAAATCATCGAGAACCGCTTCCTCCCCGCTTCCAGCGAAGTCATGCACAAGCCGAAAGGCATCTGGGTCGACGGCAACCGACTGTGGGTCACCGACATCGACGCCGTGTGGATTTTCGATCTCAAGAGCCGCAAGGGCCGCAAGCTCGAGATTCCCGGCATGGTGTTCGCGAACGATCCGGCGGTCGTCGGCAATTCGCTCTACGTGAGCGACAACCGCGCCGACCGCCTGTACCGCATCGAGCCGGCGGACTTTCTCGACGCGAAGGTAAATCCGCAGGTCAGCATCCCGGTCGCCGGCCGGTCGATCAACCCGAACGGCATCTATCCCGGCAAGCATCACTCGGTGCTCATGGCCGGTTTCATGTCGCCGAAAGAGCCGCGCGGCATCTGGTCGTTGTCACGCGATGGCGACCTCAAAGAGGTTGCGAAGCCCATCGGCCAGCTCGACGGCCTGTACCAGATGAAGGACGGCTCGCTGCTCGTCACGAACTGGGTCTCGGGCTCGCTCTTCCACTGGAGCGAAAGGGGCGGCATGGTCGAGCTCGCGAAGGGCTTCAAGGGCCCGGCGGATTTCACGGTCATCACCAAAGGCAAGGGCATCACGGTCGTCGTGCCGGATCTCGTCGCGAGCCAGCTGCGTATCGTGCAGCTCGGGAAATAGCCCTAGTCGACCTTGATGTCCAGCGTCTTGATGATCTTCGCGTTGCGCTCCATCTCCGCCCGGATGAACGCCGTGAACTGATCGGGCGTCATGGGCGCGGGCGTGAGCCCGAGCTTCAGCAGCGGCTCGCGCGCCTCGGGCGCATCGAGCGCTTTCGTGACCTCCGCGTGCAGCCGGTCGATGACCGGCTTCGGCGTTCCCGCGCGCACGACCGCGCCGAACCAGTTGCCGGCATCGAAGCCGGGATAGCCCGATTCGGCGATGGTCGGCACTTCCGGCATCACCTCCGAGCGCTTGATCGTGGTGACGGCGAGCACGTGAAGCTTCCCGGCGCGCGCATTCGGCGCCGCTTCGATGATGTTCGTGACGAGCAGCGTCGTGTGACCGCCGATCGTCGACATCGCCGCCGGCGCGCCGCCGTTGAACGGCACGTGCGTGATGTCGATCTTCGCGACGCTCTTGAAGAGCTCGCCCGCGAGCCGCTGCGCGCCGGCGACGCTCGACGTAGCCCACGTGAGCGTGCCCGGCTTCGCGCGCGCGATCGCGATGAGCTCCTTCAGGTTTTTCGCCGGCACCGACGGGTGGGCGGCGATCACCATCGCCGTCGACACGAGCCGCGTGAGCCCCGTGAAGTCCTTCAGCGTGTCGTACGGCAGCTTCGCGCGCACGAACGGATTCGCGGTGTAGCTCGGCGACATGATGAGGATCGTGTAGCCGTCGGCCGGCGCGCGCGCGACGACTTCCGTGCCGATTACCGTGCTCGCGCCGGGCCGATTCTCCACGATCACGTTCTGGCCGAACGCGCGCGCGAGCGGCGGGGCGAGCAGCCGCCCGACGGTGTCGGTGCCGCCGCCGGGCGCGAACGGCGAGATGAAGCGAACGGTGCGGCTGGGGAATTCCTGCGCGGCGGCCGACGTGACCGCGCACGCGAGCGCCGCTGCGATAATGCGGAACGAGACTGCGTTCATTTTTCGATCTCCTCGGAGGGGCATGAATCTAACACGAGCCGGTACCCGCGCCGTGTTCGAGGCCGCGACGGTTTCGAGCCGCGGCCTATTCGTGTGCGCGCACGGCGCCGGCGGACACATGGACGATCGCGCGATGCTCGCGCTTTCTGCGACGCTGCGCGGCTGCGGCCTCGACGTCGTGCGCTTCAACTTTCTGTACCGCGAGAAAGGCTCGCGGCGCCCCGACCCGATGCCGCAGTTGAAGTCGTGCATGGAGCAGGTGATCGCGGCCGTGCGCGCGGAGTTGGGACCTCCGCGCCTTTTCATCGGCGGGCGCTCGATGGGCGGGCGCACCGCGTCGGTGCTCGCGGCCGATGGCTATGCGTGCGACGGGCTGCTGCTCTTCGCGTATCCGCTGCACCCTGCGGGGAAACCGGAGAAGTTGCGCGACGCGCATTTGCCGAAGATCGCCGCGCCGGTGCTGTGCTTCAACGGCACGCGCGACGCGCTGTGCGATCGCGCGCTGATGGAGGGCGCGCTGAAAAACGTCCGCGCGCCGTGGGACATGCACTGGCTCGAAGGCGCGGATCATTCGTTTCACGTGCTCAAGTCGTCGGGGAAGACCGATGCGCAGGTGCTGGCGGAGGTGGGTGAAGCGACGAAGCGGTGGCTGCAAACCGTTTGACGTCCGCCACGGGCTGCCGCGTCGCGCTATCGCGGCTCCCCGCGATGACAGCATCGCAGGGCCGGTGTTGCGCAGCGGAACCTGCCGCCGTGTCCGTTGTGCGGCGGGTTCCTTTCGGTCACCCGCGCTACGGGTGACTGATGAACGCCCTCGGCGCGATGCCGAGCGAGCGCCGGAACATCGCGGAGAACGCGCTGGCGCTTTCGTAGCCGAGGTCCATCGCCACCGTCGTAACCGGCGTGCCCTGCGCGAGCCGGCGAATCGACTCCAGCAGACGCGCCTGCTGCTTCCAGCGCGCGAAGCTGATGCCGGTCTCCTTCAGGAATCGCCGGTAGAGCGTGCGCGCGCTCGTCTTCATGTCGTCGGCGTCGATGCGCGCCGGCCGGCGCGTCGATAGATCGGCGAGGATGCGCTCGCAGAGCTCGAGAAGATCGGGCCCTTCGGGCAACGGCAGATCGAGCGCGCAGCGCGGCAGCCGCCGGATCTCCGCGAGCAGGAGCTTCATGAGCAGCCCGTCGTCGCCGGCGTCGTCGTAGGGCTCCGGCAGCGCGACGGCGCGCACGATCAGCTCGCGGGCGAGCGGCGTCACCTCGAGCACCGCGCAGGAGGACGGCATGCCGAGCGTCTCCGCATCGCGCACGTAGAGGCTGTGCATCGCGACCGGCCCCGACATCTGGATTTCGTGCACGGTGCGCGCAGGTACCCACAGGGCGCGGCTGGGGGGAACGATCCAGGCCCGGCGCGGCGTGCGCACGGTCATGGTCCCCTCGACCGCGAAGATGAACTGGGCGCGCGAGTGCCAGTGGGGCTGGACGTGATGGCGAGGGGGGTAGGTCGTGCGCCTGGAGACGATCGGGGGCGCGGCCTCGCCGGGCACCGGATGCTCGGGGGCGACGGGGGCGGTGCTATCGGACGAAGGCAGGGTGTCCATTTCGCGACGGTTGAATGTAAAAGCTCGAAAGCAGGACGATTCTAGCTGAGGCAGACTCGGCCCATGACTACGAACGCCGCCAACACCCAGCGCCACAAGCGCGCCGTCTTCCTGCTGCTCAACATCGGGCACGGCGTGGACCACATGTTCCTGCTGATCTTCGCCACCGCGGTGGGGTCGGTCGCTGCCGATTTCGGCTACGCAAACTGGGAAGACCTCATGCCCTACGCGGTGGGCGCGTTTGCGCTGTTCGGGCTGGGCTCGCTGCCGGCCGGGCGCCTGGGCGACCTCTGGGGCAGGCGAATCATGATGATCATCTTCTTCGTGGGCCTCGGTGTCGCATCGCTGCTGACCGCTACGACCCAGAACGCCTGGCAGCTTGCGGCGGGGCTGACGCTCATCGGCGCGTTCGCCGCGATCTATCACCCCGTCGGCATTCCGATGATCGTCCAGAACGTGCCCAACCCGGGCGAAGTGATCGGCATCAACGGACTCGCGGGCAACCTCGGCATCGCGGTGGCCGCCGTGGTCACCGGCTTCCTCGTGAAATGGTTCGGCTGGCGGGCGGCGTTCATCGTGCCGGGCCTCCTCTCGATCGTCTGCGGCATCGTCTTCGCGATGGTGTGCCCGAAGGAAACCGAGGCCCCCTCGAAGCGCAAAGGCGGCAAGGCGCCGGTGACGATGACGCCGCAGATGCTGGTGCGCGCGTTCGCGGTGATGACCGCGGCGGCAGTCGTCTCGAGCCTGCTCTTCAACTTCACGACCAACGGCAATTCCCAGCTGCTGACCGAAGGCTTTCGCGGGGTGCTCGAAGATCCCGCGATACTCGGCGCGCTCCTCGCCCTCATCTACACGATCGCGTCGTTCACGCAGATCGTCGTCGGGCGGTTGATCGACCGTGTCGCCTTCAAGCCGCTGCAGCTCTGGATGTCGGTCGCGCAGGTGCCGGTGCTGATCGTCGCGGCGCACACGCAGAGCTGGGCGCTCTTCTTCTCCCTTCTTGCGGTGATGATCCTCGTCTTCGGCTCGATACCGTTCACCGACGCGATGATCGTGCGCTACGTCGACGACCGGCTGCGCTCGCGCGTCGCGGGGATGCGGCTTACGGTCGCCTTCGGCATCAGCTCGGCCGCGGTGTGGCTGCTCGGGCCGATGGTGAAGACGATGGGCTTCTCGATGGCGCTCTGGATCATGGCCGGCGTCGCGGCGGTGAAGGCCGCGATCGTGCTGCTGTTGCCGGATGAGAAGGCGCCGGTGGCGCAGCCGGCGCAGACGTAGCTACGTCCGCTCGTCGATCAGGCTTGCGATGAGCTGCGCCGCCCGTAGCGCGTCCTGCGCGCCGTCGGCCGTGACGAGCCGGCCGTAGCGCGCCACGCCGAACTGCGCCGCCAGCGTGTCGCAGGGCAGGCGCAGGTGCGGTCGTGAGGCCGTGAGGCGCCTCAGATATTCGGCGTGGTTTTCGCCTCTCCCGCGCGCGTGTCCGCGCCGCGAGGCGAGGCGCTCGACCGCCGCGTAGGCGCGACGCACGACATGCGCCGGATCGCCGGAGCGCGCGTATCGCAGGCGAAGACGGTCCAGGGCATCGCGCAGCGGCCGCGACCACCAGCGCCAGCGCTGCGCCGCCGCGGCGAACGCGATCAGCAACAGCGCCGTGAGCGGTCCGTAGGTCACGATCCAGCCGTAAGCGAGGACAAGCGCGAGATACCACGTGGCGACCTCTGGGATGGGCTCGCCCGCGAGCAGCGCGTCCGTTGCCGGCTCGCGCGCGAGCCGCACGAACTCGCGCGCCGCCGCCCACGCCGATGCGGCGCCCGTTTTCGCGGGCAGCGTCGCCCACGGGCTCGGCTCGAACGTAACCCAGCCGTGCTCGATATACGCCTCGACCCAATGGTGACGGTCGGTCGGCCACACCTCGTAGGCGCCGAGGAGCGGGTTCTCGCGCCGCGCGCGGTAGCCGCTCATGATGCGGGCCGGAATGCCGATCGAGCGCAGCATCACCGCGAGCGCCTCGGCGAACTGGCGGCTCGCGCCGGCCTTCGTCTCGAAGAGGAACTGCTCGCTCGGATCGATGCCGCTGCGCGGCTTGAACGCGCCGGCCTTGTACTGCGTGCGCAGATACTGTTCCAGCGCCGCCGCGCGCTCGCTCGGCACCGTGCGTCCCTGCGCGATCTCGCGCGCGAGATCGCGCACGTTCGGCGAGACCTCCTTCGGCAGCAGCAGATACTGCGCCGGCGGCGCTTCCTCCGGGCCGCCGCTCGCGCGCTCGCCCAGGTATCGAACGACCGAGGCGGCGCGGTAGACCGTGTCGGGGGCGATCGGCCGCGGGGCGAGGAGCGTGTCGTCGCGGTTGACGTGGTAGCCGTCGGCGGGAAACCTGATGCGCGCGACGTCGTAGGCGACGGGGATGCGCTCGTCGAGCTGCCGCAGCACCCGGAACCACTGGTGTACGTTTCCGCGCTCGCCGTCGACGCGCGCGAGCTCGCCGTGCGAGGTCGCTATCCACTTGCGCGGCGTCTCTCGCCACCCGTCGGGCCCCGGCAGGCTGTAGGCGTGCGTGCGCAGGTAGAGCGGGCGGTCCGCGATCATGTCGAAGAACGCGACCGGGCCTTCGCCGGCAGCGGAGGGCGCTCCCGAATCGCTCTCGCGCGCTTCCGCTTTGCCGCTCGCGCTGCCTTTCCCAGCGGAGCCGCCCTGGCCCCCCGCTCCGGCGCTGCCTTGCGAGGCTCCGCCACTTGCGCCTTTGCCGTTCGCCTGACCGTCTTTGCCGCCAACTTGTCCGCCGTTCCTGCCGGGCCCCTGCGGGTTTTCACCGGCGTGTACCGGATCGTTCTTGTCGCCGGCTCCCACCGACCACGATTTCGGCGGCGCCATGTCGGGGACGAGCGCAAGCTCGAGCGCGCGCGGCTGCGGCATGAGGAAGTAGATGACCGCCGCGACGATCAGCACGAGAGCCGTCGAGAACGCGGCGTTGCGCATCCCGGGGACGAGGCGCGCCTTCGACGTGCCGAGCTCGAGCCGCTCGAGACGCCGCTCGGTGAAGTCCGCCATGAGCAGTACCACGAGCCCGAGCAGGAACGCCACCGCGATGGCCCAGCGCCACGGCAGGCCCTCGGCGCCGATCGCATCGTAGAAGAGCGCAAGCAGGATCGAGAGATCGAAGTAGAGCGCGCGCCGGGTGGTCAGCGTCGCGTCTCGCGCGAGCAGCAGCGCGAGCCCGACCACGACGAACAGTCCGACCAGGCCCGAGAACGAGAACCACGCAAGGCCGATCGCGCCGACGGCGATCGCCTGCACGGCCTGCGTCGCGTTGCCCGCGACGAACGATCTCCGGGCGAGTACGTAACCGCAGGCAAGCGCAACCGCGTAGAGACCGGCGCAAACGAGCGCGATCCTGCCCGGCGATCCGAAGCGGGCGAGCGCGATCGTGCCCGCCGTCAACGCGTGCAGTGCGAAGACCGCGACGTAGACCGGCGGATAGGCGAGCGTCTTCATGCGCGGAAGGCGTGCGCGAGATCGGTGCCGTGGCGGATCGAGCGCGCGCGACTCGGCGTGCGTGTGGGCTTGCCGCCGAACTCGACCGTGAGCGCGCCGGCGTAGCTCGCCGCGTCGATGACGACCGGTACGATGAGAACGCCGCGCGAGCGCATCGCTTCGAAGCCGCTCAGGTTGCCTGCGTTCACGTCGGTGTGGACGAGCAGCACGGTGGAGTTCGTCGGCGTGAGCGCGGCGACGCGGCCGGCGTGGGCGCCGAACGGCAGAGTGCCGTCGCATTCGGCGAGCGCGAGGGCGCGAAGGATGGTTTCGAGGTCCGCGATATTCCTGAAGGGCCCGATCGATCGCGTCTCCTGCCCGCACAGCACGAGCTGCACGTGATGACGCTCTCGCAGCGCGTAACGCGCGGCGGAGCCTGCGATGCGGATGGCGTCTTCCGCCGCAGTGTCGATGCCGCTTCCGATGTTGCCCGCCCGGCCGAGGTCCACCGCGATGGTGAGCGTCGTCGCGACGGTGCGCATGAACTCTTTCACCACGAGCTCGTTGCGCCGCGCGCTCGCGCGCCAGTGGATCGCGCGCCGGCTGTCGCCGTGCCGGTACTCGCGCACGCCGGCGAAATCCTCGCCCCCGCCGGTGCGCGGGCTGATCGCTTCGCCCATCTGCTGGAACTGCTCGCCCGCAAGCGGCAGGGATTCGACGGGAAAAAGCCGCGGGTACACCCAGAGGGTCCGCTGCGAGCCCGCCACCGGCAGTGACTTCGTCGCGAGGCCGAGCGGAAAGCCCGAGGTCACGGTAATCGGCCCGACTTCATGGCAGCCACGCCGCAGCGGCGGCGTTTTCACCGTGAGATGTTCCGTCGCGCCCGGCGCGAGCTCGACGATGAGCGAGCGCGCCCGCGTATCTTCGCCCGCGGCGCCGGGAACCGGGATCTCGAGCTCCAGCATGCGCAGGCTTACACGTCCCGGATTTTCGACGGCGATGGAGAGCTCGGGCGTGTCGCCGTGCAGGATCGAGGGCGGACAGCCGATGCGCCCGTGAACGGGCCGCAACACCCAGCGCGGCAGCAGGTGGCCGATCACGACGAGCGCGAACGCGCCTGCGCTGAACGCGTAGAGGAACGGCACGCCGCGGTTCCACGCGACGAGATACGCGATGACGCCGGCGGCGAGAAACGCGATGCTGCGCGCCGTCAACTCGCGCCATACGAGCCTGAAGAACGCGACGACGAGCGCGATGCCGAGGCCGGCCGCCGCGTACGTGTGCGAGCCGCTGAAGACCAGCCACGCGACGACGCCCGCGCTGAGCGCGACGCTCAGCCAGAAGTAGTGCGGGCGCGGCTCAGCGGACGGGAGGGGCGACACGCTCGATCAGGTCCGCGATCGCGCCGACGGAAGCGTACGCGTGTGTCGCCTGGTCAGGACTCAGGATGACGCGATGCGCGAGCACCGGGATGGCCATGGCTTTCACGGTCGCCGGATCGACGAAGTCGCGTCCGTCGAGGATCGCGCGGGCCTGAGACGCGCGCATGAGCGCGATCACGCCGCGCGGGCTCACGCCGAGGCGGAAGCGCGCGTCCTCGCGCGTCGCTTCGGCGAGCCGCGCCATGTAGTGGAGCACGTCGTCGCTTACGTGCACCGCGGCCGTCGCGCGCACGAGCTCCGCGAGCTCATCGAGGGAGAGGACGGGCTCGAGCGCCTCCACGGGATGGCCTTCCCTGTGGACGTGCGCTTTGAGCATCGCCACTTCGGATTCGACCCCCGGGTGGCCGATCGAGCTGCGGATGAGAAAGCGGTCGAGCTGCGCTTCGGGCAGCGTGTAGGTGCCGTGGCTTTCCACCGGATTCTGCGTTGCGATCACCATGAACGGGGACTCGAGCGCGTAGGTCGTGCCGTCCGCGGTGACCTGGCATTCGGCCATGCACTCGAGCAGCGCCGACTGCGCTCGCGGGGTGGCGCGGTTGATCTCGTCGGCGAGAAGGACGTTGGCGAAGACGGGGCCGGGCACGAAGTCGAAGCCCGCGCTCTTCGGGTTGTAGATCGAGGCGCCCGTGATGTCCGAGGGCATCAGGTCGGGCGTGAACTGGATGCGCTTGAAGCGCAGATCCATCGAGGCCGCCAGTGCCCGCGCGAGCATGGTCTTGCCCACGCCCGGCACGTCGTCCAGGAGCATGTGTCCTCTCGCGAGCAGACTGATGACGGCAAGCTCGATCACCTCGCGCTTGCCGATGATGACGCCGGCGACGTTGTCGATCAGCCGCTCGAGATTGGCGAAGCTCGCCGAGCCGCCTCGCGAGCGCTGGTTCTGCGGTATGTCCATCAGTCTCCCCGGTCCGGCAAAAAAACCGGCAAGGTTACCGGGGGCGGCGCGCCCGTCGTTAGGCCGTAGGTCACGTTTTTGTGACCGGGTCAGTGCGTAAGTGAGGGAAGGGGGGTACGGAGGGAACCGTGGAAGGTTTCCCTCCGTTCGTGCGGCGGCGAGGCCCGAGCCCTAGGGCGAGCGCCGCCGCTTATCGTGGGTCCGGTGCGAAGCGCATGCCGGGGAAGGGCTCGGCGTCCCGGCGCACGACGGGCGCGGGATAAGGGTAGGGCAGCACGCCCAGCGCGGCGAGGTTCTCGCGGCGGTCGTAGCGGATCGCGATCGTCTCGGCGGGTGCCGAGGTCGCGCGTTCGAAATTCACGACCCGCACGCGCGAGGTCTCCTGCCGGCCGTGCCCCGTGCCGAGCTTGGCTCGCGGCTGCGCGACCGATTCGCCGTAGCGGCGTGCGGCGAGGTCGTCGGCTTCGCGCATGTCCTGCGCGGTTGCGGGCGCTTCGGCGCGGGCGGCCGCTTCCGGCGGCGCGCCGCCCGACGCGACCTCGTCGCGGCGATAGTAGTCGCGGGCGACGGGCTGCGCTTTCTCGCGGAAGACCGCGACGCCGATCACGCCGACGTCGAACGGACGGCCGGTCCGCGCCGCGTAGGAGTTGCGATGGTCGGTGAAGAAGAACGCCGCGGTGCGATCGAGGCTCTTGCGCCAGCCGATGATCTCGACCGAGCCCCACGGCTCGAGCACGTAGCCCGACTGCGAGGGCGATGCGGTCTCGCCCGAGATCACGTTGACGCCGTCCACGCTGGTGACGACGAGTACGCGCGCGCCGGAGCGGTTGCGGATATTCACCGCGTATTCCTGTCCCGGCGCCCCGACGATGTAGCGCTGGCCATCCTTCGAATACACCGGCAGGATCGCGTGCTGGGTGCGGTTGTAGATCTCGACCTGGACCAGCCTGTCCTGCACCGGCGGCGCGGGCCAGTAGTCCGGCTCGTGCGCGGCGCAGGCGTTGGTTGTTGCGATCAGCGCAAGCGCGAGAACGCGGCAGATGCGCGAAAAATGCTTCTTCATCCCACCCTCCGTCATGGCGCGACCCATCCGGGCCGATCCGCCTTAAACGAAGGGCTGCGGCGAAAGGGGTTACGGGTACTTCGCGGCGCCCGTGACGGACTGAAACTCCGCGTCGGCGTGCAGCGGCTCGAAAGCGCCGTTGCGCCGAAGCTGGCGGCCGTTGGCGGGATTCAGCTTGACGGCGCGGCGCACGGCGTCGAGCGCCGCGTTGCGATCGTTCGCGCGCACTTGCGCCGCGGCGAGCGCGACCCAGGCATTGTCGTTGTCGGATGCCTTCCCGGTTGCCGCGGTTGCGGCCGCCACGGCGGCCTCGACGTCGCCCGCCCGGAGATTCTCCGTCGCCTGCGTCACGAGCGTGCCCGAGCGCAGCTTGTTCAGGAGCCGCCGCAGCTCGACGAGCGGATAGTCGTGATCGTCCACGCGCAGGTCCACCGGGCGATCGCCGAAGCCCGCGGCGCCGGCGAGCGGCTTCGCGACGACGAGCGCCGCCGATTGGCGGCCGCGGCGATCGCCGCCGGCGGCCTGCGCGGCATCGAGTGCCGCGAGCAGCCTCTCGGCCAGCGGGCCTTTCGACGACTCGAACGATTTCGCGATGGCGTCGATCACTTCCGGTCCCGCGAGTATGTTGCCTTGCGTGCAGTAATCGGTGCCGCAGCGATGACCCTTCCAGTCCTGCGGCGAGGTGCCCGTCCACGCGGCGGTCCGCCCCTGCATGTCGAGGACGGCGACCTGCCGGCTCTCGCGGCCTTCATCGGCGCGAAGCACGTGGTCGAGCGCCTGCTGCGGCGACATGCCGGCGCGCAGAAGCTCTATGCCGAGCGCGCCGTAGATCGGGTTGGAGGTCGCCTGGTGCGCGATCACGGCGAGGCCGCCGATCGCGGTGATGGTGCGCGCGCCGACGGCGAGCGTCTTCGACTGCACGCCCATGCCGAGCTCGCCCGTCGCGGCATCGCGCGCGATGATCGAGAACGTGCCGGCCGCGTCGAGATCGTCCTCCATGGCGAATGCGGGTGGAGACAGCGCGAGGCTGGCAGCGGCGATGGCGAACGCACGGACTGTGGACATGCTGGACCTCCGTTTGCGCGGACGCCGGAAATGTTAACCTGCGGCCACACACTCGAGGAGCAAGCGCATGGCGGCTGTCAACGGCTGGGGACTCATCGGCACGGGCAGGATCGCGGACGACCGCGTGCTGCCGGGCATCAACGCGGTCGCGGGCAACAAGCTGATCGGCGTGGTGAGCCGCAGCCAGGAGCGCGCCGACACGTTCGCGAAGAAATTCAACGCGCAGCACGCCTACACGCGTTACGAGGACCTGCTGGCGAACCCGGACGTGACCGTCGTCGCGATCCACACGCCCAACGCGCAGCACGCCGAGCAGGCGATCGCCGCGGCGCGCGCCGGCAAGCACGTCTTCTGCGACAAGCCGATGGCGACGAACACCGCGGATGCGGAGCGCATGGTGCGCGAGTGCGAGAAAGCGGGGGTCAAGCTCGGCATCAACTTCCACAACCGCTTCATGCCGTGCTTCATCGACACCAGGAAGATCGTCGAGAGCGGCGAGCTGGGCGAGGTGAAGCTCGTGCAGATCGAGGTGAGCCCCGGCTCGCGGCCCGGCGGCCGGCTCGGACAGTGGCGCGTCGATCCGTCGATCGCGGGCCTCGGGACGAGCTACAGCATCGGCGTGCACGCGTTCGACATCCTGCGCTTCATGCTCGGCGCGGAGATCACCACCGTCAGCGCGCTCTTCGACACGCCCAAAGGCACGACCGAAGAACAGAACATGTCGGTGGTGCGCTTCAATAACGGCGCGCTCGGCCAGATCAGCGTGCACGAGAACGTGCCGTTCCCGCACAACGATTTCGTGATCTACGGGACGAAGGGCCGTATCCTCGGCCGGGGCCTCACGCGCAGCCGCGCGGGCGGCGAGCTGCAGGTGTCGCTCGACGGCGGAGAGACGCGCAGGACCGAATACCCCGCCGTCAACGCGCACGGCGCGTGCGTGAAGGCGTTCAGCGAAGCGCTGCTCGCGGGGAAGGACCCCGTGCCCTCGGGTGTCGATGGGCTGCGCAGCGTGCAGTTGACCGACGCGATGGCGAAGTCGGCGTGGGACGGCGTGCACGTGCGGCTGGCGGGTTAGTAGGGACGTCATCCCCGCGCCAGGCGGGGATCCAGAACGACCCGTGCGGCGCTCCCGCGTTCAAAGGCGCCTGGATTCCGCCTCGCGCGGGAATGACGGGGCGATCTGCCGTAAGGCCTTCACGCCGCCCGTCATTCCGGCTGGATGCCGGCATCCTTGATCTTGCGTCCCCACGCGGTCAGCTGCTCCTTCACGAAACGCCCCAGCTCCGCGGATGTGCTGGGCGCGGGCTCGAGACCCAGCTCGGTGAGGCGCTGGTTGATCGCGCGCTTTTCGATCGTCTTCACGATCTCCGCATTGAGCTTCGCAACGATCGCTGCCGGCGTGCCCGCAGGCGCGAACATGCCGGCCCAAGGCTGCGTGTCGAAGCCGGGTACGGTGGCGCCCACGGGCGGCAGATCCGGGAGGGTATTGATCGGCTTGTCGCCCATGACGGCGATCGCGCGCAGCCGGCCGGCTTTCACGTGCGCCTGGCTCGAAGCCGTGTCGACGAACATGAATTGCACGCGACCGCCGATCAAATCGGTCATGGCGGGCGGCGTGCTCTTGTACGGCACCGGCAGCGAGTCGAGCTTCGCGGCGCTCGCGAAATACGCGCCGTTCACCTGCCCCGTGCTGTTGCCGAAGGCGTACGAGGTCTTGCCCGGGTTCGCCTTCACGTAGGCGATAAGGTCGGGAACGGTCTTCACGGGCAGGGTCGGGCTCACCGCCAGCACGAACATGTAATAGATCATCCGCGAGATCGGCGCGAAGTCGCGGATCGGGTCGTAGTTGATCTTCTTGAAGAGGAACGGATTCGCCGAGTGCGGCGTGTTCGTGCTCAGCAAAAGCGTGTAGCCGTCGGGATTCGCTTTCGCTGCGAGCTCCGCCGCGATCTGGCCGGAGGCGCCGGCACGGTTGTCGATGACGAAGCTCGCGCCCATCGAGGCGTGCATATCCTCGGTCACGATGCGCGCAAGGATGTCGGTGCCCGTGCCCGCGGCGAAAGGCACGATGATCCGGATCGGCTTGTCGGGATAGCTCTGCGCGTGCACGGCGGCGCACGATGCGGACAGCAACAAGGCAAGCAGCATTCTCATGATCGCATCCTCCCCTGTCGCCAGAGTAACATTTCGGCCCACCCTCAAGAACCCGACTGCTAAGGAGAGCCTGCCTTGAAGAAAATCATATTCGGACCCGTCATCGCGCCGCCCGCGTGGGAAATCGGCGAATCGCTGCTGCCGGAAGGCTTCGAGATCGAGGTGCTGTCGACGATGAAGGACAAGCGCATCGAGCAGCTCGAGAGCGCGGACTTCTACATGGGTTTCCGGTCCGGTCTCCAGGATCCCGACTACGATCACCTGAAGAACCTGAAGCTCATGCAGTTCCTGAGCGCGGGTTACGACGGGGTCAACCTCGAGAAGCTGCGCAAGATGGGCATCCCGCTCTCGAACAACGGCGGCGCGAACTCCTTCGCCGTGTCCGAGCACGCGATCCTGCTCATGCTGTCGGTGTACCGGAAGCTCCCGGCGCTCGATCAGCTCGTGAAGGCGGGCAAGTGGAAGTCCTCGCGCGCGGGCGAGGAGCAGGAGCACGAGGTCGCCGGCCGCACGATCGGGATCCTCGGGCTCGGCATGATCGGCAAGATGCTCGCGAAGCGGCTCTCCGGCTTCGAGGTGAAGCTCCTCTACAACGACATCGAGCGGCCCACGCCGGAGGTGGAGAAGAAATTGAACGTCGAGTTCCGCGAATTCGACGACCTGCTGCGCGAGTCCGACATCGTGACGCTGCACGCGCCGGCCGACGCGAGCACGAACCACATCATCAACGAGCGCTCGTTGAAGCTCATGAAGCCTTCCGCGGTGCTCATCAACTGCGCGCGCGGCGAGCTGGTTGACGAGGCCGCGCTCTTCAAAGCGCTCACCGACGGCACGATCTGGGCGGCGGGGCTCGACACGTACGATCCGGAGCCGCCCAGGCCCGACAACCCGCTTTTCAAGCTGCCGAACGTCGTGCTGACGCCGCACGCCGCGGGGCCGACGTGGGAGAGCTGGCCGAAGCGCTTCGGCAACAGCTACGAGAACGTCGAGCGCGTCGCGCGCGGCGAGAAGCCGCTGTGGGTGGTGCCGGAGCTGCGGTAACACCGCGCACTTTCTCACTTCGTGAGAGCGTGTGTCGTCGCGGCACGACGTGGTCGTTGACGCCTTCCGGCGCGCACGTGACAAATTTCCGGGTCTTCGACGCGCGCACTCGCGTACTCTTGCGTCACGAACCGAAACGGCAAACCCGACCGAAAGGCGGGGGCGCAAAGTTACCGGCCTAATGGGGAAACCCGATGGCAGCGGGACCGCCGAAATCGACTAGAAGACCGGGGACAGCCCGCGGTTTCTCGACATCGATAGCTGAGAAACCGTGGTCTGTCCCCGGTTTTTCTTGAGCTGTTCGCGCGCGCCTGCCGTGGAGGTTTCGTTACCCATGGAGGCGAGCATGATGAGCACCAACTTCGACGATCCCACGGACCTCGACTATGCGGCTTATCTCGTACGCGTACAGGCCGCCTCATTCGAGGAAGCCGTGAGCGGCTCGGGCGTCGGCCCGGCGCCGCGCACGGCCGAGTGCGGGCAGGGGCCCGCGACGGTCCCCGCGTGGAGCGACTACTTCGCGTTCTACCAGGAGAACGGCCGCTGGGCGTGGCGCCGCGTTTCCCAGTCCGGAACCGTGGTCGCCATCTCCAGCTACACGTTCCGCTACTATCTCGAATGCACCGCGGATGCGAAACAGCACGGCTGGCAGGGCCAGCCGTTGCCCGTGCTCGCGGCGTGCGGCCTGCCGAACGCCGGCCTCGGCTGACGGGTTTCACGCCGGCGCTTCTGCTCGCGCTTTGTGTGGCGCTTGCGGACGGCGCGTGCGCGGCGGCATGGACCTGCCACGGCACGAAGCCGGGGCATCCGACGGCGTCCGAGCGCGAAGCGTTCATCAGTGAAGTGAGCGCCCTCGCCGTGCAAGCCGAGAAGACCCACGGCGTGCCGGCAAGCGTGCTCGCGGCGATGGCGATCGCGGAATCCGGTTACGGCTGGACGCGGCTCGCGCTCGAGGCCAACAATCTTTTCGCGTGGAAGTACGTCGCCGCTGCGGCAGCGGGACGCGAGGTATACCGCGCGGAGTGCGCGGCGGGACGCGCCAGGCGCGATCGCTTCGTCGCATTCAAGACTCGCGCCGACGCCGTCGATTTCGTGGCCGGCCGCCTTGCCGGCGCCGGCGCCTATCGCGAGCACACCGCGGCCTACAAGGCCGCGCGTAAACGCGGGGTGGCCGCGGAAACGGCTGCGCAAGCGTGGCTCGCGGGCATCGCGGAGCGCTACAGCCGCAAGCCCGCCGAGTTCACGAAGAAGATCATGCGGATCATGAATAACCCGGCCGAGCCGAGCGACGTCGTGTCCCCTCACGGCAATCTCCACCGCTTGTCGGCGGGCTCGGGCGCTGCCCGCTAACGTACAATTCCTTCGTGCCGCGACTTTCGATTCCCCTGGTTGCTTTGCTCCTCCACGCGCACGTCGGCGTGGGCTGGGCGGCGAGCGCCGCAGACAGGCCCGGAAGCGCGCCGGTTACCGTCAACGCGCTGGTTGCAGCCGCGCTCGCCGGAGACGAAGCGCGCGTGCGGCAGATCGGCAGTGAGTTGAAATCGCAGCCGCGTCCGCCCAGCGGCGAGCGCCGCGTCGCCCGCGACCTGAACGAGCGCGGCCTCGCGCTCTGGCAGCGCCAGCGCTTCTCGGAGGCGGCGGTGCTGTTCGGGCAGGCGCGCGCGAAAGACGCGGCCGATCCCGAGATCGCCGAAAACCTGGGCTACGCGCTGCTCAAGTCGGACCAGGTGGCGCAGGCGGAGCAGGCGCTGCTCGCCGCGCTCACGCTCGCGCCCGAGCGTGCGAGCGCCTGGGGCTCCCTGGGACTGGTCTACGCGAAACAGGGGAAGCATCGCGAAGGCGTCGCGGCCGTGCTGACGGCCTATCGCTACACGCGGGATCCGAAACGCACGCTCGACGTGTATTCGCGGCTGGCGGCAAGCGACGACGATCCGAAGGTGCGGGCCGTCCTCGCCGACGTGGTCAGCCGATTGTCTCAGCCGAATTCGAAGCGGAGCTGAGCGCGCCGTCCAAGTCCGGATCGGCTTTGGGTCGGCTGTGCAGGTAGCCCTGCATCTCGTCGCAGCCCTCCGCGCGCAGGAACGCGCGCTGCGCCTCGGTCTCCACGCCTTCGGCGATCACGGTGAGCCCGAGGCTCTTGCCCAGCGCCAGGATCGCGCGCACGATGTTGATGTCGTCCTCGTCGTCGGGCACGCCCCGCACGAACGACTGGTCGATCTTCAGGTGGTCGATCGGAAAGCGCTTCAGATAGGCGAGTGACGAATAGCCGGTGCCGAAGTCGTCGATCGCGAGCGCGATGCCGAGCCCGCTCAGGGCTTCCAGGCAGCGGCGGCTCGATTCCGGATCGTGCATCGCAAGGCTTTCGGTGATCTCGAGCTCGAGATGCCGCGCGTCGGCGCCGGTCTCTTCGAGGATGCTCCTGATTCGGGATACGAGATCGGACTGTCGGAACTGGCGCGGCGAAAGATTCACCGCGACGCGGATGTCGGCGTGCCCGTCTTCGGACCATACCCTGATCTGCCGGCAGGCGGTGCGTAGCACCCACTCGCCGATCGGGATGATGAGTCCCGTCTCCTCGGCGACCGGAATGAACTTCGCCGGCAGCACCAGTCCCTGCTCGCCGCGCCGCCAGCGTATCAGCGCTTCCACGCTCGTCGCGCGTCCCGAGCCCAGCTGGACGCGCGGCTGGTAGTGAAGCTCGAATTCACCGACGGCGAGCCCCCGCCGCAAGTCCGTTTCCAGCTTGAGTCGCTCGAGCGCATTCGCGTTCAGGTCCTCGGTATAGAAGAGGAGCTGGTTGCCGCCGCTTTGCTTGGCGCGATACATCGCGGTGTCCGCGTTCTTGATGAGCGTCTCGGCATCGGCGCCGTCGCCCGGATAGATGGAGATGCCCATGCTCGCGCCGGCGACGAGCTCGTGCGAGTCCACCGTGATCGGCTGCTCGAGCGCGCGGAGCACCTTCTGTGCCACGGCGGCCGCCGCCGGGGCCGTCTCGATTTCCTTCAGCACCACCGCGAACTCGTCTCCGCCGAGCCGCGCCACGGTGTCCGACTCGCGCACGCACGCGCTCAGCCGTTCGGCAACGCAGCGAAGCAGCGCGTCGCCTTTCGCGTGCCCGAGGCTGTCGTTGACGAGCTTGAACCGGTCGAGGTCCAGATAGAGGATGGCGATCCGCCCGTTCGCGCGATTCGCCCACGCGATCGCCTGGGCGAGCCGGTCGTCGAGCAGGTTCTTGTTGGCGAGCCCCGTGAGACCGTCGTAGTTCCCGCGGTATTCGAGCTCGACCTGGTAGTTCTTGAGCTCGGTGACGTCGCTCTGCACGCCGACGTAATGCGTGATGACGCCGCTCTCGTCGCGCACCGGTGAAATCTGCACGTTGTTCCAGAAGAGCGTTCCGTCCTTCCGGTAGTTGCGCAGCAGCGCCGAGGCTTCGGTGCCGGTCTCGATCGCTTTTCGCAACCGCTCGAGCTCGGGCTGGTCGCGATCGGGTCCCTGGAGGAAGCGCGAGTTGCGGCCGAGCGATTCCTCGACGCCGTAACCCGTCATCTTCTCGAATGCGCGATTGACGTGCACGATCGGATGGTCGGGGGCGCGCGCATCGACGATGAAAATCGCGTTGGTCGCCGCGTCGATCGCGAGGTCTTTTAACCGCAGGTCCGCCTCGGTCTTGCGCCGCTCGCGCTCGTCTTCGGCTTCGCGTATCGCCCGCTCGGCCGCCGGCGCGAGGCGCTGCAGCCGCTGCTTCAAGACGTAATCGGTTGCGCCGGCCTTCAGGCAATCGACCGCTTCGTCGTCGGAGAGCGTGCCCGAAATCATGATGACGGGCGTGTCCGGCTGTTTCGAGCGAACGAGCTTCAACGCCGCGAGCCCGTCGTAGTCGCCGAGGTTGTGGTCGCAGAGGACGAGATCGAAGGCGCCGGCATCGAGCGCGCGCTCGAACGCCGCCCGGTCCGAGACGTGCACGATGTCGCACGCGAGCCCGCCCGCCTGGAGCTTGTAGGCGATCAGATGCGCGTCGCGCGCGTCGTCCTCCAGGTGGAGCACTTTGATCCGCGAGTCCATTGCACTCCCCGTCGGGATCGTTCGTCGGCGCTAGCCCGACAGTCGGTCGCCGGCGTCTGACGGCTTCAGGGAAACGTAAAACGTCGCGCCGCTACCCGGCTGCGCGTCGGCCCATACGCGCCCGCCGTGCCGCGACACGATCCGCTGCACCGTCGCGAGCCCGACGCCGGTGCCCTCGAAGTCCTGCGCCCGGTGCAGGCGCTGAAAGATCCCGAAAAGCCGCCCGGCATGCTGCATATCGAAGCCGACGCCGTTGTCCCTGACGAAGACTGTGCATCTGCCATCTTCGTGCCCGCCGGGGCCGATCTCGATCACCGCGTCTTCCCGCCGCGCCGTGTACTTGATCGCGTTGCCGATCAGGTTGGCGAAAACCTGGCGAAGGAGGGAGGAATCCCCCATCACGGAGCCCAGGTCCCCGACCTGCCATTCGATCCTGCGTCCCCGGGTCGCCATTTCGAGGTCCCCGATCACCTCCCGCACCAGGGCGTCGAGGTCCACCCGTCCCATGTGCAGCTCGGTGCGACCCATGCGCGAAAAAGCGAGCAGGTCGTCGATGAGCATGCCCATGCGGCGGCTCGAGTCGGCGATGACGTCCAGGTGCGCTCGCGCGGTGTCGTCGAGCGCGTGACCGCTCCCGTCGAGCAGCATCTCGAGATAGCCGTCGATGTGCCGCAGCGGTACGCGCAGATCGTGCGATACCGAATACGAGAAGGCTTCGAGCTCCTGGTTGGCGGCTTCCACCTCCGCCGCGCGGGCTTCCAGCGCGCTGTTCAGGGCCAGCACCTCGCGGTTCATTTCGCGCAACGCGCGGTCAGCTTCCCCCCGCGCCGCCATCTCGCGGCTGATGCCCCGAAAGAGCGTGAGAAAGATGCCCGCGGCGAGCGCCAGGGTGAGCAGCAGCGAGCCGAACGTGAGCTCTCGCGTGCGACCGAGCGTATCTTCGCGCTGCCGCAGCAGCTCCTCGCTGCGCGCGTCCATGCGCGCCGTCACTTCGGCGATCGCCCGCATCTCGCGCGCGCCCTCATCGGACGCGACGGCTTCCTTCGCCGAGGTGAGGCCCGCCTCGTCGAAAAGCGCGGTGATCTCGCCGAGCAGCTCGATGCGGCGCTCGACGTGCAAGGCGAGCCCGGCGAGATCGGCGGCGTTGTCCGCATCGCCGGTCACGGAGCTCCCGATCGCCTGAAGCTGTGCCTTCGCGCTGGCGATCAGCCGCTCGTACTCCTCGCGCTGGTTCTGTCGGCTGGTGAGCAGATACACCGCCTGCGCCGATTCGGCGCCGGAGAGGACGAGCGAGAGGTTCGCGAGCGCCTCGCGCAGCTGCTCGCCGCGCGCGATCGCTTGCACGGACTGCGCGAAGTCGACGCTCGCGCGATACGTGAACCCCGCGCCGGCGAAAAGAAGGAGCAGCGCGCCCGAGAACGCGGCGATTATTTTTTTCTCGACGGATGTGCGGGCGGGGCGGGGAATGCGATCGGGCGAAGCCGCGGAGGCGACGATCGTGCCCAGCCCGAGCAGCACGAAAGCAATCGTCGAGGCGAGAGGGGAAAGCCAGCGGTTCGACACCACCAGGCTCGCGTTCGCCAGGTAGCCGGCGACGGGGACGGCGCCGATGAAAGCGGTGAGCGTCGCCGCCACCCACACGAGCGGCCGGAGCGACGGCGCGTTGAAAGCGGCGAGCGCGAGACCGATCGCGACGAAGGCGACGGCGGAGTAGGGCGACATGCGGCCGGGGATGCTTCCCGGCAGCGCGCCGATATCGCGGAACAGGAGCTCGTCGATCCCGAAGTCGAGCTCGAATACGTACTGGGACAGCGTCGCAAGTCCCAGAACAAGGACCGCCGCCGCCATGAGCTGCGCATCGCGGCGTACCGCTGCCGATGCGCCGGCGAAGCGCAACAGCGCGGCGCCTGCGAGCAACAGCGCGAGCGCCGAGTTGGGCTCGATGGGCGCCTCTCGCGGCAGGATGCTCCTGAGCGTCGCTGCGTTGAACGACCATCCGGCCATCGCGCAAGCTGCGATTGCGATGACGGCGACGGCGGCGAGCCGCGGAACGATCGATTTCAGCCGGAGATCGATTCGGCTCTCCCGTCGAACCATTGCGCGAGTCTACACGCCGCCGATTTGGTGCTTTAATAGCCGTTCGTTCGGCAACATTCCAAAATAAACGAGGAGGTCGGATGAAAACGAAAGCGCTCGCGCTGTTCGCAGCCGCAGTCGTATTGCCCGTCGTATCGGCCCCGTCGGCCGCTCAGCAGTGGCCCGACAAGACGGTGCGCATGCTCGTGCCGTTCCCGCCCGGGGGCGGCACCGACATCCAGGCGCGTCTCTTCAATTCCGCGTTCCAGAAGAGCATGGGCCAGAACTTCATCGTCGATAACCGCACCGGCGCGAGCGGCATCATCGCTGCGCAGCTGACGGCCGATGCGCCGCCGGACGGCAACACGATTCTCTTCACCTCCGCCAGCATCTCGGTCGTCGTGACGCTCAACGCGAAGATGGTCAAGTTCGACATCTACAAGGACCTCGTGCCCGTGAGCTGGATCTCCTCGACGCCGCTCGTGCTCGCCGCGCATCCGAGCATTCCGGCGCGCTCGGTGAAGGAGCTGGTCGCGCTCGCGAAACGCAGTCGCGGCCAGATGAACGCGACCGGGAACTCGGTCGGCAGCACGTCCCACCTCGCGTGCGAGATGCTCAACCAGGCCGCGGGACTCAAGACGACCACGCTCAACTATCGGGGGGGCGGACCGGCGGTGATAGCGCTCATTTCCGGCGAAGCCGAATACGGATTCGTGACGGCGCCCTCGATCATTCCGCATGTGAAGACGGGCAAGGCGCGCGCGCTCGCGGTGACGACGCCCAAACGCTCGTCGGCGCTGCCCGACGTGCCGACCATGAATTCGATCTATCCCGGGTTCGAGGCCGACAACTGGTACGCGATGTTTTTCCCGAAAGACACGCCGCGGCCGATCATCGACAAGCTGAACTCCGAAATCCGCAAGGCGCTCCAGACGGCGGAGGTGAAGGCGTTCTTCCCGAAGGAGGCGCTCGATCCGGTCGGCAGCACCCCCGAGGAGCTGACGGCCCTTCTCAAGAAGGAAATTCCGAAATATGCGAAGGTGATCAGGGCGGCTAATATTCATGCGGAGTGATTCAGAGGCGTGAGGCGTGAGGCGGGGAGGTGGCCATGTTCGAGAAAGAGCGGTTTATCGAGGAGTGCCGTCGGGCGTTGCAGGAAGGTAATGCGCAGGCGGCCATACGGGAGATCGTCGCGCGGGCCGTCGGCGATCGGGCGCAGGTCGTGCGGGCGCTCGGGGAGCCCAAGCGTGCCGGTGTCGAGACGATCTATCGCGCGGACGACCTCACGATCCTGAACCTCGCCTGGGGTCCGGGGATGCGCATCCGGCCGCACAACCACGAGATGTGGGCGGTGATCGGGATCTACGGCGGCTGCGAGGAAAACGTCTTCTTCCGCCGCAGCGACCAGGGCTTGAAGCGCCACGGCACGAAGGTGCTCAACGCCAAGGACACGGCCCCGCTCGGCGCGAGCATCATCCACGCCGTCACGAACCCGCTCGGTGAGATCACGGCCGCCATCCACGTCTATGGCGGCAACTTCTTCGAGACGCCGCGCAGCGAGTGGGATCCGGCGACGCTCGAGGAGAAGCCCTACAACGTCGAGCACACGATGCGCGCATTCGAGGAGTCCAACGCGCGGCTCCAGGGCTGATCCGGGTCAGTAACGCCGCTTTACTCCACTCGCGCCCCCGACTGCTTCACCGCGTTCGCCCACTTCGGGATCTCGGCCCTGATATACGCCGTGAAGGCCTCCGGCGTGCTGCCGATGATCTCGTAACCCTGCGCGACGAGGCGTGCCCGCGTCTCGGGCTGCGCGAGCGGCTTCGTGAATTCGGCGTGCAGGCGGGACACGATCGGGCGCGGGGTTGCGATCGGCACGAGCACGCCGAACCACGTGCTCGCTTCGAATCCCTTCACGCCGCTTTCGGAGATCGTCGGCACGTCCGGCACGGCGATGGAGCGGGCGAGGCTCGCGACCCCGAGCGCGCGGAGCTTCCCCGCCTTGATCATCGGGATGGCGGGCGAGATCGTCGAAAAGATCATCGCGACCTGCCCGGTAACGACGTCCGTCGTCGACTGCGCCACGCCTTTGTACGGGATGTGCGTGACGTCGATGTGCGCGGCGCTCTTGAAAAGCTCCATCGCGAGGTGGCTGGGGCTGCCGCTGCCGCTCGCGGCGTAGTTGAGCGGCTTCGCCTTCGCCAGCGCGATCAGCTCCTTGACCGAGCCCGCCGGCAACGACGCGTTCACCATCAGCATGAACGGCGTGGACGCGAGCTGCGTTACGGGCGCGAAATCGCGGACGAGATCGAACTGGAGCTTCGGGTACAGGCTCATCGAGATCGCGTGGCCCACGGTCGTCTGGAGCAGCGTGTAGCCGTCGGGCGCCGCGTGCGCCGCGATCTCCCCGGCGAGATTACCGCCTGCGCCCGGCCGATTGTCGATGATCACCTGCTGGCCGACGCTCTCCGAGACGTGCTGGGCAAGAATGCGCGCGATCGTATCGGCGCCGCCGCCCGGCGGGAACGCCACGATGAAGCGCACCGGCCGCGCAGGATAGGTTTGAGCGATAGCGCCATGCGCGATCGGGCATGCTGCAGAAATCGCCAGCACGTGGACCGCGCATCGCAGCGCGGCGCTGCGTTTCTTTACAATCGCCGTTTCCCTCCGCTTCAAATCAGGAGCTCCCCATGTCGCAGTCCAATGCACTCCGGCTCGCCGTGCTCGCCGGTGACGGCGTCGGCCCCGAGATCACGGCCGCCACCGTCGAAATCCTCCACGCCGCCGCGGCGCGCGCGAGCCTGTCGCTCGATCTCGAAGAGCTGCCCGTCGGGTACAAATCGTACAACAAGTGGAAGAGCACGCTCACCGACGAGACCGTCCAGAAGCTCCGCGGCCACACCGGATGGATACTCGGCCCCACGTTTGCGGGCGAATATCCGAAGGACGATCCGATCCGCGGACACCCCTCGGGATACATCCGCAAGAACTTCGGCCTCTTCGCGAACGTGCGCCCGGTGAAAGCGTGGCCGCAGTTGAACCCTCTGATCGGCGACCTCGAGGTGACGGTCATCCGCGAGAACACGCAGGGCTTCTATCCCGATCGCAACATGTTCTGGGGGTATGGCGAATTCCTGCCGACCGCGGACGTGGGGATATCGGTGCGGGTGGTCACGACCGCGGCGTGCGACCGTTTCGCGCGCTTCTCGCTCGAGTACGCGACCGCGCTCGGACACGAATCGATCGGGATACTGCACAAGCGCACGGCGCTGCCGCAGACCGAAGGTCTTTTCATCGGCGCCTTCGAGAAGCTCAAGGGAGAGTTTCCGAAAGTGAAGACCGAGGTCGTCCGCGTCGACACGTTCAGCTCGTCGTTGCCGCGCGATTACAAGAAGTACAGGCTCGTTGCGACCACCAACCTCTTCGGCGATATCGCATCGGACCAGGCGTCGGGGCTGGCGGGCGGCGTCGCGGTCGCGCCTTCGCTCAACGCGGGGACCGACCAGGCGATGGCGCAGGCCGTGCACGGGACAGCGCCGGACATCGAAGGCCAGAACGTCGCGAACCCGACGGCGCTGGCGCTCTCCACCGCGATGCTGCTGCGCTGGTTCGACCAGAAGAAGCCCGATCAGCGGTGCCGCGACACGGCGGGCCATATCGAGCGCGGCATTACCGCGGCGATGCAGGCCGGAGCGCTCACGCGCGATCTCGGCGGGCGCACGTCCACGACCGATTTCACGAAAGCGGTCATCAAGGCTATCGAAGGCCGCTGATGATCCCGAGACTCGCTGTCGCAGCGGGCGTTTGCGCGGCGCTCTCTTTCGGAGGACCCGCGGGCGCGCAAGCCCCCTGGCCGCAGAAGCCGATCCGCATGGTCGTGCCGTTCCCCGCGGGCGGCGGCACCGACATCCTCGCGCGGCTCGTCGCGGTGAAGATGGGCGAGCCGCTCGGCCAGCAGGTGATCATCGACAACCGGCCGGGCGCCGGCGGGACGATCGGCACCGACATCGCCGCGAAGGCGCCCGCGGACGGATACACGATCATCATGGTGAGCGGCAGCCACGCGATCAATCCGGGCCTCTATCCGAAGCTGCCCTACGACACGCTCAACGATTTCGCGCCGATCACGCAGATCGCGACCTCGCCCGGCGTGCTCGTGGTGCATCCCGCGCTGCCGGTGAAATCGGTACGCGATCTGATTGCGCTCGCGCGCTCGAAACCGGGTCAGCTCAACTACGCCTCGGCCGGCAGCGGCACGCCGCCGCATCTCGCCGGCGAGCTCTTCAAGACCATGGCGCACGTCGACATGGTCCACGTGCCCTACAAGGGCAACGTTCCGGCGTTCGCCGACATGCTCGCCGGGCTCGTGTCGCTGTCGTTTCCGTCGATGCCGTCCGCGGTGCCGCATATCAAGTCCGGGAGGCTCCGCGCGCTCGGCGTCACCTCCGCGAAGCGCTGGCCCGGGGCGCCCGAGATCCCGACGATCGCGGAGTCGGGGCTCCCCGGCTACGAGTCGACGTCGTGGTACGGCATGCTCGCGCCGGCGCGAACGCCGTCCGCGATCGTAACGCGTCTCCACGACGTGATCGTCGCGGCGCTTGGGCTCCCGGACCTGAAAGAGAAGCTCGCGAGCCAGGGGCTGGACGCCGTCGGCAACACGCCGGCTCAATTCGCCGCCGCCATCAAAACCGAAATCACGAAGTGGGCGAAGGTGGTGAAGGCTTCGGGCGCGAAGCCGGAATAGGCTGTACGTCATCCCCGCGCCCGGCGGGGATCCAGAACGAACCGCACTGCGGCCTGGATTCCCGCCTCGCGCGGAAACGTGCTCAATGGAACAACGTCCCGCCGTTCACGTTGTACGCCTGCCCCGTGATGAAGCTCGCGTCGTCCGAGGCGAGAAATGCGACGAGATTTGCGACGTCTTCCGATTCCGCGACGCGGCCGAGCGGCGTCGCCCGGCCTGAGTTCTCGACGATCTGCCTGCGGAATTCTTCGGCCGGAACGCCTTTCGCGCGCGCCTGCTCCTGCTCCCAGTAGTTCAGGCGATCGGTGTTCACCGTACCTGGGCATACCGCGTTCACGGTGATCTGGTAGGGCGCGAGGTCCATCGCGGAGCCCTGCGTGAGTCCCAGCACCGCGAACTTCGACGTGGCATACGCCGCCATCGTCGCACGGGCGCGCTTCGATGCGTCGGAGGCGATGTTGATGATGCGCCCGCCGCGGCCCTGCTTGATCATGAACGGCGCGACGTACTTGGTGACGAGGAAGACCGCCGTCGTGTTGATCGCGAGGAACTGCTGCCAGACTGCTTCGTCGAGCTCCGTGACCGGCTTGCGGTCGCGTCCGATGATCGCGCGCGCGTTGTTCACCAGGATGTCGATGTGCCCGAAATGCGCCGCGGCTTCCTGCGCCATCGACTGGATCTCGCTGCTGACGGTGAGATCGCACCAGATCGTGTGAGCGCGGCGGCCGAGCGCCTTCACTTCGTCCGCGACGCTGTCGATGCTGCGCCAGCCCGCGGCGAGCTCCTGCGGCGGCAGGTTCTCGGGCTTGCGCCTGACATCCGACAGCACGATGTCCGCACCCTGGGACGCGAGCTTGAGCGCGGTCGCGCGCCCGATGCCCTTCATGCCGCCGGCGCCGGTGATGAGCGCGACCTTGCCGTCGAGCGTGCCCACGGTCAGTGATCCTTGCTGAAGTGCGAGAGGTTGAGCTCGGAGGGCTTGCCGAGCCAGTACGCGTACGTCGTGTGATCCTCGAGACTGTGACCGGTGCTCCCGTGCACGAGAATGTCGAGCCCGTTCCTGTTCGCGTCGAGCCAGGGAATGAGCCCGTCGAACTGCTTCGAATCGAACGCGAGCTGGCAGCTCCAGTGCGGGTGCGGGCCGACGAGCTTCTCGTGCACGCGTCCCATGACGACGCCGAACTTCGCCGCGGCCTGCTCGCAGAGCGCGCGCGCTTGCGCGACGGTGCCTGCGTCGAAGTAAACGTGGGCGTGATACCGGTCGTGCACGTTCTGCGGTCGCTTGATCATGGCGCACCTGTGGCGGGTGGAGTGACGTACATGGGTTTTCCTTCGTTCAGCTTGAGCCAGCCTTTGGCGATGCGATAGACGAACCAGACGAAGTCCGCGAAGAGGATGAAGAAGCCGACGATGAGTACGATCGTCAGCAGTCCGAGGATACCCCACAGGAGACCGAACCAGAACGTGCGGATCTGCCATCGGAAATGGCTTTCGAGGAAGGTTCCGGCGACGTCCTCGCGCTTGATGTAATTCAGCACGATCGCGACGATCGACGTGAAGCCGACCGCGAGCGAAGCGCCGTACAGGCCGTAGATGACGTGAGTCAGGGTCACGTTCTCCTTCATCTTCGTGTCGGTCACGGCGACGCTGTCTTCGGCCATAAACAGGGTCAGACTCGATTTTCGCGGACGTGTAGGATACGCCGCATCGACTGCGTAAATCGAGTCCGACCCTCTATATCCATGCTGCCCGTCCTCTCTCTGCTTGAATCGCGCGTGCTGGGCGTCCTCATCGAGAAGGAACGCACGGTCCCGGACACCTACCCGCTGACGTTGAACGCGCTCGTCTCCGGCTGCAACCAGAAGTCGAGCCGCGACCCGGTGCTCAACACCACCGAGACCGAGGTGCAGGCGGCGATCGACAGCCTGAAGGGCATGAACGTCGTCATCGAATCGAGCGGCGGGCGCGTCGCGCGCTACGCCCACAACTTCGAGCGCGTGCTGAACGTGCCGCGGCAGGCCGCGGCGCTTCTCGCCGTGCTGATGCTGCGAGGGCCGCAGACGCCGGGGGAGCTGCGCATCAATTCCGAGCGCCTGCATCGCTTCGCGGACATCTCCTCGGTAGAGGCGTTCCTGCGCGAGCTCGCCGAGCGGCAGCAGGGCGCGCTCGTCGCCGAGCTTCCGCGCCAGCCGGGCTCGCGCGAGAACCGGTGGGCGCATCTGCTGTCGGGCGCGCCCGAAGCGCAGGCGGCTCCCGCCGCCGCGGCGCCGTCTGCGCCGGTCGGCCTCGATGTGTCGGAGGTCGCGGCCCTGAAGGCCAACGTCGCGCGGCTGGAAGCGGACGTGCGCGAGGTGAAAGCGCTGCTCGCGAAGGTCTGCGCCGAGCTGGGAATCGAAAGCCCCTAGCGGTCCTCAGGCCAGGAGGCCGCGTTCGAAGCCGCCGATCGTATCCAAACCCTGGTTGAGGTTGCCGTAGTCGAACCGGTCCGGTCCCGTTCCGGCAGTCAGCGCGTTCGGCCCGGGCGACCCTGCGTGCACGTCGACGATGGTGACGGTCGTGCTGCCGGTAGCCGTCAGCGGACCGCCGGGGCCTTGCGCGCCCGTGTTGCCGTCGGAGAAACGCCAGTCGAGTTGCACGGCGGGTACCGGGTCGTCGGCCGTGTTCGAATAAGCGATGGATCGCAGCGAGCCATCGATGAAATGCTGCCACACCGCATTTGCGTCGAACGTGAGGACGAGCGTGCCGCCTGAATTGGTCGTGACGGTTCCGATTGTCGTGCCCGTATAGCTTGGGCCGGTGTAGATGAGCGGGGCTCCTTCCGTGAGGGACGCAAGCGAGCCCATGGCCGAGAAGACGTCCTGCGCGTTGGCGCCGCCATGGCGCACCAGCGTGAGCGACGCGCCCCCCCAGTTGAAAGCGGAGAAAAGCTCGAGATCGAAAGCCGTAACGATCGGATCCACGACGGCGGGGGGCCACCTTCGACGTAGACCGTCTTCCCGAATCCCGTGTCGAGGCTTCCGTCCGGGTGGACACGCACCAGCGCGAAATCGGCATCGGTGGTCCCGAGAGTCCAGCCGGCTGCGACGATCTTTCCGTCGCTCTGCACTCTTACAGCGGTTGCGACGTCGTTCTGGTGGCCGATGGGAATACCGAGCCTGCCGTCGCCGTCGCCGTCGATGCTCGCGTCGAGCGAACCATCCGGGTTGAGCCGCGCGAGGGCGATATCGTTGACACTTTCGGTGGTGTAGTACGTCCCCGCGATCACGATCTTTCCATCGGACTGCAACGCGAGGCTGTTCGCAGAATCGTGCCCGAAATCGACCAAGGCGACCCCATCGCCGTCGAAGGTCGTATCCGGCGTTCCGTCGGCGTTGTAGCGCAGGACCATGAAATCGCCGTCGGTGAAATTGCCGGCGGTGGCCAGGACGACGATCTTGCCGTCAGGCTGCACGGCGATGGCGCCATCGCGGAAGGCAAAGGCATTGACGTTCGTCATGAGCATGCCGTCGCCGCTGAAGCTCGTGTCCACAACGCCGTCCGCGGTGTAGCGCGTCACCGACAGGTCGAAGCCGCTGAAGCCCGGGTTGTAGGCATATCCAAGCGCGAGAATCCTGCCGTCGGGCTGCAAGGCGAGCGCGATGACCTGGTCGTCGGAGGCGCCGATCGCCGTGGTCGACATTCCATCGCCACTGAACGTGGTATCCGGTGTCCCGTCGGCGTTGTAGCGCCATAGCGCGGAGTCCCGAATGGCGCTGACGGGCACGCTGCCACCGGCGACGATCTTCCCATCCGGTTGCAGCAACAGATCGTTGAAGTTGCCGTTCGTGATGGAGTTGGTCGCGATGCCGTCGCCGCTGAACGTGGCATCGAGCGTCCCGTCGCGGTTGTATCGCAATATGGCGGAGGCCGGGCTGCCCCCGGCGACGACGTGTGTTGTCGAGACCTGGCGGTCTCAGGCTTCGATCCGATGGTGTTACCAAAATGCCGCATTGTGCAAGGGAGGTTTGCTCTACGGCACGATCGTCACGAACAGATAGACGGCGAGCAGCACGAGGTGCACGGTCCCCTGCAGCACGGTCGTGCGCCCGGTGCCGAGCGAGAGCGAAGCGACGAAAAGCGAAAGCAGCAGCAGCACCGCCGATTTCGCGTCGAGCCCGAGCTCGAGCGTCCAGCCGGTGGCGAGCGACACGACCGCGACGGTCGGTATCGTGAGCCCGATGCTCGCCAGCGCGGAGCCGAGCGCGAGGTTCAGGCTCGTCTGGAGCCGGTTCGCGAGCGCCGCGCGAACGGCCGCGGTGCCTTCGGGAAGCAGCACGACCGTCGCGATGATGACGCCGACGAGTGCCGGGGGCGCGCCGATCGCCGCGACGGCTGTCTCGACCGTCGGCGCGAGCGCCTTGCCCAGCAGCACCACCGCCGTGAGGCACAGCAGGAGCAACGCACCGCTTGCGAGCGCGACACCGACCCCCGGCGGCTGGGCGTGGATCGCTTCGTCTTCGCGGGCGCGCCGCGGCAGGAAGTAGTCGCGGTGCCGCACGGTCTGCACGAGGACGAACGTGCCGTAGAGCACGAGGGCGACGATCGCGATGAACGCGAGCTGGCTCGCGCTGTACTCGGGGCCGGGCACCGTCGTCGTGTAGCTCGGCAGCACCATCGTCAGCACCGCGATCGCGGCGAGCGTCGCGAGCGAAGCGCTGACGCCGTAGAGTCCGAACTCCTGCTCCCGGAAACGGCCGCCGCCGAGCAGCAGGCACAGGCCCACGATGCCGTTCAGGATGAGCATCACGGCGGCGAACACCGTGTCGCGCGCCAGCGCGGTCGTCGCCGCGCCGCCCGCGAGCATGAGCGACACGATCAGGCCGACTTCGATGACGGTGATCGCGACCGCCAGAATCAACGTGCCGTAGGGCTCGCCGGTGCGATGCGCGACGACTTCGGCGTGATGGACGCCCGCGACGACGCAGGCGAGCAGGCCCGCCACCAGCAGGATCGCGTACGCGCCGCCGAGCCCGAGCGCGATGCCGCCGAGCAGCAGCCCTCCGGCAGCCGGCGCGGCGACGGACCAGAGGGGCAGCGACGCGGGGAGCGCGAGCCTACGCCGTTTTGCGATGACGCTGCTCGCTGGGGGCCTGGTGCACCGGCGCGCTACGCGGCCGGTACCGCGCGGCCGCGATTTTTTCGGCGCTGATCATCGTGCTGTGGAAGCCCGGACGGTAGACGCGCGGGAAATCGTGGACCGGCACGTCCATGATCTCGCCGAAGGTGCGGTAGGCGGAGTTGCTGTTGACGGTCGGCGTGCGCAGGTTGAAGCCGAACGGCGGATAGCCGAGGTCGAGCGCGTCGAGCGACGGCATCGCGTTCACCGCCGCCGCCCACCGTGCTAGGCTGTCCTCCCCCTGATGGACGACGTGCGCCCGGCTGTTCCCATACATGCGCGTCGTATGCAGGGGCCGGCCGACTTCTTCCGCATAGGCGGCGTCATGGGGAAACAGGAAAACCCTGAGCGCGTGGTGCCGCGTGGTCCCGATGGGCAGGATCTTCCGATGGATGCGGTCGTACGCGAGCCCATGGAGCTCCGCGAGGGTGGCGCCCGAGTCGTTCTTGAGCACCCAGAAGTTGTGGCACCATGCGAGCGCGATTGAGAACGAGCGCGCCTCGATCGAATAAACCGGCATAGACGCAAATGAGACGTTTGAGGAAAGGAACCCGACGTGTACGAAAAACTGGCTCTCTATATTGACGGTGTTTTCATCGAAGCGGAAGGGCGCAAGACCTCGCCGGTGTTCAACCCCGCGACCGGCGAAGTCCTCGGTCAGCTGCCGCACGCCTCGCGCGAAGACCTCGACCGCGCGCTCGCAGCGGCGCAGCGCGCCTTCGAAAGCTGGAAAAAAACTTCTCCGCTCGAGCGCTCGGCCATCATGCGCAAGGTCGCGGCGCTCGCCCGGGAACGGGCCGAGGCGATCGGCCACAACATCACGCTGGATCAGGGCAAGCCGCTTGCCGAGGCCGTCGGCGAGGTGCAGGTCTGCGCCGAGCACGCCGAATGGCACGCGGAGGAGTGCCGCCGCATCTACGGCCGCGTGATTCCGCCGCGCCGTCCCGAGGTGCGCCAGTTCGTGCTGCGCGAGCCGGTGGGCGTCTGCGCGGCCTTCACGCCGTGGAACTTTCCGTTCAACCAGGCGATCCGCAAGATGGTCGCGGCGCTCGGCGCGGGCTGCACGCTCGTGCTCAAAGGGCCGGAGACGACCCCAAGTGCGGTGATCGCGCTCGCGCGGTTGTTCCACGACGCGGGCCTGCCTGCGGGCTGCCTGAATATCGTGTGGGGCGTGCCGCACGAGATTTCCGAGTACCTGATCCAGTCGCCGATCGTGCGCAAGGTGTCGTTCACGGGCTCTATCCCGGTCGGCAAGCAGCTCGCCGCTATGGCGGGCGCGCACATGAAGCGCGTCACGATGGAGCTGGGCGGCCACTCGCCCGTCATCGTCTTCGACGACGCGGACGTCGACCAGGCCGCGACCACGCTCGCGAGACTCAAGATCCGCAACGCCGGCCAGGTGTGCGTGTCCCCGTCGCGCTTCTACGTGCAGAGCAAGGTCTACGACCGCTTCGCCGCGAAGTTCATCGAGACGATCGGCACCATCAAGGTCGGCAGCGGACTCGAGAAGACGACGCTCATGGGACCGCTCGCCCACGCCCGCCGCGTGGACGTGATGCAGGCGTTCGTCGAAGACGCCGTGGGCCATGGCGGCACCATCGTCACCGGCGGCGCGCGCATCAAGGAGTCGCCCGGATTCTTCTTCCCGCCGACGGTCATTACGGGACTGCCGGACAACGCCAAGCTGATGACCGAAGAGCCGTTCGGCCCGATCGCGCCGCTCGCGCCGTTCACCGATCCCCAGGACGCCATCAGGCGCGCGAACAGCCTGCCGTACGGGCTCGCGTCCTACGTGTTCACCGAGTCGCTGAAGACGGCGACCTACGCGGCAAACTCGATCGAAGCGGGCATGGTGAACATCAATCACTTCGGCATGGCGCTTTCCGAGACGCCGTTCGGAGGGATCAAGGAGAGCGGGATCGGGAGCGAGGGCGGGACCGAGACGTTCGACGGGTACTTGGTCACGAAGTTCGTGACCCTTTCCAGCACATTGGGATCCTAAGCTTAGAATTCCACGTGGACAAGTTGTCGCGG
>JADMIO010784978.1_pt1 | contig 76577 bp, 73 predicted proteins | sample 8958161 | NCBI WGS metagenome assembly JADMIO01 (sample SAMN16585339, study PRJNA669376) | soil metagenome | isolation source: Crop rotation soil | place: USA: Cullars Rotation, Alabama | collected 2011
CTTTCCCAAAATCGCAAAGTCATCAAAAAACCGCAAAGTTGTTTAAAATAAGAGCAACACTACAAAAGGAGATAAGAAGAGCACATACCTCAGTCACTTATTATCACTAGCGCTCGCCGCAGCCGTGTAACCGAGCATAGCGAGCGAACTGGCGAGGAAGCAAAGAAGAACTGTTCTGTCAGATAGCTCTTACGCTCAGCGCAAGAAGAAATATCCACCGTGGGAAAAACTCCAGGTAGAGGTACACACGCGGATAGCCAATTCAGAGTAATAAACTGTGATAATCAACCCTCATCAATGATGACGAACTAACCCCCGATATCAAGTCACATGACGAAGGGAAAGAGAAGGAAATCAACTGTGACAAACTGCCCTCAAATTTGGCTTCCTTAAAAATTACAGTTCAAAAAGTATGAGAAAATCCATGCAGGCTGAAGGAAACAGCAAAACTGTGACAAATTACCCTCAGTAGGTCAGAACAAATGTGACGAACCACCCTCAAATCTGTGACAGATAACCCTCAGACTATCCTGTCGTCATGGAAGTGATATCGCGGAAGGAAAATACGATATGAGTCGTCTGGCGGCCTTTCTTTTTCTCAATGTATGAGAGGCGCATTGGAGTTCTGCTGTTGATCTCATTAACACAGACCTGCAGGAAGCGGCGGCGGAAGTCAGGCATACGCTGGTAACTTTGAGGCAGCTGGTAACGCTCTATGATCCAGTCGATTTTCAGAGAGACGATGCCTGAGCCATCCGGCTTACGATACTGACACAGGGATTCGTATAAACGCATGGCATACGGATTGGTGATTTCTTTTGTTTCACTAAGCCGAAACTGCGTAAACCGGTTCTGTAACCCGATAAAGAAGGGAATGAGATATGGGTTGATATGTACACTGTAAAGCCCTCTGGATGGACTGTGCGCACGTTTGATAAACCAAGGAAAAGATTCATAGCCTTTTTCATCGCCGGCATCCTCTTCAGGGCGATAAAAAACCACTTCCTTCCCCGCGAAACTCTTCAATGCCTGCCGTATATCCTTACTGGCTTCCGCAGAGGTCAATCCGAATATTTCAGCATATTTAGCAACATGGATCTCGCAGATACCGTCATGTTCCTGTAGGGTGCCATCAGATTTTCTGATCTGGTCAACGAACAGATACAGCATACGTTTTTGATCCCGGGAGAGACTATATGCCGCCTCAGTGAGGTCGTTTGACTGGACGATTCGCGGGCTATTTTTACGTTTCTTGTGATTGATAACCGCTGTTTCCGCCATGACAGATCCATGTGAAGTGTGACAAGTTTTTAGATTGTCACACTAAATAAAAAAGAGTCAATAAGCAGGGATAACTTTGTGAAAAAACAGCTTCTTCTGAGGGCAATTTGTCACAGGGTTAAGGGCAATTTGTCACAGACAGGACTGTCATTTGAGGGTGATTTGTCACACTGAAAGGGCAATTTGTCACAACACCTTCTCTAGAACCAGCATGGATAAAGGCCTACAAGGCGCTCTAAAAAAGAAGATCTAAAAACTATAAAAAAAATAATTATAAAAATATCCCCGTGGATAAGTGGATAACCCCAAGGGAAGTTTTTTCAGGCATCGTGTGTAAGCAGAATATATAAGTGCTGTTCCCTGGTGCTTCCTCGCTCACTCGACCGGGAGGGTTCGAGAAGGGGGGGCACCCCCCTTCGGCGTGCGCGGTCACGCGCACAGGGCGCAGCCCTGGTTAAAAACAAGGTTTATAAATATTGGTTTAAAAGCAGGTTAAAAGACAGGTTAGCGGTGGCCGAAAAACGGGCGGAAACCCTTGCAAATGCTGGATTTTCTGCCTGTGGACAGCCCCTCAAATGTCAATAGGTGCGCCCCTCATCTGTCAGCACTCTGCCCCTCAAGTGTCAAGGATCGCGCCCCTCATCTGTCAGTAGTCGCGCCCCTCAAGTGTCAATACCGCAGGGCACTTATCCCCAGGCTTGTCCACATCATCTGTGGGAAACTCGCGTAAAATCAGGCGTTTTCGCCGATTTGCGAGGCTGGCCAGCTCCACGTCGCCGGCCGAAATCGAGCCTGCCCCTCATCTGTCAACGCCGCGCCGGGTGAGTCGGCCCCTCAAGTGTCAACGTCCGCCCCTCATCTGTCAGTGAGGGCCAAGTTTTCCGCGAGGTATCCACAACGCCGGCGGCCGGCCGCGGTGTCTCGCACACGGCTTCGACGGCGTTTCTGGCGCGTTTGCAGGGCCATAGACGGCCGCCAGCCCAGCGGCGAGGGCAACCAGCCGAGGGCTTCGCCCTGTCGCTCGACTGCGGCGAGCACTACTGGCTGTAAAAGGACAGACCACATCATGGTTCTGTGTTCATTAGGTTGTTCTGTCCATTGCTGACATAATCCGCTCCACTTCAACGTAACACCGCACGAAGATTTCTATTGTTCCTGAAGGCATATTCAAATCGTTTTCGTTACCGCTTGCAGGCATCATGACAGAACACTACTTCCTATAAACGCTACACAGGCTCCTGAGATTAATAATGCGGATCTCTACGATAATGGGAGATTTTCCCGACTGTTTCGTTCGCTTCTCAGTGGATAACAGCCAGCTTCTCTGTTTAACAGACAAAAACAGCATATCCACTCAGTTCCACATTTCCATATAAAGGCCAAGGCATTTATTCTCAGGATAATTGTTTCAGCATCGCAACCGCATCAGACTCCGGCATCGCAAACTGCACCCGGTGCCGGGCAGCCACATCCAGCGCAAAAACCTTCGTGTAGACTTCCGTTGAACTGATGGACTTATGTCCCATCAGGCTTTGCAGAACTTTCAGCGGTATACCGGCATACAGCATGTGCATCGCATAGGAATGGCGGAACGTATGTGGTGTGACCGGAACAGAGAACGTCACACCGTCAGCAGCAGCGGCGGCAACCGCCTCCCCAATCCAGGTCCTGACCGTTCTGTCCGTCACTTCCCAGATCCGCGCTTTCTCTGTCCTTCCTGTGCGACGGTTACGCCGCTCCATGAGCTTATCGGGTCCACTCGCGAACGCAGAAAGGCCCACCCGAAGGTGAGCCAGTGTGATTACATTTGCGGCCTAACTGTGGCCAGTCCAGTTACGCTGGAGTCACTAGTATTTAGGTGACACTATAGAAGCGGCCGCGACAACTTGTCCACGTGGAATTCTAAGCTTAGGATCCCAATGTGCTGGAAAGGGGAGCGTGGGGCCGCGGCGGCATGATTGTCGGACCGAAGGGTCTTTATGCGCAAACCGCCGACGGGCCGTACGATCCGGCTGCGGGCAAGTTCGGCAATTCCCTGGTGGTGCTGGGCTTCAAAGATCTTCGCCTGGTCGATTCGTTCACGCCTTCGAACTGGCAGATGCTCAACACCAAGGACCTGGATTTAGGTTCGGCAAGCCCGATCCTCTTCCCGTATGAGAAATGGCAGTTGATCGCGACTTCGTCCAAGGAGGCGGTGATTTTCCTGATGGACGCGAATGCCGTGGGCGGCGCCGATCATCACACCCCGCTCTATGCCGTGCGCTGGGGCAACGACGAGCAGAGGCTCTGGGGCCGCGGCGTCTGGGGTTCCATGACGAGTTGGGAAGATCCCGAAAAGCAGCGCTGGCTGATCGTCCCCATGTGGGGCCCGCCCGCGAAGGACTCAGCCAAATTTCAATACTCCTACGGCAACGTGGAGGAGGGCACGGTGATGGGGTTCCGCGTGACCACTGAGGGCGGCAAGCCCACGCTCGTTCCCATGTGGATGTCGCGCGACATGCACGTACCGGACGCGACGGTGGTGGCGAACGGCGTGGTGCTCACGGTCTCCACCGGCGAAAATACCAGGCAGGGCGGCTTCTTCCCGCCGGAAGTGCGCGCCAAACCGGTCTCTCACGCCATTCTCTACGCCCTCGATGCGGCCACCGGCAAGGAGCTTTATTCGAGCGGCGACCAGATTGAAAGCTTTGCGCATTTTGGCGGGCTGGCGGTTTCGAAAGGCCGCGTCTTCTTCTGCACCTGGGACGGTCGCGTCTACGCTTACGGCGTTTCCTAGAATTTTCAGGCCGGCGTACGAATCGTCACGGCGCGCAGGGCTGTTCCGCGCTGTACACTTGTTGAGCTATGGCGAAACCAGGTCGCGTCAAACTGCGGCCGTCCGGAGAGTTCTCGCGGTTCACCGATCGTGAGGATCAGCAGGCTCAGTTCCGCGGTTACCTCAATTCCCCGACCGAACCGCCGGTCCTCGTGTATTTCGGAGTAGGCGGAGCCGGCAAGACCTGGCTCTTGCAGAAACTGCGGCAGCAAGTGCCTACGGGTATCCCCGTGGCTTTTCTCGATTTCGACATGACCGCCGGCGGACGCCGCTTTCTCGACGATCCGGCCGCCGGGTTGTACGAGATCCGCAGTCAGTTCGGGCAGGAAACTCCCCGCTTCGATCTTGCCTACGGCATGCTGCGCCATAAGCAGGGTGTGTTGGAGGAGCCCGCTTTCAAGGGGTCCGGCCCCTTGGGCGTCGCCTGGGACCTGGTTGCGGAGCTGGCCCAGGATGCGCACAAGTCAGTACCCGGCGTCGGGCTGGTTCTCGGAAAACTCGCGCATCCACTGCGGGAACGTATCAAGGGCACCGCCTTCGAGCGAATCCTGGCCCAGAGTACCGGCAATGATTTCGTGTTGGCCTTGCGTTCGCAAACCACTCAGGAGATCGGCAACCACCTCGTGGAGTACCTGGCCGACGACCTGCGCGAAAATCTTCCTCCCGCATTTAACCGCGCTGTACGGGCGGTGCTTTTCTTCGATACGTTCGAGGCCGTGTACCAGGGTTTCCTCAACACCGAGCACCAGCGGTTTCGCGAGCAGTGGATTCGCGACGTGGCCTCCAACTTCGATTTCGCTCTCACCGTGATCGCCGGGCAGAATCGCCTGAACTGGGAAGATCTCGATCCCCGCTGGTCCGAGTATTTGAATCAGCAGACGGTGGGGGGCCTCTCCGAGAACGACGCCCGCAGTTTCCTCGCGGCATGCGGCATTGCGAGTGCCGCGCTGCAGGATGCCATCCTGGCCACCTCGCGGCAACCGGGCGATGGCTACCATTGCTTCAGCCTTGGCCTCTGCGCCGACATCGTCTACGCGGAGCGCCGCGGCGGCCACGAGCCTGAGCCGCGAAGCCTGCAGCTTGGTCCCGGCGATTGGGAAGAGCTGGCGCGGCGGTTCCTGAAGTCGCTCGGATCCGAGCCGACGCGTCGTTGGATTGAGCGTCTGGCCATGACGCCGCGTTTCGATGAGGCGGCCGCGCGCAAAGCATTCTCCGCCGAACACAGCGCCGCTCAGGATGTCGAGTGGGAAACGCTGCCCGACTTCACCTTCGTCGAGCCCATGGTCATGCCGTGGTTCAGCATCCGTGCGGAGATGCGCCGCGCCCTCCAGAATCAGCCCTCGACGCAGGAGCATGTAGCCGGCGATCACGGATGGTGGCGGGACTATTGGAAGACACGCTCGCAGTCCGTGGCCGATTCCTTCGCGTCATTGTCGTGGTACCACCACTACCGGCTCGATGTCAGGAGCGCGGTGGAGGCGTGGGCTGGACTCGCTGATGCCGCCGTGGAAGCGGTGCCGCAGCGGATGCAGGAACACTTTTCGCTGATGGGCTGGTGGGATCCTGTGGGTCTGCTGGAGCGTCCTGTGGTGTCGGACGAAACCGCGTTTGCCTGCTGCGAACTGGCGGGGCGAATGATGGTGGCGTCGCTTGGCAACCGCAGCGCCAATGTGCGGCTCGCCATCGAATGTTACCAGGCCGCGCTCGGCTTCTACTCGGAAAAGGACGCGACCTCCGAGTGGGTTGCGGCGCAGGGAGGTTTGGGTGCGGCGCTGCTCGTCCTGCCCACCGGCGATCGCGCGGAGAACCTTCGTCTCGCAATGGAGTGCTTCCGGGCCATCGGGCCGTATGCCGGCGAGGGAATGGACCCGGATGATTTTGCCGGGCTGCAAGGCTTGCTGGGCCTCGGGTGGCTGCAGTTGCCCACCGGAAATCGAGTCGAAAATCTGGGCCGCGCCATGGAGTGCCTGCGCGCCGCTCTCCCGGTATTTGAAAAGACCTCGCCTGACAATTGGGCTCTGGCGCAAAACAGTTTGGGCACCGCGTGGTTGGCCCTTCCCGCCGGCGACCGTGCCGACAACGTGCGGCACGCGATGGAATGCTTCACCGCCTCGCTCCGCGTCGTCACCGAGTCGGAGCACCCGCAGCACTGGGCGCTCACCCAGGGCGGCTTGGGCGCTGCGTGGTGTGAGTTGCCCGCCGCCGATTGGCACGAACGGTCCGGGAACTTCGCGCGCGCCGCCGAGTGCTTTGATGCCGCGCTGCGAATCTTCACCGGCGAAAACTTTCCCATGGAATGGGCCAGGATTCAGACCGGGCTCGGCGGCATGTGGCTGGAGCAGCCCCCCGCGATGCGCAGCGAAAACCTGCCGAAAGCCATTGCCCATTTCCAAGCCGCCTTGGGCCGCTTGAACGAACAGGAACTTCCGCAGGATTGGGCTTCCGCCCAACGCGGGTTGGGACGCGCGTGGTTGTTGCTTCCGGCCCCGGACCGGTCGCCAAATCTGCGGCAGGCGATCGAACACTTTGACGCCGCCCTGCGGGTGTTTGACGAACGCTCGTATCCCACGTTTTGGGCGGCGGTGCAGGAGGACTTGGGCGATGCCTGGTTTGCGCTTCCCGGTCAGGACCGCAGGGAGAACTTGCAGCGCGCCTTCACCTGTTACCAGGCCGTGAAGCGCGTTTACACGGAAGCGGACCGGCCCAGGGATTGGGCCCGGATCGAAAGAGATCTCGGCCGGGTATGGCTGGCAACTCCGGCCGGTCCGGACGCCGAGAGTCCGCGGCAGGCCATTGCCTGTTTCCAGGCTGCGCTGCGCGTGTTCACCGAACAAGCCGATCGGGCGATTTGGGCCAGCATCCAGGACGACTTGGGAGACGCCTGGTTCGGACTGTCGGCAGACGCCGGAAATCTACCGCGCGCGATTGAGTGCTACCAGGATGCGTCGCGCATCTACACCGAGCAGGAAGTCCCGGCTACCTGGGCGAGACTGCAACTGAATACCGGCATCGCCCGGCTCACGCTGGCGCGCCTGGGATACACAGACGAGCTGCGGGGCGCCATCGCATCCTTTCAAGATGCGTTACGCGTCTACACCGGTCAGGCTTATCCGCTACAGCACGCGTCGGCAAGCGAATACCTGCAAAGCGCCCTCGACCTAATTACCGAGCCGCGACCGTAGGGAGTCGGTTTTACCGCCCGTCGGCTTGAACTTGCTACTGCTGGCTATTTATCGATCTTGATTTCGCCCAGAACAGCGGCCTCGCCGGCGAGTTCCTTCTGGCCGGCCGGATATTCGTTCGAGCTCAGGATGTAGGCGGTGACGTCCAGGTACTCCTGCCGGCTGAGGCTGGACGGATTTTCAGCGGGCATCGACTTGCGGATTCGCTCGAACAAATCGCCGACGGTCTTGCCGTTCCACTCATTCGAGAAGTCGTCGGCCACCAGTCCCGGCGCGCCTTCACCGCCCGACAGGTTTTCTCCGTGACAGATGGCGCATTCGTCTGCGTACACACCCTGTCCGCGGATTGCCTGTTCCTTCGTATAGACGCCGTCTTTCACGGATCGGGCGATGGCGGTTACCGACCACGCAACCAAAAAACACAAAATCAGGACATTGACTCGACGAACCATTACCTGTCTCCGAATACAAATCTGGCGATGCTAACCACCGTCTTGGTTTGATCAGTTTATCAGGAATTTTGATGGACCAGCATCAGCCGTGGAAGCCCGGCGCGCGGCGTACCTGGTCCCAGGGCAGCACGCCCGAACGGTCCGCCCAGCGCTGCCATCGGCCGGCCATTTGCTCCGCCCGGCCGGGATATTGCTTCGCCAGATTCCGCATCTCCGTGCGATCCGCCTCGATGTCGTACAACTCCCAACGATCCGGATAGCGCGACACCAGCTTCCACTTGCCTTGCCGCAGGGCGCGGTTGCCTTCATGTTCCCAGCAGATCTCCGCATGGTCGCGCCGCTTGCCGCCGCGCAGCACCGGCGCCAGCGTCAGCCCTTCCAGAGGCTTGATCCTCTGGCCGCTATAGGTCTCGGGATATTTGGCCCCGCCGATATCCACGAGCGTCGCCATGATATCGATGACGTGGCCGGTCTGATGGGTGAACGTGTTCCTCTGGCGCATCACCGAAGGCCACGAGGCTATCAGGGGTGTTGCGATGCCGCCTTCGTGCAGCCAGTGTTTGTAGAGCCGGAACGGCGTGTTGCTGGCATTGGCCCACGACTGGCCGTAGCTCTGGTACGTGTCTTCCGCCCCGGGCATCACCGCGGGATTGTTGCCGAGCCGCACCGGCCTGCCGTCGTGCGTCTTCTGCGGAATGAAAAGATACTTCCAGTCGGGGGTGAGTTCTTCGGCGCAGCCCCCGTTATCGGACAGAAACATGACCAGCGTATTTTGTTCCGCGCCCGTCTCCCGCAATCGCGCCAGGATCCTGCCGACGTTGCGGTCCAGGCGATCCACCTGGGCTGCATACACTGCCATCCGCGCGGCTTCCCATTCCTTGTTCGGCGCCTCCTTCCACGCCGGGACGGCGGCGTCTCGCGGCGTCATCGGCCAGCGGTCCTCCACGATTCCCATTTCGATCTGCCGCCGGTGTCGCTCGCTGCGCAGCACGTCCCAGCCCGCGCGATAGCGCTCCTTATATTTCTCGATGTCTTCGGGAGCCGCGTGCAAAGGCCAGTGGGGCGCGGTGAAGGCCGTGTAGAGAAAGAACGGCTCCTCGCGGCGCGCGTAATCGCCGATGAAATCCACCGCGTGATCGGCGATGGCGTCGGTATAGAAATAGTGATCGCCTTCCGCCCGGATCGGTTCGTTGTCGCGCGTCAACATCACCGGATCGTAGTAGCTGCCGGCGCCGATGATGGTGCCGTAGTATCGCTCGAAGCCGCGCTGCAAAGGCCAGTTGTGCTTGTCGTTCTCAAATCCCTCTTCGTCGTGCGTGACGTGCCACTTGCCGCACATCAGCGTGTGATACCCGGCGGGCTTCAAGGCTTCGCCCAGCGTGACGCACTGCCGGTTGAGGTCTCCGCGATAGCCCGGCAGGTTCTGCTCGCGTGTCATCAGGCCGATGCCCGTCTGGTGCGGATAGAGGCCCGTCAGCAGCGATGCGCGCGACGGGCAGCAGCGGGCATTGTTGTAGAAGTGCGTGAACCGGACGCCGCTCTTGGCCAACCCGTCGATATGGGGCGTCGAGATTTCCGAACCATAGCAGCCCAGGTCCGAGAAGCCCATGTCGTCCGCCAGGATCAGGACGATGTTGGGACGCGGTGCGGCCGCGCGTACTCCCTGCGCCAGGCTGGCCGCGCTCATGGTTCGCAGAAAATCTCGCCGGTTCATATGAGCCATCCTAGCGCCGATCGAATTGGAGTGGATGCGCCTGGCGTCAGTGCTAGACTCGACGATGTATGGACGCCGGGGGTCCTTTCCCTCTCTACCAGCCGCAGTTTGCCACCGTCTCCGGCCCCGCGCCGCGCATCACCTCGCTGCTGATTAAACCTGCCTCGGCCATCTGCAACCTCGATTGCGAATACTGTTTCTACCTCGACCGCGATGCCGACCCCTATCGCGACCTGCCAGCGCGCCAGATGTCCGAAGAGACCCTCGAGCGGCTGGTGGATACGTACCTGTTTTACTCCTATCCGCAAAGCACGTTCGCGTTTCAGGGCGGGGAACCCACCCTGGCGGGGCTGCGGTTCTTCGAAAAGCTGGTGGAGTTTCAGCAACACTACGGCCGCGGCGGGCAGGCTGTGTCGAACACGCTGCAAACCAATGCCATGCTGCTCGACGCTTCGTGGTGCGCACTGTTTCGTGAATACAACTGGCTGCTCGGAGTCTCGCTCGACGGTCCGGAGCCGGTGCACGACCTCTACCGCTTCAACAAGAATGGGCACGGCACCTGGAAGCGGGTGATGGAATCGGTGGAACTGCTGCAAGCTCAAAAAGTCGAATTCAATATTCTGTGTGTGGTGAGTCAGGCCAACGTGGCCAAGGCGCGCGAGTTGTACCGCTTCTTCCGCGGCCTCGGCATCGGCAACCTGCAGTTCATCCCGCTCGCCGAGTTCGACGCCGATGGCAAGCCCCGGCCGTTTACCATCACCGCCGAGCAGTACGGCCGGTTCCTGCTGGAGCTGTTCGACGTCTGGTGGCCCGAGCGGCGCCGCGTCCGCATCCGGTTTTTCGACAACATTGCCGAAGCGCTCGCCGGCCAGAAGCCCGGCTGTTGCGAAATGCACGAGAGCTGCGACAGCTATGTTGTGGTGGAATACAACGGCGACGTCTTCCCGTGCGATTTCTTCGTCGAAGAAAATTGGAAGCTGGGCAATATCCTGATCGATTCCTGGACCGACGTCGCCCGCCGCGCGCGCCGCCATCAGTTCGCTTCGAACAAGAAGATTCCGCATGCCGATTGCGAAGTTTGCGAGTACCGGTCCATCTGCCACGGCGGCTGCCCGCAATACCGCCACGCCCGGCACCAGCAGTTTACCGATCTCGACTACTTCTGCCAGGCATATAAGATGATATTCGCGCGCGCCACCGGCCCCCTTCGGCAGGACGTGGCGCAGTTGCTGGCCCGCCCGGCGGCGAACTCTAAAACTTCAGTACTCTATTGAAGCCTCCACCCTGGGCCGATAAGGAAACCAGGGAGGAGCCGTGAAGGCCACAGTAGACTTACAGGTCGCGGAGCCGGAGTGTCCCAAAGGATGGCCGATCCGCGCTTTGGTCGCCGAGGACAATCCAGTCTTCCAGTCGGTGCTGTTTTCCATGCTTACCCGCTGGGGCTACGATACCGTAGTCGCACAGGACGGCAATGAGGCTTGGGAGATCCTTCAGTCTTCCAACCCGCCTCGACTAGCTGTTCTCGATTGGGTCATGCCGGGAATCGACGGGGTGGAAATTTGCCGCCGCATCCGCGCCGCCGGGAATGAGCCTTACGTTTATATCCTTTTATTAACCGCACGCACCGACTCCAAGGACCTGGTGGAAGGCATGGAGGCAGGCGCCGACGACTACGTCACCAAACCTTTTAACCTCCACGAACTCCGGGTCCGCCTGCGCGCCGGGCGCCGCATCCTGGAACTTCAGGACGAACTGTTGCGGGCGCGTGAGGAGTTGCGCGAGCGCGCTACTCACGATAGTCTCACTGGTCTTTACAATCGTTGCTCGATTCTCGATAGCCTGCAAAAAGAGCTGCTGCGCGCCAACCGTGAGAACCACCCGATCGCAGTGCTCATGGCGGACCTCGATATGTTCAAGCAAGTCAATGACACTTACGGTCACCTGGCAGGCGATCGAGTGTTAGCCGAAGCCGCCCAGCGCATGCAGTCCTCGATTCGCCGCTATGACGCCATCGGGCGGTATGGTGGTGAAGAATTCCTGATTGTCTTAACCGGGTGTGCACAAGACGAAGCGGAGTCTCTTGCCTGGCGCACCCAAGCTGCCATCGGAAGCCAGCCCTACGTGTTTGCCAACGGCTCCACGCGAGTCACGGGCAGCGTCGGGCTCTCCTGGCGCGCGGCGCCTTCGCCGGGTGACATGGAACCACTGATTCATGAGGCTGATGAAGCTCTCTATCAAGCAAAACGCGATGGGCGGAATCGCGTTTGCACCATGTTGAGTCAGGGCCTAGAGGTCCTATAGCATTTAGCCGTTAGAAATCTCACACGATCAAGCAGGCGTGCACAGAATCGCTAATAATTTTGATCTGTCAAAATTTGGTTGCGTTATACTGAACTTCCCCCGAGTTCAAAAATGCCTTCATATACGTTTGCGGAAGTGGAAGAACTCCTGTTTAATCTGATCCATGATTTGCGCCAACCCCTGAGCAATATCGAAACCAGCGCTTACTATTTGCACGTGATTGCGGCGCAAGGTCCGCCGCGTTTGAATGAACAGGCTGGTGTCATCACACGCCAGGTGGATTGTGCCGCACGCTTGTTGACGGAGGCTGCTTCGAAGCTGGGCCGCCTGCGCGATCAACGCGAATTGGAAACCAGCCGTTGCCGCACGAATTCCGTCACCGCGGTTGTCACATAGCGCGGCGGTTTAATCAGAAACTGCGGCTTGTCATCCCAAATTCCGCGCGCCACATCTGCCCATAAAGGCGCGTTGAGGCCCCGGTCAATGATCAGAAACCCGTCGGCGCGGTCCAGGAACCGAAGGCTCGATGGCTTGAAGTCTTCACACGAGAAATCGAGCAGCATCAGGAACAGATCGGGCTCGACAAACTCCAGCACGCTGTTGGATTCGATGATCAGGTTTTGGCTCTGAGCCACAATTTTGCGGAGAGTCTTTGCCGCCCGCGCCAGTTCTCCGCCGGGCGTGCGTAGCCAGAACGAGCGTGCGGCGCCGGCCGCCAGAAATCGGCCGGAGTCCGTCTGGCTCGGCTCGAGTTCTTCGCTTAGCTCGAATCTCTCGTCGCTCTCCACCTCGCATCCGCAATCTTCGCCGGTCCGCGAGCAGGCGCCGTGGCCATACTGCGTGACCTTTAAGGCGGTCCACTCCTGACTGCGCAGCTTCCGGACCAGGCCTGCCACCACGGAGGTCTTGCCAATGTTGCGGGAATGTCCGCCCACTACGACCACCATCTCAGGCGCTCCTTTCGAGGCCGGCCACGCGCCGTTTGAGGGCGGCAAGTTCCCGCCGCAGTTCGGGCAGCCGTGCCAGGTTGGCGAGCTGCTCCAGGTGTTGGCGCAAAGGCCGGGCAGGCGTGCCCCAAACCGTCTCTCCGGAGCGGATGATTTTTGAGGTAAGCACCCCGCAACCCGATCCCAGCGTAGCGCGCGATTCGATCCGGGCCTTATCGCCGATCCCCACCTGGCCGCCGATCACCGCATAATCCTCCACCACCACACCACCCGAAAAGCCGGTCTGCGCCGCCACCACCACGTGCCGGCCGATGCGGCAGTTGTGGCCCACGTGCACCATGTTGTCGAGCTTGGTGCCCTCGCCGATCGAAGTCACCCCGAGCGCCGCGCGATCCACGCACGAGTTCGCGCCGATCTCGACAAAATCCCCGATCTCCACCCGTCCCACCTGCGGGAACTTGTGCCAGCGGTCGCGATCCATCACGTACCCGAATCCATCAGCCCCGATCACACAGCCGGAATGCAGAATCGTGCCGCGTCCGATATCCACGTTGTCGTACACCGTGACGTTGGGATTGAGCACGCATCCTTCGCCCAGCCCCACGCGCTTCCCCACCACGCATCCGGCGCCGATGCTGGTGGCCACGCCGATGCGCGTGCCGTCTCCAATCACCGCGTGCGGCCCCACCGAGACCAGCGCGCCCATCTCCACGTCTTTTCCCACCACTGCCGTGGGATGAACCCCGGGCTTGAGTTCGGCGGTGGGATGGAAACGGCTCATCGCGCGCGCAAACGCCGTCCGCGGCTCCGGCACCCGAATCACGGCGCGGTAAGTGGGACTCGGCCAGTCCGGCGGCACGATCAGGCAGCCGGCGGCCGAGCTCTCGGCCTGCTGCACCGCTTTGCGGCCCGCTACAAACGCTACGTCGGCGGCGCCCGCCGCTTCGAGCGCTGCGACGCCGGTCAACTCTTTCTCCCCGTCGCCCTCGAACGTGGCGCCAAGCCATTCCGCTAACTCGCGAACACGCATGCCTTATGATACAAATTCATGCCCATCGATCCTTCAGCCCAGGTTGCGCCCACCGCGCGCGTGGACCCGGAGGCTGTCGTGGGGCCCGGCGTTCGCATCGCCGATTTCTGCATCGTCGAACGCGATGTGGCCATCGGACCCGGCTGCCTGCTCGAGCCCTACGTCTACATCAAGCGCTGGACCACGCTCGGGGAAGGCAATGAGATTTCGGCCGGCACCGTCCTCGGCACCGATCCGCTCGATAAGCATTTTTCGGGGGAACGCAGCTACCTCACCATCGGCAACCGCAACCGAATCCGCGAGCATTACACCATCTCGCGCGGCACCGCGCCCGAGTCGTTCACCGTGATCGGCGACGACAACTACATCATGACCTCCGGCCACATTGCGCACAACTGCACGATTGGAAGCCGCACCGTGATTGCCAGCTGCGCGTTGATCGCAGGCTATGTCGAAGTGGAAGACGAGGCGTTCATTTCCGGCGGAGTCGTGGTGCACCAGTTTTCGAAGATCGGCCGCCTGGCGATGATCGGCGGCAATACGCGCGTCAACAGTGATGTGCCGCCGTTTTTCCTTTATGCCGGCCACAACGTCGAAGCCAAGGGTCTCAACCTGGTAGGACTGAAACGCGCGGGCTTCAAGGCGTCCGACCTGACCACGCTCAAGAAGGCCTACCAGTTGCTCTACCGCTCGGGCCTGAAACTTGCCGAAGCGCTGGCCCGCATCGAAACCGAACTCCCCAGTCCCGAGACTCTTCACCTGGTGGCGTTTATTCGCAGCAGCCGCCGGGGCATCTGCCGGGAGTAGGCCAAAACCCCAAAACAGCCAGGAACAGGGGCTGTTTCATACTGTAGAATTGTTTCCATGACCCAGCGCGCGGTGCTTGTTGCATTATTTTTCGGCTTCCTGCTGCACGCGGCTCCGGCGGATAACAAGCCGGCGGCCAACGCGGCAACCAAGGAACTCGCCACCTACATGGCCTCCCTGCCGCCAACCCAGCTGCCCGCATTTACCGAGGACCAGGCCGTGGCGTTAGTTGCCATGCCGCTCTCCTGCTTGGATCATCCCCAAGCCGTTGCCGAACAGCGCGTGGAGTACCTCTGGCTCCACGATTCGAAGCCCCACATCCTGGACGCCTACGACAAGAACCGCGCCTTTTACGGATGCTTCGACTGGCACTCGGCGGTGAATTCCACCTGGACGATGGTCGCCGTCCTCAAACAGTTTCCGAACCTCGCACTCGGGCGCCTCATTCACGAGAAGCTGAAAGATCACTTGAGCAAGAAGAATATCGAAGGCGAAATCGAGTTCTTCAAGTCGGCCCGGAATTTCGAAGTGCCGTACGGCTATGCGTGGGTGTTGAAGCTTTACGCGGAGTTGGTCACCTGGGAAGATCCGGCCGCTAAGACCTATGCCGCCAACCTGCAGCCGCTGGTGCAGGTAATGTCGAAGAAACTGGCGGGCTACTTCACGGACCTGGCTGTGCCGACGCGGCAGGGCCTGCATCCCAACACGGCTTTTTCGATCGGCCTCATCCTCGACTATACCGAGATCGTCAAGGACGATGCGCTCAAAGAGGCCGTGGAAAAGACCGCGACCCGCTTTTTCAGTAAGGACCGGAACTGCCCGACGGCTTACGAGCCGGGCGGCACCGAGTTCCTCTCGCCCTGCCTCGCCGAAGCCCGCATCATGGGCCGCGTGCTCGATCACCAGCAGTTTCTCACCTGGTTCAATAGCTTCCTCCCCGCTGTTTATTCGGAGGAGTTCAAACCCTTGACGGTCCCGGTGGATGTGACGGGCCTGCAAAAGGACGAACAACTGGCGGGAAAATCGCACCTGATCGGGCTGGCGTTTCAGCGCGCCGAGGCCATGATGGGTATCGCCAAAGCGTTGCCCGCGGATGATCCGCGCGTTCCCGTGCTCACGCGCCTGGCGGCCATCAATGGTACGAGCGGCTTCAAAGCCATGGCGGACGCGGGCTATTTCGGATCTCACTGGCTGGGCACCTACGCCGTGATGTGCTCGCGCATGTTGACGCCGCACCAAGCGGGCGCGGCAGTCGCCGCCGCTACCAAGTGATTCTGGTAGGATGGGCCTCCGGGCCCCTCCCACACCGGGCTCAGAGACCTTTCTAAGGGCTAGCATGTCACTCGTTCCCAAACCCGCTGCGGGCGCGCCGCAGTTGCAGGTAGGCCAGCTTTTCGTCGACATGCCTTTCACCGCCGCGCACTGGAAGGCGGGCCTGGCGCTGTTTTTCAGCTTTGTGATCGAGGCTTGGGAGATGATGATCATCATCCTCGCAAGCCAGCTCATCACGGCGGATTTCAAACTCACTCCCGGCGAACTCGGCTCCCTGATCGGCTCCATCTTTCTGGGCATGATTCCGGGATGTCTCGCCTGGGGAAAAATCGCCGACTCGCATGGCCGCAAAAAGACCATCGTCTGGAGCTTGAGCTCCTACGGTGTGATCTCGCTGATCAGCGCGGCTTCCCCCACCTATGCCGTTCTCTGGTGGACCCGGTTCGTCTCGGGGATGGCGCTCGCGGGCGTCCTGGTCTCGGCGTTCGTTTTTTTCGAGGAGTTGCTGCCGGTGAAGAGCCGGGGCCGCGCCACGGTCTACCTCGCCTCCGGATGGCCCGTCGGCATGCTCATTGCGATTGCCTGCGTGGCCCTGCTGCGGAACTCGGGCTGGCACTGGATTCTGGCCGTCAGTTCGCTCGGCGGGTTGTGGGCCTTTGTGGTGCAGAAGGCGGTGCCCGAATCGCCCTACTGGGCCGCCGGGCGCGGCAAACAGGAACTCGCCAGGGAATCCATCCGCCGCTTGTCTATGGGCCGCCTCCAAACCGATCTCGACCGCATCGACCTGGTGGTGGAGCAGCACCGCCCGGGTTCCTACATGGAGCTGTTCCAGAAGAAGCTGCGCGGCATCACCATCCTGCAGTCCGCCGTGAACTTTTTCTTCTGCTGGGGATACTGGGCGCTGGCTTCGTGGATGCCCGTGCTCCTCGCCAAGCGGGGCCTCTCCACTCCGGAGAGTGACACGTTCATGGCGCTTTCGGCCGTCACCATGTTCCCCGGCTATATGGCAGCCTCCTGGTTGACCGGGCACTGGGGCCGCAAGAAAATCATGATCAGCTTCGTTTCCTGCGCCGCCGTGTTCGGCTTTGCATTCGCCAGCGCCGCCACCCGTACGCAAATGTACGCCTTCAATATCGGGCTCTTCTTTTTCAACCAGGGTGCCTGGGGCGTATGGGATACATGGATGGGCGAGCTCTACCCGACCGAACTCCGCGGCGTCGGCTACAGTGTCGGGCTCACCGTGCAGCGCATCGCCAACACGCTGGCGCCGGTGATCATCGGCATGTTGATGGCGCGCAATGTCAGCTTCACATTCACCGTCGCGTTCATCTCCGCGTTCCTGGTGGCCACCGTGCTCCTCAGTTTGTTCTTGCCCGAGACCGAGGGAATGGTGCTGCACTAGCCCGCGAAATTCTTGACAGGTCAAAAGGCTCCGTAGTATACCTTTGTTACATTGATAATTTAATAGCCTCGCGCTGTTTTCTGCAGACTTACCTACGTTCGGGGAGGGACGATCAGGTATGGACTCTGAGAGTAAACTGCTTCGCCGGGATTTCCTGAAAGCCGCTCCGATTGCCGCCGGCATACTGGCCGATGCCGCGGAATCTGACGCCGCCGGGACCTCGCCGCGGATGCTGCTGCAACCTTTCGACTATCAGGGTGTGCGCCTTCGCAAGAGCCGTTGGCAGCAACAGGTCCAGGAAGCTCGCGACTATTATCTGGGGCTTCCACCCGATGACATCCTGCAAGGCTTCCGCGCAGCCGCGGGAATGCCCGCTCCCGGCACATCGCTGGGAGGCTGGGCGAAATCCAGTGCCGGCGGAATCTTCGGGCAATGGTTGAGCGGCATGGCGCGCCTCTCGAAAGCCACCGGAGACAGCGCGCTCCACGATCGCGCGTCCTACTTGATGACTGAGTGGGGCAAGACGGTCAAACCCGACGGCGATTGCCGCATGCGCCATTACCCGTTCGACAAGACCGTCTGCGGCCTCGTGGACATGCAGCTTTATCTCGGCCATCCCGACGCCGTGCCTCTGCTTACGAAGATCACGGCCTGGGCGAGCAGGAATTTCGACCACTCCAACATCCCCGCCACTAAGGCGCAATTTTCCGGCAGGCCCGGCGAATGGTACACGCTGGCCGAAAACCTCTACCGCGCCTACCAGCTCACCGGCGATCCGAAGTTCAAAAGCTTCGCCGAAACCTGGCTCTATCACAGCTACTGGAACAAGTTCGACAACACCGCCGCTCCCGCCGATGCGCACGGTTTCCATGCCTATAGCCACGTCAATTCGTTCAGCAGCGCTGCCATGCATTACGCGGTGAGCGGCGATGCGGCCCACCTGCGCATCGTCAAGAACGCTTACGACTACCTGCAGAACACGCAGTGCTACGCTACCGGAGGCTTCGGGCCGAACGAGCATCTGGTTTCCCCCGAAGGCGGTCTCGGTCGCGCGCTCGAAGTGCGCGCCGACACTTTCGAAACCATGTGCGGATCGTGGGCCGGTTTCAAGCTGTCGCGCTACCTCACCGGGTTCACCGGCGAAGCGCGCTATGGCGATTGGATCGAGCGCCTGTTCTACAACGGCTCAGGCGCGGCCCTGCCCATCACCGGCCGCGGCCGCAATTTCTATTATTCCGACTACCGGCTTGGCGGCGGCATGAAGGTCTACCGCTACGACACGTTTACCTGCTGCTCCGGTTCCTATATCCAGGACATGGCCGATTACCACAACCTGATTTACTACAAGGACGCCGCCGGGCTCTACGTCAATCTGTACACGCCGTCGGAAGTGACGTGGGGCGATGTCAAAGTGCAGCAGGAGACCGGTTACCCGGTCGCCGAGACCAGCACCCTTACGTTGCAGATGCCCAAAAGCGCGGTTTTTCCGCTGCACTTCCGCGTGCCCGAGTGGTCGAGCGGCATGTCGATAAAAGTGAATGGCGCTGCAGCCCCCGTCGCCTGCAAACCCGGCACTTGGGCCAGGCTCGAGCGGACGTGGAACTCGGGCGACCGCGTGGAAGTGCGCATTCCGCTCAATTTCCGCAGGCAGGCGGTCGACCGGCAGCATCCCAACCGCGTGGCCATTCTGCGCGGACCCGTGGTGATGGCCTACGACTTCAATTATTACGATGTGGCGTTTCGCGTTCCGGAAAACGATGCCGCGCTGAACCGGCTCCTGTCTCCCGATGACGGCTCTCCCGCGCCTTTCCTGCCGCCATCCGGACCGGGTGTATTTCAAGTAAAGGGCCCTGACGGAAAGTTTCTGACGCCGCGGATCCGTCCGTTCTACGAATATTCGGAAGGCTTCCCCTACCTGATGTACTCCGACGCGAATTCCCGGCTGGTCGACCTGTGGTAAACCGGAAAAGTAGGACAGGCCTCCAGGCCGGTCCCGCTCGCCTCCCCGTTCTTTTCCCGCTCGCTAACGACGCATCCGCAAGTAGGACAGGCCTCCAGGCCGGTCCCGCTCGCCTCCCAGTGCCCAACGACGCCCTCTTCAACCAATTGGTGGAAAAACATTTCAAATGAGCTTGCGAGTCGCAATTGATATCGGCGGTGGATTCGTCGACCTCGTCGCCTTGGATGACGACACCGGACAAACGTACTGGTCGAAGGCGCAGGTCACGCCGGAAGACCTGGGCCTCTGTGTAAAGACCGTTTTTCAACTCAGCAAAGTGAATCCGGCGGACGTTACCCAGCTTCTGCACGGACAGACGCTGGTGATCAACGCCATCCTGCAGCGCCGGGGCGCCAAGGTCGGCCTGATCACCACGCAGGGCTTTCGCGATGTGCTGGCGTTGCAGCGCGCGAACCGGCGCGACATCTTCAACCTCCGCTACCGGAAGCCGGAGCCCCTGGTCTCCCGCGACCGCCGTCTCGAAGCCGCCGAGCGGACCGCGGCTGATGGCGAAGTCCTGCAGGAAGTGGACGAGGCGCAGTTGACGCGAGTCTACGAGGCGCTACGCGCCGAAAAAGTGGATAGCGTCGCCGTCTGCTTTCTGAACAGCTATCGAAATCCGCACAACGAAATTCGAGCGCGCGAGCTGATTCGCAAAATCCAGAATGGCGACGGCATTTCGGTGTGCATCTCGAGCGATATTTCGCGCGAGTGGCGCGAGTATGAGCGCACCAGCACCTGCGTGCTGAATGCTTACGTGATGCCGCTGATCGCGCAGTATCTGGGCCGGCTCGAGGCCGATTTCGAGCAGCTCGGCATGCGCGCCACGCTCTATATGATGCTTTCGGGCGGCGGCGTGGCCTCGTTCGATTACGCCGCGCAGCGTCCCATCGAAACCGTCGAATCGGGACCGGTCGCCGGCGTCGTGGGAGCCATCAAGATTGCCGAGTTGATCGGAGAGCAGAACATTATCGCCCTCGATGGCGGCAGTACCACCACCAAGGCCAGCCTCCTCGAGGGCCTGCACCTGCGCTTCACCACCGACTATGCCATCGAGCGCGATGAGCACCGGCCCGGATACCCCGCCAAGGTGCCTGTGGTCGATATCAATGAGATCGGCAACGGTGGCGCCAGCATCGCCTGGCTCGACGAAGTGGGGCAGTTGCAGGTGGGCCCCTTGAGTGCCGGCGCGAATCCCGGCCCTGCCTGCTACGGCTGGGGCGGCGACAAGCCTACGCTGACGGACGCCTACCTGGCCACCGGCTTTCTCAACCCGGCGAATTTTCTCGGCGGCAATTTCCGCATCCAGCCGGAGCTGGCAGCCAAGGCCATCTCGGGTCTGGCCGGTCACTTTGGAATCTCCGTCCCCGAAGCGGCTTTCGCCATCGCCCGCGTCGCCAACAACAACGCGGCGCAGCTCCTGCGGCTCATTTCCATCCAGCGCGGCTTCGATCCGCGTGATTTTACGCTGATCGCCTACGGCGGGTCGGGTCCGTTGATGGCGCCCTACCTTGCCGAAGAACTCGAGATCCCCAAAATCGTCATCCCCGGCATCCCGCCCGGCAACTTCTCCGCCTGGGGACTCTTGATGAGCGATATCCGCCACACGGTCGTGCAGACTTTGGTGGAACGCCTCGATCGCCAGGACGCCGTCGGTATCCTCAACGGCGCCTTCGAATCGCTCGAAGGGCAGATCCTGGAAATTTACCGCGAGGAAGGCCTGACCGGAGGCATCATCCTCGAACGCGCCACCGACCTTCGGTATTACGGCCAGGAGCACACCATCAGCGTCCCCATGGGCAGTGGCGAGGTAACCGACGAGCTGGTTGCGCAGCTCACGGCGAGCTTTGGGGAGCACCATCAACGCGAGTACGGATTCACGCTCACCAGCGCGGTGGAACTCGTGAACCTGCGCGTTAGCGGCAGCGTCCGCGTCAACAAACCCGCGCCCAAACCCTATAACCCAGGCACACGCACGATCGAGGAAGCCGCCGCCGGAAAACGCCTGGTCTATTGGGGTGGCAACGGCGGAGTGGAGACTCCCACCTATCGCCGCAATCTGCTGCCGTGCGGCGTTCGCGTAGTCGGCCCCGCAATCGTCGAAGAGCCTTCCACTACCGTTCTGATCCCGCGTTCGTTCGCGGGCACCGTGGATGAGTTGGGAAATATCATTCTCCAGAGAATCTAACGTGGCCTTCCAATCCAAATCCGACGCGTTTACGCTGAATATCATTCATAGCGCCCTGGTCTCGGCGAGCGAGGAGATGTTTACGGTTACCGCTCGCACCGCCAGAAGTCCCATCATTTACGACGTACTCGATTTCTCCACCGCCATCACCGACCCGGACGGCAACGTTACCGCGCAGGCCCTGGCCGTGCCCGTGTTCGTCGGCGTGATGGATTTCAACGTGAAGGCGGTGCTCGCCCATTACGGCCGGGAACGCCTGGAGCCCGAAGATCTGATCGTCTTCAACGATCCTTACCTTTCGGGCACGCATCTGAACGACGTGGCCGTCGTGATGCCGGTCTTTTATAAGGACCGCCTGGTGGCCTTCACTTCGAGCAAGGGCCACTGGAACGACATCGGCGGCATGACATTCGGCAGTTGGGGCCCGGGCCGCACTGAGATCTACCAGGAGGGTCTGCAGATTCCGATCGCCAAGCTCTATGCCCGCGGCCAGCTCAACCAGGCGATCGTCGACATCATCCGCGTCAACTCGCGGCTTCCCGACTATTCGATCGGCGATCTCGAAGCCCAGGTGGCCGGCCTGCGCGTCGCCGGAAAACGAATTCAGAAGATCATCGACAAGTACGGCGAAGACGCGTACTTCGAAACCGTGCGCTACATCCTGCGCTCGGGCGAGCAGATCGCGGCGAAACGGCTGGAAGGACTTCCCAAGGGCCGCTTCCACGCGGACGACTTCCTCGACGAGGGCGGGCCCGACGACTCCCCTCTCGCCGTGCACGTGGATGTCGAAATCACCGATACCGAATTCAAGGTCGATTTCACCGGCAACGCTCCCCAGCTGGCCAATTCGCTCAACAATACCTATCCCGGTACCGTGGCGGCCGTGCGCGTGGTCTACATGGCCCTGGTCGATCCCCACGCGAAATACAACCAGGGGCTGGTTTCGCCGCTGAATGTGGTCACCACCAAGGGAAGCATTTTCGATGCCGTGCGTCCGGCGCCGGTGTCGGTCTATTGGGAAGTGCTCACCTACGCCGCGGACCTTGTGTGGAAAGCTCTCGCCCCCGCGGTGAGCGACCGGCTGACGGCCGGCCATTTCCTCAGCGTGGTGGGCGAGATCGTGGCCGGCGTGGACGACAAGAACGGCGAGCCGTTCGCGCTCGTCGAGCCCAATCCCGGTGGCTGGGGCGCTGGGACCGACAAGGATGGCGAAAGCGGGCTCGTGAGTTTCGCCGATGGCGAAACCTACGCCTCGAGCGCCGAAGTCATCGAAACCCGCTACCCGATTCGCGTCGATCAGTATTGCCTGAATACCGAGGATGGCTCCGGCGCCGGACGCCATCGCGGCGGCTTCGGCATCGTCAAGGACTACCGGATTCTGAACAGCACAGCCGAATTCACCACCGATATCAATCGCGCCGTGATCGCCCCGTGGTCGATGGATGGCGGCGGCCGCGGCACCTTGAACTGCATCGAGATTCGCCGTAACGACGAGGCCCTCATGCGTCTGCGCAAGGTCTCCGCGCACGTGCTCAAGCGCAACGACGTCGTAAGGATCCGCACCGGTGGCGGCGGCGGGTGGGGCAACCCGCTTGATCGCGATCCCAGGATGGTGCTCGATGACGTCCGCAACGGGCTGATCACCGCCGAAGTCGCCGCGAACGTCTATGGTGTCGTATTGACCGGAGGGAACGCTGCTGTGGATGAAGCCGCCACGGCCAAACGCCGCCAGGCCGCCCGCTGATCTACATGCGCCGGACGCGGTGCGACTCGCTGTCGCCGATGTAGACCACGCCCTGCTTGTCGACGAAGATTCCGTGCGGCCGTGAGAGGCGGCACTTCAACGGATCGCCGTCCGGCCCGTCGCCCTTTTCGCCGGTGCCCGCCACCGTCGCAATCACGCCCGTCTTCAGGTCCAGCCGGCGGATCACATGGTTTTCTGTGTCGGCGATGTACAGGCTGCCGTCCGGCGCATACGCGACACCTTTCGGACCGTTGAGCTTGGCCTGCTTTCCTGGACCGCCGTCGCCCGTGTAGCCTGCCTCGCCGGTGCCGGCCACCTGGAACATTTTTCCGCTCTTTCGTTCGATGCGGTAGATGGCGTTGCCCTCTCGCAATGCCAGGTAGAGATTCCCTTCCGGATCGAGATCGATGGCGCGCGGGCCATTGAGCGGCGTCCCCTCGAGCGGCGCGCCATCCGCCGCCGGACCGCGGCCGCCGGTTCCTGCGTACGTGTCGATCAGCCCCGTCTTCAGGTCGATGCGCCGCACGCGCTGGTTGGCGATATCGCAGACCAGCAGCCGGCCCTCGGGATCGAACGCAATGCTGTGCGGCTGGCGGAACTGCGCCTTCTCCGCCGGACCGCCATCGCCTCCGAAGCCGGCCTGTCCGGTTCCGGCCAGCGTCGAGATCAGCTGCGTCTTCATGTCGATGCGGCGGATCACGTGATTCGGCATCTCGTCCACGAACAGCAGGTCGCCGGCTTTGCTGAACCGCAGCTCATACGGCTGGTTCATCATCGCCTCCAGCGCCTTGCCGCCGTCGCCCGCATAGCCGCGCTTCTGGGTTCCGGCAATGGTCGTCAGGACGTTGCTCTTCAGGTCGAGCCGACGTATGCAGTTGTTCCCGCTGTCGCAGAAATAGAGGGCGCCGTCCGGTCCCACCACCAGCCCGAACGGGTTGTTTAGTTCCGCTTTTGTACCGGGGCCGCCGTCGCCCGAGTAGCCCGCTGTACCGGTACCGGCGATGGTCACGATGCGCCGGTCGGCCGACGTCAGGGGCAGGGCCAACAACAGGAAACATAGAATTTGCCGCATGATGACGGAGTCTATCACGGGTTCAGGCTTGCGGTTGGTCCCCCATGTTTTGGTCCAGAAGATAGTTACGGCGAAGCGTTTATCGAAATTGACAATCGTTAAACCATACCCTATACTCCTCGACAACGGGGATTGACAGCAGAGGAGGGTGAGGTATGAGTAGTGATAACCAACTCTCGCGGCGTCAACTCGTTACCGCGGCAACGGGCCTGACGATCGCAGCTCCGTTATTTTCACAACAACAGGCGGAAAGGGCAGCGCGAAAGCGGGACGACCGCAAGCGCGAAGATAAGTCCACCTTGCCTGTCGTCACCAAGCGCCTGGAAAAAGCCTTCATGGCGCCCGGCCTGCATCCGAACGATTTGGATGCGCAGCCCGATGGTCTCTGGATCCTCGATCAGGAAGACCCCAATAAAGCGCATAAAGTGCGCTGGGAAGACGGCAAGGTGCTGGTGGAAGTGCAGACCGAAGGCATGCACTCGTCCGGCATCGCTTACCACAACGGCAGCCTCTACATTTCGTCCACCGCATCGGGGCCCTGTCCCACTTGCCTGAAGACGATGAAAGTGGACGCCAAGACCGGCAAGACGCAGCAGATGTGGGACTCTCCGGGCGCGATCGAAGCCCGGTTTGCCAGGCCGGGACGTCCTGCCGGCCAGGCGCCTACCCCCGGCGGCTCGCATGGCATCAAGTTCGTGGGCGACTACTACTGGCAGGCCAGCCCGCCCGCCATCATGATCTACAAAGTGGAGCCCGCCACGGGCAAGGTGGTCTACGCCATCCCCGCGCCCGGAAAGCGGCCGCACGGCCTTGCCTGGGACAACGGGTTCCTCTGGTGCGTCGAATCGAACGACCGCGCCATCTATAAGATGGACCCGGAAACCGGCGATCTGCTCGCCAAGATTCAACTGACAAAAGATGATCCAGAACCACACGGTCTTACGCTTCGCGACGGTGTATTCTGGTACTGTGACGCGTCGAGCCGTTGGGTTTGCCGCTTAGTCTAGTGCTGAAGGTGCATTCGGGAGGGGAGCCCGTGGTTATCAAGCAGCAAATGAATTCGTGCGCCTCGCGGAATCGCGGGGCGCTTCCAGTTGGTTTCGCGATTTCGCTTCTGGCGGCCGCGTGGTGCCAGGCCGCGACTCCGACCTTCCAGCACGAAGTATTGCCGATTTTCGAGAAGCGCTGCGTCGGCTGCCACGGGGCAAAGCCGAGTGCCGGTCTCGACCTGCGGACGCTCGAAACCATCATGGCGGGCAGCCACAACGGCGCTGTGTTGGTGCCCGGCAAGCCGGACGCCAGCAAGATCTGGACTCTGGTCCACGAAGGCGAAATGCCGATGGGCGGCCCCGCTCTCCCGGAAGCCGAACAAGCCGTCATCCAGGAATGGGTGGAGAAGGGACAGTTCCCCGCCACCGGCGCGGTCAGCGTGGGGCCCAAGAAGCGCACCATCACGGATAAGGATCGCCAGTGGTGGGCCTTCAAGAAGCCTGTGAAGCCTGCTGTCCCCGCCGTTCGCACCGCCGCGCGTGTGCGCACTCCGATCGATGCTTTCGTCGAGGCGAAACTCGAAACCAAGAAATGGACCATCGGGCCCGAAGCCGACAAGCGCACTTTGCTTCGCCGCGCATATATCGACCTGATCGGCCTCCCTCCCACGCCCGAAGAAGTCAATCAGTTTGTGGCCGACACCAAGCCCGACGCCTATGAGCGCGTCATCGATCGCCTGTTGGCCAACCCGCATTATGGCGAGCGCTGGGGCCGTTACTGGCTGGATGTCGCCGGCTATTCCGATTCCATCGGCAACTCCACCGACGAGGTTCGCAGCCTCTCGTGGCGCTATCGCGACTACGTCATCCGCGCGTTCAATCAGGATAAGCCGTACAACCAGTTCCTGATGGAGCAGTTCGCCGGAGACCAGATGGTCAACTTCGATCCCAACGCCAAGCCCAGGGCTGAAGATGTCGAGAAGTTGACCGCCACCGGTTTTCTGCGCCTCGAGCCCGATTACGGCGATCAGCAGAATATCTACCAGGTGGACAAATACTTCGACACCCTGCAGATCACCATGGAGACGTCGCTCAAGTCGGTGCTCGGGCTGACGTTCGGCTGCGCCAAGTGTCACGATCACAAGTTCGACCCCATCCTGCAGTCCGACTACTACCGCCTCGATGCCATTTTCGAGCCGGCGCTCGATCCCGAGAAGTGGATTGCCGCCACGTCCTTCTCCTACGGCACTTACCCTTCACGGCACATGCTGAATCTGGAGCCCGCCGAGCGCGAAGCTTGGATTGCGCAGATCAAGCAGGAATACCAGGCGGTGCGTCGCGGCCGCGGCAACATGACGGCCATGATGGCCAAGTACCGAAAGCAGGCGGGCGGCGATACCGGCGCCGTCGATACCGATAACGTGGACGCTGCCGGCGATACCGATCTCGAAGCCAAGTATCCCGAGGTCGCCAAGGCAGCGGCCGAACTGAAACAGCATGAAGAGGCTTATAAGAAGCTCGATTCCGCCCGCATCTGGGGACTCTGGGACGTTTCGAAGACTCCTGCCGAAACCCACATCCTGAGCCGCGGCAATTACCTGTCCCCCGCCGAAGTGGTGCAGCCGGGTATTCCGCAGGTGCTCGACAATCCCGACAAGCCGTTCCAGTTCCCCGAAGTGAAGCCCGAGTGGCATCATATGGGACGCCGCCTGGCGCTCGCCGAGTGGCTGACCCAACCCGATCATCCGCTCACCGCCCGCGTAATCGTCAATCGCATCTGGCAGTATCATTTCGGCGAAGCCATCGTGCGGACCCCCGACGACTTCGGGTCGCAGGGCGACAAGCCCACCCATCCCGAACTGCTCGACTGGATGGCCACCGGCTTCGTCGAGCATGGCTGGAGCTTCAAATGGCTCCAGAAGCAGATCATGCTGTCGTCGGCTTACCGGCAGTCTTCGGCCGAAGACCCCGCGAAGCTGGCTGCCGATGCCGAGAACAAGTACATCTGGCGCAAGTCCCCGGTTCGCCTCGATGCCGAAGCCGTTCGCGACCAGATCCTGCAAGTGAGCGGTCAGCTCGATCCCAACCTGTTCGGCGAGCCGGTCCCCGTGAAGAAGGCTGCGGACGGCCAATATGTCGCTGACGCTCCCAAGGGTCCGCAGCGCCGCAGTATCTATGTGCTGACGCGGAAGAGCGCGCCGCTCGGCTTCCTGCTGGCTTTTGACCAGCCGACCATGGACGCCGGCAACATGCCCGTGCGCTTCCGTTCCGCGCTGCCGGTGCAGTCGCTGGCTATGATGAACAGCACCTTTGTCCTCGAAAGCTCGCGGGCGCTGGCCGCCCGGCTCGAAAAGGACGCCGGCTCCGATTTTGAGGCTCGCATCCGGCGGGCGTATTCGCTGATTTATTCCCGCGCCCCGCGTCCGGAAGAATTGAAACTGGTCCACGCGGCGCTCGAAGGTAAAGAAAATGATGCGGCGGCCTGGCGGGAGTTCTGCCACGCGCTGCTTGGTTCTACCGAGTTCTTGTACAGTTTGTAATTTTTGGGAGGCTTCCTAATGGTTCCAATGTCACGGCGGCGCATGCTGCAGAATGCTGCCACAGGTTTCGGAAGTGCGGCTCTGATGTGGATGCTCAACCAGGAGCGCGGACGCGCGGAAACTCTGGCGCCGGCCGGCGGTTTTGACCTGAAGCCCAAGAAGCCCGATTTTCCGCCGCGCGTGAAGTCGGTCATCTATCTATATATGGGTGGCGGTCCGAGCACGGTCGATATGTGGGATCCCAAACCGCTCCTCGCCAAGTATGACGGCAAGGAGGCCCCCATGCATCTCGAAGGGCGCCGCCTGAACGGCTCGCAGATCGTCATGGCCAGCCCGTGGCAGTTCAAGCAGTACGGGGAATCCGGCCGCTGGGTTTCCGAGTTGCTGCCCAACTTCCCCTCCGTCGTCGACAAGGTCACGATGGTTCGCTCCGTCACCACCGATCGCGTGGATCATTCCACGGCGCAGTTCAGCGCGCTCACCGGGCGCGGCATCGCCGGGTTCCCGAGCGTCGGCGCCTGGGCTACCTATGGCATGGGAACCGAGAACCAGAATCTGCCGGCCTTCGTGGCGCTCGAAGATACCTACACCACGATTCGCAATCGCGTTTGGGGCTCCGCGTTTCTGCCGCCCATCTTCCAGGGCACCAAGGTGAACGTCGAAGGCGCGCCTATCTATGACATCGCCCGCCCGAAAGAGATTACCGAAAGCGACCAGAAGGGCTTCCTCAGCCTCGTCAACGGCCTGAACCGCGTGCAGAAGAAGCAGAACTACGCCGAGGACATGGAGATGGAGGCCCGCATCGCCAATTACGAGCTGGCCGCCCGCATGCAACTCGCGGCCTCCGATGTCGCGGACCTGGCCAAGGAAACCGAAGCCACCAAAAAGCTCTACGGCTTTGATGACCCCAAGACCAAGAACTACGGCGCTTGCTGCCTGATGGCCCGGCGCATGGTGGAAAAGGGCGTCCGCTTCGTGACGGTAGTCAACGGCGGCTGGGACCACCACACCAACATTAAGCAGGATCTGCCCAAGGTCTGCTTCAGCACCGACCGCGGAGTCAGCGCGCTGCTGACCGACCTTGCCGGCCGCGGCCTCCTCGATTCTACACTCGTGGTTTACGGTGGCGAATTCGGACGTCTCCCCACCGTCGAACAGGTGTCGCAGCGCCCCGGCCGCGACCACAACCCCCACGGCTTTACCGTCTGGATGGCCGGCGGCGGCTTGAAACAGGGCTTCAATTTCGGCGATACCGACGAGATCGGCTATGCCGCCCTCGACGAGTTCAAGCTCACCCACAGCGACATCCATGCCACCATCCTCCACATGCTCGGGCTCGACTTCAAGAAGCTGACTTTCCCGCATGAGGGTCGCAACGAGTCCCTCATCGGCGTCAGCCCCGCCCGTGTCATCAAAGAGATTTTCGCCTAAGCCGAAACCCCATCCACCGCGACCCCCGGAGTCAGACCCTCTTCTTAGTGGGTCTGCTCAACGGGGGTCGCTGGTGTCACTCGATTGTAAAATCTTGTCCCCTTTTCGCTTCCCACCGGTCACGAATCGCCGCATTTGCGGTAGTCTTTACTGTCTCCAAATTGGAATTTGTCCTGGAACTGGTGCGCCTCCTGATTTGAAGAAAATGAACCCATCCCGGTCGTTCCCGGCTGTAGTGAATCGCTTTACCGGCCCAATTTTGGCCCACATCTGCCGATAGTACTTGCCGACCCGTCTTTGCCGCCTAAGTACTGGAATTAATTAACTTGACGGTGCTAAACGGGTTGTGATAGTTAATGAGTAACCTACTGGAGGGAGTGTCTGAATGCAGCGTAGTTTTTGGGTAGTCTGTTGTTTCGTTGCCCTCGCGACTCTATGTCGAGCGCAATTTTCAAGTAGCTTTCAAGGGACAATCACGGATCGATCCGGTGCAGTGGTCCCCGGTGTCTTGATCCGCGTAACGAATGTCAACACTGGAATCCAACGCGAAGTAACCTCGTCGGATAGTGGCGTCTATGTCGTTCCGAGTTTGAACCCTGGCACCTACACCATCGAAGCCGTCAAAGACGGATTCGGCACAGCCAAGCAGGACTCGCTGGTGCTGGAGCCTAACCTTACGCGTAAAGTGGATTTTGCCCTGGAACTCGGGAATGTCCGCGATGTCGTAAACGTCAGCGGCCAAGCCACGGTCCTCGAGACCGAAACGGCGCATCCGGTCAGCCAGATGAGCCAGCAGCAGTTGAGCGAACTCCCGGTAATCAATAACAGCGTCTTCAACCTCATGGTGCTGCAACCGGGCGTTACCGGCCGCAGCATGGGCGTTGACGCGAATTCCGGACGCAGCACGGCGCAGGTAAACTTCGCCGGTGCCCGCGTGGATTCGAACTCTTATAACTTCGACGGTATGTCGACCAACTCGATCTCCCGCGGCGGCGCTTCCGAAGTCGCGCCCAACGTGGAATCCGTCGAGCAGTTTTCGGTTCAGTTGACTGACGCCGGCGCTGACGAAGGCCGCAACATGGGCGCCCACGTCAACCTGGTCTCGAAAGCCGGCACCAATTCGTATCACGGCGCCGTGTGGGACTACCTTTCAAACACCGCTTTGAATAACCGGAATTTCTTCTCCACCACCGTGGTGCCGTTGCACCGCAACCAGTTTGGCGCTGCTTTTGGCGGTCCGATCATCCATAACCGGACGTTCTTCTGGGCCACTACCGAGGCCGTTCGCCAGGCTTCGTCGAACCAGACCACCTCTACCGTGGAAACGAAGGAATTTTCAGACTGGGTGATCGCCAACCGGCCCGGTTCGATCGCAGCCACGCTGTTTTCGAAAGTCCCGCCCAAGTTTTTTGCGACCACCAACCTGAAGGACATCGGCACCCCCCTGCCTTATACCGGACCGTGCGGCGGATGCGCCGCGGCCAATCAGTTCAGCTCCACGCCTCTGACCGATGCCTCCGGCAGACAGATCATGGAGTACGGTACAGCGTCTTGGGTTCAGCCGAGCCACCTCAGCTCCACCGAGTTCACTCTCCGCCTCGATCACGAATTGAGACCCGGCAAAGACCGGATCTATGTTTACGGGATGGTGTTCGGCGGCCTGAGCAAGACTCCTCCCATTCGCGACTTCGAGCGCGACAATCCCACCGTGCAGAGCTTCGCTCACTTGGATGAGACGCACATCTTCTCACCGACCCTGTTGAACGATTTCGGCGCTGCCATGACCCGGTCCACCGGCACCTACTCGATCCCCAACAACATCTGGATTTCGCCGATCACGGTCACCGGCAGCCTGGGCAGCAGCTTCGCAGACACCAACCCTTATCCGGGCGGCTGGTTCGCCACGGAGTACTTCATCAAGGATTCGGTTTCGATCGTCCGCGGTCGTCACACCATCCGTCCCGGTGTGGAACGCCGGCGCGCCGACAACAACACCAAGCACACGGCCAGCTACGTTCCGAATTACACTTTCACGAACATCCTGACGTTCGTGAATGACAACGCCCTGTCCGAGAGCCGCACTGTGAATCCTCTCACCGGCCAGCCCACGATCACCTACGCTTCCCAGCGCATCACCGAATGGGGCGCTTGGGTGACGGACGACTGGAAGGTCCGTTCCGACCTCACCGTGAACCTCGGTTTCCGGTGGGATTACTACGGTCCCTACACCGATGCCAAGGACCGCCTGTCCAGCTTCGTTTACGGACCGGGATCGACCCTGGCCGAGCAAATTGCTAACGGCAGCGCGCAGCACGTTACGCAGAGCTGGAACCCGAATAAGAAAGACTTCTCTCCCAGAGTCGGTGTGGCTTGGGACATCGCTGGCAAAGGTAAGAACGTGATCCGCGCCGGCTATGGCATCTCCTATGACCGCCTGGCCACTGTGTACCCTGCCGGATACCGCAACAACCCGCCGCTGATTGGTCTGATCACCGCCGGCACGCAGTACGGCAACACGTTCACCTACGGCTTGGGCGATCCCAAGGCGACGCCGAGTCAATACAATCCGCAGGGTCTCGGCTTCCCGATCGATGCAGCTTTCGCCGCCGGCCTGAACAAGCAGAACGGCATCATCGGCCAGAGGCTGTCTCTCATCGGCGTCAACCCGAATCTGCCCCAGCCCTACGGCCAGAACTGGTTTTTCGGCGTGCAGCATAGTCTTCCCGTGGGCATCGTCGTGGAAGCCAACTATGTCGGTTCCAAGGGCACCCACCTGGTGGAAATCTCCAACCAGAACCAGTTCAACGGCGACCTGTTGAATGGCGGCGTCTTCCACGGCTATAACCAGAGCTTCTCCTCCATCAACATGGCCGCGACCGACGATACCTCTGCTTATCATGGCCTTACCATCACGGCCCGCAAGGCTCTGAGCCACGGGCTGAATTTCCAGACCAGCTATACCTGGAGCAAGGTCATCACTCAGTCTGAGCAGGAGCAGGGCACCACGACGTTCCAAAACCAGAACAACCGGAATTTGGACACGGCGCTGGCCAGCTTCAACGTCCCGCAGCGCCTCAGCCTCAACACCTTCTACAACGTTCCGTTCCTGAGCGCCTGCAAAGATTGGTATTGCAAAGCGTTTGGTAACTGGACGGTATCCGCAGTCGGCGTCTTTGAGAAGGGCCTCCCGCTCGACGTCGCTGGCAGCGGTGTGTTCCCGAGTTCCACCACGGTTCCGACGGTCACCAATAGCGGCGACTGGAACGCAGACGGCAGCACCTATGCCCGGCCGAACGCCCCCACCACAGATGTCCAGACCCAGGGCTTCTCGCAAGAGCAGTACCTCACTGGCATCGTGAAGGCGACGTCGTTCAGTGTTCCGAAGCTCGGTACCGACGGCACCCTGGGACGCAATACCTTCCAGGCTCCTGGTTTTGCGCGTGTGGATGCGGCTCTCACCAAGAACTTCCAGATCTCGGAACGTTTCAAGCTCCGCTTCCGCTGGGAGGCCTACAACCTCCTCAACCACACCAACCTGAATGCCCCGTCGGGCGCGCTGAACAGCGCCACCTTCGGCATTTCGAATGGCTCTGCGATTCCCCGTCAGATGCGCGGCAGCTTGCTGCTCCGCTTCTAATCGGATCGAAACACAATTACCATGGGCCCCGTTTCGGCGGGGCCCATTTTTTTTGTCACGGCGTGCTCTTGATACCGAGCCGCGACCGCCAGGAAGCGATCCCGTTGGTCCCACTCGCTGTTATGGCAATAGCAAAGTAGGATAGGCCTCCCAGCCTGTCCCGCTGTTATGCTAATAGCCAGGTATTGAGGTTGCTGCCCTCCTTCCTACACCGCGCATTCTTACTGCTGATTCCTGCCGTCCTCCTCAGCGCCACCCATCCCTGCGAACCCTGTCATGCCAGGGAAGTCGCCGCCTATTCCCATTCCGGCATGGGACGTTCGTTGCGGCGTCCGGCGGTCGAGCCGCAAGGCGCCTTCACCACCGCTTCCGGCACCAAATTCACCATTCGCAGCAGCGCCCGGGGCACCTTCCAGCGCATGGAGCGCTTTGGCGGCGCAGCCGAGTATCGGGTTGCCTACGTCATTGGCTCCGGCAACCATGCCGCCTCCTACCTGATTCAGGTTGGCGATCATCTCTTTCAATCTCCCGTCTGCTATTTCACCCGCCGCCGCAGTTACGATCTCTCTCCCGGATTCGAGCAGGCAGCCGAGCCCGATTTCACACGGCCCGTGGGCGAGGAGTGCGTGCTCTGTCACTCCGGGCGGCCGCTCTATGTCGCCGGCACGCCAAACCAATACAAGCCGCCTGTGTTCGCGCAGGAGGCCATCTCCTGCGAGCGTTGCCACGGCCCCACCGCGGAGCATTTGAAACGTCCCGTGCCCGGCTCCATCGTCAACCCGGCCAAACTCGCCCCCGCGGCGCGCGACAGCGTCTGCGAGCAGTGCCATCTTACTGGTGCCACGCAGCGCATCCTGAACCCCGGCAAGCAATTCGCCGACTTTCATCCCGGCCAGAGTCTCGAAGACGTTTTCACCGTCTATACCCGCGCCGGTCCGCAGGCCTTCAAAGTCATCAGCCACGCCGAGCAGTTGGCGCTCAGCGCCTGCGCGCGCGGCAGCCAGGGAAAGATGTGGTGCGGAACCTGTCACGACCCGCATCCCGTGGCCGCAGCCACATCGCAAACCTACAACAACCGCTGCCAGACGTGTCATCAGGGCAAGCTCGAGAAGTCGCACCCCGCCGACACCAACTGCGTCAACTGCCATATGCCGCGCCGCCCTGCACAGGATGGGGCGCACACCGTCTTCACCGATCACCGCATCCGCAAGCCGGATGAGCCGGAGGCGCCGCCTTCCAAACTGGAAGACCTCAAGGCGTGGCGGGAACCCGCGCCCGCCCTCCACGCGCGCAACCTGGCGTTGGCTTACCTTAACGCCGGCATCACCGGCCGCTCGCCCGTGGAGATTGCGCGCGGCTACCGCATGCTGGCGGAAGTGCAGAGAACTTCGCCCGACGACGTCGATGTGCTGAAAGGACTCGGACGCGCCCTCCTGCTCGGCGGCCAGCCGGCGGAAGCTCTGAAGGCTTTCGAGTTGGTTTTGAAGCTCGCGCCCGATAGCGCAACCAGTGAAGAGAATGCAGGTCTCGCCTGTTTGCAGTCCGGCCAGTTGGAGAATGCGGCTTCCCACCTGGAGCGCGCCGTGAAACTCGACCCGCTTCTGCTATCGGCAGGCACCGCCCTGCAGGAGGTTTACCGCCGGCAGGGGAACACGGAGAAGGCCGATGACCTGGCCGAGCGCATGCGGCGTGCCATGCTGAATGCTCCGACGAACCCTGACCCGTCGCGGCGTTGATAGCGCTCCGTCACTCTGCTGTCACGCTCCCGTTACAGAGGCCTGTTAGCATGCGCCAATGCGCTTTGCGATTGTGCTCTTGTTGGCCCTAGCTGCGTTCGGCCAGCAGAACTCCGTCTGCCCGCGGCCGGTTCCGGGCGCGTCCGTGCGCGGGCCGGCGGAACTGCGGAGCGCCAACGGCGTCCTGCGAGTCGACTTCTCCCTGCGTTCCACCGTGGACGTCTACGGCCTCACCCTCTATTGCTACATCTATGGCGACGCCATCGAAAGCCCCACTCTGCGCGTGCTCCCCGGCGACGAAATCATCCTCAACCTGAAGAATGAACTTCCCGCCGCCAAGTCCGAAAGCTCGATGGCGCATTCGCACAAGGTTGCGGGCCAGACCGGAGCCTGCGCGGGTGGGATGGTCACCGCGTCATCCACCAATTTGCACTTTCACGGCTTGAGCATTCCGCCGGTCTGCCACCAGGACGAAGTCATCCACACGCTCGTCCAGCCGCAGGATCCCGCCTTCGAATATCGCATCCGCATTCCGGCCGATCAGCCGCCCGGTCTCTACTGGTATCATCCGCACCCGCACGGCTTCACCGAAAAGCAGGTCTTGGGCGGCGCGTCGGGCGCCATGATCGTGGAAGGCATCGAGCACGCCGCGCCCCAGGTTGCCGGGCTTCCCGAGCGCGTGCTCGTGCTGCGCGACCAGCTCATCAACGGCATGACGGAAGAGCCTTCCACCATTGAGGAGGACCGTCCCTTCGTTCCCTCGCTCGACCTCTCGCTCAACTACGTGCCCATCCTGTTTCCGCTCTACAAGCCCGCCGTGATGCTGGTGCGGCCGCAACAGCGCGAATTCTGGCGCGTGCTGAATGCCTCCGCCGACACCTTTTTCAACCTGCAACTCCTCTATTGGCCCGATCGCGATTCGCAGGTTGCGCAGCCGATGCGCGTCGTCGCCATCGATGGCGTGCCCGTCGGCGCGGACTTCGCCAGCGTCGAGCGCACCTCCCTGCTGCTGCCTCCGGGCTCGCGCGTCGAGTTCCTCATGACCACGCCGCCCGCCGGAATGTACGCGCAGTTCCTTACCAGCCACTACAACAACGGCCCCGCGGGCGACATCGATTCCTATCGCGTCCTGGCCAACATCCGCAGCCTCACCGATGCCCCGCCCGCTCTCGGTATCGTGCCCGCCGCGCCCTCGTCCGAAGCCGCCGCGCCGTTCGCCGCGCTGACGTCCCTCCAGCCCGTACGCCAACGCAAGCTGTACTTTTCCGAGAAAGTGGAAGACCCCGCGCATCCCAAGCGCAGCGTCTCTTACTTTCTGACCGCCGGTGACGCCACGCCCAAAGTCTTTGACATGAACTTCACCAGGCCGAACCTCACTGCCACTCAGGGCACCGTCGAGGATTGGACCATCGAGAACCGTGCGCCCGAGTCGCACGTGTTCCACATCCACCAACTGCACTTCCAGTTGCTCGAGCGCAATGGCAAGCCGGTGAAGGAATCCGCCCTTCGCGACACTATCGAGTTGCCGTTTTGGGACGGCAAGTCGCCGTACCCGAGCATCAAAGTGCGCATGGATTTTCGCGACCCCCACATCGTCGGCACTTTCCTCTATCACTGCCACATCCTCGAACACGAGGACGGCGGCATGATGGGCGTCATAGAAGTGGTCGCGCCTGCGAATCCGAAACGCAAACATCCGGAGATTACCGCGCCGAAATAGACCGCTGTCGTTCCTTTTTGACCTCTTAGTCAACTGTCTTTAACTTTCATCTGGGACCCTGTATGCTCCGCCGCAATACTGCTGGTTTGGCTGGCGGCGGTAGTGTCTACAAAAATCCAAAAACAGAAGGAAACACCGCTTGATGAAGTTTCTTCGTTCCCGAAACGCAGCTTTGTCTCTGACCGCGTGCTTATCTGGCCTGGGTATCGCTCCGTACGTGATGCGAGCCCAAACCGGAACGCCGCCTGCCACTACCACTCCGATTCAGCACGTCGTCGTGATCTTCCAGGAGAATGTCTCCTTCGACCATTACTTCGGCACCTATCCCGTAGCCGCCAACAACAGCGCCAGTGAGCCGTCCTTCACGGCGTCACCCAACACGCCCTCCGTCAACGGATTGAACGGGCCGCTCCTGTTAGCTAATCCCAACTCGGCGCAGCCCTTCCGCCTCACCCGCGCCCAGGCGGTGACATGCGACCAGGACCACAACTATGCCGATGAGCAGAAAGCCTTCAACCACGGCCTCATGGACAAGTTCGTCGAGTCCGTCGGCGCCTCGAGTACGAGTTGCGATGTGGCAGGCTACGGCAAGAAGGTCGTCATGGGCTACTACGACGGCAACACCGTGACCGCGCTCTGGAACTACGCGCAGAACTTCGCCATGAGCGACAATTCGTTCTCCACCACGTTCGGCCCCTCCACTCCCGGCGGCGTCAACCTCATCTCCGGGCAGACCCACGGTGCAACCGTGACCGCGGGCAGCGCCGGAGGCAACGTGGGTTCGGGCGGCTCGGTGATCGGCGACCCGCGTCCCGATCCCTCGCTCGATGACTGCACACTCGCGCCGCCGCGCACCTACATCACCATGTCCGGCAAGAATGTGGGCGACCTGCTGAACGCGAAGAATCTCACCTGGGGCTGGTTCCAGGGCGGGTTCAAGCCCACCTCTATGACCTCCAGCGGCACCGCCGTTTGCGCCGCGCACCACGTAGGCCTCGCCGGCGACGATGCCGTCACCACTTCCGGCGACTACATCCCGCACCACCAGCCGTTCCAATACTACAAGCAGACCGCCAACCCGCATCATCTGCCGCCCACGTCCGTACAGAACGTCGGCAAGGCCGATCAGGCCAATCACCAGTACGATCTCAGCGACTTTTTCGCCGCTCTCTCCGCCGGCAATCTCCCCGCCGTCTCCTACCTGAAAGCTTCCGCCTATCAGGATGGTCACGCCGCCTATTCGGATCCCGTGGACGAGCAGGTCTTTCTGGTGAACACCATCAACAGCATCATGCAGTCGCCCTTCTGGAACAGCACCGCGATCGTTATCGCCTACGATGATTCCGACGGCTGGTACGACCACGTGATGGGACCGATCGTCAATCAGTCCGCCACCGCCGACGACAACCTGAACGGCGCCGGCCTTTGCGGCACAGCCACCCTGTCGCCCTATCAGAGCCGTTGCGGCTATGGCCCGCGCCAGCCGCTCATGGTGATCTCGCCCTTCGCCAGAGTGAATTACGTGGACCACACCGTCACGGACCAGGCTTCCATCCTGCGCTTCATCGAAGACAACTGGAACCTGGGCCGCATCGGAGACAACTCCGCCGATGAATATGCGGGCACGCTCCTCAACATGTTCAAGTTCGCAAACCCGCCCGCCAAGGCAGTAATCCTCGATCCTGCCACCGGCGTGGTCGCCGCAAACTCCACCGCTGCCGCCACCAAAGCGGTTGCCAATCCAAAGGGTGGATTCACCACCTGGATTGAAGCCGAACTCGACGGGACGCTCTCCACCTCCGGTGACAACGGCGCGCTCACCTACCAGTGGACGCAGTTGCCCGCGGGCAAGCAGGCCACCATCACCGGCGCCAACACGTCCACGCCCTTCGTCCTGCTCAGCAATGGTCCCGGGACCTATTCGTTCGTCCTGACCGTGACCGACGCCGCTGGCAATCAATCGAGCGACACCGCCACGCTCGTGCTGCAGTAAGGAATCGGCGCGGCCGGCAATCTCCCGGCGCCTCTCGTGTTCGTGTATCCTCACTACTGGGCGTCAACGATGGGGATGCGAAGACTGTTGCGCTGGGTGCCGGCCGCGCTAGCCCTCCTCACCGCTCTGTTCGCCTACCAGCGTCCCTTCCGCCAGTTCCCCGGCAGGGAATATGGCGATTTCCCGCTACCCGACGATTGGCACGTGCCGGCCGAGTGGACCTTCGCGCGGCTGATGTATCCTCCCGCCTACGGCAATCAGGGACGTTTCCGCGGCTTTCGGGGAGGCGGCTCCTGGACCCAGGGCTACTCCAGTTGGACCACCGACTACCCGCGTTCCGACCGTCACTTCGTAGCCGCCGTGCGCCGTCTCACGCGCCTCCATGTGCGCTCCGTCGAGCAGCCCGTCAATCTCGATGAAGGCGACGCCTCCGATTGGCCGTGGCTCTACGCGGTGGAAGTAGGCCAGTGGGGTCTCACCGACGAGCAGGCCAAAGCGCTTCGCGAGTACCTGTTGCGCGGCGGCTTCCTGATGGTCGACGACTTCCACGGCAGCTATGAATGGAGCGTGTTCTTCGCGAGTATGCACAAGGTCTTTCCCGACCGGGATATCGTCGATCTCGATAACAAGGACCCGATCTTTCACAGCATCTACGACCTGGACGATCGCTACCAGGTGCCTGGCGCGCAATATCTACGGTCCGGCCGAACCTACGAAAAGGATGGCTACCTGCCCTACTGGCGCGGCATCTACGATGACAAAGGCCGCCTGATGGTGGCCATCTGTTTCGATATGGACCTGGGCGATTCCTGGGAGTGGGCGGACGACCCGCGCTACGACGAGAAATTCTCCGCCCTCGGCATCCGCATCGGCGTCAACTACGTCGTCTACGCCATGACGCACTAGCTCCCCGCTACCCTTTCCGCGCGTTCACTTCTTTCATCGCGCGCCCCACCGCCTTCAAATTCGCCGCCCGCATCTCCTCGTACTCGCGCGAGACCACGATGCCGTCGGCGCCGGCGTCGAACGCCCGGATCACCGCCTTGTAAACTTCCTCCGCGTCGGCGGGCACGTGCTGGTCTTCCCAGGGCACATCGAAACCGATGCCGGGATAGATCTTCGTCTTGCCCTCCGCCGAGGCCACGCTGTGCTTCGTCTCGCGATACACGTACTCGGGCGAGAATCCGTCTTTGTCGAGCCGGTCGAGTTTGGGCTCCGCCTTCTTGTCATAGCCGAACATGTCGTAGTAGAGATCCAGCTGCTCCTCCACCGGTACTTCGCTAAAGATGCTTTTGTGCAGCCGTTCGAGATACCACCAGCGGATCCTCGGTCCCAGAATGTCGTGATACGCGATGAACTTGACGAAATCCGAATAGGGAGCCATCTCCGCGTACGACATCTCCGCCCGGTAAATCGGGTCGTAGCTCGACTGCTGGTGCGAGAGGTGCCATCCCACTTGCGCCTCCGGCTTGATCTTCTTGATGGTCTGAAAAATCGCCTGCTCCATCTCCTCGCGCGAGAGGCGGTATTGATACTCCCACGCCAGAATTTCCGGATAGCGCAGGATAACCCGCAAGGCGCCCGTGAATACGCCGTCGGGGGCGTTGGCCTTTCCCGTAAGCAGGGCCTGCACGTACGTATTCAGCTCGCCGAAGCCTTTCTGCGCCCGCGCCGTGTCGATGCCGTGCGCTTTGCCGCGCGCCATGCAATGCTCGCAAAAGCAGAAAGGCACGCGTCCGGTGAGCAGCAGGTTCATCAGCGGCCCGTGCCGTTCGGCGCCCCACTGGTAGCCGTCCAGTTGGTAAGTCTTAAACAGATCCTCTACCGTCGCCGTCCAAAAGGCGCGGTAGTCCGGATGGTTCCAGCAGGGCGGGGAAGCCGAGCGGCCATTCACGTCGCGCGTCAGCACCTGTTGCCAGTTCGCGATCCCCGTAGCCGCCGGCCGGCCTGCTCCTTCCAGGTCGCGCGCATACAGCTTCATGCCGCGCTTGCGGCACGGCTCCACTAACTCGGCAAATACATCGCGGTTGGCATATTCGAAGCTGCTGTCCACCTTCTGGTGCCGCAGCGCTGTCCCTTTGAAGAATTCTTCGTGGTGCTTGATCCACACCGACGGCAGCTTGCGGCTGCGCATATCGCGCGCCGGCACGCCGTGGTCGTTAGCCAGGAAGTTAGGGGGCTTGCGCAAGTCGTCGTGATAGGTGTGGCAATAGACCATCAGTGCGTTGATGGAGGCGGTGTCTTGAATGAAATCGAGACACCGGTCGATGCCTTCGTCGAGCATCGTATGCGGCCCCATCTGAATGCCGTTGAACCGCGCCGCCGGCCGGCCTGTAGCTTGCGCGTCCAACTGCCGTGCCAGGCCCAAGGCCGCTACTCCCTTCAGGAAGTCTCTGCGGCCAGTGTCGTCTGCTTGCATGCCTACATCATATCGACCGGCTCTCTGCCATGCCGGTTCCTTGGTATCCTGGAGACTCGGAGAGGTGGCAGAGTGGTCGATCGCGCCCGCCTCGAAAGCGGGAGAACCTTCACGGGTTCCGGGAGTTCGAATCTCCCCCTCTCCGCCACCCGCTCATCCCCCTCCCATAAACGTTCCTATGCCATCGAACGACCAGAGGCTGTACGCCAATTGCGGGGGCAGCCCGGATCCCAAAACCAGTTAAGCACAGAGCACGGCTGTACGCCAATTGCGGGGGCAGCCCGGATCCCAAAACCAGTTAAGCACAGAGCACGGCTGTACGCCAATTGCGGGGGCAGCCCGGATCCCAAAACCAGTTAAGCACAGAGCACGGCTGTACGCCAATTGCGGGGGCAGCCCGGATCCCAAAACCAGTTAAGCACAGAGCACCTGGACGCGCTGACGATAGTTTTCGAAGTTGCGGAAGCCATAGGCTTGTCTGCTGATGGTCTCCATTTTGTTGTGGAAACCTTCGGTAATCCCGTTGGAACGAGTGAAGCGCCACATGCGGGCAATCTCCTCCGACCAGGAGTGTAAGGTGTCGCCGAGAGCGATGAGTGGCGTCAGGCCGGACTGGCGAAGTTCGACGATGGCGTGGAGTAAGCGTGGGACTAGCTTTTGGCATTGCTGGCGCGTCTTGTGCTTCTTCAGCAGCAGGTAGCAGAGCCTCTGTTTGAAGCGGTAGATGACGTTCAGGGCCGGCCGCTGGATCAGGTATTCCAACAGACGGAGCTTCTGATGGGGTTTGAGGTTATGGCGATGGCGCCGCATCAGCGAGACCAGGCCGCGGTTTTTCCCGCCTGTCGGATCGATCTCTCGCCAACAGGCAAGGAAATGGTGGTTGATGAGGCGGATGACATGGAAGCGATCGGCGACAATCAAGGCCTTGGGAAAGTGCTTTCTGACGATGGAGCGGTAGACCACGGCCAAGTCCATGCACACGATACGCACTTGGTCTTTGCCTTCCAGGCGAAAGAAGAAGGAGTCCAGGGCGGCTTCGGAACGGCCCAGAGCGACATCGTAGATGCGGTGGTTTTTCAGGTCGCAAAAGGTGGTGGCGTAACCCCGGCGTCGCGTGAAGAAATGCTCGTCGATGCCCAAGACCCTGGGGCAAACCGGGGGATGGTCCTGACGGGCTCGACGTTGCAGACGTCGGAGGAAATAGCGCTGCACGGTAGCTGCGCCGATCTTCTTCCGCCGCCCCAGACAACTGCGGTTGATGCCGTCCAGGTGCTGTTGAAAAACCATCTCCTGGAAGCTCTCGCTGGCTCGCTGGAAGGGTGAAATACCGGGCAGTCGCTGGCGAAAGGAGCGGCTGCAATCCAGACACAGGCTCTTGCGGACCTGTAGCTGCAGCCAACAATGGCGGAATCCCCAGTCCTCATGGCGGACGATTCGCTGGCACCAGCCCTTGTGGCGCAGACGCGACCCGCGGCACCGCGGACACGATATCGGCCCGCCGTACCGCGCCGCTATGCGGATGGTGCCGCCGAGTCGGTCGATCGCGCTAATCTCGTAGAGGGGTAGGCCTAAAACGATCTCTGAGTCGGTCAAACGTATTCTCCCAAGAATGTTTTATCAACTTGGAATCATCGTCTGCCCCCGTTTTTGATCAAGAGCCCGACCAGAGCCTCCGGTTGGGTCGCCGTGTCGCCGGCGCAAGCATCGCAGCCAGCGTACTGCTTTCGGTAGTGAACTTATGGATCGGACACGCGGCGGGCTCTACTTCGGTGCAAGCGGCGGGCCTGGAGTTCCTCGGCGATGTACTGGCCTCTCTGCTCGTGTTCGTCGCGATGGGCCTGGCGGCGAAACCACCCGACGCAGATCACCCCTATGGACATGGGCGAATCGAAATTCTGGCGGGGCTCAGCATCGGCGTCATCCTGGCAGCCGGCGGCTTGGCCATTTGCTACCGGTCATTGCAGAAAATTACGGAGGTGCATCCTCCGCCCAGTCTGTATGCCATATGGCCGCTGATCGGAGCCATCGTGATCCGGGGCAGTATGTCCAGCTTCAAATTCCGTATCGGACGCAGAATCCACAGCAGTTCGTTGGTAGCCGACGCTTGGAATGACTCGGTTGACATCCTCTCCGCCGCCTCGGCGCTCTGCGCGCTTGCGCTCACGCTCTATCGCCCGGACCAATTCCTGTCTGCCGATCATTATGGCGGCTTCGTGGTGGGAGTCTTCGTGATCTATACCGGCTGCCGTGTGCTGCGGGCCACTTCGCTCGATCTCATCGATACAATGCCATCGGCTGAGTTGATCGGGCAGATTCGGATCGCCGCCCTGGAGGTTCCCGGCGTTCTCGGCGTGGAAAAGTGTTTCGCGCGGAAGACCGGGCTGCAACATCACGTCGAGTTGCATGTGGAAGTGAATCCGCGCATCGAGGTCGCCGAAGGACACGACATCGCCACCAACGTGCGCCTGCATGTTCGCGAGCGCTTGCCGGAGATTGCAGATGTTCTGGTGCACGTGGAGCCTCATGGTCTCGGCCGTTCGTAGGACGGGCCTCCCGGCCGGCCATGCCGTTGGCCGTAGCGCCGGCTTCAGCCGGTCGGAGTTCCGTAAGTATTACACCGGCATTGCAAGCGATCAGGGAGACTAGCGTCCCGGGTTAAGGTATCGCTTGCGCATTTTGGCCACGATCGTGAACTCCGGATCTACCACGTTGGCGATCTCCGATTCCATTGCCTGGCCCATGAGCAGCGAGGAGCCGCGCTCGTCAAAGCCATAGTCGGCCATCAGCCACCGCTGCAATTCGGTATTGGCGTGCTGCAAGGCTTCGATCAACGAGCGCGAACTGCCCAGCACCATGATGTAGTCCTGGTTTTCCAGGCGCGGCCAGTTGATCTTTTTGCGCTTAACCAGGTCCACCGAGAATTCCACCTCGAGTGACGTCTCAATCGCGCCCCCTGTGACTTCGCCGTCGCCTTGCCGTGCGTGGCCGTCGCCCAGGAAGAACAGCGCACCCGGTTCGAATACGGGCAGCATTAAGGTCACGCCGGCATTCATGCCGTTGTAGTCCATGTTGCCGCCGAAGTTGTCCGGTGTCGAAGTGGGGATAGCCCCTTTTCCGGCAGGAGCCGTCCCAATGCAGCCGAGCATCGGCCGCAGCGGCAGCTCGAGGCGTCCCGGCTTGAACTCGGCCGACTCAAGAGTAGCCACCCCTCTTTGCTTGTCGATTTGCCAGGTCATGGTCTTTGGTTCGCGAAGTCCCTCCGAGCGCAAAAAAGCGGGATCGGCGGCATAGGGTGCCAGCAGCGTTCCGGAATATCCGGTGGCGCGATTGGGTTCGAGACGCAGCAGGTGTACCACGAGTGTGTCGCCCGCCTCCGCTCCTTCGATGTAGAACGGGCCCGTCTGTGGATTGGGACCCTGTGCGCGCTTGACGCCTGCAAAGTCGGTACCGCCGGCATCGATTGTAGAAGTGATCACGTGATCGCCGGGCTTGATGGTGAGAACGGGCTTATGTGCGCCGGAGAAGGTGTTGTAAAACTCTTTGGGCTCGAAGCGGTGCGTTTCCGCGAAGGCAGCGGCGGCAAGCGAGAGGCCCAAAACGATGCGTAACAGCGGTTCCATAAGCAATCATAACCTGCTATCCGAAAACCCAAAGCGATATCATGAATGGAAATCCGAGGAGGATAGTATATGCTGCGATTGCTCGTCGTTTCCCTGCTGGCCGCTAGCGGCATCCAGGCCGCGGCAGCCGTGGATCCATCCGTCGTTTCCGGATTGCACTGGCGCTCGATCGGGCCGGCGATGTTCGGCGGACGCGTCGATGATGTCGCCGGAGTTCCGGGCGATCCTACCATCCTCTATGTCGCCCACTCGACCGCCGGCCTCTACAAATCCATCAACGCCGGCAACACCTTCGAACCCGTCTTCAACAGTGGCAACACGCTGTCTGTCGGAGCAGTCGCGGTGGCGCCCAACGATCCCAATACCGTGTACATCGGCACCGGCGAGGGCTTCGTCCGCAACAGCACCTCGGTCGGCGACGGCATGTACAAAACTACCGACGGCGGGCGCACCTGGAAGCATCTAGGACTTCCCGACTCGGAACGGTTCGCGCGCATCATCATTAACCCGAAAGATCCGCGCATCGTCATCGCCGCCGCCATGGGTCACGAATGGGGGCCCAACACCGAGCGCGGCGTGTTCCGCTCCACCGACGCCGGCGCTACCTGGAAGCGCGTCCTCTACGTCGACGAGAATACCGGTTCGAGCGACGTCTGCTTCGATGGCGGCGACCCGGGCATCGTCTATGCCGGCATGTACGACTACCGTCGCCAGCCCTGGCACATGCGCAGCGGCGGCCCCGGCAGCGGACTCTACCGCTCCGCCGACGGCGGCGCGACCTGGCAAAAGCTCACCGATCCCGCCCTGCACAACGGGCTGCCCGGCGCCAAGATCATCGGCCGCATCGGCATCAGCGCGGGCCATAGCAATCCCGCGGTAGTTTACGCCCTCATGGAGGCGCAGGAAGACGGCGTGCTATGGCGCTCCGACGATCACGGCAAGACCTGGAAGATGGTCAATAATTCGCGCGCGCTCAACAACCGGCCGTTCTACTACACGCAGGTGCGCGTCGATCCCAACGACGAGAACCGTCTGTGGACGCTGGCCGGGAGCATGATGGTCTCAACCGACGGCGGCAAGACTTTCCGGCCCAACGGCGGCAGTATCTTCGGCGATCACCACGCCCTCTGGATCGATCCCAAGAACTCTAAGCGCATCCTCGCCGGCAGCGACGGCGGCTTCTTCCAATCCAACGACCAGGGCGCGCACTGGGACTTCGTCAACAATATGCCCATGGCGCAGGCGTATCACGTCGGCGTGGACATGTCCGAGCCCTATAACGTGATGGCCGGATTCCAGGACCATGAAATCTGGCGCGGACCCAACGAGAAGTGGAACCAGGTGGGCGTCCGCGAAGGCGACTGGAAGCGTCTACGCGATATGGCCGACGGCATGTACGCCTTCGCCGATCCGCGCGACCCCAACATCGTCTATTACGACGGCCACTTCGGCGACCTCACCAAGGTCGACATGCGCACCACCGAAGAGCGCTTCATTCATCCTTACCCGGTGGGACCGGCGGGCGCGGGCGCCAACATGGAGAAGTATCGCTTCAACTGGAATTCACCGGCCATCATGTCGCCCACCAATCCCGATGTGCTCTATTACGGCGGCAACGTGCTCTTCAAGTCGAAAGACGGCGGCGAGACCTGGGATATCATCAGCCCCGACCTCACCACCAACGATCCCGAAAAGATCAAACTGAGTGGCGGCGAAATCTCGCTCGATAACACGCGCGCCGAATTCCATTGCACCATCGTCAGCATCGCCGAGAGTCCGCGCAACCCGCAGGTGATCTGGGCAGGCACAGACGACGGGAATGTGCAGGTCTCAACCGACGGCGGCGGCAAGTGGACCAACGTCGTGAAGAACGTTGCGGCTCCGCCCAATTCGTGGGTGCAGTCCATACGCCCTTCGAATCGCGATGCCGGCACCGCCTACATCGCCATGGACCGTCACATGATGAACGACATGAAGCCGTACGCGTTTGTGACCACCGATTACGGCAAAACGTGGACGAACATCGCAGCCGGCCTCAACGGCTACGCGCATATCGTGCTCGAGGATCCGAAGAATCCCGACCTGCTCTATGCGGGCACCGAGTTCGGAGTCTTCGCGTCCTTCGATAAGGGCGCCCACTGGACCGACCTGCGCCTCGGCCTGCCGCATCTGCCCGTCGTGGATATGGTTGTGCACCCGCGCGACAACGATCTGATCCTCGCCACCCACGCCCGCGGCTTCTACATCATGGATGACCTGACACCCCTGCAGCAGTTGGCCGGCGTCACCTCGAAGAAAACTGCGCTGTTCAAACCCATGCGCGCCACCCGCTATGTCCCGGCCAGCGACACCAGCGTGCTCGGCAATCGTGTCTGGGTATCGCCCAACAAACCCTACGGCACCATCATTTCTTATTATGTCGCGAGCAAAGCGGCGGGTAATGCGGAGTTCACGATCCTCGATAAGAGCGGCAGCGTGCTGCAGAGTCTCTCGGGACCCGCCAATGCCGGCATCAATCGCGTGGTGTGGAATCTCCGCGAGTCGGTTTGCGAGGTCGAGGGCGGCGGCGGACGCGGCGGTCGAGCCGCCAGTGCACGCAATGCCGGCAACGGCCCGCGCGTGCTGCCGGGCGAATACAGGGTCCGCATGGCGTTGGCCGGCGAAACCGCGGAAGAGACTTTTACGGTCCGTCTCGACCCGCGCGTCAAGTCCACGCCGCAGGACATGGATGCGTATTACACCGAGGTCAAGAAGCTCTATGGGATGGAGTGCTCGATTTCGGGTGCCCTGAGCAAGATTTCGAGCGTGGATGCCCAGATGGGCGCCATCGCCCCGCAACTGACCGACGCCCAGGTGAAGGCCATCGCCGCCGACCTCGCCAGGCAGCTGCACACCATCGAGGCCGACCTGGAACCGCCGGCCGCCGATCCGGAGCACCTCAACCTGCGCCGCCGGCTGAACTGGCTGGTGAACCAGGTGCAGAACTATAGCGGCAAGCCAACCAAGGCGCAAGTGGAATGGATCGCCATTTTCGAGGCGCAGCTCAAACCGCTGTTGATGGAACTTAATAATGTGCTGGAGAACCGGTTACCCAGCTTCAACGACCGGCTACGCACGTTAAGGGTTGCGCCTATCTCGCCTAACAAGCCGCCACCCGCCGGACGCGGCAACTTCGGCAATCAGCAGCAGGAAGACAACCAGGACGATCAGTGAAGTAACTCACACTTCCACAATTAAAGAGGGCGCCCACCCCGCGCGGTGCTTCCGGAGGACGCCCTCTTGCTTCAACGGAGTTAGTTGTCTATATAGACGCCGCAGACCCGGACTAGTTAGACAAATCCGATAGAATGATGGTCGAAGTCCGTGACCAATCCCTCGTTTCGTCTCCTGGTGGCGTTTTTGTTGATTGCGGTCAACGCCTTTTTTGCCGCCTCGGAAGTGGCGTTGCTGTCGGTGCGCCAGTCGCGGCTGCGCCAGATGGCCGAGGAGGGGCAGGCCGGGGCGCAGGCGGCGTTGAACCTGCTTTCGAACCCGGGACGCCTGCTTTCGGTGACTCAGGTGGGCGTAACGCTCGCCAGCCTGGGGCTCGGTTGGGCCGGCGAAGATACCGTCTATCACATCGTTGTCGCCATCGTGCCGCAAATGGTCTCGCCGCTGGCTTCCCAGTTGGTGCATGCGGGTTCGTTCATCCTGTCGTTCCTGGTCATCAGTTATTTCCATGTGGTGATGGGCGAGGTCGTGCCCAAGAACCTGGCTCTCGGCAAAGCGGACCGGCTGGCCGCGCTCGTCGCGCCTCCCCTGCTCGTGTTCTGCCGTATTTCCACGGCTTTCGTGGTGATCGTCGAACGGTCGGCAGGCGTGCTGACACATGCCTTGAAGCTGAAAGGCGCGCACCACGGCGGCCATTCGCCCGAAGAATTGAAGTTGATCGTCAGCTCCAGCCGCGGGTTGGGGTACCTGCCGGAAATGCAGGAGGACATGATCCATCGCGTCCTCGAGCTCGAGGCCATCTACGTCCGCGAAATCATGGTGCCGCGCAACGACATCGTTTCGGTGGCCGCCGACGCCTCGCTCGATCGCGTGCTGCGGACCATGATCTCCGAAGGGCATTCCCGCCTGCCGGTATACGAAGGCGCGCAGGAAAAGGTCATCGGCATTCTGCACTATAAGGACCTGCTGCCCGTTTGGGAAGAGCGGCGGCGCTCTCTCCAGAGCGGGCGGCCGAGCCGCGCGTTCCGCGTTTCGCGCCTGTTGCGGCCTCACATGGTGGTGCCCGAAACCAAGCCCGTCTCGCAGATGCTCGAGCAGTTCCGCCAGGGCGCGTCGCATATGGCGATGGTCGTGGATGAGTTCGGGACCATCGTCGGACTCGTTACCGTGGAAGATGTGCTCGAGCAGGTGGTCGGAAGCATTGTAGACGAGCACGACGAGAAGAGTGTGCGGCCCGAAGTCGAGACCGACGAGCTCGAACTCGACGGCGCCACCCGCATACGCGATCTCGAAGCCGAGTACGGCATTGCGGTTCCGGCCGAGCACGGATTTGAGACGCTGGCGGGCTTTCTGCTGTTCCAGCTGGGAGCCATCCCGCAAAGCGGCGATTCGGTGACCTATGAAGGCCGGCGCTATACGGTGCTCGAGATGGAGCGCAACCGCATCGCGCGCGTCAAGATCGAGAAACTGGAAGAAGTCCAGGCCTAAACCACCACGTGCGCCGGACGCCCGGCCAGAAACTCCTGAATATTCCACACCGCCATCGAAAGGCCCGCCTGCATCGCTTCGGGCGTGATGCCGGCACAGTGCGGCGTCAGCACCACGTTGTCTAGCGCCGCCAGGCGATGCCCGGCGGGCAGCGGCTCGGCGTCAAACACATCGAGCCCGGCGCCCGCCAGCCGCCCACCCGTCAGCGCCTCGTACATCGCGTCTTCGTCGACGATCGCGCCGCGGGCGGTGTTGATCAGAATGGCCGAGGGCTTCATCGCCGCCAGTTCGCGCACGCCCACAAATCCGCGGGTTTCGGGCGAAAGCCGCAGGTGCAGGCTGACCACGTCGCTCTGCCGGTAGAGTTCGTCCAGCTCCACCAGCGTGCCCGCCCATTCGGGTTTGGGGTGCATCGTCCAGGTAATCACGCGCATGCCGATTCCCGCCGACAGGCGCGCAAACTGCTGTCCCACCGCGCCGAGCCCCACCACGCCGCAGACCTTGCCGCGCAATTCCGTGGATTGGCCGCGCGGCCAATCGCCGCGGCGGACCGCCCGGTCCAACACCGGAATGCGCCGCGCCACCGCAAACAATAATGCCAGCGCGTGTTCGGCAATCGAAACCGCCGAGACTCCCGGCGTATTCGTCACCGTAATGCCCAGCCGGCGCGCGGCTTCCAGGTCGATGTGATCCGTGCCGGTGCCCCATACCGAGATCAGGCGCAAGCCGGGACATGCTTCGAGGACGCGGGCCGTAAAACGTGAGGAAGCGCGTATGTTTAGAGCCATTTCCGACCCGCGCAGGCGCTCGATCAGGCCCTCTTCACTGCCGGGCAGCGTGTCGTGATAGTTCAATTTCTCACAATTTTTCAGATCGTTCCAGGCTGCGCTCGAAGCGAGCACGGCGGGGGAATCGTCGGGTATGGAGACTTTGGGCATTGTGGCGATGGATTCATTTCATACTCGCACAACAAAAAGAGGCAGTTGCGCGCATCCCTGAGTTCAGTTATCATCGGTAAGTTCGCGTATACAGATTTCTGCCCTTAGGCTACCACCCGTCTGCGGATGGGTCCGTCCAAGGGTGAGGCCCCGAGGTTCGACCGGTTACGCCGACTCGAACATGGGCCTGTCCGAGGCAGGTAATCCTCGCTGTTACGACCGGTGGTCTTATTTTCTGGAACTCCCTTGTGGGTTTCTGGTCGTTTGTGGGTTTACGCCCGTTTCGTATTGTTACCGCGATGAGGAAGACTTGTGCCAACGTTCAATCAACTTGTGCGTAATGGGCGGAAGCCGCCACGCTGGAAGACTTCGAGCCCGGCGTTAGAAAGCTGTCCGCAGAAGCGCGGTGTTTGTACGCGCGTGTACACTTCGACTCCCAAGAAGCCGAATTCGGCGCTGCGAAAAGTGGCGCGCGTCCGGCTCACCAACGGGATCGAAGTCACTACATATATCCCGGGTGTCGGCCACAATCTGCAGGAGCACTCGATCGTGCTCATCCGCGGAGGCCGCGTCAAGGATCTACCGGGCGTGCGCTATCACATCATTCGGGGGGCTCTCGACACCGCCGGTGTCGCGAACCGCAAGCAGAGCCGGTCGAAGTACGGAGCTAAGAGGCCGAAGTCGTAGGGACGTATGCCACGCAGAAGACGAGCTGTTATCAGAGAAATTACACCGGACGCGGTCTACAACTCCTCGCTCGTGGAGAAGTTTGTGAACTCCATGATGTGGCAGGGCAAGAAGACCGTGGCCCAAGGCATCTTTTACGATGCCATGGACAAGCTGCGGGAGCGGACTTCGGACGACCCGTTGAAGGCTTTCAAGAAGGCCGTGGAAAACGCCAAGCCGCTGCTCGAAGTGAAGACTCGCCGAGTGGGCGGTGCGAACTATCAGGTGCCGATTGAGGTTCCGCAGAACCGGCGCACCTCGCTGGCCATTCGGTGGATCATCACCAATGCGCGCACGAGGCCCGAAAAGGGTATGCCTGAGAAGCTCGCGAATGAATTAAACGATGCCGCTAATCTGCGCGGCGGCGCAATCAAGAAAAGGGACGACGTTCACCGTATGGCTGAAGCCAACAAGGCTTTCGCGCATTATCGGTGGTAGGACAGATATGGCACGCACCATCCCGCTCGAGAGAATGAGGAATATCGGCATCGCTGCACACATCGATGCCGGGAAGACTACGACTACCGAGCGGATTCTTTATTACACGGGAAGAACGCACAAACTCGGCGAAGTCCACGAAGGCACCGCCATCATGGACTGGATGGAGCAGGAGCAGGAGCGCGGCATCACGATCACTTCGGCTGCCACCACCTGCGAATGGCGCGACATCCAGATCAATATTATTGATACGCCCGGCCACGTCGATTTCACGGCGGAAGTGGAGCGCAGTCTCCGCGTCCTCGATGGCGCGGTGGCGGTCTTCGATGCCGTCGCCGGCGTGCAGCCGCAGTCGGAAACGGTGTGGCGGCAGGCCGATAAATACAGCGTTCCGCGCATCTGCTTCATCAATAAAATGGACCGCGTCGGGGCGGACTTCTTCCACTCAGTCGAGACCATCGTCTCGCGGCTGAAGTGCAAGCCGGTGGCGATTCAGCTTCCGGTGGGCGCCGAGGATCAGTTCAAGGGCATCATCGACCTGGTCGAAATGAAAGCCGTCCTGTGGCTCGACGAGACCCTGGGCGCGCAGTTCGACACCGTCGAGATCCCCGAAGACCTTCTCGAGCTGGCCAAGGAATACCGCGAGAAAATGGTCGAAGCGGTGGCGGAGCACGACGATTTCCTGTTTGAGAAGTTCATCGAAGGCCAGCCGATCTCGAACGACGAAATCCGCGCGGGAATTCGCAAGGCCACCATCGCGCTCAAGATCTTCCCGGTGATCTGCGGCACCGCATTCAAGAACAAGGGCGTGCAGACCATGCTCGATGCGGTGGTGGATTACCTGCCCTCGCCGCTCGACATTCCGCCCGTCGAAGGCATCGATTTCGATCATCGCGATAAGACCCTGGTGCGCAAGGCCTCCGACTCCGAGCCTTTCGCGGCGCTGGTGTTCAAGATCATGACCGACCCCTACGTGGGGCAGCTGGCATTCTTCCGCGTGTATTCGGGTACCCTGCGGTCGGGCGATTTTGTGTTCAACGTCGCCAAGGGCCGCAAGGAGCGCATCGGGCGCCTGCTGCGCATGCACGCCAACAAGCGCGAAGAAATCCAGGAGATCCTGGCGGGCGACATCTGCGCCGCCGTCGGCCTGCGCACGGTTTCGACCGGCGATACCATCTGCGACGACAAGAGCCCGGTCGTGCTCGAATCAATCGATTTCCCGACGCCGGTCATTCAGCTGGCGGTCGAGCCCAAGACCAAAGCCGACCAGGAGAAGTTGGGCCTCGCCATTCAGAAGCTGGCGCAGGAGGATCCCACCTTCCGCGTCAATACCGATCACGAGACCGGCCAGACCATCCTCTCCGGCATGGGCGAGCTCCATCTGGAAATCATTGTCGACCGCATGATGCGGGAGTTCGGCGTGGCCGCCAACGTGGGCAAGCCCCAGGTGGCGTACCGCGAGACCATCCGCAAAAAGGCCGAAGCCGAAGGGCGCTTTGTGCGCCAGACCGGCGGCCGCGGCCAGTACGGGCATGTCAAGATCCGCGTAGAGCCCCTGCCTCCGGGCACCGGGTTCGAGTTCGCCAATGAAGTATTCGGCGGTTCGATTCCCAAGGAATTCATCTCGCCGATCGAGAACGGGATCAAGGAAGCGCTCGAAGGCGGCATACTGGCCGGCTTCCCGATGTCCGACATCAAGGTGATGCTGTATGACGGCAGCTACCATGATGTGGACTCTTCGGAAATGGCGTTCAAGATCGCCGGCTCCATGGCCATCAAAGAAGCCGCCCGCAAGGCGAAAGCCGTGCTGCTCGAGCCGATCATGACGGTCGAAGTTGTGGTTCCGGAGGAGTACATGGGCGATGTCATCGGCGACCTGAACTCGCGCCGCGGCCGCATCGAAGGTATGGAATTGCGCGGCACGACGCAGATCATCAAGTCGATGGTGCCGCTCTCGGAAATGTTCGGCTACGCGACGGAACTGCGCTCACGGACCCAGGGCCGCGGCAGTTTCACCATGCATTTCGGCCGGTACGAAGAGGTTCCGGGCAGCCTGGCCGAGGAAATCGTTAGCAAGGTGCAGGGAATTACCAGATAAGGAGAGGTTGTTTCTTATGGCAAAAGAAAAATTTGACCGCACTAAGCCGCACGTCAACATCGGCACCATCGGCCACATCGATCACGGCAAGACGACGCTGACGGCCGCGATCACAAAGGTTCTGGCCAAGCACAACCCGAAGGTGAAGTTCCGGAGTTTCGATTCCATCGACAACGCGCCCGAGGAAAAGGCTCGTGGTATCACGATCGCCGTGGCGCACGTGGAGTACGAAACACCCAACCGGCACTACGCCCACGTGGATTGCCCCGGCCACGCCGATTACATCAAAAACATGATCACCGGCGCGGCGCAGATGGATGGCGCGATCCTGGTGGTCGCCGCCACCGACGGGCCGATGCCCCAGACGCGGGAACACATTCTTCTTGCCCGGCAGGTGGGTGTGCCGTACATCGTGGTGGCCATGAATAAGGTGGACATGGTCGACGATCCGGAACTGCTCGACCTGGTGGAGTTGGAAGTCCGCGAACTGCTGAAGAGCTATCAGTTCCCGGGCGACGACCTGCCGGTGATTCGGGTGTCGGCGCTCGGCGCCTTGAACGGGGAGCCGGAGTGGGAAAAGACGGTCGACGAACTGATGGCGGCGGTCGACAGTTATGTACCGATTCCGGAGCGCGTGACCGACAAGCCGTTCCTGATGCCGATTGAAGACATCTTCTCGATCCAGGGCCGCGGCACGGTGGTGACGGGGCGCGTGGAGCGCGGGATCTGCAAGGTCGGCGAGGAAATGGAGATCGTCGGGTTCCGGGATACGCGCAAGACGGTGGTGACGGGCGTCGAAATGTTCAAGAAGTTATTGGACGAAGGGCGCGCCGGGGACAACGTGGGGCTGCTGCTGCGCGGCGTGGAAAAGAATGAAGTGGAGCGCGGGCAGGTGATTGCGAAGCCGGGGTCGATCACGCCGCACACCATCTTCCGCGGCGAAGTTTATGTATTGAGCAAGGAAGAAGGCGGACGGCACACGCCGTTCTTCAAGGGATACCGGCCGCAGTTCTACTTCCGCACGACGGACGTGACGGGAGTGGCGCAGTTGCCGGAAGGGACCGAGATGGTGATGCCCGGGGACAATGTGAGCCTCGTGGTGGAACTGATCACGCCGGTGGCAATGGACAAGGGCTTGCGCTTTGCGATCCGCGAGGGCGGACGCACGGTGGGCGCCGGCACCGTGTCGGAAGTAATTAAGTAGGCACAATCAAATGGCGCTGAGAGAACGCATTCGCATCCGTCTGAAGGCATACGATCACCGGGTGCTGGATCAATCGACGACGGAAATTGTAGATACAGCGAAAAGGACCGGCGCTACCGTGGCCGGTCCGATTCCGCTGCCCACGACCCGCAGCGTCACGACGGTGCTGCGGTCGCCGCACGTCGATAAAAAATCCCGGGAGCAGTTTGAAATCCGGACGCACAAGCGGCTGCTGGACATCCTGGAACCGACCCAGCAAACGGTCGATGCCTTGATGAAGCTCGATCTGCCCGCCGGTGTGGATGTAGAGATCAAAGCGTTTGGCAAGTAACCGGCGCCCCTGGCCGGTTGAGGACGATTTTTCAAGGCTGACAGGTTCGCGGGGCTAGCCGCGGGTGAGAACCCACGGCTCCGCGGTACCGCACGGCCCAAGGAATTTGAGATGAGTCCAGGAATTCTTGGCAAAAAGATTGGGATGACGCAGATGTTCCGCCCGGACGGCCAAGCCGTCCCGGTGACACTGCTCAAGGCGGGACCATGCATGGTGGTGCAACGCAAGACGCCCACCACGGATGACTATGATGCGGTGCAGCTCGGCCTGCTGGAGTTTATCAAGCCGCAGCGCATCAACAAGCCCGCTACCGGCCACCTGAAAAAGGCCGGCGTGGAGGGCTCCCGGTTCCTGCGCGAATTTCGCCTCGGTCCCGGCGACGATGACTTCAAGGCCGGCGATCGCGTACTGGTTGACCAGTTCAAGCCGAAAGACAAGGTGGACGTCATCGGCGTGAGCAAGGGCCGCGGCTTTGCCGGCGTCGTCAAGCGGCATCACTTCCGCGGCGGCGAAGGCACCCACGGTTCGATGTTCCACCGCGCGCCCGGTTCGATCGGCGCGTCCAGCTTCCCGTCGCGGGTGCTGCCCGGTATGCGTATGGGCGGCCAGATGGGCAACGCGCGCGTCACGGTGCGAAATCTCGAAGTGGTCGAGGTCGATCTCGAGGACAACGTGCTGGTGGTGAAGGGCGCGGTTCCCGGACCGAACGGCGGATACGTAGTAGTGCGGAGGGCTCAGAGGTAACTGCCATGCCGACACTCGACGTAGTGGATTTGAATAATCAGAAGGTCGGCGAGGTCGAACTCGCCGATGAAGTGTTTGGCGCGGACGTCAACGAAGCGCTGCTCTATGAAGCCGTCCGCCATTTTCAGGCCGGCAGGCGCGCCGGCACGCACAAAACCAAGGTGCGTTCCGAAGTTGCGGGTTCGGGCAAGAAGCTGTGGAAGCAAAAGGGTACGGGCCGCGCGCGCATGGGCTCCATCCGGTCGCCGATCTGGCGGCATGGCGGCACCGTGCACGGGCCGGTTCCCCGCGATTATAGCTACGACCTGCCGCGCAAGATGGTGAAGGGCGCGATGCGCTCGGCGCTGTCGGCCAAAGTGCGCGACGGCCAGCTCAAAGTAGTGCAGGGCTTTACCTTCTCCGATCACAAGACGAGGAACGCCATGGGCGCGCTGGCGCGGCTTCAGGGCGAGCGCTCGGTGCTCGTGATCGACAACAGCGGCGACCGCAACCTGGCGCTCGGCCTGCGGAATTTGAAGGGCGTGACGCTGCTTCCCACCCGCGACGTGAGTGTTTATCACCTGCTGGGCCACCGGAGCGTGTTTGTGAGCGAGACCGCCGCGCGGAAATTCTCGGAGGCGCTCGCAAAATGAACATGTACCAGGTGATTCGCCGTCCGCTCGTGACCGAAAAAGGCGTGGCCGCCAAAGACGAGTACCGGACGCTCTGCTTTGAGGTGGCGGCGGACGCCAACAAGACCCAGGTGAAGTCCGCCGTGGAAAGACTTTTCAAGGTAAAAGTGGCCGAAGTGCGCACAGCGAATTTCGAAGGCAAACTGCGCCGCCGAGGCCGCTTCACCGGATACCGGCCGGATTGGAAGAAGGCATACGTCCGGCTCAGGGCGGGCGAAAAAGTGCCTGACTTCGCGGAGATTTAACCGATGCCGATCAAAAGTTATCGCCCCGTAACCCCGACCCGGCGCTTTCAGACCGTGGTCAAGCGCGACGATATTACCAAGCAGCAGCCCGAGAAGTCTCTGGTGGAGCCGCGCAAGCGTTCCGGCGGCCGCAACAGCACCGGCCGCGTCACCTCGCGCTTCATCGGCGGCGGCGCCAAGCAGGCGTATCGGGTCATCGATTTCAAGCGCGATAAGACCGGTATTCCGGCGGTTGTGGCTTCGATCGAGTACGATCCCAACCGCTCGGCGCGCATTGCGCTCCTGCACTACGCCGACGGCGAAAAGCGGTATATTCTGCAGCCCAACGGTCTCAAGGTCGGACAGAAGATCATGTCCGGACCGGCGGCCGACATCCTGGTGGGCAATGCCCTGCCGCTCAAGAATATTCCGGCCGGCAGTATCGTGCACAACATCGAACTGCGTCCCGGCAAGGGCGGCCAGATGGCCCGCTCGGCGGGATCGCAGGCGCAGTTGGTGTCGCGCGAAGGCGGCCTGGCGCTGCTGAAACTGCCTTCGGGCGAAATCCGCCGCGTGCTCGTGGACTGCATGGCCACGGTCGGGCAGGTAGGCAACGTCGATCACGAAAATGTCTCGCTTGGCAAAGCAGGGCGCAGCCGCTGGCTCGGCAGGATGCCGCATAATCGCGGTGTTTCCATGAACCCGGTCGACCATCCGCATGGCGGCGGCGAAGGCAAAACGTCGGGCGGCCGGAACCCGGTGACGCCTTGGGGCCAGCCCACGCGCGGCTTCAAGACACGCAACAACAAGCGCACCGATAAGTGGATCGTCACGCGAAAGAGCAAGAAGAGGTAACCCATGGGCCGATCCGTTAAAAAAGGACCGTTTACCGATACCCACCTGGAAATCAAGCTGGCCAAGCTCACGGCCTCTAATGAAAAGAAGGTGGTGCGCACGTGGTCGCGGCGCTCCACGATTCTGCCCGAGTTCGTGGGGCACACGGTGGCGGTGCATAACGGCAAGAAATTCATTCCGGTGTACGTCACCGAGAACATGGTGGGGCACAAGCTTGGCGAGTTCTCGCCCACCCGCACATTTAAGGGTCATTCGGTGAAGGCGGCGTCGGAAAAGACCGCCAAGCCGGCATAAAGAGGACGTCATGACAGCCAAAGCGGAAGCCAGATATATTCGCATCTCCCCGCAGAAGGCGCGGCTGGTGGTGGATTTGATTCGCGGCAAGCAGGCCGGTGCGGCGCTGAACACGCTGCGCGCCACCAACAAGCGGATCGCCCCCACCGTGGAGAAGGTTCTCGAGTCGGCCATCGCCAATGCCCAGAATCGTTCCGAGGACTTGGACGTGGACCGGCTGTTCATCAGCGAGGCCTATGTCAACGAGGGACCGCGCATGAAGCGCGTGCGGCCCGCGCCGATGGGGCGCGCCTATCGCTACCAGCGCCGGCTGGCGCATATCGTCATCAAGGTGACGGAGAAGGAATCGGGAGCATAGATGGGACAAAAGGTACATCCTTACGGGTTCCGGCTGGGCTTCAACAAGCCGTGGCGCTCGCGCTGGTTCGCCAAGCACGGCTATGCGAAGCTCCTGCAGGAAGACCTGGAGCTGAAAGAGACGCTGCGCGAGCGGCTGAAGTCGGCCGGCGTGAGCTCGATCGAAGTCGACCGCCCCGGCAACAAGCTGCGCGTCACCATCCGCACGTCGCGTCCCGGCATCATCATCGGCCGCAAGGGCGCGGAGATCGAGAAGCTCAAGCTCGATATGGCCAAGCGCACCAAGCGCGAAGTCTTCATCGATATCCAGGAAGTGCATAAGCCCGAGCTCGACGCCCAGCTGGTGTCGGAGTCGATCGGGCTGCAGCTCGAAAAGCGCGTGGCCTTCCGCCGCGCCATGCGTAAGGCCGTGGATTCGGCGCTGCGCTTCGGCTGCAAGGGAATTAAGGTGCGTGTTTCCGGCCGCCTGAACGGCGCCGAAATCGCGCGCAGCGAATGGTATCTGCAGGGCCAGCTGCCGCTGCACACGCTCCGCGCCGATATCGACTACGGTTTTTCCGAGGCGCACACCACCTATGGCGTGATCGGCATTAAGACGTGGCTCTACAAGGGCGAGATCCTCGATCTCACCAAGCGCCGCGGAGGTCTGCTGCCGGAGCCCGAGCCGCGCCGCGATTCCCGCGACCGCCGCGAGCGTTCCGACCGTGGAGATCGTGGCGACCGGGGTGACCGCCGCCGCGAGCCGCATCGCGAGCCGCCGCCTCCGCCTCCCGTACAGGCAGCCGAGCCTGCCGGTCCCGCGGTGCAGGTGCCGCCGTCCGATATGCCGCGTCCGGCAGCGCGTCCGGTTACGCCGATTCTGCCGCCGTTGATGTCGCCGCAGCAGCCTTCCTGGAAGCAGGAAGCGAAGGAACCGGCAGCCGGTGAGACCAAGCCTCCGGAGAAGCCGGAAGGCGAGAGCCAGTAGGATAGAGAGTCAACCGCCATGATGTTGCCAAAGAAAGTCAAATACCGCAAACAGCAGCGCGGCCGCATGGCCGGTAAGGCATGGCGCGGTTCCACCATCGCCTTCGGCGATTTCGGCCTGCAGGCTCTTGAGTGCGCCTGGATCACCGACCGCCAGATCGAGGCGGCCCGCGTGGCCATGACGCGCTCCATCAAGCGCGGCGGCAAAGTGTGGATTCGCCTGTTCCCCGATAAGCCGATCACCAAGAAGCCGGCCGAAACCCGCATGGGCAAAGGCAAGGGCGCGCCCGAGCAGTGGGTGGCGGTGATCCGGCCGGGAAAAATACTGTTCGAGATGGAAGGTGTGGACCGCACGACGGCGTCGGATGCGATGCGCCTGGCGGCCCATAAGCTACCCATCAGAACCAAGTTCATCAGCCGGGAAGACATGGTGGTGCGGGGATGAAAGCGCAGAAAGTTCGCGATCTCGACGACAACGAGTTGAAACATCAATTGCACGAAATGGACGAGCAGCTCTTCCGTCTACAGTTTCAGATGTCGATGGGCCAGATGGACGGTTTGAAGAAGGTCCGCATAATCAGGAAGGACCGGGCGCGTATGCAGACGATTTTGCGCGAGCGTCAGTTGGCGAAGAGGTAACATGCCGGGATTGAAGAACGAGAAGATCGGCGAGGTGGTTTCGACGAAGATGGCGAAGACCATTGTGGTCGAGGTCAGCCGTCGCGTGCCGCACCCGCTCTATAAGCGCATTATCGGCAAGCGGAAGAAGTTCTATGCCCACGATGAAGACGGCACTGCCAAGTTGGGCGACGTGGTGAAGATTACCGAGTGCCGGCCGCTGAGCAAGACGAAGCGGTGGACGCTGACCGAGGTGGTCCGGCGCGCCGCGCAGGTGGGCGCGCAGCCGGCGGAGTTGGATATAAAAGTTTGACGATCTGGCCGGCGCCGCGGGGCCTTGGGGCGTGCCGTGGCCGTAAGTCCAGAGGAGCGAAGCAATTATGATTGGAATGCGAACAATTCTCGAGGTGGCCGATAACTCCGGCGCGCGCAGGCTGTCCTGCATTCTGCCGCGCGGCGGCGACCTCGGATTACGCGCCGGCCTGGGTGATGTGATCACCGCCAGCGTGAAGGAAGCCGCCCCCGATTCCGCGATCAAGAAGGGGAAAGTGGTGCGCTGCGTGATCGTGCGCATGCGCAAAGAGACCCGCCGCAAGGACGGCACCTACATCCGCTTCGATTCGAATGCCGCCGTCTTGATCTCCGACACCGGCGAGCCCGTGGGAACGCGCGTATTCGGGCCGGTTGCCAGGGAACTTCGCGACAAAAAGTTTATGAAGATTGTTTCTCTTGCCCCGGAGGTGATCTGATGGCTGGCGCACCGAAATCCCGTCAAGAACCCATCCGCATCGAAATCAAAAGGGAAGACACGGTTAAAGTCCTCTCCGGCCGCGACAAAGGCAAGACGGGCCGCGTGCTGCGCGTGATGCGGGAGACCGGCAAAGTCCTGGTGGAGCACGTGATGATGGCGAAGCGGCATACCCGCCCGAACCCATCGCGGCAGGTCAAGGGCGGCATCGCCGAACGTGAGAGCCCGATTGCGGTTTCAAATGTCCTGGTAGTCTGCCCCGGCTGCAACAAGGCCGTACGCATTGCGCATCATACCGAGCAGTTGGCCGGCGGCAAGATCCGCCGTACCCGGGTGTGCCGCAAGTGCGGCCAGACGATTGACAAAAAGTGAGATTTCCATGGCCGCACGATTGAGAGAGCATTACCTGAAACAGGTTGTCCCGGCGCTGACGAAAGAGTTCAGCTACACCAACACCATGGCTGTGCCGAAGATCGACAAGATTTCGATCAATATCGGTTTGGGCGAAGCCACGCAGAACGCCAAGCTGATGGATGGCGCGGTCAACGAGCTGGGACAGATCGCAGGCCAGAAGCCGGTGGTCACCAAGGCTACCAAATCCATCGCCGCTTTCAAGCTGCGCGAGGGCATGTCGATCGGCTGCATGGTGACGTTGCGCGGCGACCGTATGTATGAATTTTTCGATCGCCTGGTGAACGTAGCGCTGCCTCGTGTGCGCGACTTTCGCGGCGTATCGACCAAGTCTTTCGATGGCCGGGGCAACTACACGCTGGGCGTGAAAGACCAGCTGATTTTCCCGGAAATCGATTATGCCAAGGTGGAGAAGACCAAGGGAATGAACATCTCCATCACCACCACGGCGCGCACCGACGCCGAAGGCGTAGCTCTGCTGCGCCACATGGGAATGCCGTTCCGGCAGTAAGGAGACCAACCGTAGCCATGGCCACGACCGCAAAGATCGCCAAAGATTTGAAGCTGGAAATAGCCCGGAAGGCCAAGACGCCCAAGCTGCAATGCCGGCACCGCAACCGCTGCTGGCGCTGTGGGCGCCCGCGCGCGTTTCTGCGCAAGTTCGGTATCTGCCGCCTGTGCTTCCGCCAGCTCGCGTTGAATGGCGAGATCCCCGGCGTGATCAAGGCCAGCTGGTAGGACGGGGGGAGTGAGAGGACTATGACGAGCGATCCCATTGCCGACATGCTGACGCGCGTGCGCAACGCGATCATGGCGCACCATCCGAAGGTAGACGTGCCCGCCTCCAAGCTGAAGACGGAAATCGCGCGCATCCTGAAGGAAGAGGGCTACATCACCAACTTCAAAGTGGCTGATGAAGGCGTGCACAAGACGATCAAGATCTACCTGAAATACAATTCCAACAACGCTCCGGTGATTTCAGCCATCGAGCGCGTGTCGCGGCCGGGCTGCCGGGTATATGTGGGGCAGACCGACATTCCGCGCGTGCTGGGCGGCATGGGAATCAACATTCTGACCACGCCCCGCGGGGTCATGACCGGACGCGATGCGCACAAGGAGCACCTCGGCGGCGAGATTCTCTGCCGCGTGTGGTAGCGAGGATTTATGTCGAGAATTGGTAAAAAGCCGATCCCGCTGCCAAGCGGCGTGAAAATCAAAATCGGCGCACAACTGGAAGTGACGGGCCCCAAGGGCACACTCACGGTGCCGCTCCCGGACGGGATTCAAGCCACCGAGGGCAGCGGCAAGCTGGAGTTTCAGCGTAGCTCCGACCAGCACGCGGCGGCCCACGGGTTGACGCGGGCGCTGGCCGCGAATGCGGTGCAGGGCGTCTCGACGGGCTTCACGCGGGAGCTGGATATCGTGGGCATCGGCTATCGCGCCGACGTCAAGGGCAGGGTCGCGACCTTCAGCCTGGGATACTCCCACCCGATCGAAGTCCTGCTGCCGGAGGGCGTCGATCTCAAGATCGATAAACAGACGCACCTGGTGCTGACCGGCCATGACCGGCAGCTTCTGGGCCAGGTGGCGGCCAACATCCGCGCGCTGCGCAAACCGGATCCGTACAAGAACAAGGGCGTCCGGTACACAGGCGAAGCGCTGCGCAAGAAGGTCGGTAAGACCGGGGCAGGTGCCAAGTGATTCGCAGACCCGAGAAGAAAGAGATTCGCGACCGGATCCACAGCCGCATACGGCGCAAGCTGTCGGGCACGGCCGAGCGTCCGCGCCTGGCGATCTTCCGCAGCGTGGCGCACATTTATGCGCAGGTCATCAACGACGCCGAAGGCCGCACCATCGTGGCGGCGTCCTCGGTGGACAAGGGCGTGCGCACCGATGGCGGCAACGTCGCCGCGGCCAAGAGTATCGGCAAGCTGGTGGCCGAACGGGCCAAGGAAAAAGGCATCAAGAGCGTGGTATTCGATCGCGGCGGCTTCCAGTATCACGGCCGGGTGAAAGCCCTGGCGGATGCCGCCCGCGAAGCCGGACTGGAGTTCTGATATTCATGACAGCGATCGCTAAACGCGTCGATCCCGGAGCCCTCAACCTCAAGGAACAGGTGGTATCCATCAACCGCGTCACCAAGGTCGTCAAAGGCGGCAAGAACCTCAGCTTCTCGGCGCTGGTGGTGATTGGCGATCCGTCGGCGAAGGTGGTCGGTTACGGTGTGGGCAAAGCCAAGGAAGTGCCTTCGGCTATCCGCAAAGCCATCGAAGCCGCCAAGAAGAACCTGCGGCGGGTGAACGTGCTCGACACCACGATACCGCACCAGGTGCTGGGCGAATTCGCCAGCTCCCAGGTGCTGCTGAAACCGGCTCCGGAAGGCACCGGCGTGATTGCTGGCGGCGCCGTTCGCGCCGTGATCACGGCTTGCGGCATTCCGAACGTGCTCACGAAATCGATCGGACGGCGCAATCCGCACAACGTGGTGAAAGCGACGATTGTGGCTCTCGAATCGTTGCGCGATCGAAATGCCGTAGCGGAGATGCGCGGCCTGGCAGTGGAGAAACTCTAATGGCGGGCACAATCAAAATCAAGCTGGTGCGCAGTCCCATCTGCACGCCGGTAAAACACAAGCGGGTAGTGAAGGGTCTGGGCTTGCGCAAGCTCAACCAGGTGGTGGAACGGCCTGATTCTCCGGTGTTCCGCGGCATGGTTCTGAAAGTTCCGCATTTGCTCCAGATTGTGGATTGAAGAGAAGCTAACCATGAACCTCAGCGGATTGCGACCTCCAGCCGGGCAAAAAAAGGCCCGTAAGCGCATTGGACGCGGGATGGGCTCCGGACACGGGAAGACCTCGACGCGCGGCAGCAAGGGCCAGCGCGCCGGCACCGGTTTCGGCCAGAAGCGCGGATTTGAAGGCGGCCAGATGCCGCTGCACCGCCGCCTGCCCAAACGCGGATTCACCAACATCTTCAAGAAGCAGTTCGCCATCGTCAATCTGGGGCGCCTGGAAAAGCTCGAGGGTGATTCGTTCACCGCCGATCGCCTGATCGAGCTGGGGGTAATCAAAGGCGTCGGCGACGGGCTAAAGATCCTCGGCGGAGGTGAATTGACACGCAAAATCACGGTGGAAGCTCACCAGTTTTCCGAATCGGCGCTGGCGAAAATCCAGGCAGCCGGCGGTCAGGCGCAGGTGATCGGCGCGGCTAGCGAGTAGCGCCAGAGGTCGAAGGGACCATGAACAAGCTTTTGGAAGCGTTCGCGAATATCTTTCGCGTTCCGGATCTCCGCAAGCGGCTGCTGTTTACGCTGGGGCTGCTGGCGGTGTACCGCCTTGGCAGCCAGATCCCCACGCCGGGTATCAATACCCAGCGGTGGCAGGAATTCTTCAACACGTCGCAAGGCTCGATCTTCGGCTTCTTCGACCTGTTTGCGGGCGGCAATATCCGCCGCCTCACCGTGTTTGCCTTGGGCATCATGCCCTACATCACGGCATCCATCATTCTGCAGTTGCTCACCGTGGTGGTGCCCACGCTCGAAAAGCTGCAAAAAGAAGGCGAGCTCGGGCGCCGCAAGATCACGCAGTGGACCCGCTACCTCACCATCATCCTGAGTGTGCTGCAGTCGTTCGGCATCGCCCAGGGCCTGCAGCAGATGCAGCAGGGCATCGTCATCAATCCGGGCTTCGGCTTCGTGATGCTGACCATCATCTCGCTCACCACCGGAACCGCCTTCATCATGTGGCTCGGCGAGCAGATCAGCGAGCGCGGCGTCGGCAACGGCATGTCGCTGATCATTTTCACCGGCATCGTGGTGGGACTGCCGCACGCCATCGGCAACATCTACCAGAACACTTTCGTCACGCATGAATGGGGCGCGATCACGCTGATCGTGCTGCTGGTGATGATGGTGGCGGTCGTCGCTTTCATTGTGCTGGTCGAACGCGGCGAGCGGCGCATCCCGGTGCAGTATGCCAAGCGCGTGGTGGGCCGGCGGGTGATGGGCGGGCAGTCCACGCACATGCCGCTCAAGGTGAATGCGGGCGGCGTGATCCCGGTAATCTTCGCTTCTTCGATCCTGGCCTTCCCGCAGACCCTGGCGCAACTGCCCTGGGTGCGCAGCATCGGCTGGCTGTCGAACACACTGAAGGCGATCCAGCACGGCGAGCCCCTTTACTACCTGCTGTTCGTGGCCGGCATCATCTTCTTCTGCTTCTTCTACGTTTCGATCATCTTCAACCCCAACGAAGCGGCCGACAACATGCGGAAATACGGCGGCTTCATTCCCGGCATACGGCCGGGACGCAACACCGCCGACTACATGAACAACATCCTGACCAAGATTACGGTGGTCGGAGGCTTGTACCTGTCGCTGCTCTGCCTGATCCCGGACATCATGATTTCGGGCATCAAGCTGAACCACCTGCCATTGATCGGAGGCTGGATTGAACGCATTGCGCCGCTGGTTTTACTCGAAGGACTGAACGTGCAGTTTTACTTCGGCGGCACTTCGCTGCTGATCGTAGTCGGTGTGGCGATGGACACCATCAACCAGGTCGAAGCGCAACTGATTATGCGCCACTATGAAGGCTTTACTCCGCGCTCAGGCCGCATTCGCGGGCGCCGGAGCACCTTTTAGGCAACTGTGAAGGCGATCGTTCTGTTTGGCTCGCCCGGATCCGGAAAAGGCACGCAGGCGAGCCTGCTCACCGCTCGTCTGGGAGTGCCGCACGTTTCGACCGGAGACATGCTGCGCACGCGCATACGGGTAGGCGAGGCCTCGGAGAGAATGGCTGCCAAGATGAAGGCCGGGGTCCTGGTGAAGGATGAATTGGTGAACGCCATGGTGGAGCACCGGCTGGCGGAGGCCGACGCCCTCAAGGGGTTTATTCTGGACGGCTACCCGCGCACGATGGATCAGGCGCAGCACCTGGCGGAGTGGCTGAAGGGCCGGGGTGTCCACGAGGTGGTGATTCACCTCGCGGTTGATTACAATGTAATTATCGCGCGTTTAACCGGACGTAGGCAGTGCCCTCGCTGCGGAACTCTGTATAACATCGTCTCCCAGCCTCCCAAGGTGCCAGGATTGTGCGACCTGGATGGGGAAACACTGGTGATTCGCGATGACGATGGGGAGATCGTAATCCGGCAGCGGCTGGAGGCGTACGAGCGGCAGACCCGTCCGGTGCTCGATTTTTACCGGGGCCGCGGCGGATGCCTGGTGGAAGTGGACGCCAGCAAGGACGCGCCCGACGTAGTGTTTGGAAAGATTTGCCAGGCGATAGGTCAGGATGATTGTTCGAAAGACGCCCGCTGAACTCGAAAAGATGCGGCGTAGCGGGCTGCTGGTTTACCAGCTTCTGGAGAAGCTGAAGGAGATGGCCGTCGAAGGCGTGACGACCATGGACCTCGAAGTGGCCGCGGAAAAGATGATCGCTGACGCGGGAGCGATCCCGGCGTTCAAGGGCTACTACGTTCCAGCCGCCGGCGAGAGTTACAAGTTTGTGTTGTGCACTTCGGTGAATGAAGAGATCGTGCATGGGATGCCGAGCGCCAAGCGCGTGCTGAAGAACGGGGACATCGTTTCGATCGACACCGGGGTGAAGCTGGACGGATATTACGGCGATTCGGCGGTGACGGTGCCGGTGGGAGAGATCGGCGAAGAGGCCGAGAAGCTGCTGCGGGTGACGCGTGAGTCGCTCGAGATGGCAATCGACCGGGTGCGGGCGGGCAACCGCCTGTTCGAGGTTTGCGCCACGGTGGAGCAGCACGTCAAGACCAACGGGTTTTCGGTGGTGCGGGAGTATGTGGGCCACGGCATCGGCACGCAGCTGCACGAAGAGCCGCAGGTGCCGAATTTCGTGGACCGCAAGCATGAAAATCCGCGCCTGAAGGAAGGCATGGTGCTGGCGGTGGAGCCCATGGTGAACGCGGGGCGGCCGGAGGCGGTGGTATTGAAAGACCGCTGGACGGCGGTGACGCGGGACGGTTCGAAATCGGCGCACTTCGAGCATTGCATCGCGGTGACCGACAACGGTCCGTGGGTGCTGACGCGGCCATGACGGTGGAAGCGGTAGTGGTGGAAGAGCGGCCGAGCGCGGTGTACAAGGTAATGACCGAAAACCGCCACCCGGTTTTGGCGCACCTGGCGGGCGTGGAGAAACGAAATTTCGTCCGGCTGGTGCCGGGCGACCGGGTCGAGGTGGAGTTGGCGCCGCACGATCCGACGCGCGGCAGGATCATGCGCAAATTAGGGATCCGCGAGCGGACCCCGGAGACATTATGAAGGTACGAGCGTCGGTAAAGAAGATTTGCGACAAATGCAAGGTGATCCATCGCGAGGGCGTGGTGCGGGTCATCTGCGTCAATCCGAAACATAAACAGAGGCAGGGGTAACACAATATGGCACGTCTTGCTGGTGTAGATCTCCCGGCCGCCAAGAGGGCTGAAATCGGGCTTACTTATATTTACGGCATCGGCCGTACGCGCGCCCGTTCGCTCCTCTACAGGGCAGGCATCGAATTCGACAAAAAGATCCGCGACCTCACCGAAGACGAGGTCAACAAAGTCCGCCAGATCCTCGAAGAGGAAGGCGCCGTAGAAGGCGACCTGCGCAAAGAGATCTCGATGAATATCAAGCGGCACATCGAGATGGGCTCCTACCGCGGCCTGCGTCACCGGCGCAGCCTGCCGGTGCGCGGACAGCGTACGCACACCAACGCCCGCACGCGCAAGGGTCCGCGCCGCGGCACGGTGGCCAACAAGAAGAAGGCTTCGGCCAAGACATAGCGGGAGCGTATGGCGAAAGCACCAGCAAAAGCAGGCAAGAAGAAAAGCTTCAAGAAGAAAGAAAAGCGCGTGGTGCACTCGGGCATCGTGCACATCCAGGCGACCTTCAACAACACGATCGTGACCATTGCCGATCAGGAAGGCAACACCATCGCCTGGTCCAGCGCCGGCTCGCTCGGTTTCCGCGGGTCGCGCAAGGGCACGCCGTTCGCCGCGCAGCAGGCCGCGCTGACGGCCGCCAACAAGGCGGGGGAAAGCGGGCTGCGGACGGTGGAAGTGCGGGTCAGCGGTCCGGGCTCGGGCCGGGAATCGGCGGTGCGCGCGCTGTCTACGGCGGGCATTGAAGTGCGCGGCATCAAGGACGTGACACCGATTCCGCATAACGGCTGCCGTCCGCCGAAGAAGCGCAGAGTTTAGCAAGTGCGGGCCCGCGGGCCCGGTAAGTAAGCGGGACGAAGGCCTGCCAAGGCCGTAAACCGCACCAGAAGGTAAGGTAAGGAGAGCAACTTGGCACGATACATCGGCCCGGTTTGCCGGCAGTGCCGGCGCGAGGGCATGAAACTCTACCTCAAAGGCGAGCGCTGCCACAGCGAGAAGTGCGCGATTGAAAAGCGCAACTTCGTTCCCGGGCAGCACGGTAAAGATCGCAAGGCGAAGATTGTGGGCTACGGTCTGCAGCTTCGCGAAAAGCAGAAGGTCCGGCGCATTTATGGCGTGCTCGAAGCGCAGTTCCGCGGCGCTTTCGAGAAGGCCGCGCTGGCCAAGGGCATCACCGGCGACAACCTGATGTCCGGTCTCGAACGCCGCCTGGACAGCGTCATCTACCGCATGGGCTTCGGCACCAGCCGCGCGCAATCGCGCCAGGTTGTCCGTCACGGCCATATCGAGATCAACGGACGCAAGTGCAACATCCCGTCGGCGCTGGTGAAGGTCGGCGACGTGGTTTCAGTGCGCGAAAGCAGCCGCAACAATCCCACGGTTCTTTCCGCGCGCGATGCCACCGCGCATGCTCCTGCGCCGAACTGGATCGAGGTCGACCGCGAATTATTGAAAGGGCGCATTACAGGGCTTCCGAAGCGCGAGGACCTGGTGCAAATCCAATTGAACGAGCAGCTCATCGTCGAGTTGTACTCGAAATAGCGAGTGGGGAGCGGGCTCCCCAAATGAGGATTTCTAATGTTCAAGGGCTTCCAAAAACCCAAACGACTGGTTGCTAATACCGAAACTCTGACCGAGCGGTATGGCATGTTCACGGCGCAACCTTTCCAACGCGGCTTCGGCACCACCATAGGCAACAGCCTGCGGCGCGTGCTGTTGAGCTCGATTGAGGGAGCGGCGATCACCGCGGTACGCATCGAAGGCGTAGAACACGAATTCAGCCCGATTCCGGGCGTGGTAGAGGATGCGACCGACATCATTCTCAACCTGAAGCAGATTCCATTCAAGATCATGTCGGAAGGTGTGAAGACGGTTCGCCTGGTAGTGGACCAGCCGGGCGATGTGCGCAGCGGGCAGATCGAGTGCGACGCCGACGTCGAAGTGCTCGACCGCGACGTGCACGTGGCCACGGTGAGCGAGGGCGGCAGGCTTACGGTCGAGATGCGGCTGAAGACCGGCCGCGGCTATGTCAGCGCGGATAAGAACTTCGATGAAGATCTGGCGCTCGGCTACATCCCCATCGATTCCGTTCACTCCCCCGTCCGCAAAGTGAATTTCGCGGTGGAAGCGGCGCGCCTGGGGCAGATGACCGATTACGACAAGCTGACGCTCGAAGTCTGGACCAACGGCGCGGTTTCGCCGCAGGACGCCATCGGCTACGCGGCCAAGCTGCTCAAAGACCACATGGCCATCTTCATCAATTTCGAAGAGGTGCCGGAGCAGTCCGAGGAAGTGTCGGAGCGCGGTCTCGACAAGATGAGCGAAGTGCTCAACCGCTCGGTCGAGGAACTGGAGCTCAGCGTTCGTTCCTACAATTGCCTGAAGAACGCCAACATCCAGACCATCGGCGAACTGGTGCAGAAGACCGAGGCTGAGATGCTGCGGACCAAGAACTTCGGCCGCAAGTCGCTCAACGAAATTAAAGAAATTCTAGCGAACATGGGCCTGGCGCTGGGCATGCGCCTGGATGCGCACGGCCGCCTGGTGGCGCCGCCGCAATCGGCCTCCACGGGACTCGACATGCTGCCCGACGAGGACAACCCGCAGGATTCGCTTGGGGAATAGCCGATGAGACACAGGGTTGGCGGGTTCAAACTTAAGCGGCCGGTGGATAGCCGCAACGCGCTGCTGCGCAATCTGTGCACCAGCGTGATTCAGGAAGAGCGGGTCATCACTACGGTTCCCAAGGCGAAAGCCGTGCGGCCGATAGTGGAAAAAATGATTACGCTCGGCAAGGCCGATACGCTGCATGCGCGCCGGCAGGCGGCCGCTTTTCTGCGCACGCCGGATTCGGTGAAGAAGCTGTTCGACACGCTCGGAACACGCTTCGGACAGCGCAACGGGGGCTACACGCGCATCACGCGCCTGGGTCCGCGCAAGGGCGATGGGGCCGAACTGGCGATCCTCGAACTGGTGGGTTCGGAGCTGGTGAAGCGCGCCGCCGACCGCGCCAAACGCCGTGAAGAACGGTTGAAGGCGCAGCGTGAAGGCCGCGAACACGAAGAAGCTAACGAGGGCGAGGAGTAAATTTGCCAACCCAAACTTCTCTCAAAGCTGTAACCCATTGGGTGGGCGGAAAGCGGTCCGAATCCACTTCGGGCCGCTCCGGCACCGTTTGGAATCCCGCTACCGGCGAACCGCAGGCGACTGTGGGATTCGCGTCGGTGGAAGAGGTTGACCGGGCGGTCGCCAACGCCAAGGCGGCTTTCCCTGCCTGGCGCGCGACCCCGCTTTCGCGGCGGGCGGAGATCCTGTTCCGTGTGCGCGAGGTCCTGCACGAAAACCGCCGCGCCCTGGCCGAAATCATCAGTCTCGAGCATGGGAAGACCATTCCCGATGCCTTGGGTGAAGTGGCGCGCGGCATCGAAAATGTGGAATTCGCGTGCGGCATTCCCAATCTGCTGAAGGCCGGCTTCTCCGAGCAGGCCAGCACGGGGGTGGATGTCTACCAGATCCGGCAGCCGCTGGGCGTTGTGGCGGGAATCACGCCGTTTAATTTCCCGGCGATGGTGCCCATGTGGATGCTGGCCACGGCGATCGCGTGCGGCAATGCGTTCATCCTGAAACCTTCGGAGAAAGATCCTTCGGCTAGCCTGTTGCTGGCGGAGTTGCTGCAGCGCGCCGGGGTGCCCGACGGCATCTTCACCGTGGTGCAGGGAGACCGGGTGGCGGTGGAGCGGCTGATCGAACACCCGGACGTGAAGGCGCTCAGCTTCGTCGGGTCCACGCCTATTGCCAAGGCGATTTATGAAAACGGGACACGCCATGGCAAACGCGTGCAGGCCCTGGGTGGCGCGAAGAATCACATGGTGGTGCTGCCCGACGCCGATATCGATATGGCGGCGGATGCGGCAGTGTCGGCGGGTTACGGCTCGGCGGGTGAACGCTGCATGGCGATCTCGGTCGTGGTCGCCGTGGGTGGTGTGGCCGATCCGTTGATTCAGGCCATTCGCCAGCGGATCGCGGGCATCAAGGTCGGATCCGGCCAGGACGAGCATGTCGAGATGGGACCGCTGATCACGGGCGAGCATCGCGACAAGGTGGCCTCCTATATCGAGAAGGCTCCGGCCGAAGGCGCTTCGGTCACAGTGGACGGCCGCAACACGGCGGCAGCCAAGAGCGGCGGCTTCTTCATAGGGCCCTCGCTGCTCGACAATGTGAAGCCGGGCATGCGCTGCTATGAGGACGAGATTTTCGGTCCGGTGTTGAGCGTCGCGCGCGTCAACAGTTATGAAGACGCGGTGCGCATGGTCAACGAGAATCCTTATGGCAACGGCACGGCCATCTTCACCCGGGACGGCGGCGCGGCGCGGCGGTTTCAGTTCGAAGTGGAAGCCGGAATGGTCGGCATCAATGTGCCGATTCCGGTGCCGGTTTCCTATTACAGCTTCGGCGGCTGGAAGGCATCGCTGTTCGGGGATCTGCACATCTATGGACCCGACGGCGTGCAGTTCTACACGCGCTCCAAAGTAGTGACGAGCCGATGGCCGGATCCGAGCACGAGCAAGGTCGACCTCGGTTTCCCGCAAGTTCGATAGGTAGAAGAACCTGGCAGGCAGAAGGACTTCGCGTCTCTACGCCTGCCCCACCCCTCCTGAATTCCAAAACGGCGTGAAGGACTCCAAAATCTGGCGCATTGTAGGCGCCTCCTGTGTGGGCATGCTGGGATTTGGCGCCGTCATCGCCATGTTGCCGGTCTACCTGCACGAGCAGTCCGGAGCATCCACATTCGTGACTGGCCTGTTGATCGGGCTCTCCTCGGCTTTTGCGCTACTCGGCCGGCTGCTGGCGGGAAAGACCGCGGACCGCAAGGGCCGGCGTACGGCTTTCCTGCTGGGTATGGGGCTTTGCATAGCGGCAGGCGTGCTTTACCTGCCGGTATTCGGCCTCTGGGCCCTGGCGTTCGGGCGCGTGCTGCACGGGCTGGGCGAAGGCTTCTTCGTGACGTCGGCGGTGGCATGGGCGGTCGACATTGCGCCCGAAAACCGGCGCGCGCAGACGCTGGGGTATCTTTCGTCGGGAATCTGGGGAGGCGTTTCAGTGGGGCCGGCGATCGGTCAGGCGCTCGGAACCATGACCTCGGTGGCGTTGTTCCTGACGTTCTCCTCGGCTGTCGTGATGGGGATTGTTTTTGCGATGGAGGAGGAGTCCCGGCCGCACGAGAAGACGGTGTCGCGCTGGTTTCCGCCTCCGGTGCTGTTGCCTGGGATCATGCTCGGCCTGGGAAACGTCACATACGCGGCGATGGCGGGTTTCCTGATCCTGCTCTTGCGGGCCCGCGGCCACGGCGGCGCCTGGGCATTCTCGGCGTTTGCGGTGGCGGTGCTTTTCGGCAGGCTGATTTTCGGCGGCATGCCCGACCGGATGGGGCCGCGGCGCAGCCTGTTCGCGGGGTATATACTGCTGGCGCTGGGACTGACGGTGATTCTTCTCAACCCCGGCAGCAACCTCGACATACCGGCTGCGCTGCTGGTGGGAATGGGCTACGCTTTTCCCTGGCCGGCACTGGCCTCCTTCGTGATCGGGCAGGTGGCGGTTTCGGAACGGGCCTCGGCACTGGGCGCGCTGAACGCCTTCTACGATCTGTTTGTGGCGGGCAGTTCGGCGGTGGCCGGCGCAGCAGCAGGACGCTGGGGATTCACCGCGCCGTTCTGGATGGCGCTTGTGGCGGTGGGAGTGGCGTCGGCACTGGTGGCGATCACCGGGATGGGGCGGAAAGCGGGCTCCTCCTAGGAGAGAGACACTGCGGGTGTAAGGTTGCGACGGCCGGGGCTTACGGACTTGTCGCCGGGCGTTTCCGGCCGCCGGTAGTTTAAAGCTGCATCTTCGATGATCTAGGTCCGCTGGATGGCGGGCATATCGTTGCCGATTCGATGCCAAGCTTCTCTGAGATCCCGTGGGACGGCGATACGCGCTATCCGTTCACCACAGGGTGTTATGAGTTCGAACTCAAAGTCTCCCCGCCGACGCCATCCATCTAGGTAACGCCGTACGGCCTTTGACGGGCTTACGGGAAGTTCAGCACTACTACAGATTGCAACGCTTCCTGGCCAGGAAGAAGGTAGTTACAAACTCAGGATAGAGCAGGAAGGCATGCGGGCAGCCACTTACTCCGAGTTATGGCGTTGAAACGAATCGCCGAGGATTTCTATTAAATCCTGTGACTGGCTCGGCTTCCTAACCCGAAAAAACGCTTCCTAGATGAAATCGGACTCAAACGTTCGATTTCCACAAAGGCCACTTAGCTAATGCCACGTCGATGCGATGGGGTGATCGCCCAAAATTTTCCACCAGAGAGCGGCAGAATTCAACTACGTAGGAACTCCGACCGGCTGAAGCCGGCGCTACGGCCACGTGGCGCGAGTTTCCGCTTGAGCTACCATGTGTCGCGGTGGAAGGTAAAATAGACCTCCCGGTCTGTCCACGGACCGGCCGTAAGGCTGGTCCGTGTTTTATCGGTGCGGCGAAGGGGACCGGCCAGGAGGCCCGTCCTACTAGGTATTACCACGTCATTTTCTGCAGCAAGCGGCAGAATTCAACTATGTAGGTACTTACGGTCGCGGTTCGGAGGGAAGGTGCCAGGTGCCTTTGGTCTTCGCCGTCTCGATCAGGGTCGGGTAGAACTGCACGAAAGTGGTGTCCACAGCGCCCTCCTTTTCATGGCAGGAGTAGCAACGCTCGGTCGAAGGAATCAGCGAGGCGGTGTTTTTTCCGGGCGCAAAGCCGAAGAATCCCCACTTAGAAGGAAAACGCTTTTGATCCTTCACGTGGACTTCCACCGCGCGCACCGCGGATTGAAAATGCCCAGCACGGTTGATGGAACCCTTCGACTGCGAGCTGCGGATTTCGAGCACCATCACGGTCTGGTCGGGCCAAGTTCCGGTTTTGAGAAAGCCATCGTAGGCCGCACGGTTTACGAAGACGTTGTCGAATGCCGGGTCCGCGCTTTCCTGGGGCGCACCGTAGGTCATCCCCAAACCCGAGGTCAGGTAGACCCACTCGCGGTAGCCTGACGGCAGGACCAGCTGCCCGTCCGCCGTATAGCGTGGGTCTTCGGGCGCAGCAGCCGACGCCGAAAACATCGCGATCGCCATCGCTGCGAGAATCATTCGCATGTTTCCAATATCCCTTGAACGCCCGACGTTACACAACCTCACCGGGATTTCGACGCGGTTGGCTTTGTGCTGAACCAAATGGCGTTCGGCGCCTCCGAACGCGCGGCCACAATGTCGGGCCAACCGTCGCCATCAAAATCCGCGAAGGCCAACCCGTACACCGTGCCCTTGCCGTCGTTCCAGGGGACTTCATGGAAAGAGTTCGCGCGCCCGGTGTTGAAGTAGACCGAGCCTGGCAGGTCCACATTGCCGACGACGATATCCGGCCGGCCGTCGCGATTGAGGTCGGCAACCGCCAGCGCGTAGGGCGTACGGGGCGGACCGGGTAATCGCACAGGGTCCCCGAAGCGGCGTCCTCCGCGATTGAGAATCACGAACGCCGCCTCTTTTCGCTCTTCGATGATTGCCAGATCGAGACGGCCGTCTCCATCGAAGTCCCCCGCGGCCCCAATCCGGATCCAGGCGGCCGCGGGTCCCACCTTGGTCGAAATGGGGAAGCGGCCCTTCCCGTCGTTCCACAAGACGATGCCCTGGCCGCCATCGCGATGGGGGACGAACAGATCGATTGCGCCGTCGCCGTCAAAGTCGGCGGCCACAATGGAGGTTGCCGACCCGGCCGAGACTGGGTCACAGACAGGGAAGTGGGCTTTGCGATCATTGAGGCAAACGAAGCTCGGGGTGGGAGCTCGGGGTCCCGGGCCCCGGTTGGCTACTACGATGTCCGGATAGCGGTCGCCATTCAGATCCGCCAGTGTCACATAGCGTGTACTCCAACCCGGACTTCCAAACGTGCCGAATTCGGTAAAGTGTCCCTTGCCGTCATTCCGGTACAAGAGCTTGCGGTCGGGTTCGTCGTTGCTGACCACAATGTCGAGGTCGCCGTCGGCGTCGATATCGGCCAATGCGGCGGAGTACGTACGGTCGGGGGCAGTACCGAGGTTAGTGGCGACAAAGCCGCCCTTCCCGTCGTTCAACAGAATCCGATTGAAGAGCGGCCAGTGGCGTCCTTTGCCCAACACGATGTCGAGACGACCGTCTCCGTTGAGATCGCCCACGTTCACGCCTGCCGAGGTCTCGCTTGTCGCCTCCAACGGGAACATACGATCGAATGAGCGGAAGACGGGCGGGGGCGACTGGCTCAAGCCAAGAGCCAAAAGAAAGAGTCCAGCCGTGCAGATCGCAAGTACTCGTGGCGGGGGAAGCACTCTCACCATATTCATTGCTTCGGGATTCCCGATGCTGAACCGACGCGATGCGCTTAGCGGCAGCCGTCGGTGAAACAGAGATTCTTGCTGAAGAACGGCATCACGTGGTTTTGGAAACGGTCGGCCACGGCGCTGGTGTGCGTGCCGCGATAGATCTCGAAGGTATTGGCGAGGCCATACAGATCGAACAAGTCATGCAGCTTGGCGGAGTCGATCCGCAAATTGTCCTGGTCGCCGACGTCCATGGCGATGCCGTGATACTGGCGCAAATTGCCGGCATACTGGTCGACGAAGGCGAGGGGCGCGTTGGCAGCCCACTTGGCGATGACTTCCGGCTGGGCCACGCCATTCTTGGTCGGCAGGTCGAGATAGAGCGGCGGATTCTTCGGATTGGGCGACCAGGCGGCGGCAGAGGCAAGCTGGACGCGCTGACCGAAGGGCAGGCTGGCTGAGTCGGCGATAGTCTTCACGCCTTCGAGGGCCTTCTCATTGGCGGGATTCGCCGGTCCGCCTCCGCGCGCCGACAGGCAGCAAGGGCTCATGATATAGAGGCTGCCAAAGACCTCGGGATGCTTCATGCCGATGCGGCTGGCGCCGTAACCGCCCATGGAATGCCCGACGAGTCCCCGGCTCATGCGGTTGGGAATGGTGCGGTAGTGCGCGTCGATATAGGCGACCACATCGTGGGCAACGTACTGCTCGAAGTCACCGGTGGTTACGGAACTGGAATACATCGATCCGTTGTGCACGGTCTTCGAATCGGGCAGCACCACGATCATTTCCTTTGCGCCCTGGGCGAAGGCGCCCTCGATGGTTTGGGGCACATGGATTTCCTGCGACCATTGATTGGCGCCCACGGAATAACCGTGCAGGGCATAGACGACGGGGTAGTGGCGGGTCTTTTCGGTAGCGTAGCTGGGCGGCAGGAAGACCAACGCGTCGCGGTCCACTTCATCGCCTTCGAGATTGCCTTCGAGCGCGGCGCCGTGAATTTTGATGCGCTCGACCGCCGCCGGTTTGGCGCCGGCCACGACCGGAGGCACCTCGGTCTTCACCTGGGCCAGTGCCGACAGCGTCAGCGCCAGCATGATCGTCAGTGTGCCGCACAGCTTCGCGTTCATATTCCACTCTCTCCCGGAACCCTCACTATACTACCCGTCATGCTGCGATTGTGGCGGTGACGGTAGGATAAGGGAAAG
>JADMIO011583371.1_pt1 | contig 76572 bp, 63 predicted proteins | sample 8958161 | NCBI WGS metagenome assembly JADMIO01 (sample SAMN16585339, study PRJNA669376) | soil metagenome | isolation source: Crop rotation soil | place: USA: Cullars Rotation, Alabama | collected 2011
CGCGACAACTTGTCCACGTGGAATTCTAAGCTTAGGATCCCAATGTGCTGGAAAAAGTGATCGTGCGTGAAGACTGTGCGCAGCGTGCGGTCAACTCCCGCATTATTGAGCACATCATCGGCGTACCAGCGTTGAACCGTCGTCTTCGCGCCGAGCGTACCGAAGAACGGATGCGGTTTAGCTTTCGGACATATCGTTGACCCGTCACGCGCATCACCTGAATCAACACCGAGGCACCCATTGAACTTGCGAATGGCGCGAATGCGTTCGATCACTTCTTCCGGACTGAAAGTTCCGTCTTCATAGTTCCAACCATTCGCAGCACCGTCAGAGGCGAGCACGTCAAACTTGACGAGGTGAATATGCTGGCCCATCGTGTCGGTCGGGGTGCGCACCTCAAAGTCGTCCTGAAGATAAACACGCGGTACCAGGTTGGTGTGATAGAAAGTTATACAGTCGTTAGTGTTGGCACGGAAGAAAAGAGGTTCCGGTGGCCGTGTGCGATCGAGCGTCGGTTTGACGTCGTCCCAGAGTGCGGAGATCCGCGACTGCTTGAAGTGCCACTCTCTCTTGTTGAGATCTATTTCCAACTGAATGTTCGCGCTCTTGTAAGTACGCGGTACGCCGGCACGGTGACCCTCGTCGTCAACGCATGGATCCGCGAGCGGCGCGCCTTTGATTGGTGGAAGACCGTTAGTTATAAATGGCGCCGGCAATCCTTCGGGAGTGAAACTGGGGTGAGTGCGCACCGCATGGAAGTCCATCGCCGCTTTTTCCTTTGTCGTCCCATCCTCCGGAATGAACACAGCCTGGGCCGTATCTAACGATTTATCGAAGTCAAGGCGCGCCTTCTCTAAGCTGAATTGTGGAAGCTTTTCCTTGTGGTGGACCGCCGTGCCGCCAATGATGATGTGACGTGACAGACCGCCGTCATCGATGGTGTCCAGTGGAGGTGTTGGAGGCCGGTGCCCGGGTCTGGACTCGATGTAAAAAGGATAGCCCTGAAAATCAGCGGTCGGCATCAATGCCATCGCGATGGTTGGTACAGGCACGAGGGCTGGAATGGGCGTGCCGGCTGCGATTTCAGCATCAGGCAATTTGCGTGATGTTGGGGTCGGCCGGCCATTCTCATCGAGTTTCGTTCCAGCCTCGAACACGTCGTGAACACGAAACAGTTCCCACATGCCCTGCGCGAAGTGTGGATAGAAGTGACAATGGAAAATTGCGTCGCCGGGCGTCTTGTTACGGTTACCGGCGCCGCCGTATGCGACTTCAGTTGTGAATGCGTAGCTTGGTCCCATCGCCTGGCTATCGAGATAGGTTGAATTGTCACTATCCGGTGTGTGCAGCCACTGGTGCGCGTGCATGTGATGGATGTGATGCTCCTTTGGTCCGGCATGCACCACGCGGAACTTCACGTTATCGTTCATGTACGCGTGATGAACGTTTGATGGATCGTCAGGAAAGAATGCCTTGGTTGCCTTGAAGCCAGGGATGAGATTGCCATTCGCATCTCTTGTGTTTGCAGGAACGTCGACAATCATCGCCGGGTCGCCGACGGTATACGCAGAAAGGAAGAACTCTTCAAAGAGACATTCCGTGCATTTCGCCATCGGGCCCACGCCGAACCGGTTGGCGAGAATCTCGGCGCCGATGCCACCAGTGCCGTAGTTGATTGCGAACCCATCGCGAACACTGTGAAGCGTGAACGCTAATGGATTTGGTGGATCCGCAGGATCGTCGGGTTCATCGAATTGAGGAAACGCCTGCACTGCAAAGATCTCATCGTGGTAGACAGCGGTGAATTCACGGAACGGCTGATTGCGATCGGGTTCGACAGGATTCGGCGGATATTGAGTGAAGGGTCCGCGGCCCGGTCCGGTGATGACGGCGTTCAGATCCGAGTGCACGATGTTGTTGTTTCCATCGAGCATCTTCAGAATGGGCGAGCCGGCCGGTCGCGACTGCCCCGGCGGGTAGACTGCGTCGTAGTCGAGCATTGGCTGACCGTTTGACGTGACGATTGGCGAGCCGTCCGGATTCTTCTTCTGTGCGAGCTTCAGGTCCGCTTCTGTTACCTGGCTGCGATACCATTCCGCGCCTTTCGCCTCGACGTTCACCGAGCCAAACAATCCGAACGGCAGCGAGCCTCCGTCGCCTTCACCGCCCGTTGTCGCGGCAGTGCTGTAGAGCAAGTGGTTTCCTTCTTTTTGCGCGTAGAGCGTGTAGACGATGGATTGCCCGGGCAAGATCAGGCTGCTCGGATTTGTTCCGACATTTGAGCCGTCGTCGAGAATGCTGTTTTTGAGTTGCATTCCCTCGGCGTGGATCGATGCGGTGCGAGTGGCAGGCTGGTTCTTGTCAGCCCGTCCGGGATCGAGAAAATTCTGGAAGGATATTTGTATGCAGTCGCCGACGTTCATCCGCAACACGATTGGACGTGCGCGCTTGTAGTCTTTCAATCGCACATTTCCTGCCGAGAGCGTGGTGCCTGTCTTCGGCTTCACGTCGCGTTTCAGCGCGTAGATCATTCCGGCCGGATTGACCGCGCCTAACCGGTTGTAAAAGAACGGTTGATCGAAGGCGACTACGTCGGCCTTGATTATGCGTCCACAAGTTGTTGCTGGAACGGGATCCTGCGCGTTCGCGACTGCGACACACGCCAACATCACTATCGCTGCGACAGAGATTGACTTCACGCATCGTCGTACAAATTGTAGGTTCATCTTGGCCCCCTTGCGGTTGTCATCAGTGAGGTGGTCCGCCGCTCGGGGTGCAAGAACTATTCCCGCAATCTATTTAGAAAATAACGAGAAGCGTGTTGCAACGTATGCCACCAATTTTCGCGAAGTGTCACACCATGCAACACAGTGGGGAGGGTGTTGAAGGTCATCTGAGCAGCGCCGACGCCGCGAGATATGACAGCCAGGGACAAGTGCGTAGCGAAGCGAAGCACGTCGCCCCTGGTTAGCAAAAAGATTTTCAGACGAGCACTGAAAGTGCGAAATATCAACGCTCGGTATGTCGCTCTTTCAGAGCGCGACGCTCATTTCTGTTCCTACGCAGGGGCGACGCGTCTCGCTTCGCTCGGCGCTTGCCCCTGGCTATCATATTTCGCGCCTTCGGCGCTGTGTGCGAACGGCTGCCATCGCGACCAACTCGGTTCGTAGGGAGGTCCCTCTATCGTTATCACTCACGGTTGAACCACGATTTCTTCGACCGGAAATATCGTTAGCGGGGGCGCCGCATCGTTGCAATCTGGAAATGGACTTAGAAACAACGGCGTAATGGTGTCTGGTAGAATCCCCTGGCCATCAAAGGCATCGAAGATAACGTCGCTCGATTTTGGGAAAGCGGGATCGTCACTGTGTAGCACAACCCCTGTCATGAGCGCTTCGGAGTTATCAACTGTTAGACAATTTATTCTCATGACCACTTGCGTCTGATCGGTTAAGTTGTCAAAGACTGCCCGTCCTCTTGCATGGCTCTTCTCATTCCCGTGCGCCTCGAAAGAAAAGCTGATCAGGTCACCCTGGAAAAAGAAGTCACCATGACCAAAGCCGCGGGACCGGTTTTGGGTTCAATTGCTAACGTTGGTTGAGTGGTGGCAAGGGTTGTAGCTACGAGTGAAGTTAGTAAAAACGAGAGGAAGATAGGTTTGTTGATCATATAGGCTCTCCTGGCTGAAGGGTTGAGGAATGGACGCCGATTAAGTACGTGATCTCTGAGGCGAATCCTACGCCCGATATGTAGTTGGTGCCAGGATCATTCGCCGCAATTCGAAGCAACCCTGAAAGGGTTCGCCAATTGTCGAACCCTTTCAGGGTTGAATTAATTCTTTGATGCGATCCCAGGGTTGTCGCTGACGCTCCAACCCCGGGCTGGGGTTAGCGAACGCCTTCGGCGTAATTACTGAACTGATCTTCAGCAACTTCTGGGCTGGGGTTAGCGAACGCCTTCGGCGTAATTACTGAACTGATCTTCAGCAACTTCTGGGCTGGGGTTAGCGAACGCCTTCGGCGTAATTACTGAACTGATCTTCAGCAACTTCTGGGCTGGGGTTAGCGAACGCCTTCGGCGTAATTAACTGAACCGATTTTCAGCAACACTTCTTTCTCTGCTTCAGGTGAAAGTTGGCCGGGCCATGAGCGCACGACCTCGGCTTTGTTGTTGACTAAAATTAGAGTCGGCGTGCCTTTCACTCCGAGCGCGTTCAGACTCGATTGCCTGACTTCATTGATCGGAACATTGTGATCGTTTAAATACTCCTTGCTCTTACTGATTTCCTGCGGAAACGTCGCGATCAACTGAACCCCGCGATTGTGGCGCACGACTTGTTGGTAGAACGGCGCGCTCGCGGTGCAGTATTGACATCCCGTGTCCAACACGAGCAAGAGCGTCTGGCCGTTTTTCTCCCAATCAGTGTCAGGCAGTGAAACCTTACTTCCTACGGGCACACCATAATCTCTGGGTGGGACCACAGGACGCCGATAGTGCCGGATCACAACAACGCCGATCGACACCAGGACGAGAGCGATCATCACATTGAGAGCCAGATTGATTCTATTATTCAGATTGTTCATGTTAACCCCAGCGGCAAAGAGTGAAAGCGAGAGATTAGCGAGCTACCTCCCGCCTTCCTCTGTTTACTTCAAGTCGTAACAGCCATTCACTAGCTACGACAGCCTTCGATACAGCCGTGCTGGCAGATCGGAATCGTAGGATCCGGTTCACAAACAGAGCAGCACGGTCTAAAGGAACTCTTGCTGGAAGCCTGAGTTCCGAGTTGAGTTGAAACTATCCCAAGGCATCCCAACAGAACGCCAAGGACGAAGAATTTCCGAATAAGTTGTCGACCTTTAAGAATCATTACTTACTCCTTCTGAGGTTTGAGGTTACACCGATGAGCGTACTGCTCGCCGGCAGAATTGTGGGGGAATTCCGTTATTAACGAACGAGCAACAATATGGCCGTTGCTAAGCAAACGACTGCATACGGAAAGCTCGTTTCCGCTGGGCGTTCAGTTTTGCCGGGCTAGGAGTAATACCAAGAAGGAAGAGGAGGAGTTGTGCAACGCTTCTGGTAGGAATGAGATTAATACGCGAGTAGGCATCGGTCAAGTGTCGCTTTGCCGGCGGGATTTATTCTCTGTCGACGTGGCGAGTGAAAGGATCGTTGCGCCGAACAGAAGAGTGTCGGCGAAGTAGTTGAGACCCTCGATCTTTACTCCGGTACTCGGATCAGCTAACGCCGCGATCAGCATCGGGCCGTAGTAGCCAACAACCAGGAGCAGGATCCAGGTTCCCAGATACGTCGCCGCTACTCGCATCTTCCGCGCTATCAGAAAGCAAACACCACCAACGATCAGAAATGCGCCTGTTACGTAATCAATGATGGCGCGAGCCGGAATACACTCGGGCATCTGCTTTGCGAGCGGCACTCCCGGAACTGCCAGCGGGTGCAGAAAGTGCTGAACGCCGAAAAAGAGCGCCGCGATCGCGATCAGCGCGCCTGAGCGATATCGTTTCTCGCAGCGAACAGACCAACTACGAGCAGTGCGAGCCCTGCAACGGACATCCAGAATGCGGTGTTGGAGAGATCAAAGAACGCGGCGAGAGTAGTTGGCTGCATGAAACAAGTATCAAACAGGTGGGCCATCCGTAGCAAAGAGAAAGGTCGCCGGAGTTGATCCAGCGACCTTTGCACTTAGCAGGGCAACTAAATTCAGAAGTTAAATCGAAGTCCGAATTGGAACGTCGAGTAGTTGCGTGAAAACCCGTTGACGGAGCGATAGTCGTAACGTGGGACGAAGCTAACACGTCTGTTGAGGCAGACGGAAAGACCCGCCCCGACATTGTAGCCAAACTTAGTATCGCCCAGCTCGTTGTGATATGCGCCGGCGCCGAAATGGATCGTCGGCACAGGGCACAGACGTCTCGACAGTCCGAACTCAAGTTCCGGTGAAACATGAGTCAAGTGAAAACCACTGCCGGTACCTGCGTTCGCGAAATTGTCTCGCCCCACATAAAGGCCAAGCGAAGCTCGCGTGCCCAGGGCATTGAAGTGGACCGCGGGTCTGACTCCAAAACTGAAGCCTGGGTCAGCGATTGTATTAAATGAGCCATGCGGGAACGTCGAGCCGGCGTAAACCGCAATCGAATACTTCGTTTCAGCTTCGCAGTTGCAGCGCGCCTTCGGCGGTACCGGCGGAGGTTCACCGGGTCGCTTCGGTGCTCCCGGCAGCACGAATGCCGTCGACATGTAACGCTCAAATGGCTCGCCCGCGGTTGAGGTGCCGGACGCTTTGAGATGTACAAAGTAAGCGCCCGGTATCGTCGCAGTGAACGCGAGACCGTAGATGCCGTCGTTTGCGCCACCGTCCATCGACACACCGTTATCGGAAAGCAAGACATTGGTCTTCACGCCATCAGGACGGCGAACATAACCTTCGACAACCGCGCCTTTCACTCCAACTTTGTCAGCAACCCACACGCGCAGCGGCATGAGAAAGTCGCCGGTCGCACGTCTAGCCAATTGATTTGGACCGACCCGCGCCGTGAGTGATGTCGGCGCTGATGCGACGGCAAAGAACTCTACGTCCGGCTTGTTCGGTCTCGCGAAATACTTCCAGATACCCGGCGCCGGCGTCCGGATGCGATAGACAGTGTGTTTGGAATCGCTTCTTACTGTGATTCCCGGCGGTGCGGCTGTTACTGGCGTCGTGCTTCCCGGTGCGAACAGTTGGACCTTCACTGAATTGTCGAGGTTTGCATGGAAGGAAACAGTCATCCAGTCGAGGCCGGGTTCGACTGTGAACGTCGCAAACGGTTGTGCAGCGGCGTCGAATGATGGAAAACCTTCGGCATAATAGAAACGCTGTTCGCCACGCACGTCCTCGTCGACCGACTTATACCAATCAGCGAGACGACTCAGCAGGAAGAACGATCCGGAACCTTCATTGAGGTTGATGAACTGACCGCCAGTGACTCCGGCAATATCCTGAAGCAGAGTATCATCCGCATCTCCGCCGACGCCGACAGTATCGATGCGAACTGTGTCAGCGTCGAACACAGGACGCAACGGTCCTCCGGGTCCTGCGGCAGTCCAGAATGGCGCATAGTTCTCGAGCCCGTCAGTCAGAAGAATGATGTGTGGCTCGTGACCAGGGCCCGCGCCTGCGGTAAGCATCGTTCGTGCTTCGACCAGGCCGGCGCCCGGCGAAGTTTCCGGACCAACAAAACCTGGCGACGTGTCAGGAGAAATACCATTGATCGCCGAGCGGGCTGCAGGACGCTGATCTGTCCCTCCTTCGCCCGCCGTAATCAATGTGAACTTCGGTTCCGCAAGTTCATCCGGATCGGTAACAGTGCCGTTACCATTTTGATCGCGCCGCTGGAAGCTGATGACGCCAATCTTGTCGATCGGATTGGAAAGATCGACGAAGAATTTTGCGGCTGCGCGCGCGGCCTGCATCTTTGCGTCATTGGAGAGTCCTGTACTGCCATCAAACAGCATGCTGTTCGTTTGATCGATTGCCAGCACGCGATCAAACTCGCGCGTCTCATCGTCATCCCAGCAGAGACTTTGCGGCTCGGCGGCGCTCATGCCTGCCGGAGTTGTCAGCGTCACTGAAAGATCGTGGCAGCCGGGTGGCTTTGGACCAGGCGCGATAATAACCCACGTTTCGCCGCCGACTTGCGCGGCCGGAGTCGGAATCTGCGTCGATGTCAGCGCGACCCCGTCAACCAGGATCGTCATGTTGCCCGCCGACATATCAAGACCACCACCACCAAGCAGGCGGACCAACACGCGGCTTCCGGCAACAGAGGTTCCCGCGAACGACGAGACCGCGGTAGTCGGTTGAAGGATGCGCAGCGCAAACGGCGACACGTCGTTAGTGAGCATCAAGTCGTCGATCACAATGCGGCCGCTGCTCGCGCCGAAGGATGGTCCAACGTTTAAGCGGACCGCGACTATGTTTGCGATATTGATGCCTGAGCCATTGTCGAGAAAGTCAGTGGTGCGGATGCGAATGGTCTCCATCTCATTGTGCCAGCCACCACTGCGCTGATACGGCTCTTCCAACCCGCCGCCATACGCGCCGATATTGATCGTGCTGGTTGCGCCGCCGCCGTCGCGAATCGTGACCGCAAAGGTCAGATCGCCGAGCGTGCCCGTGGTGTTCGGGTGTTGCGTTCCCTGTGCACCGCGAAACGAGAGATAACTAAACGCCGAGAAGTCGTTCCCGCCGGAAGTGACTTGCCATTCGTAAAAACGATCAGCTCCGGTCCAATCGAACACGACACCTCTCGTGGTATCGGTAGAGCTTCCCTGTGTCGCTCCGTTGAACGGATCACCAGCGCTAAAGACAAAATCCGAGTTGTTGTCGTCGAGCCGATTCTCGGTCAAGTTCTCGACATTGAACGTGACTGTTCCGCCCGAACTGCTTGTGCCCGTGGCAGGTTGTGTCTGGTAATCGTCAATGACGAAATTTCCAATCGAGGCACCATTGCGATACTCGTTGGTCACGACGACGCAAGGGTTTGCGATCGGAACGCCGATTGGCTGGAACGACTCGTATTGTCGTGTCAGAAAGTCGAGCGCCGGTATGTTCCCCTCGACATAGTGTTTTATGAGTGGCAAGAAATAGCCGAGTTGTATGCGGTGAGTAATATTCTCGTCGAGCGAACAGGGACCCGTGAACACTGCGCCCGCTGAGTCTTCATCGTGAAACCAGCCGTGGCCTGTTCCCTGGACCACTGTTGACTGCTTGTATCCCGTTGCGCGATCCGCCAAATGAAACGTCTGGCAGAGATCGCATCCAGCCGAGCCATTCACATCAGCATCGCCTGATGCTGTCCACAGGTGATAGTTTGCGTCATGAGGATTGGCGACGTCAGTCCCCTCGAAGTCCGTCGGCAGCATGCTGCTGATTAGCCGGACGTCGTTCTTGGCGTAGTGTGTTGGTGTAACGGTGCCATCGAATAAACGGTCGTAAGCAATCGCAACGCCTTCCGCGCCGCGGCTGTGGCCGATCCAAACGATGCGTCTCGGATCGATGTGGCCGACGAGCGCGCCGCCGGCGATTGCTCCCGTCTCCGCCTGATCGATGAAGGCATCAGTGTGGCCCAATGTCGTGGTAGCGGCACTGGCAGGGCCCGGCATCGTGTCGTTGCCGTGGCTCATGACGACATAGCCGTACGAGGCGAGGTGGTTTCCGATGTGATCGTACCATCGGAAGTCATGTCCGTTGCCATGACCAATAATAACGATCGGCAGTTTGCCCATCGTAGCGATGTTGGTCGGGAAATAGAGATCCTCTCCGAGCCGAGTGGGCGTAATACCGAACGTCGCAGCAACGCCGGCGTCAAGGTTGTAGACCATTTCGGTCACTGCCTCCGGACCTGCGGCCGTCGTGTCGTGTACCACGTAGAAACCAGCTTCACCGCCAAGACCGTCGATGAAATCCCCAGCGCCCAAAGATCCATTCTGATCGCGATCCAGCACGACGTCGTAACCGACGCCAAGTCCGAGACCGGCGTTGGCGTTCAAAGTTGATGCCGCTGCCACTTCGAAAGTGTTGAGCTGGATTGTCGCACCGCTGAACGTTTGTGTCAGATGCCCACCCGGCGTGACATCGACGAGCGCCGGGTTGGAACTCCAGTCAGACGGACTCTTGTGGTTCACCACGTAGATGTCGACGGTGTCACCAACGATCGCGGGAAACCGCGTCGGATCAACCGCAACCTTCACAGGCGCGTTGACGTTGATGGCGCGCACGTACTCGAAAAACGGATACTGGCTCAGCGAATTGCCTGCGAGTTCCGTTTTTGTAATCTGACCAGCCGCTGCTAACGGGAACAGCAGGCAAAGCACGGCGGAGCTAACCGCGATGATGAGGCGGTGAGTAATCATGGTTCTGTCTTTCTTGCGTGCCGGATGATCAGCACGCACTGGGTTTTAGTTTGGCCGTTTCGGTACTGCCTTGGCTTCCGGCAGTCGCCAGGAATCCGCAAGCTGCTTTTCCTGCGGCGAGTATTGGTAGACGAGATCTGCAGCGACTGTGCGCAGCAACGTAGATAGATCCTTGGCGGCAATAACTGGGCGTTGAATGCTGACCAACCTGTCGGATGTGAATGCCCGCACACCGGCTTTTTCCGCGAGTCCGCGTTCGCGTTGAATCATGCTTTCGGTGACGCGCTCCGGCAGTTGCGGAGTGCCGAACCAGATCGGTGCGGTAGCGAGATTGATAGTCCCCGGCACGATGCCGATGACACGGCCGGATAGTTCTCCATGATTCAACCGCTGCACGGTGACGTTTCCGGCGTAGAGGACTGGTTCGAGCGCGTTGCGAGGAATGACGAGTGCAGGGTCAACCTCGACGACGATGAGAACGCCGTTCGAAACTCTTTCGCGTTCCTTGCTAAAGGTGTTGATAAACGGAGTTTCGAGTGTGAACGGCTGTGCAAAAAGAATTTGTTTGACGGGAGCGGGCGTAGCCGGATACTCGCGACCGCGTTCGACGTTTTGACCAGAGGTGTCAGCGGCCATCAAAAGCAGCGATAAGGTAAAAGCGGTTGCGAGGAATCTCATGCGAGTGCTCCTGGAAAAGAAGTTGTTAACACGTGACGACAAAACAGCGCGTCCTTACTTGGAGGGTGACGGTTCTCGGGGAGTTGGCTGAATGCTAGCGCGTTCATTAAGTGAAGTCTAACTCCCAGCCCGATTGACCCTTCAAATCTGTATGCAGATTTGAGCTGAAAACGTTTCTCGAAAGATTTGAAAGTCTAAATCCCGCCCACTGCCGTGGACGGGATTTACATTCCTCACATGCATGGTGGTTTCGCGCAGCAGTTCTCGCGTTAATAGTTGAGAAGATCCCAAACAAACTCAATCTCAACGCGGCAACGCCAACACTGCTTTTCTGAAAGGAAGACTCCATGGAGACCCCGATGAATACCGATGCCCCCAACCAACCGAACGTCAATAAACCCAATATCATTCTGATCACGGTTGATCAGCTGCGCTTTCCTATGCACTTTCAATCCCTGGGTATTAATTCTGCCGACGACTTCGTTGAGAAATACATGCCCAATCTCTTCAAATATCTCTGGAAGGACGGCGTTAAGTTTTCCAACTACTACACCGCCGCGTCCGATTGCACCGCCTCACGTGCGACTATCCACACCGGGCTTTATGGCTATCAGACTTATTCGATGCTCACTCTGATAAGTAGTCCGCCCAACGGCTTACCCCAGCCCTCACTGGAGAAGGATTTTCCAACTATCGGAAGGCTGATGCGCGAGGAAGCACAATACAAGGTGACTCCTTACTTCGGTAAGTGGCACTTGTCCTATCAGGTCTCGGATCTTGAGAAGTACGGCTACACCAGCTACACACCGAACCAGGATTACTGGGGTTATGCGGGACAGGGACTCGCAACAGACGACACGCCCGCATGGGAAGCTGCACACTGGATTAACAATCACGTCGCGCAGCCGGATGCAGACCCGTTCTTCTTAACGCTGAACTTCGTCAATCCTCATGACAAGCAGTGGTTCTGGGGCGCAATGCAGGCCGACAATTTCTACAAGGTCTACCAGGGAATTACGTCGATGATCCAGGAAACCCCGCCCGGACCGTACATTGAAGTTCCCCCACAGGACAATCCACCCCCCGTCTATCAAGCCAAGACTTCGGACATTCGCAAGGCCATTCCAAACTTCCAGGACCAGGTGGAACTCAAAGCGAAGCCTGGCACGCAGACACTCGTAAAAGAGGTCTTCCAATATCAGATGGGCGGGATTTACGAAGACGACGAGAAAGAAAAATACACAAGCGTCAACCAGCCCCCAGGTTTCTTTTATGCGCCTACACCTGTTCATCCGCCTGCTCACAAGGCAATTGCTCCGAACAACTACTGGGTCATGGCGCTCGACTCCTACATTCAGGTCATGGGTGAGATGGATGACGCCATCGGCCACTTCATGAGCAGTCTCACGCCAGTCGCCAGAGAGAACGTCGTTTTCATCTTTACATCTGATCACGGCGAATATGGAAGTTCGCATGGGCTGCAGGGCAAAGGCGGCACTGTCTACGACGAAGGTATTCGGATCCCGTTGGTTGTTCGCGATGTCACCAACACCTTTGCGAAGAGTCCTGACGTGGAGCGCAAACAGTTAACTTCGAGCGTGGATCTGCTTCGAATGATCGTGACGATGGGTTGTGGTGGAACAGGTTGGATGGCGGGTAATCCTGATTATCAGCAACTCTACGGCAACCGCTGCGACTTGCTGAATATTCTCGCTAATCCCAATGCCTCCGGCAGAACTTTCGCACTTCACTCGACTGACGAGTTTGTTCCCGATGCGGCTAACTTCAACAAGTCGAACTTGCACGTCATCGGGCTGATTCAAACCCAGGCCAATGGTAGTAACAAAACGAAACTCGGCGTCTACACGACGTGGAGAAAGGAAGCAGAGTCTCCGAAAGAGGCGACAGTAATAAAACCAGTCAACCCTAACGACATGGAGTTCTATGACGTTAATCAGCCGGATGAGATCACAAGTACCCCGACCTCTTCGGCGGCCCAGGCGGCGCTTGGAACACTCTTCGGCGCCGGCGGGAAACTTGGTCTGCTCTACAGTGAGTTGCAGGCGCCGCTTCCGAATAAGGTGTTACAGGATGCGCAAACACACGCCTACCATGAACTGATGAGGTACATGGATGCTGTCAATGCACTATCGGCCGGAGTGGAGCTACCCCACGATGCTCCGGACGAGCTCAAAGCACGAGCCGCGCGAGTGTGGGTGTTATAAGCCTGAACGAGCCACTGATTTATACGGATCTGTGTAAATCGATTTACACAGATCCGTCTCATCTGTGGCTACGGCGTCGATGGACCACTCGCGCCGCCCTTCATCATAGCGTCACGTCTGGCTTTGAATTCCGATCCGGCTTTCCATTCCGGAAACTTGTCGCCTTGCACCACTCGATATCCGATCGTCGTCAGCAACTGCGCGTCATCAATCGCGCCCGTGAGATCCCAGTCAGGTTTAACCTCGTCCGAAACTTTGTGGTAGTCCTTCTCTGTGAATTCATCGCGCTTCTGTTTGCCGTATGACGGATCTTTCCCTTCGTAGTTAGTCCCGGAATCAGTGTAGAGCGCAGGCACTCCTTGTTTCGCAAACTCGAAATGGTCCGAGCGGTAGTAAAACCCTTTCTCCGATTCCGGATCGGGATTCACTACTCGCTTCTGTGCACTCGCAGCATCACGCAGCAAATCGATCAGGGTGCTGTTGTCGTCGCCCACCATCGTGATGTCCGTCGTCCTGCCCCACTGATTAATGCCATCCATGTTGATGTCTGCGAGCGTTTTGTTCAGCGGATAAAGAGGATTCTCAGCGTAGTACTTTGCACCGAGTAAACCTTTCTCTTCGGCTGTGACGGCGAGAAACAAAATGGATCGTTTAGGAGGGGTGGCGAGTTTAGTGAATGCCTGGGCGATCTCGAGCATGAGGGCAATGCCCGAGGCATTATCGATGGCGCCATTGTAAATCTGATCGCCGGCTAAATTTGGATCACGTCCGAGATGATCCCAGTGTGCCGTGTAGATCAGGTACTCGTTCTTCAACGCAGGATCAGATCCTTCGAGCTTTCCGATTACGTTGTTCGAATTGATTTCACGTATGGTGTTCTTGACCGTCATGTTTGCTTTCGCATTCAGAGCGACGGGCTTGAAGTCTTTCGAGAGAGCAGCCTTTTTCAGCGCGTCGAAGTTCTGGCCACTGGCAGTAAACAACTCCTTAGCGCGATCGGTAGTGATCCATGATTCTACCGCCGCACGTTTCATGTTCTTGTCGGGCGTTTGAATATCGAAGTTCTCACGAGACCAACTCCCGGAAACAACTTCGTATGGATAACCAGCTGGTCCAGTTTCATGAATGATCACTGCGGCCGCGGCACCTTTCTCCGCTGCAATCTCATACTTATAGGTCCAACGGCCGTAGTAAGTCATTGCCTTGCCCTTGAACATCTTGTCGTCCAACTTATTGGAATCGGCCGGATCAGGAACCTGTGGATCATTGATCAGCATCACGATCGTCTTGCCGCGCACGTCCACGCCTTTGTAGTCGTCCCAACCATACTCCGGCGCCACTACACCATAACCAACAAACACCATGTCGGAATTTTCAACCTTCGATTCGGGAACGACCCGGTGTGAAACTGCAACGTAGTCCTTTGGAAATGTCAGGTTTATTTGTTTGCCACCGGCAGTGAATGAAGCCGTTGGAGTGGCAGTAAAACCAACGAGGGGAACCTTCTGAACGTAAGTGCCATCCGGATTGCCGGGCTTCAGGCCGATACGTTGATACTGTTCGGTCAGATACTTGACGGTGAGTTCTTCACCCTTTGTCCCTGGACCACGCCCTTCATACTCATCCGCAGACAAAACTTTGATGTGTTGCAGGATGTCGTTTGCGGTGATTGAGTCAAACGCCGGCTTCAACTCAGTCGCGACTGAACTGTCAGCTGGACCACGGGAGTTCGTGTTCAGGTTGGTCGGCGTGGTTGTACACGCGAGTGCGAAACTAAGCACCGCGGCGAACGAAACCATCGCCTGGATTCGCTTTTTCATTTGATAACCCTCGATTCCGTTTTAGATTGATAGATGTTTTATAAGCGGAAACGTAGACAAGTCAAATTACGCCTTCAGTGAAAGGAGTAATGCCGTGGGGATAATCGGATCAATCCTTGGTAGGTTTGGCTTCAACCGCTCCAATGAACCCGGCCCGGGTAAGTCCAAGCTCAATAATAGAACGGTGGGATCAAATCTTCTTCCCTGGTAGGTTTGTGCGGCAAAAATTTTGAGAAGCCGGAGATCCATCCCTCCAGTTCGATCAACTGAAGTGTAGACGTGTCGACGAGCCGCGGGAGACGATACCGATGTGAGTTGCCAGTCGCCAGGCCGGGCTCACAAGTAGTCGCGGAAGCAACATTCGATTCTTGCAGCCATACGTCCTTACCTTCCTCATAAACTCCGTTTGGATAACAGAAGTGGTTCGGTGATTTCGTGAACTGGCTGATGAAATTCTTGTTCTCTTCAAGCTCACAAAAAACCAACTCGCGTGTGTTCGGCAAGTAATGACGGTGAGTGTGAAGCTGTATATCAATTCCTTCAGCAGCCAGCTCAGCAAGTTCCTCCGCCTTTAGCAGGTGCAAAATTCGTTTGGAAAGAATTGCCTCGTAGTCGATTGATAATCGCTCAGCGAGTGCGGTGAGCAATTCATCTTTATCCGTAGCGGAATATTTCGCATCTCGCGCGAACTTCCGTAGTGCTACTGTGGCCGCAGCGCGTGTCGATTCAGTACTCAAATCGAGCGTGTGGGTGCCGTTGATCAAACCGCGTGCATCAATAATTGGGCGGCGTGCCTTCCACAGCAAGTACGAGCACATAACATCAAACACGGGCCGGTTATACGATGAGTAGTAGCTCGTGAGATAGACAGTCGCAGACCACCCAAACTCTCGTAGAATCGGAAACGCGTGGTTATAGAAATCGCAGAAACCATCGTCAAAGGTCAAAGCAACACTGCACGGCGGCAGAGTCCTGGCCCACAATCTCTGTAATGCTTCAGCAAGAGGCAGAACGTTGCAGCCGTATTCCTTCAGAAGAGTCATACGACTACGGAAGTATTCAGGGGTAACGTAAAGATTTGGGTTCCAGTGATGCTCGTCCTCTTGAGAGAGGCCGTGGTAGGCTAGGATTAATAGTTGGTTTTTCCGCCAGTCGCTTCGACCTAGTGCATGAAACAGGCCGACGGATTTGCCGAGCCCCAGAGTAGCCAGTTTTGCTGTTCTTAAAACCCCCATAATCGTTAACGCACCGTAAGTGACGTGCGGTGCACACGTATACATTCTGGGCAGGGATGCAGATTTTGAATAACGCAAAGGGGGCGAAGTTCTGGATTATCACCTCCAAGAGTTGGCAATAGCAAATGATCCCAACGATCGTCGCCGGATTATGCCCAATCTCGAGGAAGCTGATCGCCGAATACTTGACGTTGGTTGCGGTGCTGGTCAGACGCTCATAGGTAGTGCGCCACTCCCACAAGTATTCGCGGTGGGGGTTGACTCAGACCATTCGGCTCTCAGGTTAGGAACTCAGTTGACTGATGCGGTCTGCTTTGTGAGTGCAAGGGGTGAAGCACTTCCTTTCGCAAACGAATCGTTCGACCTCGTCATATCGCGTGTCGCTCTGCCTTACATGAACATCAGCAATGCGCTCAAGGAAATCAGCCGCGTACTAAGAGCCGGTGGGCGGATCTGGTTAGTGCTGCACCCGTTCGAGCGCACGTTGAAAGAACTAATGTCACATTTAGTTCGACTTGAAATGAAGGGTGGAATATATCGGCTGTGGGTTCTAACCAGCGGGGTCACGTTGCACTTGTTTGGCAAACAATGGACGTGGATCCTCAAGCCCGGCACGTATGAATCGTTCCAAACGAGCGCTGCGGTTCGCCGGCTTCTTACGGCTGCCGGTTTCGAGCGCATTGAAATCACGCGTGAACAGCACTTCGTCGTGACGGCCGTCAAACGCCGCGTGAATTATTAACTTTGGGTGGTGTAACATCGTTCCCATCTCGACATTACTGCTTGCTAAGGAGATCACCTATGAGTCTTCGCAGGATCGTCTGCACAGGACTGCTCATCTTCTGTGCTGCGTGCGGAAGCAGCTCACCGGAGCCGCCGACAACCGGTGAGACGAAAGATTTCGCTTCGGTTTGTGACAAGGCTAACGAAGGCAAGCGAGTCGCAGTCGCCGGCGTCCTCCGCTTCCCAGAAAAGTTCACAGGAACGAGTAGCGTCGTCCTCCGGCTCTACGCGGGTGGTGACTACGCCGGCGCGCCTATCGGCGTTCAGACCCGGATCGGCAACCAGGCCAACCAGGCTGAGCTCGCGCCAAAAGAGTACACGGACAAGGACCTCAAGGTGCACACATCTGATGGACAAGTGGCCGGGTACGGAACGAGGATCAAAGTCTCGGGTAAGGTGTACTACCCTTTGGTCGGTCAGGATTTTAAGTGTGCGTTGGAAAACCCTCTGATCGAGTCGGCGCGCTAAGCTGCGGCCCGCCTGTTAATAGGATGTGGATGAATTAAGTTATGGCTCGTGGATGGGAAAGCAAAGCGATTGCCGATCAAATCGAAGAAGAGGAGTCACGGCAGCAGCAGGCTTCCAAAGTTGAGACCACACCCGAACAACGAGTGCTCCGGGAGCGACTCGACTCGCTAAAGCTGTCTAGGTCGAGACTGCTTCAACAACTCGAGCGCGCCACACATCCAGCACATCGAAACGTACTGCTCAACGGGTTGAAGGCAGTTGAGAAAGAGATCGACGAAGTTTCTGTTCGAATTGTTTAGCCTTGTGCTGAGTATTAGTGCTGGCGAGCAGCAGTCGCCCTATTGCGGTGGCGTCGCGACGCGGAGGATCTCAGCTGAGGCGTTTTCAACGTGAGTAGCCACCTCCGGACAGCGCAGGCAGGCGGCTTTGCCTTCCTGTTGATACCAACGACATTCAGGCCGGATGCTGCATGGCGGCAGCACATCAACGGCGCGTGGCAGAATTTGCACGATGCGTGTTGCTAGTTGGCAGTCCTTGCCGTCGAAGTGAACACAGGCACTCTCTTCACAACGTGCAGCAAAGCGAAAGATGTTGCGAGGGTCGACCTCACGGGTCAAAGATAACAGCTGGGGTGTGACCGGCTGAGGCTCCTCGATCCAAGCGAGCCGTTTGCCGCTGGGCGTATCTTCTAATACGCCCAGCACCAAACTATCCTGCATATCAGGTTGCGCACTCGGGCACATCAAAGGCTTGCGAACGCCATCCTTCTCTTCCACGTTATTCATACTTCGCGTTTACCGGATTGGGCTTTGCGGCCTAATGATGAATCCGCAAATTATTATCCCACCGTCCTTAATCACTTTCGGCGTGAGAGTCGCATCCGGAACAGCCGCTTTCACCTGTTTGGTTATGTCACGGGCCAGATCGTTGGGGTTGATCTTTGCCGCGAGACTAGCGGCAATCTGGCGACCGATTAACGTGCCGCCCGGTAAAGTTCTTCCGGCACTGGCTTGGACAGCTTGATCGATTACGTTCGAGAGGTCGGCGATCTTAATGGTTCTTGCTTTTGTTGCCATGGCGCTTTTGGCTTCTCCTTCGTTACCGTTGTTGAGGCATGCTCCGAAGCGTCCAAATGAATTGGTAGAGAGGACGCGTGAGCCGGTGATGCGTTTGAGACAGCCGCACTCTATGCGCGAATAGCATCTCTGTCAATGAAAAAACTCCGACACGAATTGCTCTCAGGTGATGGTGTTCGTGACAGTGATGCCGGTTGACGGGGAAGGATGCCTTTCCTATGCTCGGCACGAGGAGGAAGCATAATGTTCGATCGAGAGACGGCCCCAAGCGAGGAGATCGACGTGGCGGAAGAAGCGCACGTCGCGTGGATCCGCAGCCAACGCGATGCTTCCTTGTGGCACCACGCGACGATGGCCGCGCTCGCCCACCGCTCTGACCCGCATGATTTCATACCTTGGGTCCTCACGCAGCGCGAACTGGATCGGGCGACCGCCGGATGGCTGTTCTTGTGGTCCGAGGGATCCCGCTATATCCGCGGCGAGCGGGAGTTTCCGCATTACAACGTTTCGAGCGAGAGGATGCTCGCGATCTTTCGCGCGGTGTGCGAGCGGAGCGAGGGCGTCGGGTTTGATAACGACTTCATCGGCCTGGATTCCGACTTCGAGCCTGAGCGCGTCCGGGCCCTCGACGTCATTGCCCGCGGGGAGGTCTCGGCGGGACTCGTAGTTCCCCATGTCCTGCTCGCCCGTCCGTTCCCGCCCGCGCGGCCTGAGAAGCGTTTCGTCCTCGACGACGGGCTCCTGCTGCTATCGGACGATATGATTGCTTTACTTACTTGACGTTGCTCGCAGTCGCGCTCTGGCCTGTCACAATTAAGGCACAAAGGTTAAAAAGTTGAAGCCACCTTCACAGTGGCCTCTGTTGATCTAATTATGAAATTAATTCCTCCCCACACTGGACAATCTTCGGTGCGCCAAGCAAAGCTTGGTGTTTCTGATTGGGTGCAAGTCCCAATTGAGTAAGGTCTAACCAACTACTCATACCGAGTGTTGCAGTCGTCGAGGAGGTGAGTCAATCATCGAACGAAACGATTGAAGCGTACACAGGGCATCACATAGGCCGTAAGAGAGACCGCACTCTCTGAAGCTTGATACAGCCTCGTCAAGTCCAACAAAGCAGACGGCGATGGAGTCGAAGATACAGAAGCCCATACAGAGCAACCGCAAAGGTGAGGTAGCCGAGGGTCTGCCGGGGTCGCCAAAGAGCATGGCATGTGTGAAGAGAAACACCAGAGAACTTGGGAGGCCCAACTCGTTCCTCGTTGCAGCGAGGTAAGTGAAGCCGACGGAAACGATAGGTGAACTGATGACGAGTTGGGAGTCAGATCAGCTCATAGTACTCGGAGAGCGGGAGAGCCGTTCACAAGGGGAAGGGGCTGACGTGATACGAAGCCAACAAAGGAAACACTGACCGGACATGAAGGACCGGACACCAGTGCAAACCTCAATGTTGGGGATAGCGAACAAGGCGAAGGGTGATAAGCGATACCGGTTTCGTAACCTCTCCAGAGAACTCAATGAGGAGTTGCTACTAGACAGTTGGCGCTTACTGCGGAAGGATGCAGCCTTAGGCGTGGACCGGGTAAGCGCGGCTGAATACGAAGCAAACCTCGTTGAGAACATCAAGCAATTGGTGGCGCGACTGAAGCGGAAGCGTTACCGGGCCAAGCTGGTGAGACGGCATTACATTCCGAAGAGCAACGGAGGCGTGCGCCCGCTTGGAATACCAGCTATCGAAGACAAGCTGCTGCAACTGGCAGTGAAGCGCCTGCTGGAAGCAATCTACGAGCAGGACTTTCTGGCATGCAGTTATGGCTATCGACCGAAGGTGGGAGCGCGAGCAGCAGTGGAAGAATTAAGAGTGAAACTGCAATTCGGCGGTTATCACCATCTGGTGGAAGCGGACATCAAAGGCTTCTTCGACCATCTGTCGCACGAATGGTTGATGCGTATGTTGGCGGAGCGCATTGATGATGAACCGTTTCTGCGGTTGATAAAGAAGTGACTGGAAGCCGGAGTGCTGGACACAGACGGAACGGTGCTGAGGCCGGAGAGTGGCACACCACAGGGTGGCATCATCTCTCCGGTGTTGGCGAATGTGTACCTGCACTATGCGCTAGACTTGTGGTTCGAGAAAGTATTTCAGCGCAGTTGTAAAGGCGCGGCGTTTCTGCATCGTTATGCTGATGACTTTGTCTGCGGCTTTGGGCGAGCAGAAGAAGCAGAGCGCTTTTACCATGAGTTGAAAGAACGGTTACGGAAGTTTGGACTGGAACTGGCGAAGGACAAAACACGGGTCATGCCGTTCAGTCGCTATCGACAGGGCGAGACGAGCTTCGAGTTTCTGGGTTTCGAGTTTCGTTGGGGTGTGAATCGCAAAGGTCATGCTTGGCTTAAGCGACGCACCGCACGAAAGAGGTTCCGCAACTCACTGAAACGCGTAACTGAGTGGTGCCGGCAAAACCGCCATCGTGGCATCAGAGAACAAGTGCAACTACTGAATGCCAAGCTTCGTGGTTATAAGAACTATTACGGAGTGAGTGGCAATTCCGCCAGCTTGGACGAGTTCTTCTATCACGTGCGACAGATACATCATCGGTGGCTTAATCAGCGCAGTCAGCGACGCAGCTATACTTGGGTCGCCTACAACGAACTGATGTGCCTGCTCCGACTCGAACAACCACGCATCGTGCCCGGGGCTAAGCAATCACTCTAGTCTTGCTGCGGAAGCGAGTATTCACGAAGAGCCCGGTGCGGGAAAACCGCACGCCGGGATCTGTGCGGGGGCTGTCGGGTAACTGGCAGTCCTACCGCGATCAACTTCTTGTTGAGACCCACCTGAGATGTAATCTCATTGAGGAGACTGGACCCGACCTGGACCTCGGGCTTAACTCTCCGATTTCATCCTGAGTGGTAGGCTAGCCGGCCTTCTTGTGAGCGATGATTCACCGCATGATCCTCAATTGGCACAAGCCTCAGGAATCGCAGGAAGCGTCAATTGATGCCGCACGTTCCTAATTACCGATCACAAGAATGACGAAGACCCCTAACATCCAGCCACCGGTTAGAAGTAACACGAGGATGACTTTCCAAAGGGGTTGGGTGTCCCCGCCAAAGGCGATGTGTTGTCGTATCTCGCGCCCACTTAACCGTCGCCAGAGCCAGTAAGTCGTGAGGGGAGAGCCGAAGATAACCATAATCAATAAAGCCGTGGTCTCCAGCTCAAGACCCTGATAGGCAATACTGTTCATCAATACAATTGCCAGGATATAACTCATGACGATTCCAACGGGTGGCGCGAACAGGCCAATCGGTGCCACCCACCTGCGACCCATGGTCCACAAGTTTCTGAGCATCATCACGCCGGCGGGAAGTCCCAAATCAAAAAACGTAAACGCCGAGACACCGATTGCGCGGTCTCCGTATAGCTTTTTTTGCGAGTTCACGAGATTCCGGCGCTCAAAGAAAGGCCGTAGCGCCCGAGCGAACGCCCGGCTCCTCCGAGCCGCCTCCAGTCTGTGACCCAGCAGCGGCATCAGTTTCCCTAACGAGAACTTTGACATGGTTGAAGATCCGCACAGGAACGGCTCCCATTCGTCATCGAAGGCGAGAAAGCGATTCGAATCGATAGAGGAAGGCAGTACTTTTGAAAAGACATCCCGAGTTTGGTTGACGAATTTCTGGTACACCTCGTTCAACTTTGTCGCCTCTATATTCTGGGAGAAATAAATCAACACCTGGTTGGGTCTGAGGGTCTGGATGGTTTGCCTCATCTGTGAGCGGAAGCCCTCTGTGAAACGATTGTCGATCTGGAGAATCACGAGTGCCGATCTGCGCATGAACTCGGTTGTTTGCGAAAGTGACTCGTGCGGAATTGCGCCGGCGGTGTCGACAGTTGCCGCTTGAGATAATGCCTCGCTGTTTGTGAATGTGGCAAATGGTCCCATTTCACGAAAAATGGGCCGCAGGATTTGATCGTCATTTGGCCGCAAGAAACATTTTATCCACGAGAACCACGACTCTTTTCGATTTTGCTTTTCGGTGTCGAACGATCGAAGATGAAGCACTGGCGCCCGCTTGGGCTGAAGTGCGAGCGATTCTTCAGCCGTCAGTTCGCATTTCCTTTTTCCCAGAAGAATGAGGCTAATTCCCGCAAGGGCCAAGACCCAGCGACTTTGAATTAGAAGCAAGCCCGGCCCCCAATCCTCCGTCGAATAGAAAAGGAGAAACAGTCCTATCAGCGCAAAAATCCCGCCAACCTGTAACAGCGTGCCCTGCGCTATTTTGAAGCGAGGCGCCCAGGTCCCCTTCAGAATCCCGTCAGTCGGTATCAGCAGGATCAGAATCAAGCCAATTGGCACAACATGCCGCTGCACCGACTCTGGTTCGCTAACAAAGCTGAACAATCCAAAACCAATCATAACTAATCCGGCAATAAGTAAGCTGACGGAAACGACGAACTTTGCTCGCGGCGTTTGGAAGCGACCCTGAAATTTGTGAACCCGAACCTGGAATCTGCGCCAACGAATCCACAAAGGACTTGCTGCCAACCCCGACTCGCCAGCGACTCCGATAGTGTCAAACGCAAACCTGCGATAGATGGCTCCGACGGCGAATAGAAGGCCAAGGTATAAAAACAAGTGGATGAGAAGACGAAATGTCTCTGCTATCAGCGCTAGTCGCTGCGGTTGTTTTAATAGTGATTCTCTCCAGGGAGTGTTCAAGGCAATCGCTGTCAACCCTGTCTGTTTATCTGCCGCAACCTTGACACTCTCCGGCACGAAATAAACGTCCTCGAGCGGTTCAAAGTATGCGGACTCGGGAAGCGGCACGATCGCGACGTCCGTTTTCTTCAAGAGCTTAAGATTCTTATCGGACGGATTATCATACCGGGCGTAAACCTGCCTTTCCTTAGGCAAGGGTTCGTTGAGCAACCGCTGTACTTCTGGCACCCTAACAAGGCGGCTTTTTAATACCGCCGCAATTTGTTCTTTGTTTTGCCCTTCATCTAACGCCTTGTCTAACGCCTCTTTCCTTGTCTCGTATGAAGGGTTGCTCCAAAAGGAGCTCTGGGTGGGATCGGTAAGCTCGTCCGTGATGTCTTCCGGTAATGTCAAAATGTTCGCTTGTTCAAGTTTCTTTTTGACCTCGTCTGTTACCTTATAAGTAACTGGGACCGGTGGAACGAGGTGCAGCGGGTCGCCCACCAATAAGAATGAGATCAGGACAAGACCGATGATAACGTTGCGCACCTTGCGCATTTTGTGGCTGAACTCCATCTCGGCGACTTCGGTATCGCGTGCCTCTTTGCTTTTTTGCAGAAAGGCCATTGCCCCATCGAAGCCCGGGTGATAGCGCTGTGCCCAATCTTTGTTGGGCCGGTTATTTTCTTGCCAGTCGATCGCTCCTTGCAGATCAGGATTGTCCCACAGCCCGGCTTTGCCTTTGTCATGTAATACCGCAGTTTCCGCCAAGCGGCAGTAGATGTGAGCTGACTGCGCCTCCTGATCGGCCCAACTCTTTAATCGCTCCCACACCCGCATCAAGCTTTCATGCGAAATGTCGATCACGGTTCTTGCCTCGAGCGCATCCTCGGCCGGGGGCATTAGAAACGAACGACTCGGCTTGCGGAACACATCGATCACTTGAGTGATTTCGGCGGGCGTCGCTTCGGCCAGGGCACACAAGGTGTCCAGCCTGGTCGGGCGCCGGACGCCGCGCGGATCAGTTGCCTTGTCGGTCAGCGCCTTAAACAGCTTCTCGCAGATATGCCGCTGACGCGCAGTAGTTAGTTCGGCGTAGGCCTTCTCCGCATGCTGATCCAGCGCATGGGCCATCGTGCCTATTGACTGGTAATGCGGCAGGTCCAGCGGCCCGTTGTCTCCCGAACCTTCCCACCGGGCCCATGTGCGGTTTAGGGCGTGTTGCAGGATCGAGAGTTGGTCTGGGTTGTCACCCACCTCGTTAACCAGGCGCGTCAGTAACACCGGAGAAATCTCAGCACCGCCCACTCCGACAGGACCACTGATGGCCGCGCGGCGTTCATCTCGAGTCATCCGCGGCACCAAATATTGTCCGACGTTGATGGCCTCGGCCAAGCCGGAGAACTGGGTGCAGTCGCCGAGAAAGTCGGAACGCATGGTCAGGACGATGTAGATGGGATAACTCGTCTGCTCCTTTGCTGCCAGCAGCAAATTCACAAAAGCGGTGGCTTCTTCAATGACGCCAGTCACGTTCTGTTGCTGGCCGGCTGCCGGTTGACGGTAGCGAAACAGTTCTTCAAACTGGTCCACTACCACCAGCAAGTTGACATCCTCGCCCAGGTTCGCCTGCTCGTAGATATCGATCAGGCCCAGCTTGCTCATGCGCAACGTAGTGTCAACGATCTCGGCCAGCGTCAAACCTGCGGCCTGATAGCCTTTGAACAAAACCCCATCCTCGGCCAGCGCTCGAGCCAGCGCTCGCATTGGATCGTTGCCGGGCCGACACTGGGCCATACGCCAGGACGTGCCGGCGCGGGCCATCAATCCGCCGTGCAAGGCCGGACGTAATCCGCAATTGACCAAAGAAGACTTGCCGCTGCCTGAGGTGCCGACCACTCCCAGGAAGTGAGTGGCCGCCAGCTTATCGACCATCGCATCGACCTGATTTTCGCGGCCAAAGAATAAGTACTCCTCATCTTCCCGGAACGGCCTCAGCCCCGGAAAGGGATTCTTATTTTCGGCGGTTACTGTCTTCATCTTGTCGCTTCACCCGGTTTCATGGCGTCCACAAATGCAGCCAGCTTCGCTTCGGAAAAATCTCCCAGGCCATTAAGCAAGCCAGGCTCTTCCATGTCGATCAGGTCTTCTTTATCAGTCGTCTTCGGATCGGCCAGGTAGGTATAGGAAACCGGCAAGGGTTTTCCGCTACGGTAGCCCGGCATCTTTTTCAGTTCATTGTCTATGGTGCGCTTCCACGCCTCGTCGCCTGCTCCGTAAAAAAGAATGACTGCGTCAGCATTGGTTAAGAGCTGTTGGTGGGCTTCGCGCACGGCAGTGGCATCACCCTCAAAGGCCGGAATGGCCACTTCGAAACCTAGTCCGCGGCAAAACTTGCGGAGCGGAACCGTCGCTTTGCGATCCTTCTCATTACAGACGAGGTAGATCAGCTTGGCCTGGTCTGATGCCGCGGCCTGCGCCAGGGGCAATTGGGGCTCGGGTCTTTCTAGTTTCGTTAAGATTTCATGTATAGAGGTTTTCAAACCTTCGATATCCGCGGTGATCAGGTCGGCCCCAATTTGTGCCTCGGCATCCTGGTGTAGCGCGTCGATAAACGCCTGCTGCTGCGCCTGCTCAGAGCGTGTTCCCACGGGCAACCAGATCACACGTTTCAATTGATCGCTCTTACTCTGCTTCGCCGCCAATTCGTTTTGCAACACCACCTCAGATTTCTGACTGGGGCCGTCAGGCACGCCGCCATAGGTTTCGCCAACGATATGGATGGAAAGTTTGCAACGTTTCAGCAGGCGTTCCACGTCCGCCACATACTCGTCCTCGTCGCGCGGCAACTGTTGATCAGGTAACACGGTATATCCATGGCGTTTCAACTCGCCTTCCAGTATTTCTCTCGCTTTGTCCCGGTCATAACTGCATGCAGCCAAATAGACAGTCGGTTTGGCCGGGCCTTCTTTGTCATGACCGTTGTCGCCCTTGTCGGTCGCCAAAGTCTTTAGCAGTTGCGACACGTCCCAGGCCAGTTTCCCGACCTTCCGGTTATAGTCCTGTGCGAACTTTTCTCCATAAGCCGAATCCAACTCCAGCGGCGTGCCGTCTTCAATCGTGAAAAACTCATAACCGAGGACGCCCCGCACCACCTGGGGCAACGTCTCCTGCGTTTCCACGGGAGCCTTCAGCACTTTGAAAATCCTGGCCTTGTTGTTGACTACCAGCCCGCCGTTTGCTTCCGCGCATTTGCAGAATTCAGCGACTTCCTTGTTGCACCATTCCGAATTGAGATAGCGAGGGGTAAGCACGGAAACGAGCACTGCGGTTAGCGGGAATTGTTCGACAATCTCGTTGGCGAAAACATCGTTCCCTCGCAGCTTATCGTCTCGCCAAATCCGGGCCTTGCCTCCCATGCGCATACTCAATAATGCCTCCAGTGACGCATGAAACCGCGTGATCCATCCCTGCTGTTCCGGCGTCAGCGGCTTGTTATCTATGTGTGCATAGCTGATGAAGAGGTCTTTTTCAAAATGCATTAGGTCACCTCTGCCCAAAGGAGAAATTCCTGGTTCTTTGAGCGTGCTTTGTATGTTTTCAATAATATTGAAGCCTATATCACCGAAGGATCGCTGCACTCAACCTTCAGAACTTCTGTTTAATCTTCTCTGAAGAAACAGCCGACTACCATGATCTGAGACCTGAGATACTTTCTTACATTCTCATCGGTTTGTATTTGCGAAATGATGAGTGCCGAAATCTTTCATCGACGTCGTCAACTTGCGTGTTGACTTCAACGTAAGCAAGTCTCGCTACTGCATCTATGTTGGCTATGCAGTACCCCTAATACGCTTAGGGGTTTCTCGCTGCTCGCTTTGACCTGGTTTGATTCCGAAATACGAGTAACCAGCGGCGATGGCCACGCCGATCCACGATTGCCCCATATCAGTAAGCGCGGGGAGAACTCCGTTATGGCGCAGAAAACCCCAGATAAAGGCAGCAAGGCCCGTCAGCGTCCAGACAGTCAAGTATAAAACCACGACCAATACAACAACGCTCTTCGCGCCAGGGGTTGGGTTTGGGCCAAGTATTCTAGCACCTGGAAGCTCACCTGGAGTCGTAACTGCCAACTCCGCAATGACCAAGGCTGAGATTAGCCCGCCGATCAGCGATAGTGTCGATGCCATTTGGACAGTGAAGCTTTCAGGTGGAATACGACCGAGCACGACTAACAAAGCCACTGCAACCAAATAGACGTAGATACCGAGCAAGATGGTTACCAAGATCCCGCCGAAGATCAGTTTTGAATTATCCATCGTAGCCTCCTTGAAGCTTTAATCCTTCAACCTGCGTTTATTTCTACACGATGTGCATTTAGGTCTCCCGATTGTGAGGTTGTAGTAGCGGATCACAGTGCGAACGACTTGTTAAGGCTACTCAGTAGGAAACGCCGAAGGCGATGACTAATGCTCCCATCCGGATTTGAGTTGGATCCGACTCTGAGGCAACCCATTTTGGAGGCTAGGTGCCTGCGCTCCCGGGTAATCACGCCGATAACCTTGTTCTTCTTATTCGAGAGTTAGAGGACTTCCAGCGACGACTTCTTGAGCTTATTCGTGACGAAGATTAGTGAGCGTTTTAACTAATAAACGCAAGGTTTCGTTAGCGGCTCACAGGGTAAAGTCCGCACCTTAAATACTCCTGATGTTTGTGAGAGTCAATTCATTTCCGTACTGCACACGTATCATCAACTTGCGCCCGTGAAGATCGTCATAAGTCTGGCAATGAGTATCTGCGCTCGATCGAGATACTCGTGTGCAGCTGCAAACCTATGGACCTTCCAGAAAAGAGAGCTAGGTTGTTTTCGACGCGCGCCTGGAAACTTATGACGAAGGTTGCTCAATTTCGTGTGTTCGAACTCAACGTCAAGAACCACACTCTCACCGGGACGTTTCGCAACCGTTTGAACTGCTGGCAGTTCCGAACACGACCTGGCAAAGGGAAAGGCCGCCGGGGTTGCTTCCGGCGGCCTTCGTCAATTCATGGCTCCCCACACTGGACAATCTTCGCAACTTGTTTTTGAGGCCGACGGCAGAAATGCTCAGTTTCTTGCAACACTTGCGGGAAGCGCCCTAATTTTGCCACTTACTCCGAGGGCGCGAGCGTCGGTGGGTAAGCGCCTACGAGTGCGGCGTATAACTGTCGTAGCCCACAGTGGACAATCTTCGCAACTTGCTTTTTGACTCCGAGGGCTGAATGTTCAGTTTATTGCAACCGATTGTGCGAACTTGCTTGGTACGGGATAGTTAGCAGCGAAACAACATGCCGAGGAAGTTCTTTCAATCAAAAGTAATCGCAATCTTCCAGTAATAGGAGATTAGGCTGGTGAGTTATGAAGAACGACCTCATATCACTGTCGTTGAGTGTCTTTCTCATGACGTCAGTGTTGGGAAAAACGATAACAGCAACATCGCCCGGCTGAAATTTCATCCTGAACGCGTGGGGCTGAACTGAATCTGGAACAAAAATTCCGCTCGCGTCTAAGCTTTCTCCGTACACCAGACGCCACTCCATCTCTTCATAGTAGTCCTCGAAGTCAGGAGAGCTCTCAGGTTTCCCATTAGACATGGGTTTACAGAACGCAAGTATCCACTTGAGGAGCTTCTCAATTTCATGATTGCCTTGTGACTTCGCTTTATCCCACGCTTGCCAAATGCATTCGTCCAGAAGACGTGCCTTAGCTTCCCAAGGAAGATAAATTACCGGGCGGCCTCCCTTGTTTGCGATGAAATCACGGTTGAATCCAATTCCGAGCTTGCCGTAACGCTGAGAATGGCTTTTGGCTTGGCTCAAACGGATCTCAGTGAAACAAAGCCTTGCGAGTTGTTTCATTTTCTGCTTGCTTACGTAACCATGGCCGGGCCGAGGCAGGCGTATCACCAACTCATCCGTCTTTCTTGTAAAGAGTCCATTGCGATACCAGTCCTTAAGCCGGAGGGCGTATTGATCTGTTTTATCAGCGTCTGGGAGTGGTTCAAGATCTTTCTGGCCAGTCCAGTGCACGACGAACTTCGAATGAGGCATGAGAGCCTTCTCCTGAATCGGAGTTTCTATTCCTGTTCGGAAGGCTGACTAGATTTGGCTTTCACCATACTCTGTCGCACGGCCTCACGAAGGTCTGGGGTCAAGTGCTTGAAAATGTCCGCGTTGTCGCACGGCAGCGATGAGTCAAGCCTTCGAGCTTCTTCGAGGTCGGCAATACCATCTTCAAAGAGACCCATTTCAAGTTGGAGATTGCCCCGGTTTAGAAACAGTACCGCACTGTCCGAATCAAGCGTGAGAGCCTTTGTGTAACTGTGAAGCGCTTCTTCACGATCGCCGTTTTTCCAAGAGGCGAGTGCGATCATTCCTTCGTACTCGGCCTTCACTTGGTCCATTCTCTTGTGTAACCCTGCAATTTCAGCGTTTCTAAGTTTTAGTTCTATGTCGGCTATTAGTTGGTCAAATTCTTCTTCAAGACGCTCCGCCTCGCTTCTTATCTCCTCCCGCACCCTTTGAACTTCGATCTCGTTGGAATGAGCTTGTTCAGAAAGATCTGCTGCCAGCATTGCGGCATTTTGGTCAGTGAGTATTTTCGCATCAGCTTCAGGAAGAAAGTTGCTTAGCGAGACATACAATTCACGCAGAAGATCAATTGTATCCCCGTCCTCTCCTCTGTAAATTGCTACTTCTGCGCAATCGGCTATCGCACCTAAAATGTCACCTGCTGTTGTGTGCAGATCAGATTCACTTCGAGACTCAAAGTTCTCAACAGTAGCAGCCGACAAGACCCGACAATACTTCCGAACATCGCCAGCGCCCTCACCATAATCATCACTGAATTTTTCGAACGCCTTCGTTGCGACCGCGTTCGTATCTTCAATCTGTCTGCGGGCAGCGTTGCGCCAACGTTCGATTGCTTCACGCAAGTTCATCGAGACATGAGCTGTGGTTTGGAATGCAGAAGGTTCGTCTTGCTCAGCCAATAAGATCGGGTCATCCATTACCACCCACTGTCGTATGACTTGAGAAGGCCGCATTCCCATTGCGGATTTGCCTGCATTTGAAACGACTCGACAAAGAACGACTCCTCCAACAGTTCCGACCAAAGCGCCCCAGGCTCCGTTGACAGCGGCGAATAGGCCGAAGATAAGAAAAATTCCCTGGCCACTTGAAATCAAGCTCAGAAGCGCACCAAGAAAGGCGGCCCATTTCCCGACTGTTTGATACAGGACTGTAAAAGCAAATATCCAAAGCCAAATGATCCACAAGGACGCGATCAAATAAAGAACTACGCCGCCCGCTCTGCGCGTTGATCTGATAAGCAGCAGAATCACGGCGATTGGCAAAAATAGCGTCGATGCCCCGGAGACGTACATTACAGGTAATGCGATATAGGTTCCGGCAGCATTCTCTGCGCCAAAAGCCATGAGGGCCATGTAGATCACGCCAATTAGAATCGCTAGGTTGAGCGTGTTATTTGTTACGAGGATCTGCCACCGGCTAGCATAGAACCCGCGTGTCTGAGGTAGACCAATCACGTTGAAACCTTCCTTCGCGGAGTGGGAGTCAGGAAGAAACACCGCACTCTACACACAGAATGTAAGAAAACGCAAAGGAACTACGAGAAACATCGATTGCTTTAATCGAATATCGATGCAGGAAATCGCTTCCAAATGTCGCCAGGCCTGTCCCACCAATCCCAGTACACTTGTTCAGTAGTTGCTTCCGCTGCTCCTTTGAATCCCGCAAATATGCTGGCACCGCTGATTCCTTCGAGAAAGAGAAGGCGCAATAGTGTGCCTGCTTCACTAACCGGCAAACGAAAACGCTTGAAAAGCGGGATAACGCCGAAGGGCTTAATTACTTCGTTCAGTGGGGCGCGGTCTACACGGCCTCCGGCCAATAGTTCTTTGGGTTGGTAAAGTGTAAAGAGACCTTTCTGGAGGTGTAGATTTGGGTTACTTGCTGTGGGAACGGTGATTATCTTTACATACTCGTTTCCTTTGTTCCCAAAGGGATAAGCAGTTTCCCTTCTAACCGTGTACGCTTCAATGTTGAATGCCCAAACTGAAAGATGTGACACAGTTGAGTCGCGTGATGCAGCCGCCGATCTCGCTGCAAAATAAGCGGCAGTGTAGGCGCTCCGAGTCCAGTCAAGGAGTCTTGTAGGGACACCGTAATGTTGAGCCAAACCCATGAGCGACAACAATTTTGAAGGAGGCCAATTTTTAATTTTTTCGTCGCGCTTAACTTCAGACAGACGGTTAAGGAAGGGATCAAGCAGACCGGCGCGAAACTTACGGGAGTCCTCCGGCAACGCTAGGCCGCTTTCATCAGCAAAACGGAAAAAGTCAGTAAGCATGAGAACTTCCGCGCTGACTTGATCACGATTCCTCCAGTTCCCCGTAGCCACCATTCCATGACCATCCTCGACAAACTTTTCCTTATTCTCAGCATCTGGATTTGGTTGAACGCTGCCCCAGACACCCCTCAATTTAAGTTTTACAGGGCGCGATCCTCCGATTCTTAAGGCCTTTGGAACTAATTCAAAACGATCATCCTCATGGCCCCGAAAAATATGTTGCTCAGTTGGTTTCGGATATCCGTCGACATGAAGGTTCTTGAAGTGATCGCTTCTCGGTTGAAGCGCATTAAGAAATTCCTCCGCCTTTTGACAATCTATTGTCCGAACAACGGAGATCTCTGACTCCATAAGGCCTCTATATTTCTCTCACAAAGCCATCATCCCAGGTCGGTTGTTACCTGACACTTCCAGTTCTCTTTGATAAGCGTTCCAGGCCACAATAAGAGAACTGGAACCCTCCTCAGCATGAGGGCGCGCTAGCTTCAAAGCGATTTCGTGTGCAGTCTATCCTAAGTCGAACGTTTGTTCGGCGCTTCGCTAGGACAAGATTTCCTTCAAAGGGAAATTCTCTTTGATGAATTCCGCTAATTGTTGTCGGGTTTGCTCGATGCTTCGTAAGTTATCTTCCGCAGTTCTGATAGCGATTGCAGCCTCAGCCGGTACATTCAGATCAACGGTCGTTTTCTTGAACCTTGCCATGACATGTGTCTTGATTCGTTTGATTTCCTGCTCGACGGAACTTGGAGTACTTTGTAGCGCTCCAAGTGAGTTATCGCGCGGCGGCACAACAGTGGGATACTCAATAAGAGAAGTCAGTTTATTAGAATCCTTGAGTTGAACCGGTGCAGCATCCAGCAGCATATCGAGGGTGTCAAGTATTCCGAATTTAAGACTTCTTATGTCGCGTATTTTGAACAGCAAGTCTCTATCGTAGATTCCTAACTTGGATTCGACTTTCCTCAGGCTCTTGTCGAAACTGACGAAGGAATCGAATAGCGGTTCCATCACATCTTTGATTTTCGTCTTCGTTGGTGTTCTTGTGCGGTCCGCGATTGCCTTAAAGATCGCGTAAGCCGTTTTTGACGAATCTTCCAATTGTGTTAGTGAATCGTAGAGATCAATGCAGGCAGCGGCCATAGATCGCTTCCATGAAACATCCTTGGCGACAATGTCCACCGAAGTGCCAAGAATTTTTGAGAGCGCTTGCGTGATTATCGTAGTCACTACTTCAAACACGACCGTTCTCCGTCGGATTCATAAACAACCACTCGAAGCGCCGAACTCGTTTAAACGCCTGCAAAAAGAACTCAAAACGCATCCGCCGAGGTTCTGATACGCTTCGCTTCGCCCTCCTTCAAGACATGCGTGTAAATCATCGTCGTCCAACGTCCTTGTGTTCAGCAGTTCGTTATTGAGTATGAGATTCATCAGCACCTGAGGAACGTTTTCGTGAACCGTACGCATTGCTAGCATCGGTCCATCATCACTGTCAATAGCACCTCATCACACGCACGCCTCCACATAAGGATGGCTGCCTGATCAACCCGAAACATTTGCAGATCTGAATTATTCAGCTGGCAGGATCTAGAAGGATTACTGAATCCTAATCAAGTGCGTGTGTCCCAAACCTACCGCGCAAATCAGACATGATAGCTGTCGCGAAGTCATACCTTCACTCCAAGCTCCCGGAGTTTTTCTTCCTGCTCAGGTTTAAGTGTGCCTTGGATTGTTCGGTAGAAAAACTTACGGCCCATCTTATGGAATTCAGTGTGCGGGTAAAGACTCTCAATCGCCAGATCCAGACCGGCTATAGCGTCTGGTATTCCTTTTTGCCCGCGCTGTAGAGATTGCTTTATTGCAATGAGTTGATAGGCGAGACTAAAAGCTAAAGTCGGGTGCCTTCCATAGACGTTAAAGACGATCTTCCAAATCTCAGGGTCTAACATGACGGTCGGCATTTAAACTGCGGGGCGTCGAATGTCCCCTCACTATTCAGACACCGACGCCCCTCCCCCACACTCTGGGCCCAGGAGATCTAGTGCGGGATCTCAAAATTAGGGGCCGACGTGATCTGGGCGGTCGGGTAGCGTCGGCCCTCTCGCCACGCCCTCTCAATAACCATGGCGAGTCCCTTTGCAGAGCCACTTGCAAACCCCCTGTTAAGCAAGTGGCTCTGCGTTCTGAAAGATGCTTGGTTTGTCACCGCCTCGCATCTTCCAGTGCCGCAATGTCAAAGCACTAGACGGGGCCGACAGCCATGGGAAATCCTGTCGTTTCTGTCGGCCCCATCTTTAACGCGCGGGAGATTTTGTAAGCCTCCGAAGCCACTCGCGACAGCGCGCGTCCGTGCTGCCCAACATTCGCGAGTGGCTTCTGCCCCCAGGAGGATTACGGTGGCACGAGAGCGGTTCTAAAAGTTGGCCCCGCAGAGCCATTCGCGATAACGTTTGCGCCGCCACGCGAATGGCTCAGAGTGCAAGACCACGTCCCTCCCGGACGGATCTCACTGCGAGGGCTTCAAGGTGCTTTCAAGCATTCAGATCCAACAGACGATTTATGGTCTCGACGAGTAGCCCAATGTCCTGTGGCTTGCGCAGAAATGCGTTTGCGCCAGCCTTACGTGCCAACGGCTTCAGAGAGCGTGCCTGACATCATCACAATAGGCATACACTGCCGATGAGGTATGGTTCGAACTTGCTCCATTAGCTCTAGTCCATTCAACACAGGCAGTTCAAAGTTAACCAGCAGCAGGTTGTATTCCGTTTGGCCCACGAGTTCTTCCAGTGCTGCGTCTCCGTCTATGCAGTTTTCAACGTCCCAGCTTTCGTGCTCGGCAATCTCCTGCACTAAGCCTGCTATTGTCGGACTGTCCTCGACATGCAGAATTCTTATGGCCTGAGGATTCTTGCTTGCGGCCTCACTGTTCCGGCCAAACGGCACAGCGAAACCTTTTACGCGTGCTAGACAGCTCGCGCAAGACTCAAACTATGCAAAATTCTCCGTACGCAGTAGAGACACACTCCTACTACTCCCGCGCACGATGCGGGTTGTTCTCGTCAGCAAAAAACCGGAGCAATCCTCTACCGAATCAAACTAACGATCGTAAGGATTATGGTTGTCGCAATGCTGGACGTTGAGGTCGATGTTTCGCTCGGCGGCGGCGGTGGCGGTACGTAGCCGGGAGAGCCTATTTGACCAGCAAACGCAGAAACGGCTAGTGCGACGCTTAGGACCGCGACGGCGCACGTCCGGTGTAAACTTTTCACTTTGGGTGCCTCCTAAGGAAATGCAAAACTTTTGCATTTCTGAGAGTGATGCAAAACTTTTGCGTCGCACCCTAGATCACAGCAACTTTTCTTGCAAGGATATGACGGATTGCGTTAGATTTAGCCGCGCCGCTTTCCTCCCAATCAATAGCGAATCAACATCGAAACTTGGCTCTCACATGACTTTACGGGCCTCACTACTGCGCGAATTCGTAAATCCAAACCTCAGTGTGGGGCGTCGGGCGAAGCTATGCTGCGATCTCGCCAGAGACTTTGAGAACAGAGGGGAATATGAGGAAGCGCGGGAACTGCTTAGTGGTTTGTGGCCGCGCCTTGGCGAGCGTCCTGATCTTGAAGGCTTGGACCGAAGCACTGCTGCGGAAGTCCTCTTGAGGGTGGGAGCGCTGACGGGCGTAATCGGGAGTAGTAATCAGATCAAAGACGCGCAGCAGACAGCGAGGGATCTGATCAGTGAAAGCCTCACCATATTCCAGTCGCAAAGAGACAAAAAGAAGATAGCCGAAGCGCAGACAGAACTGGCTCTGAGTTATTGGCGCACGGGCGAATACGACACGGCATCCGATCTTCTAAAACTCGCGCTCGCACATTTGACGAATGAGATCGAGTTAAAGGCTAGAGCCATACAACGATTGGCAATGGTTGAGCAATATGCACGTCACCCCCATGAAGCAGTACGCTTTCTTACTGAGAACTCCGTTCTTTTTGAGAAGATCAGCAACCAGACACTCATCGGTTGTTATCATCAAACTCTCGGTGATGCGCTGGAGAATCTTTGGGAGTTGGAAGACACAGGAGACTATCTTGATCGCGCCTTAGTCGAATACGCCGCCGCGAGTTATCACTTTGAGCAAGCAGACCATAAACGTTACCGTGCGAACGTTGAAAACAATCTCGGTTTTTTATATCTCAAGATCAATTTTTTCAAAGAAGCGCATGAGCATTTAGGCAGTGCTCGCCGCATCTTTACAAGCCTAAAAGACAGAAGCGCAGTGGCCCAGGTTGATGAAACTCGCGCCTGCGCTTTTCTCAAACAGGGACGTAACGCTGAGGCCGAAAAAGCCGCCGATTCGTCTGTGCGAGCTCTGGAAAAGAGCGACATGCAGGCGGAATTAGCTGAGTCATTGACAACCCACGGAAAGGCTTTGGCTCGTCTCGAAAACTATGGTATGGCGCTTTCAGCTTTCCGTCGCGCTGTTGGTCTGTCTCGAAAGATCGGCTCTCGCAATCGCGCGGCAGAAGCCGCGCTGGCGGCGTTTCAGGAAATGGAAGAACGGCTAGCCGTGATGGACCTCACGAATGTTACTACCGGGCGAAACTTGTCGGAAGAAATACAGTCACTCGAACATGACCTGATCAAACACGCGCTCGAGACTAATAACGGCAGCGTAACTCGTTCCGCCCGCGCTCTCGGCATTTCCTATCAGGAATTGAGCTACATGCTGAAAACGCGACATGCTGACTTGCTCAATCTAAGGACTCCCCCGCGCCACCGTCCACCTAAAGCGTAACGGCTCTTTCTTTTCAAATCCCATCGGCAAAACGCTTCACAACTCGACATTCCGACTAAGTGCTCGGTTTGAAGTTTAATTCCCGACACGCGATAATTTTCCACACGAACTTGCCGATGGTGTTTCACTTTCGCTATGCCTACTCTTACGCCGTGCGCATTTTGCAATCGTAATGATTCCACACGAAGCCCCGAAGACATCTTCGCCAAGTGGATTGGCAAGTATTTTGGCGCCGATTGGCAACGCTTTAATTTGGACACAGGCGCTTCACGCGGCGCATCCAAAAACAAACCGGGACTTGTTACAAAGAAAGTTTGCGCTCGGTGCAATCACGGGTGGATGAGCAGTCTTGAACGGGCCGTTGAACCAATCATTGCCCCAATGTTCGATGGCCACACAGTGACTCTGACCGATGCCGATCAAACTCTGATTGTCCGCTGGTTTATTAAGACAATGATGGCATACGATGTTAACGCCAAGCGCACTAGAGATTGCTATTTCACGTCAGGTGAACGTATGGCTCTTGCAGTCTCTTTAACTGTACCGATCGATACAATGATCTTTCTTGCGCGCTACGTTGGCGATCCCGGAGTTAATCTTGTCGTACGCGAGGAGCACTATCAAGAAATTGATCACGCAGTACGAAAGGATAGTCACAGTCTTCCCCGAGTCAGAAGCTATGTCGCGACCGTTGCAATCAAGCAGCTTGTATTGCAGGTCTTCTCCTTCCGGCGGACACCCGAGTTTGATCGGCTTTTTGGCGGTTTCGAGATCCCGGACTGGCGACAGGCATCCGTTCAAATTTGGCCTATAGTTCAGGATATGGCCTCTTGGCCTCCACCGCTTGCCTTGGTTGGCGAGGGGCTTACCAATTTTGCAAAACGGTGGGCCGACATTGCGGCTTTTCTAAGGGCGTAATGCGATCCAAGATGAATCAGCGAACTGAAAAAAGATTGTATTTATTGAGTAAGAGTAGCTCACATTTAAGGCCGTTTGACGCAGTTAATCGAAAATCCGCACGGGCCGAAAATGGCCAAATGAAATTGATACGTACAACTTGATCCGTGGTGTCCATTAGAAGTTAATATTACATCAACCACTAGCCTCCGTTGCCCCACTAAGATCTGTTGTGGCCCTGCTATCTTCACACTCTTTTCTATCGCGCGATGAAGCTCACGTGAATACTCAAAAATCCTGAACTCGTTCGGTGGACTCTTACCCTTTGCAACATGCCAGCCACCAAGCATCAAGTATCGAGGCGTTCGTAGTGGAAATTGAATATCAGGGACTGCTTGATCGATCCAGCAACCGGAGCTAGACCGAGCAAGTTCCACGTTTAAGAAGTCGAATTCGCGGTAGATGATCTGCGCCCACACATCGTTAATTTCTGCGACTTCGCCCCGGGTTGAGGGGAGGTTTTCAAATTCTGCAAGTACCGGAAACCAAGTACCTTCTTCGTCTCCCTTTGCGATCCTGAGGACATTTACATCTAGCCTAACCGAGCCTAGTAAGCTAGTAACGGGAACGGTGACCTGAAACGCCGGCCGTGGTGGGGGAGTCGATTCCGGCGGTCTTTGGCTCGTGTCTGAAACCGTATTGACCTCGATATGCGGATTCACATTGATTTGGGGAGCAAAGTTTATCCCGCTTGGAGAACTTGGCGGATCCGTGCTTAGCTTTTCCTTTGGTTTGAGAAGCAAACTGAAAGCAAAGACGACGAACAACGCTACCACCCACGCCATGACTATAGAGGCCTTGGGATCGAGTCCCCAAAGAGGTCCATAGGATTGTATTAACCAACCGACCCCGACAGAACCGCCGACAATTAAAAGAGAGGCAATGATGTTGTCGGCATAAGCCTGTAAGCGGTCCCGAAAGAAACGAGAACTGGGCATGTGTAACACCTACCTTCGGCAACTGTAAACGAACAGATTCTAATCTTACCGTAGCCCTCAAAACTTAGTGCATCAAGTCGGAAGTTGCCAACAAACAATCCACAGCACTCTAGGTCTGGTTACGTTATTCTTATCCTCTGGGCTGACTACGATGAGCGGCTTCTATTTGGGCCGACTCTTCCCACATACGAGGCACCTCACTTGTACACTGACTCGCTAGCTCACACCTTAGTCCATCATCTACCCTTAGATTAGCTAAGCAGAACAAATAAGGTGCTGCGCACCTGATGAATTAGACACGACACCCCCGCTTCGGGCTGTGTCGTTTATGAAGCGTGCGCATTTTTATTTTTTCTCGTGTAACTCTTTACATTTCTCAGAGTTACAGTTTTAAAAAAAGTTACGCGTTTTAATTTTGAAGTTATTCTCTTGTGGTTCAGTGAGTTAGCCTTTAATTTTTCGATTTTATCTAGTAACTAGAATGGTCCAAGTTCCTAGTTTCCAATCACTTGCGCAGTTACAAATTTTATTTCGCTCGTTACAAGACTCTAACCACAGTTTAATTAGCCGTAGACTCATTGCGTAGCCACAGCCGCCTTGAATTGAGTTGGACCATTGCGAGGAAGTTGGCAGCTAGCTTGTCGTAGTGGGTGGCGACGCGGGGCGAAAGTGCTTCAGCTTGGAGAAGAACCGCTCATCAGCTTTCATTCGCGGTAGAGCCGGTTGCAGAAGCAGGGTTTCCATTTTCGATGATGGGCAGGTTGCTAACGAGCTCGGCGAGCTTGGCCGCGACGTCTGCCATCGGATTTTCTGCAGTACTCAGGCCACTTCGTGAGGCGAGCAGGGGGCTGACTTCGCGGAGAGCTTCGTACGTCGTGCCGTGCACGATCGGAACGAGCAGGTCACGCGCTAGGAGTGCCGAAAGCTCTTTATCGGCAATGCTCTCTCCTTGCAGGCGGCGCAGCAGTGCAGGTGTCACCAACACAATCCCGACCCGCGATTTCGCCAGTCCCTTATCGATTTCGCGGAGCAACGACGTGCCGAGGGCGACGTCCTTGTCGCTGAACCAGACCGAGGCACCACGTGTCTCGAGCTGATCGTGCAGTTCCTTGGCGGCCTCTCCCCGGTCGTCCCACGCATGGCAGAGAAAGAAGTCGCGACGGTCAGGCAGTGGCGCTCGCTTTTCGACGCTTTCGCGGACAGGCGTGAGTGCCCGCACCTCGGCAGGCGTGTACGCCACCGACGAACCGGCTGGCGACCAGCGGGGCCTTGCACTGCTGCCGGACCCGCCGCCGCTACTCCGGCCGCCCCCGCTACTCCCCGATGAGGAGTACGACGTGGACGAATACGACGGATACGAGTACGACCCGTAGCCGCCGTAGCGGCCGCCGCATGCAGGGCAGTTCGCTCGACCGCTCGCTGTGCGATGGCCATGTACTGGTGCTGTGCATCTAGCCATGTGGCCGATGATACCGGATACCATCGCCGCTCTCAATGCTAGTGCAAAGCGACTTCGCCCCCTTGGCTGTGGCCCGGTTTCGACCATTCTCGGTCAGTCGATTTATGCGTTTACGACCTAGCTCGTTTTTCGCTTAACTGATCATGGTTACTGTGTAACTGATGCTCTCCCTCAGGAGACGAGGATCATGCCTCGCGCTCGCGTCACATTCGATCAATACAACCCGATCTGATTCGCAGCGCGACACCCCACCAAACTCCGCTGTAGCGCAAAGGATCACCCCCACGAGTATCCCGCCTTACTTCGACCAAACCTAATGATTGATCAAACCCGCATATTCACAGGACGCCAACAGCATTTCGGTTCCCCTCTTAGCTGCATTCTCAGTCGGCAGCCCGCCCGGCACAACTCTCGCTACGCTTCGAGTCTGCCGCTACGCTTCGGCCCTCCGGGTGTGCGGTCAGGCACCCAGCCGACTGTAGTTGTCGCTAAGGGGAAAAACCTAACTGTCGCGTGTCACGCGCTGTTCGCATGGTGAAAGAATCCTTGCGCGTCGAAACAATACATTAGGCAGGTGTAAAGAATTCTTTCGCTCCCGAGTTAGGGTTAGAAGTGGAAGGGATTCTTTCGCACCGAAAGAATCCTTTCCACTTTTCGCGTTTCACAGGAGCGAAAGAAAACCTGACACAGCGAATTTCCTTAGAGATTTTCGAGATTCCGAGTGCAGGTCAGGTAAACCCAAGCTCTGGCACAGGTCTTGTCATGTTGGACCATCAGAGATTTTCGGCTTAGACCAGCCGATGAACGCTTTTGAATCAGTCGATCGCCCATTGGTCATCATTGGACCAAGTCCCGGCGCTCGATTCAGCGGACAAATCGGAGTTCCGATCTCTAAAAATTGACTCCGATGCAGAGCACGCGAGACCTTTTGTTGCCCCTGTGTTTCTCACCCTCGCGTCACCACCAAACGAATAACTGAAGCGCGTCAACCTCATTCGAGGAAGACAGGGGAGAAGTGTGTCTCGTGACGACGAGCGCAAAACTGAAACCAAAACAGCGACGCCGACGAGCTCGCCCAGACAGTAAGGAGCTTGAATCTATGATGACTATGAGTAGAGCACTTTCCGCAGGGAAGGCGCTGGATTATTACAAGCAAGAGTTCACCAATTCAAAGGACAATTACTACACCGAATCAGGCGAAGTTAAGGGCCGCTGGTATGGCACCCTGGCCGAGGAATGGAACCTTAAAGGCGAGGTCACTAGCGAGCAGTACGAGCGCTTAGTTAACGGTCAAAATCCGCACACTGGCGAACAACTTATTCGCTCCGTTTCCGCCCGCGAAATCGTTGACGAGTTCGGCAAAGAAAAGACCACGAGCGAGCACCGCGCCGGTTGGGACGCTACTTTCAGCGCCCCTAAATCCGTTTCCTTAGCCGCCCTGGTTGGAGACGATGAGCGCATACGAGATGCCCACCGCGAGAGTGTCGAGGAAGCCCTGAAAGAGTTAGAAAAATATCTGCAAGCGCGGGGCGGCGGCGACAATCCAGCCATCACCACCGGCAAGATGATAGCCGCCCTGTTTGAGCACACATCCTCACGCCCCGATCGCGCCAACGGCTACGCCGCGCCACAGCTTCACACGCACGCCGTCATCTTCAACATGACCCAAACCGAGAACGGAAAAGTGCGTTCCGTGCAGCCGCTTGAGTTGTACCGCAGTCAGCAATTTGGGACCGCCAATTACCGCGCCCGTTTAGCCGACAAACTGCAAGCACTTGGTTACGAAATTCAAGTTGATCCACGCACCGGCGCTCCCGAGATCAAAGGCTTCAGCGAGGAATATCTACAGGACAGTAGTCCACGCCGCAAAGAAGTTTTGAAGGAAGAAGAACAGATGAAAGAGCGTATCGAGCGCGAAGGAAAAACCGTCTCCGATAACGCCAGATTGAAACAAGCCGCCGCCCGAACAAATCGCCGCAGTAAAAAGTTCGACCTCGGCTTAATGCGAACACGCGCCCTCGAAATGGACGTAAGGCACGGCTACCAAGCCCAACGCCTTGTAGCCCAGGCGCGAGGACGATTGCCATTGCAATTAACACCGTATGAGATTGCCGTTCGCGCTCGGGAAGCAGTGATTTTTGCCCGCAATAAGGCCGTCGAAAGCGAGGCCGTGGCAGACCTGCGCAAAGTGATCGGCGACGCGCTGCGGCGCAATCTCGGTCTGACAACTTGTGAGGCTGTCATGACTGAATTGCAGCAACAGATGCGGACGCGCGGCGCGTTCATAAGGATCATGCGCCAGCAGCGGCCACCGGAAACCACTACCGAGCGCATGTTGACGATGGAAAAGGAAAATATTCAGACCATGATCGACGGCAAAGGCAGCCGTCCGGCAATGGTCGAACCGGAGCGCGTCAATGAAGTTGTCGCCACCACAACCGAACGCCAACAGCGCAAACTAAATCCGAAACAGCAAGCCGCGATTGAAACAATTCTATCCAGCAGAGATCAGGTTATTGGTCTCCAAGGCGGAGCCGGAACCGGTAAGACAACTGCGCTTTCCGTACTGCGCGAAGCAGCCGAAAAAGAAGGTTATCAGGTGCGCGGTTTCGCACCCTCCACACGCGCCGCGCAGCAGCTTGGCGAGAGCGGTATTGAAACCGAAACGATCCAGAAGTTTTTGCGCCGGCGACAACAGCCAGCCGCCACCAGCCGCCTGTTTGTTTTAGATGAAAGCTCACTCGCCAGCACCAAGCATATACACAAACTTTTTGCCCGCCTCGAACCCGAAGACAAGGTGCTTTTAGTCGGCGACGTGCGCCAGCATCAGGCCGTCGAAGCCGGTCGTCCGTTTGAGCAACTGCAACAGCATGGAATGACCACGGCGCAACTGACTGAGATCGTCAGACAACCCGATCCAAAACAGAAACAGACGGTTCAGCAATTAGCAGCTCGCAACGTACCCGAAGCCGTCGCCGAACTGCACAGCCGAGGCAAGGTGATCGAGATCGTTGACGAGCGCGAACGCTTCGAAGCCATCGCCCAGAACTACTGCAAAGATCCCACCGACACGTTAGTCATTTCACCCGCCAATCGCGAACGAGTGCAACTCAATTCGCTTATACATCGGCAACTCCAACGCGACGGAAGTGTCAGCCAAAACGAGTATCAGATGAAGGTCTATGTCACTCGCTCGGATATGACCGGCGCAGAGCGTACTTTCGCCAATTCCTACCGCCCCGGCGAGGACATCATTCGCTACAACCGCAACAGCAATAAAGCTAAGATCGGCGAGTACGCACAGGTGATAAAGACGGACCATGAGAAGAACGAAATCACTGTTCGTTTCGATACTGGCCGCATACTCACCTACAACCCCGAGCGTCTTTCCGGCGTCAGCGTTTATTACGAATCCGAGAGAGCCTTTGCCGAAGGTGATCGAGTTCAGTTTCGCGCTCCTGATACGCAGAAACGGATTGCCAATGGTGAGCTAGGTACGATCACGAAAATCGAACCCGGCAAAATACGCTTAAGCCTCGATAGCGGACGTGAGATTAGTATTGACCCTCGCAAATTTCGTCACATCGATTATGGCTACGCCGTTACAAGCCACTCCGCCCAGGGACTAACTTGTGATCGTGTTTTAGTCAACGCCGACACGCGAGAATCGTTGCGCCTGCTCAACGACCGTATGGCCTATGTCGCCATTTCCCGAGCAAGGTACGATGCGGTGATCTATACCGAGTCCGCGCAGAATGTAGGAGTATCTCTCGACCGTAGTACGAACAAAGAAAGCGCGCTTGAAGCGACTCAGCAACAACTACCATTCAGCCACCACGTAGAGCAAAGTCCCGCCCATCCTGAGCCAGCACCGACAAGAACCGCCGAGCATACGACCGAAATCCCGATTGCGATTTCCAGAGCAAGGTATGAGGTTCCGACTCACAACGACGCCGAGCACAATGTAAGTGACACTCTCAACCGCGCGACAAGCAACGGTAACCGCCATGAAGTCATATTGGACGACGACCGCGAAGCCAAAAAAGATCGCAATAAACTGAGTCAAGATTCTCTCGCCTCGCAGCAACAACGACCGTCCGATCACAGCTTAAACCAAGCCCCAACCCACCCTGAGCCATCACCGACAAAAACCGCCGAGCTTGAGATTGAAGGCCCTGACATCGATCTCGGCGGACTGATTCTTTAACGAAAGCTCCTCACCCCATAAGGTCTTAATGAAGAAGTCCGACGACAACCTGATTGATCGCACACTGGAAGTTTGGCAGCCGCGCAACGCCCTGCGGCTGTCGGACGAAGACGCGCGAGCAATACTTGAAAACGTCAACGGCTTCTTCACGCTTCTATTGGAGTGGGAAACCAATGAGCAACAGAAACAGGGCGGCGGTCAAGATGAATCGCACTACGCGAAGTCCGCATGACAATCAGGTTTCAGATCGACTGTCTGCGGATTTAACTATTTCCTTCGAAAGGTGAATTGACAATGAGATTCATTCTTGGCGTCCTGTGGGGCTATTACATCCGAGGCAGAAAGCGCTTGCTGATCATTACGCTTACGGTGTTTACGGTGTTTATGCTCCTGTTCTGTGTGGTACTTCCCGCAATCGCTCTTTCCGTTCTTGGCCTATCCGTGATGCGCGAAAGAGCTTCACGACCGCCGCAAACCTCTATGCCTTCGCTTGTCGGATTGAACTATGAAAGTGCCGAAACTAAAGTGCGTGATTCGAACCTCAACATCCGCATTTTGGCCCATCGTTATGACGTACCCGATGAGCCTTGCACGATCATCTTTCAGACCCCGCAAGCTGGCGAAAGTGTGAGTTACGGAACGGTTGTCGGAGTGGTTAGCAATAGGGAAGGTGACAAAGCAAAGCTGTGCTCATCGCATTAGTGAGTGTCCAGATATGAGTAAAATAACAACGGCAATAGCTGGCCCACTAATGTATAATCCCGCGCCTTACATCACAAATCTAGTTAACGCGAGGCCCCGACATGCGCAAATCTAAGTCTCACACACCACAGCGACAAGACGCCGTGAAGTACGGCAGGGTTTCTTCAAAGGAACAGGAGAAGGAAGGCTTTTCTATTCCGGCTCAATTTAAGCTGCTCGATCAGTATGCCAAGTCACAAGGGCTGAAAGTCGTGCGTGAATTCGTCGATGTAGAAACGGCCAAGAAGCCAGGTCGGGCGGGCTTTGAGGAAATGGTCAAGTTTCTCAAACGTTCATCCGTGCGCGTGCTATTGGTTGAAAAAACGGATCGCCTTTATCGCAACCTTAAAGATTACGTGACGGTTGACGAACTCGATCTAGAAATCCACTTCGTGAAAGAGAATGTCATTGTTTCCCAAGATTCCAGATCATCCGAAAAGTTCATGCACGGGATCAAAGTTCTAATGGCGAAGAACTTTATTGACAATCTCTCTGAGGAAACAAAGAAAGGAATGCTCGAAAAGGCCGAGCAGTCAATCTATCCGTCTTTTGCGCCAATCGGCTACCGAAACGTGATGGGGCCTAATGGAAAGCGAATCGTTGAGCCTCATCCAGAGATAGCACCGATCATCAAACAGATATTTGAGTGGTACGCGACGGGCCAATGTTCCCTAGCTGAAGTGACCGAGCGAGCTTGCCGCGCGGGTTTAGTTTCGCGACACCTGAAAAAACCAGTGTCGAAATCGAACATCCATTATCTGCTGCGAAAGCGTTTCTACACCGGCGACTTTGATTGGAAGGGCAAGACCTATCGCGGCAGCCATGAGCCACTAATCTCCACAGGATTGTATGAGCGTGTCCAAGAGATCCTTGATGGACGCTACTCGACCAAACAGAAAGTAACCAAACATGAGTTTACTTTCTCAGGGCTTGTGAACTGTGGGCACTGTGGCTGCGCGCTGGTAGCCGAGAAGAAGAAAGGCAAATACGTTTACTATCACTGCACAGGCAACAAGGGAAAATGCCCCGAACCTTACACACGAGAAGAAGTGCTGGACGAGTGCTTTGCTGATTTACTCAAAGGACTCGTGTTTGACGATCAAGTAATGGATTGGATCGTTGACGCTTTGCATCAGAGCCACGCAGACGAGAAGCGTTTCAGAGAAGATGCGGTTACTCGCTTGCAAGAAGAACAGAGCAAGATTCAGAACCGCCTCGATCGGTTATATGACGATAGGCTTGACGGTTTTATCGAACCAGATTTCTTTGAGCGGAAGTCGCGAGAGTGGCGACAAACACAGAAGCGACTTGCTGATCAAATTACCGAATACCAAGAGGCCGCACATGATTATGTACAAGATGGTATTCGCCTACTAGAACTCTCAAAAAAGGCCTATTTTCTGTATAAACAGCAAGATTCAAGCGAAAAGCGAAAGTTGCTCAATTTCGTGTGTTCGAACTCAGTATGGAAGGACCACACTCTCACTGCGACGTTTCGCCAACCGTTTGATCTACTTGCAATTACGAACACGACCTGGCAAAGAGAAAAGGCCGCCGGAGCCGATTCCAGCGACCTTCGTCCTATCTGGCTCCGCAGGTAGGACTCGAACCTAAAACCGGGAGGCTATCGTTTGCTGGATGGGTCACACCAAAGTAAGAAATTTCTAACGTCCCTAGTCGATTCGGACAAGCGCTTCGTTACTCTGCGCGCCGCGAAGGTTGAGGCTAATGGATAAGTCTCCGGCATTTTCGAGTTCCGGGGGCAGCTTGACGACGACCTGAGTGATCCACTCCCAGTCCGGCACTTTTCTTACCGCCTCTACAACGAGTGGGAAAATTCTCTGCTGAGAGTCTTTGGCCTGGGCAGTGATTACGGAGGAGTTCTCTCCATCTCTTAACTCCATATCGTAAGCCAAAACAATCAGGCGAGTTTGGTGCTCAGGACTGAAATTAAATGTCGTCAGGACGGAGAACGGCTCCGCGAGCATCGTTACCGAGTCGAATGCCGCCGCTCTCCCTGAGTCAGACCCATTGGTGGTCACCCTGGTAAGCAATCTCGGTGAGGGCGGCGTGCTCAAGGGCGCCAGATGCACGTCGATATTCTGATAATAGATGGCGGTTTGGCCCTCGAAACCTGAATCCGTGCCGACGAGAAGCCAAAGTTCGCCGTCAGAGTTTGCCATCACGGGTGCTGTGTGCCGGTGAATTCGTTGGATAGAAACATATGGCCCAGAGTTCGAGCCGCACGGTAGTCCGTTCCATATATTGCCTGCGACCGAAGCATGGATTCCGCTCTGGGCCTGGTTGGATTTATCAAGGTTCATGCGCACGTCTCGGAAGACGCCGGGTGCGAAAAAGGTTGGTTTACCACGCAGTGAGCGCGGCTCCGCGGGCGAACCGCCAACCTTAAAAAATACACTAAAGCCCGGCGCGCCCCCGATCCCTGCGCAATCTGGCGCGTTGGAAGCAAGGACAACAGTAAAATCGAGCCAGTAGGCCTGGCCTGCCACGATACCGTCGGAAGGGCCAAGACGGCGCTTCATAAACATGAACAAATCATCCGAGTGGTTCATGCCCTGAAAGTAGAAGCCCGTCCCGTTGACGCCGAGCTCAGGTGGCAAAGCTCGCATCTCCGCACGGAGCGCAAATCCCGAATCGTCCGTCGACGTATGGTAATCGGCGAAACCAGCCTGCCATCCCAGAGAGCCGTTACGGAAATCGAAACTGAATGAGACCGGCGAGGCTGTCTGAGCAGCGGTGAGTGAATTGCAGAGCAACGCCGCACAAACAACGAACCAGGTCTTACGAAGCATGGGGATCATTCTTACATGACTCACGACGGATAGATCAATACCGTCACACAAATCGGCAGCATTAGCGCGTGTGTATTTCCCCTGGTTCTCTTTGTGACTCAACCGAAAGCCACACCGATTGGCGCAATTCCGGGATCCACAGCGATTGGCAGAGTGCCACCACCAAATGTAATCGTCAGTGGATTCGTTGGCGTGCCAACACTCGCTGACTGAAAGTTCTTGAAGAAACCCGATCCCAGTTGCAATGTGTCAACTGTTGAACCGTCGGTGCGCGTCACCCGGAAATAAAAATCCGGCAGTGGTTCCGGAACGGCAGTTCGCGCCGTAGTTGTAGTCACCTCCTCCGTATCGAGATTCTCACGCGTTGTCTCGACCACCTTCGTACCCGCCCTGCTTCTCAGCTTGTCACGCGGAATGTAGATGCGAATGCGACCATTCCGATCGGCGACCATATCGCGAAACATTTCATCAGCGGTACGCTCAAAATGTGTTTTCGTCGTGATCGCAAAGTCGCCGACCGGTGAATGACTAGTTGAGGTGCGCGTCGAAGTCTGCGTGCTCATGACTACGTCATCACCTTCGGGCGCGGGATTGTCGCGATCCATCAAACGGACGCGCGCTCCTTTCATCGGTTTTGCCAGAAACGCCACCGGACTCTGAGTATCGCGTTCCATGAAGCGCACGTAAAAATAAGTATTCAAGTCGTCCCGCCTGGTACCGAGTTGTCCGGCCATGAGCATCGTACTCTCGTCGACTCGAATGAAGTTGCCAGTCAACGTTGGCAATAGATCGGTGCCGGGAATCGGAAAGTCCAATTGGATAATCGTCGGCTTGTCATCTTCGCCATCGCCAAAGATAAGATTGAAGTCTTCATCATCAAACAGCATGATCAGGGAGAGAATCCCGATGAAACCGAACTCGAACAGTGCTGTGATTCCTGCTGCTATCGTGATGCCGCCAAACCATATCGCAGCGAAGGCGGCGAGCAGAGCGAATCCAAGCGAGCTGACCGCGCACCAGAACGCATCGGAGTCGTCCACGTTCTCACTCGTTTCCTTCTCGACTTTGATCTGCGTGCCTTCCAGGGTGATCGTAACGGTGGTAGTAACGGTGAATCCGACATCGAGACCGAACGGACACATGTCGACGATCTTTCCCTTTGCGATCAACTTGATTGTGTTTGGTCCGAACGCAATGTCGGCACTGTCGATGACGGCATCACTGTGAGTCTTTTTTGCTTCTTGCGTCAGTGCTCCGCTTTGCGCCGCTCTCTGAAGGAGCATGCGGAAAACCTGATCATGTACACGCGTGAAGAGATTGGTTTGCGCGTTCGGAAAGAGCGGGACGAGGTTGTTAGGATCGCCCAGTCCGGGAGTGCCCACTACTTTCATTCCTACCAGCAGTGCGTCACTGCGTGTGAGCACAACGACCCTGGCGACTTCGAGTCTTCCAAACGGAACCGAAAAGCTGGCGCTGAGACTCAAACGAAGGCTGCCGCCCAGACGTTCCTGGATTTGGCTTTGTAGAATCCCGGCCAGAAAGTCGATCTGCCCCGGAGGCACCGGGTCAATGCGTTGAACCGGTGAGCTCGGATCGATCTCCAGACGCGCGTTTTGTCCCTGCGAGAGATCGAGTTGAATAACGACGCTGCGCGATCCGACGTTGTCGACAGTTGTCTCAGCAACGATTCTAACGTCAAGCTTCATGACCCCGGTGGCGAAGGTGACGACAGTGCGACGCGGAGCAATAACATTGGTGCTGATTCTCTCGAAGTTCAAACGGAACGGTAGCGCGAACAGGACGCGATCAGATCCTTCGCTGATCTGCGCCACTGTCGGTGCGGTGGTGAACGAAAGTGAGCCGATGCGCCCGCCGGGACGATCGACAATGAAGATAGTCTGTAGTTGATCGATCTGTGTGGCTGACAAGAGTTCATCGAGCAACAACACATTCGGAATGGTGCCATTTGCATACAAGCCCGCCACGATCTGATTGGCGGCAGACATACGCACTCCGGCACTAAACTCATATTCGTTAGGTGAAAGCTCGCGCGGCGCGATGCGCGGACTCTGACCCGTAGTGACTCGGACCTTGCCTGCCTTGCGAGCCGCTTGTGTCCAGAGTCGGCGTTGTTCGGGCGTCGGTGTGCGACCGGATTTGAGTTTCTTCTTTATGTCGCTGCTGAATTTATGTCCTCGTTTTTCAAGTGCTGTGACAACGTCGTCGGTAGGTTTAATGGTTGCGAGCAGTGGAAGTAGATCCTGGACTTTAGAGATGGTAGCCACGTTTGTGCCTCCTTGTGGTGAGATGCCCTGGGGGAAGGACGGATGGTTAAGTGCTCGGCCTGGTCGTCTGAGAAGGCAACCGAGGAAGTCGGCGTCGGGTATAGCGCAGATTTTAGGATCGAACCCGCTATTTCGACAACTATTTCCGGCTGAAGATCTGACTGACTTTGCCTCAACAGTCGAAAAACATTTTTGGATCAGGTCAGTACCACCTTCGGTAGCGGGTGGGTAATGGATCAGGTTCACAAAACATTAGTAAATCGAGCGCGTCTACTGACCCGATCCAAGAATGTTTTTCAAGCCTCAGCTTCGAGCGCGGGGTCGTCGTTTCGGGAGGCGCGGCGCTCGACCCATTCATAGACCATCGGCAAGATCACTATCTTCAGTGGGCGTGTTACCAATCCTCCGACCACTACGATCGCTAGTGGCTTCTCGATTTCTGCACCGGTGCCGGAGGAAATGATGAAGGGGATTAAGCTGATGCTGCCGATCAAGGCACTCAACAACTCAGCGCGCAGACGCACGCTCGCACCAGTAATCACAGCTTCGTGCAGCTCCATACCTCGATTGCGCAGCTTGTTTATGTAAGAAACCATCACCATTCCGTTTTGTACCGCGACGCCGAAGACCGCGATGAAACCAACAATTGCCGGAACGCTCAGTGGGAATCCGGAGATCAAAAGAAATGTCGTGCTGCCAACCAGTGCGATCGGTATGTTGAAGATGATGGTCAACGTATTGCGCAACGAACTGAAGCAGGAATAGATCAGCACGAACACCAGTAGCAGCGAGATGGGTATAGCAATCAGCAGCCGGCGCTCGGCTTGCTGGGCGTTTTCGAATTGCCCTCCCCAGGTGATGAAATATCCTGGCGGCGTTGTCACCTGCAACGCGACGGCCTGCTGCGCGTCATGCACGAAGCTGCCGATATCTCGGCCTTTGACGTTGCACATCACCACAACTCGACGAAGCGAGTTCTCACGATCGATGACCGAATCGCCACTTGATAATTTGAAGGTCGCCAACTGTCCCAGCGGTATGCGTCCACCCACAGGCGCGTTGACCAGGATGTCGGCGAGTTTCTCTACCTGATTACGATAGTCATCTTTCAATCGCACAAAGATCGCAAACCGTCGTTGGCCTTCGAGGACGTCAGTGGCGGAATCTCCTCCAACGGCAATCTTGGTGACTTCGAGCACGTCTGCAATGTTCAATCCGTAGCGCGCGATTTTGTCGCGGTCGACATCGACCTCCAGGTGTTCTTCGCCGGCCGATTGTTCAACTGCTAGATCTTCGACGCCGCGAATGTGCGACATCGCATCGCGAACGTTATCGGCCAGCTTGCGCAACGTGTCCTCGTCTTCACCAAAAACCTTTACGGCGATCTGAGCATTGATTCCCGAGATGAGCTCGTCATTTCGGGTTTGAATCACCTGCGAAAAATTAAACTTCACGCCGGGCATACTCTCGACCTTGCTGCGCATTGCGTCGACTAACTCATCTTTCGTTCTGGCAGTGGTCCATTGCTTCTTCGGTTTGAGACGCACGTACAGCTCATCATTGCTGACACTCTCCGGATCGCCTCCCAGTTCGGCGCGTCCGATCTTTGCGACGACAGTTTCGACTTCCGGAAACTGGCGCAGAGTTTTTTCGATTTGCGAAGACACTTCGATCGCTCGTGGCAACGAAATACTTGCAGGCATAGTCGCGCGCACGAGCATGTTTCCTTCGTCGATCGTCGGCAGGAACTCGCTGCCAAGAATAAAAATGTCCGCCACACTCCAAACGAGTAGAAGGCCAGCAATCGCCAGGGTCAGGTAGCGATGACGAATCGCCCACTTGAGCACCGGAACGTAAATGCCTTTGAAGAACCGAATGATCGGATTGGGACGAACTTCTCCTCTCTTCAGCCGCAGCCACAGTGCGCACAGCATCGGCGCAATACATAGCGCCATCAACATCGAACCGAACATCGAGAAGGTCACGGCGTAAGCGAGCGGCTTGAACAACTTGCCTTCGATACCTTGCAGCGTAAACACAGGAAGAAACACGGCGATGATGATCAGAATTGCGAAGAACATCGGCCGGCCAATTTCCTGCGCGGCAACCAGGATGGCTTCGCGCGTGGAGTGTTCACGATGTTCTTCCAGGTGGCGGTAGATATTCTCGACCATCACTACCGTTGCATCGACCATCATCCCAATGCTGATCGCCAGGCCGCCCAGCGACATGAGGTTTGCCGACAATCCCTCGTACCACATCAGGATGAAAGCGACGAGCATACAAAAGGGAATTGCGGCAGCAGTAATAAACGAGCTGCGGAAATTCCCCAACAGCAACACCAGAATGATCAGCACCAGTACTTCGCCTTCGATGAGCGATTCAACAACTGTGTGTACGCTGTTATCTACGAGCTCGGCTTGATCGTAGTAGTCAACGATGCTCACGCCCGGTGGTAGTGCCTTGTTGATCTCCGCGACTTTGTCCTTGATTCGCTCGATCACCAGCTTGGTGTTTTCGTTGATGCGCTTGAGAACGATTCCTGTAACAACTTCTCCCTGACCATCCTTAGTGACCGCGCCCTGGCGGATCTCGTTGCCGATCTCTACACGAGCAACGTCGCTGACTCGAATCGGCGTGCCGTTGCGTGAGTCGAGCACGATGTTCCCGATATCCGCGACGTCTTTGACCAGACCGAGGCCGCGAACGACGTATTGTTCGTCGCCATGTTCGATGAAGTTGGCGCCCGTGTTTTGATTATTGTTCTGGATGGCTTCAAAGAGAGACTTGAGCGTGATGTTGTAGCTAACGAGTGCCTGCTGATCGACGATGACTTGATACTGCTTGACGTCGCCACCGAAGCTGAGCACGTCAGCCACGCCCGGCACAGTGCGCAGTTGCAGCTTAACGATCCAATCCTGAATCGTGCGCAATTCCTGGTTGCTCTGTCCGTGACCGACGATCTGATAAAGATAGATTTGACCCGTGCCGGTGGTGATTGGTCCCATCTGCGGCTCAAATCCGGCAGGGATACTATCTTTCGCAGCTGAGAGGCGTTCGAACACTTGTTGGCGTGCGAAGTAGATGTCGGTGTCGTCAGTGAAATAGACAGTTACGACGGAGAGGCCGAACTTGGATTCCGATTGCACGCGAGTAACACCGGCGATCCCGTTCATCTCGTTTTCGATTGGAAACGTGATCTGGCGCTCGATTTCCTCCGGCGCGAGGCCTTCGGCTTCGGTATCGATTTCAACCTGCACCGGCGTGACGTCGGGAAACGCATCGACGTTCAATCTGCGCAACGCGAGAATCCCACCCGCCACGATCAGCATCGAGACAACTGCTACGAGCAATCGTTCGCGATAAAAGAAAGCGATAAAGTTATCGGTCATGGTCGCATCAAGTTAATGATTGAAGGCCTGAAAGGCCGTAATAACATCTGGTTACCGCAACACATATTCCGCCCTGTCAGGACTTCATCGGGGTTGTATTCTGTTTCCAGGGGCGACGCGCTTCGCGCTTGCCCCTGGCTTTCATATTCCGCGCCTTGGGCGCTGGGTTCGCCTTTATACACCCGCCTTGCTCTGTTCAAGCAGCAAATAGTTTCCCTTTACGACAACCTTGTCGCCGGCGTTGAGACCGTCGACGATTTCCACGCGGTCGTTGTTCTGAATTCCCGCCTGCACCTGACGTTTCTTGTAACCATTGCTGTCTGCCACGAAGACGATTGTCTTCCCCTCGTCGTTGAGTAACGCTGATTGTGGAATCGAAATCGCCGCGCGATTCACGTCGGTAACGATCTGCACGTTCGCAAACATGTCCGGCTTGAGTCTGCCATCCGGATTAGCTACCTCGGTCCGAACGTTCACGGTGCGTGTTTCAGGATTGACGACGCTGTCGACAAAAATCACTTTTCCCGAAAAGGTCGTTTGCGGAAACGCGGGAACTGTCAGTTTTACTTCTTGTCCGGGTCTCACTCGCTGAAGATCTTTTTCAAAGACGTTCGCATCGATCCAGACTTGCGACAGATCGATAATCTTGAACAGATTGGCATCAGTCCCGACACTTGCGCCGATAGTCGCGTTGCGCTCAACCACGATTCCATCGATCGGAGAGTTGAGTGAAAAAGTCGCGGCCAGATCGGTTTTCTTTGAGAGGGCATCGATCGTCGCATCGTTGAGACCGAGGATCAGCAACTTACGGCGCGCGGCGGTGAGCGCGGCCTTCGTCCCATTTATTGAGTTCTCACGAGCGGCCTTGGCCACTTCAAGATCGTGTTCGGCGGATTGGAGATTCTTACCGGCAGTGATTTTTTGTTCGTAGAGCAGCTTATTGCGATCGTAGCTCTCCTGAGCGAGCTTTACTTCGGCAGCCGACGATCGAACGGCATTCTCATAATCCGCAAGCGCTTTCAGATAATCGGCTTCAGCTTGATCGATATCGGCTGATTCGAGCTCGGCAAGCTTCTGTCCCTTTCTCACTCTGGTTCCCTGGCCGGCATAGAGACGCACGATCCTTCCCTGGTTGACTGGACCAATCACTGCCATACGGTTCTCGGGAACAAGAATTTTTCCGGTCGCAGGAATCACTCCCGCGATCGATTGTTGCGTCACGATCTCCGTCTCGATGGCTCCGCTCTGTGTCGGGGCAGGCGAACTGTTCGCTGAAGAAGAAGTCGCAGGCGGTGTTTGTTTGCATCCCATCACCTGCGCGATCGCGCTGAGAAGCGTTATCAAGAGGATTGTTCGAAGTGTTTTCATGTTGCTCCTTTCGCGATTCGGTTTACTTGCGTAGCTGGGTTGCTGTAGCGAGTTCGAGATCGAGTAGCGACATCTGGTAATCAAAGAGCGTTTGGTAAAAGCCGGACAGCGTGTCGCGTCGCGTGCGAATCGCATCCAGCAACTCGAGTATCGAGCTTTCACCGGCCTGCAAAGCGATCTGCGTCTTGTTCTGAATGTCGTTGACTTTGGTAATCACTCCGGTCCGGTAAAGGTCGACCCGGTGTCTTTGCTTCTCGAACGCAACCAGGGCTTTGTCGACGTCACTCATCACTTGATTCGTGAGCAACTGTTCCTGGTTCTGGGCCTTCCGCTTCTCGATGAGGGCTTTGGCCCGCTCGCCCTGATTGCGATTCGATACGGGGAGCTCAATGCCAACGCCAAAGGTGTAGCTGCTGGTGCCGGACGGAACTTGCTCGATGCCGCCGCCCAGCGTGAGATCAGGAATGCGCTGAGCGTCCTGCAAGCGGATATTCGTATCGGCCGCTCGTTCGCTTAGCTTTGCTGCTTTTAAGTCGGGGCGTGCTGCTAACGCGAGATCGAGCAGTTCGTCGTGAGTGAACTGATGAGATTCATAGTCAATCGATCCTGAGACATCGATGTCCATCGCTCGATAATCACCACCGAGCGTGAATCGCAGGTCGCGTAAGGCGACTTCATAATCCCGTTCCGCATTCGCCAGATCAGTATCGAACTTGAGTTTCTCAACTTCGACGCGATCGAGATCCAGTCCCGAAATCTCTCCGGCCTTTACGAGTTCGGAGGTGTGCTTAACGATTTCAGCGAAGGTTGTTTCATTTTCCCTGGCGAGATTGAGCAACGACTGGTTCAGCACCACTGTGTAGAACTTGCGTTTCAGATCGTTGGTCAATTGCCAGACGACCATTTGAAACTGTCCCCGAGCTAAGTCCGAGTTCGCGTCGGCGGTGTCGATCCTTTTGCTGCGCTTTCCACCGAGCTCAATCGTGCGCGAGATACCGTAGTTATAAGTTTGTTCTTTGATGAGTGGTCCCTTGAGATCTACCGGGAGGTCCGACAGGCCAAAGCTGATTTGCGGATTAGGACGGAGTCGCGCTGTCAGTTTCTCTGCGTCGGCCGTTTCGATGTCGTAACGAGCCGCTACTAACTCGAGATTTTGTCGCATGAAGATCTCGACTGCCTGGTCGAGATTTATCAATCGTTTCGCCGTTGGCTTCTCCTGCGCGTGGATGCCGGCTACGGCAAATAGAGTGAGTACAATCCCAGGAAAAAGCATGCGCCACTGATGCATTCCCACACCTCTCATTCAACTAGTGAATAGGTGGTCCACCCTGATTAGACCGATGGCTGGCTAGGCAGGGTCACCCGAATCTGAGTCTTTTGAAATCGGTATTACGACAGACCAGTCAAGCTGATGATCTGCGATTGCTGAATTGAGCTCAGAGTGAAGGAGGGCCGCGACCGCGAGTTGGTAAGACTGAAGTTGAGAGATACGAAATGGTTTGCTGACAATGAAACGCGAATTGTTGTGCGGTGTGGGCGACGAGTATTACTGAAGTTAAACTACCGAATAACTGTTGCTGAAATTGGCAGAGTGAGCACTCGCTGTGACCGGAGTGACCCTGATACGAAGATTGTGAGGCGTCATCACCGGAGACCGCTGCAAGCTGCGACGAGCTTAACGAAGAAACTCCGTGGCTATGAGCAGCCTCCACGATCGCTCCATAACCGATCGCGAGAAGCAACAGATAGACGAGTGCGGAGTGAGTCCTTCTGCGCCATACGGAGTTGAACAAGTTAGAGCGGACGTCCACTTTGATCCGAGCCCTTTGCATCAGCACGATATCCCAGTGGAAGGGTGCTTGGCAAAGCGAAAAGCCCACCGGAGCCAGTTCCAGCGGCCTTATTACGCCGAAGGCGGTCGCTAAACTTCGCCCAGGGTTGGGGCGCCAGCGACAACCCTGGGAACAGAATTAAAATAAAAAACAAACCCTGAAAGGGTTCCTCTCAAGGCGAACCCTTACAGGGTTGAATCGCTTCTTAAAATGCGATCCCAGGGTTGTCGCTGGCGCTCCAACCCTGGGAACAGAATTAAAACAAAAAACAAACCCTGAAAGGGTTCCTCTCAAGGCGAACCCTTACAGGGTTAAATCGTTTCTTAAATGCGATCCCAGGGTTGTCGCTGGCGCTCCAACCATAGGCTAAGGTTAGCCAACGCCTTCGGCGTATTCTTCAAATTGGACCAGTACCAAGCACCTGCGGATCGCATTGCGTCCAGTAACCGTTTCTTGGTATCGGACAGGCCGCAGAAACGCGCAGCCACCCCGATGGGCGTTAGTTCACCTTGTACGCGTGTAGTCGATATGTACTTGGAACGGCGGCTTATTCCCAGGTAGTGTCCAGGAGCCGGCCTCGGTGTGGTGGCTGTCGTCGACGACCGTGAACGCTATATGGTTCATAAACCCATGCTGAGTGTTGCCGGCGATATCAATCAGATTGAACTCGACGGTCTTTCCGTCCGGCGACAATTTCCCTTCCATGCGAGGGCGATTTCCTGAGTCACAATAATGAGTCGCGAGCAAACGATCGCCCTCCACGTAGAACATCGTGATCGGATCGTCGGGCCTTGCTGTTGAAGTCGCCTCATGAAGAATCGCGTTGCCACTTGAAGTCACACGCACTGTGACGTTGACGGGCATACCCATCACATTGCCTTGCCACGTTCCGGCCAGCGTTTTCAATTTCTCGAACGCTTTCTGACCATCCGATGGGGCGCCGGCGTTAGCGGGATGCGACATCGTTTGCGACATGAACGTCGCGTTTCCCATTGGCAGAAGAAGACAAACCAGAAGCGCCGGCAGAAGTGTACGCACACGGTTGATTGTATCTGGCATGTGGTATTCCCTTTCATTCGCAAGACACTCAAAATCGTGGTCCAAAATACGACAAGGCAATCCACGCGAGAAACCAATAGACAGGTCTTCGCGTATCAAAATCATGTCCCCAGGTTGCAAGGAGTTTCGGCCAAATGCCTAACCCCACCATCGCTGCCGGTTACCTCAAAGCTTTTTTAGATTTTGCTGTCTCTAAAGGTGCTGATCGCCAGACGCTGCTTGACCGATCGCGTATTCCTCTCGCCGATCTCAGTGATCTCGATAAACGAATTCCGCTGGGCGATTACGTGGCGCTAATACAAGCCGGTATCGAGTTGTGCCGCGAACCTGCTCTGTCGCTGCTTTTTGGTGAAGCGGTCAACGGCCAGAACCTATCCATAGCGGGACTGATGGGCAGTGCGTTTGCGTTTGATAGCATCGACTCAGCCCGTCAGCAGATCGACCGATACTCGCCTTTGGCGCTCGATACTGACGACGCCGCAGCGACCGCAATTGAGATTGCCCGCGAAAATGGCGATGTCGCGTTGAAGTTCACCTGGAAAGTTTATGTGGATTATCCGCTTCTGACAGAATCAGCCTGCGCACGTACTGTTTGCGGTGCCCGGCAAATTCAGGCACACATGCCTGAGTTCGCAACCATAACTTTTCCCAAAGCAATCCACTTCACTCACAAAGAGCCAGGCTACCGCGCCGAATACGACCGCATATTTGGTGTGCCCTTAATCTTTGAGAGTCACATGAATGCCATCATTGTCGGTGAAGAATTCCTGAGCATCAGGTTACCGGACACGAACCCTTATCTTTCAAAGATACTGAAAACTCATGCAGACGAACTCCTGAAGAATCTCGAGAACTCCAAGACCACCCGAGGCCGTGTCGAGAGTTTGCTATTGCCGATTTTGCACACTGGTGACGTTAGCATTGCAACGATCACTCGGAAGTTGGGTGTCAGCCGGCAAACGCTTTTTCGCAAACTGAAAGCAGAAGGCGTCAGCTTTGAACAGGTTTTGGATGAGTTGCGTCACACAATGGCGCTGCGTTACTTGAAGGAAAAAAAGCTGTCGATAACCGAGACCGCTTATTTGGTGGGGTTCTCCAATCCGACCGCATTCTCACGTGCGTTCAAGCGTTGGACCGGATCGCGACCGGGCCTAGTACGCAACAAAGATTAGCTTGTTTCTCGTCAAATTCTGCGGGGTCGATCAATAGTCCTGGGTCGTGTGAGTGCCTGCGGCTTGTCGGGTTTAGTCACCTGCCGTGGATTTGCGTCGTAGATTAGTATCCGTGTCCTCATGCGATTCCCGAGCGCGTAGCCTCCAAAGGCGCCGGCCGTTCCACCTATGGCCGGCAGCAGAAAGAACCCAGCCGGTTTATTTTTTCCGATTTCGAGACCTGCAGCGGCGCCGGTTATCGTGCCTGCGTTGCGCACCAGCCGGCGAAGTTCGTCCGGCTTCGGAGACAGTTCATAGATTTTAACTACTCGATCGCGTTGCATCTCTGCAATCTCATCGGAGCAAGACAATCTCAGCATTCCGGCTGTCGCAGTGAGTAGTCGGCCTTTCAACTGAGTGCCGTCATCGAGTTGAATTTCCAGTTCCGTTCGAGAAGGTGCTGCTTGCACCGCATCCCAGGGGTCGGAACTCGCGTTCCCAGTCGTCTGGGCAAAGGCCACAGCTGACATGCAACCGATTAGGCAACACAGCGAGGCAAGAGTTAGAGCGCACTGGACCTGAGCACGCATAGGTATGCTCCTTTCGCGAGTCTTTAGGTTGTGGAGAAATCTAACGATTGCGGATCACGATAGGAGCGCGGTTGGGACACTCTTCGGATTGACATAGCCGCGTATCAATGACTCATTGCATAAGTAATGACATTCATGCCGACCTTGTAGGCCACCACGCCGTATTGAGCGGGATAGCGCGAGTCGTTGATCCACTCCCAGGCGTCGCCGAGATCACAATTGCGAGTGAGGAAAACCATGAGCCGGCCATGCTTATCTTCAACGCCCATGTAGTGCGGAGTCACGCCACCCTTTTCGTAGGTGACGCCCTGCATCAGTGCGGCGACTCCAGGCACTTGGACCACACTGTCGAGATCGAAGTAACTATGGAAGATTGGGTGTGAAAGCGGCAAGTCTTTAATCTCATACTCAGGTAGAATCTTCTTTATCTCGCCTCGGGCATGTTGCCACTCGGTTTCTCCGTGGAAATCATCGAGCATCAGAAAGCCTCCTCGCATGAGGTATTCACGCAACGCTGCTGCATCTTCATCTGTAAGCTCCATGTGTCCCGGCTCGACAATGTAGGCGAACGGATAATCAAATAGTCGCTCGTCAGTCGGACGTATTTGTACGGGGCGGCCCGCGAGGTTCAAATTTGAGCCGGCCCATTCACGTATTCCCATCATGAAGTTGTAGTCGGCCTCGGGATAGTCGACGCGCCAGGCGCCGCCGAACCAGCGGTTATAAGGCGAGTGCGGAGAAGGGTAAACGATCCTGGCGAAAGTATATTCACCACGCCAGTCACCGTCGGTGAATTGGCGCGGATGGCGCGGAAAGGGGTCACCCTGGAATGGCTCGAGCTGCTGTTGGCCCGCAACTGGCATTAAAAAGGGCACAAGGAGAAAAGCGAGCACGAGCGGAACTGCTACAAGACGGGGTAATCTCGACATCGGATTGAGTTAACTAGTCTGAATCGGTAACCGTGAATCCTTTGATGCCAGTTTTTGAAAATAGGGATAGACAACAAGATTAGAAGTTACGAACACGACTTTGTAAAGAGAAAGGCCGCCGGAGTTGATCCAGCGGCCTTCTTCAATTCGTGGCTCGATCATTTTGTCGCGTAGAAGCCAAACGTGCTTCCGCCCCAGTAGGTTGTTCCTGCCAGCTTGCGCTTGTTCCAACTGAAGATATAGGCATCAAACTTCTGGGTGTTTCCGGGGAAGTTGAGGTAAAAGACCATGTGTTGTCCTTTGCTATCAATCCGATCGATGCGACCGCTGTGTTTGACGCCTTTGTTATCGACATAATTGATCGCCATATCGCACCATAATGGACCGGCACAGTCGGCTTTAGTGCCCATGATGTTGAGAGTACCAGCGAAGCCATCGTGATTCATGGCCCACGTCCCAAACCAGTCTTGCTTGTTTGCATCTGCGAACGTATTCGCCGGGAGGAATAGGAGGAACGCCAGAGTTAAGGTGATGACGGTTATTCTTTTCATTTGTTTTCCTTCTTTCAAGAGACAAGCAGAGATTCAAAACTTGAAATCTTCCAACGTGAGAAACGTGTGTGGAAGCAAACGAGGAACGCAGTCTCTGACAATGATTCCTCATTTGAACTCCGGGCATGCGCAAGAGCACACCTCTCTTATTTATGTCGCAAGCCGTAGAAACGTTTGATGCTGTAGGAATTTCTTATTCGCCGCTGCTTCAATCTCAATCAATATTTTTTCCCAAAGCATTTCGGTCAAAATAACGCCCGTCCAACACAACGGCATTTATCTTTTTCGTATTCGAAATGTCCGCGAGGGGAGGTGTTTCGGCGCTCAAGTATTTAACTGTATTTCGGACACCGAAAAGCCTCGCTGAATACTGATTACTCATCTGTCATTGAAAAAGTTAAAAAAGAACTTCCCATTGCGATATCGGTAAAGGACATACCCGGGGCTTCGGTTGCGATCGATGATGGTGAAAGTGTCGCTTGAAAGCCGTTGACACAAGATTGCTCACTCTCGATGACCCGTGGTAACTTGCGTGCGCGATCCGCTCAAGCGCAGCGTTCGGCGGCCTTGAATATTTTGCCGTCCTGAGTAAACCTTTGGATTTACAACGCCCCTACGGAGCGGATCGAAATGTCAGCCGACTATAGAACTAAATTATTCTCTTCCTACAATGCGACGCATGTATCGCACCTGGAGGTTGATGATGAATCGAAACTCGCCTTTTTCTGGGAATATACCCGCGTCAATTATCTTCAGCATCTTGGAAATCTGGACGGAAACTCAGCGGAAATTTTAGAGATTGCTTGTAATAAAGGTTATTTGCTAGCAGCCTTACATTCTCTTAAATTCAAGAAATTATTTGGGATAGATCTTTCACCTCTCGATGTTGAGAAAGCCAAAGAGATTGTCCCATCAGCTGAGATCTCATACGCAGATGCTTTCGATTATCTTGCCGAGAACGTTGAAAAGTTCGACGTAATTATTCTCAAGGCGGTATTGGAGCACATACAGAAGGATCAAGTTATTCCCCTGTTAGGCGGGATCAGGTCAAGTCTTAAACCAGCCGGCATGGTTATCATTGACGTACCGAACATGGATTGGCTTCTTGCTCAGCATGAACGCTACATGGATTTTACGCATGAGGTGGGCTTTACTCGCGAGAGTCTAGCTCAAGTCATGAGACAAGTATTCAGCAATGTTCATATTGAAAAAGGCAAACCGGTTATGGGTTCGGGGCTCAAATCCCGATTGGAACTGCAATTACGCGCTATTTTGGTGCTCTCCTTGAATCTAGTATTTAGACTTATTGGTGAAGGGGCTTCCGATACCTGGTGGGATAGTAGAAGTATTATCGGCATAGCTAAAAACGATTAAAGTAGTGAAAGGATTATCTTCGTCTCAGAAACCAGGCTCGACTGTCGAAAGTCGAATGTGCTCCCTGTGCAAAATAGAACGCCTGCTGCACGGTCGGATCCTTGACAATGATCGTCAACGGTAATACTTTCGCGCAACAGTTCTCCATAATTAAGTCGATCATCTAAGCGACCTTCATGTGAGGTGCGCTTAAGAATCCCCTGACGAATTCATCTCATCGTTCTGCGTCGGCGTCTCTGTGCGCCGTCGGTCGCTTTCATTAACGCTACGAACATTTCGGGAGGAGCGGAATCAATGAGACATAGATCAAAATTCATCGTCACGATTTTTACCATACTAATAGTGATCGTGATCGCCCTCGTTTGCGGCAGTCAAAGAGCACTCGTAACTGCCTCGTCAACTCCGATAAACGTTCCCGGTCCGTCACAGTTTTATCTCCAGCACAATCTCATTTCAGATGGATCTGTGGCTGCTGATCACACCGATGTCAATCTGGTCAACGCGTGGGGCTTGGTCTCAGGTCCCTCCACACCCTGGTGGATTGCTAACAACGGGACAGGCACAACTACTTTGTATAACGTCGGGACCGGAACGATTGTGGCGCATTTTACAGTTCCGGGCGCCGGCGGTGAGCAGGGCAATCCGACCGGACTCGTCTTCAATGGTGGCACTGCCTTCGTTGTAAACAATGGAGTAGGTGCACCGGCGCCGGCTCGATTTATCTTTTCGAGCGAGGATGGCACGCTCTCGGCCTTCAAAGGCGCGCCGATTGTCACCGTGGTCCCGAATGCCCAGGCCCCAGCGCATGGTGCAATTTATAAGGGACTCGCGATTGACAGTACCACCGCGGGCCAATTCCTTTATGCAACTGATTTCCACAACAATAAAGTCGACATTTTTGATGGTTCGTTCCACGCCGTCACTATTCCCGGAGCTTTCACGGATCTGAATCTTCCGGCTGGATTTGCGCCATTCGGAATTCAGAACATCAATGGCACGATCTATGTGACGTACGCACTGCAGGATGAAGATCAAGAAGACGATGTGGCTGGTCCAGGAAACGGGTATGTCGATGCGTATGATACTTCCGGGAACTTTATCCGACGCGTTGCTTCGGCGGGCGAACTCAACTCGCCATGGGGCCTGGCATTAGCGCCTGAAAATTTTGGCCGGTTCAGTGGTGACTTACTAATCGGCAACTTCGGCAACGGACGTATTCATGCTTTCGACCCGACACGGCTTACGAGCGATGGTGAGTTTGAAGCTGTCGGACAGCTTCATTCTGCATCCGGAAAACCGATCGAGATCGAAGGTCTGTGGGCACTTCAATTCGGTCACGGCAACAGCGCCAACGGTCCGACAAATACGCTGTTCTTTACCGCTGGACCAGGCGACGAGGAACACGGGCTGTTCGGATCGTTAGTTAACGTGCCACCGCCAGGCCGGCAAAGGTCTAATTAGATTTCCGCGACGTCACGTCGGGAAGCAATGCGAGAGTTCAAGACTGGATCCGCGCCTACGATCTGGTACCGGCATCGGTGTGTGCCACGCGTCAAGATCCCTTTAGTCTGCGATATTCCTTGCCCGCGGCGAGCGCTAAAGCGACCGTGTTTTTTACCCAGTCGATTCTTAATTTTTTCCAGGTTTCCCAGCCTTCAGGAAGACGCTTGTCCACAAACATTGATTTCAGGTCTTGCACGTCAAGCGCAGGCTCACCTGAGATTTCTCTGGCGCCGGGTTTATTGATCAGGAAGGCGAAGAGCAGACCAAACTCTCCACACGACCCAATAAGATTATCTGTCGCCGCAAGCTTGGTGAGCTCCTCCTCCAGCTCTCGCTGGCGGCTGCTTGCCTCTTCATCGGAACCGACCAGTTTGCTTTTCAACGCCGAAAAGACGGCTTTCCCTACCGCCGGCAAGTTTCTGACTGACAGCTCGGCTACGTTCTTGTCCAAAACTTTTGAGTTTGGATCCCTGATCAAATTTTCTGCAATGAAACGTCCAACATCTGATCGTTTAATAAAGCCATTTTCCTGGCGGTCTATGAGTCTCAAAAAGTCCGTCTGACTAAATCGGCCCGAATCCAACTGCGCCGGATCACCCTGAAGAATCCCGCTGTGACCCGGATGAGAACCTTGCGAGCCTGGAAACTCAAGTGAAAAGAAACCTCCCGATATTGACGTGTCTAATTCTTCAGAGATGCCCCGCATCTTCGCATGATTGCCGGTCGCGAAGTGCACGAGGAAATCTCCGAGATCACCATCGCCCCTGTTACCCAACTCTCGGACCTCGTCAATACTTGCAAGCGGATTCCTGGCGTCGTTTAGTATATGAAGGTGGCCTTCGGACACGGCGCTGGCAATAAAAGGGCAAGTGGCCTTTCTATTCACGATGAAGGCTTTTTCGTTATCACTAAGCTCAACTTTGGAAGGACTGTTATTCATGTCTATCTCCCGGTGAGCACGTGATGGTGCGATTCGATGCTCGATACTAATTAGTGCTTTGCTTGAGTGTAATGGTGTGCTCGTTGCTCTGATTAAACATATCGAAGAGCTGTTTCAGAGCGGTGTAATTGGCAACTGGAAACAGAATGTGGCCTCCGCCGCCAAAGAAAAAACTTCGATCATAGACGATGACCTGCCCGTTAGTGCCAATCTTGATCTCCTGGGCGCAGATACGTTGTGTCATATCAGGCGTGACGGAGGTAGGCGCGTCCGCATTATCGAGCGTAAATCCGGGCGGCAACTCAATCGTAATGTGATCCTGCTCGGACCACGGATAGTTAAAATAGATGTCGTACTTGCGGTTGGCGGAAGGGAATACGGAGCCCCTGCCATGCTCGAAAACTTCAGGTTGCAGGAAGAGCCGTTTGCCGGTGCGTTGCGCGTAACCAGGGACGCGAAGGTGATACGAGTATGTAAACGGCTTAACTGGATCGGTAACATTCTCGATCTTAATCTCGGAAAGTTCAGCCGTGCTCATTTGTTTTTTGACGATACTGCGGAGCGTCTCTTCACGTTGGGCTGGCGAATCGTCGTCGTTGTATTCCTTTTTTTCGAAGCCCAAATGGCCCGTGTATTCGATGCTCACGTCACCTTCAATGGTCCCGTCGTCAAGCAGGCGAAACTTACCAGTGCGTTTCTCGAGAGATCTTTCCGGTCCTGCCATCGGTGTGCGCACCCAAAACGGTTCTTTCGGGTCCAAAACTAAAGCGTCCTGGCCCTCTTCAGGCCAGCCCAGCATACCGAACTCCGTATACATTTCCGCGGGACTGAAGAACTCCCACTTTTCGCCTACTCTCACGGCAACAAATGACGATCTCAGGAAATAAGAGTTACCCAGATTCTTTGAGAAGAAAAGATCGTCGCGGTTACCAGAAAGCGCGTAGTAGGCTTCAAAGCCCGCCGCTCTGGTCAAAGCTGCAAACAGATAGTCTATGTCCGAGCTGGTTCCCTGACTGCGCTTTAAGGTGTCGCCTGGCGACTTATTGTCCTTCAGTTTCTTCTTTTCATCGTCCGTCAGACCGGACGCATCATCGCTCACGTTTTTGATCTTTGTGCGACAGAAATCATAGATGCGCCTGAGCTTTTCTTCCGCGTTGCTGGCGTCGCCAATGATCGTCCCAACCGCGTTCTTTACCTCTCCATCGACTTTCATCGAATCCTTCGTTCCGTCGAAGGCGGTTTTGCCAAAGTTCTTCCAGTAATTATCGGGACCAAGTTTCGTGTCATCCGAAAAATAGAGAAAAACCCATGAACGCAGTTGATTCTCGGGCGGTGTTCTTGGCTCCTCGCGAAAGGCTGGCAGGTTCGTTACCGTGAATTTAAAGAAGCCGTCTTTGTCTTTGACGAATTGGGTTTCACCCAAATTGAACGGCAGGTAACGCATTCCCTGAAATGGCTTGAGGAAATACGTAACATTTCTCACCGGGATATCTCGCTGAAATTGAATGCGGAGTTTGTTCGCGCTGCCTCCAGGAATCACTTCGCGCCAGCGATACTCAACGATCGCACCGGGCTCGACGCCAGGTATCGCAAATGATTTTGCCTTGAGTTTCAGGCCGTTGGCGTTGACGATCGTTTTTTCAAAGACGTCGTCTTTCTTTAGTTCAACGATGGATCCATCCGGTTTGATGACACGTGCTGCAATATCCTTAATCCTGGTCGAGCCGATGAAGGGCAACTCAACTCTGCTTTGCGACTCCTTCCCGCGTTCGGTGAACACTTTGAGTCGAATGTAATTCTTGAGAGAAAACTCTTCCAGTTGGCTGTCATCCAATCGCACTTCCCAAAAGAGCGCTTCGGCATCCGCGTCTTTCTCAACCGAGGACGTTTTCAGAGCTAGTTCGGCAGGATCGAGGGGGCGCCAGTCGTCGCCGGCAGTCAGAGCTGTGGTGGCATTAAAGGTAACAAGACAGAACGCTACGCAAAGGAGGAGAAGAACCAGGTGATAAAGTTTCATTGGAAACACTCGTCAAATAGCAAATTATTTACTTTGGAAGGGCTGGATTAACGAGTATGCGAAGACGCAGAGGCTCGGGGGTCAGCCTTCGACTTAAACGGCGGGAGGCTATTCCAGTTCTGAAATAAAAGTCAAGGATTTTTGCTGATTACCTGCGGGGGGTTCGGTTGCAAAGCTGAGTCTTCAGATGCCCATCGGGATGACGTGCGTTTGACGCCCGCAAGACCCTTAGCAGGTGCATGACGCCGGCGCCAGAACAATTCATGCGGCCATCGCTGCTCGCGCAGGTATGCGTCGTGATGCATCAGCAAGTAATGCGCAAATGAACTATCGATGAGGCGTTCATAAACGCGCAGTGCGTCGTTGCGGCCATTGAGATACTCAATGATGCTCGACGCCGCGTGAAAGCCGCTTCCCATCGCCATCGAGATGCCGTGCGACGCAAGCGGGTCATACGCTACAGCACTATCGCCGGCAGCGAGCCAGCCATTGCCGGTTACTGTCGTTAGTCTGACTGTATGCGCCGGCAGGATGCGTGGTGGTGTGGGATCTCCAACGCCGTACTTACGTATCCGCTGCGCTGTGTATTTGGTTTTGTTCAGCAGCGCCACCCAACGATCAGTTTGACGGAGCGCGTGGTCGAGCAGATCTCCATCTGTCATATAAACTGCGATGAGCTTTCCACGGGGCAATCGCGACGAATACCACCACCCGTTCGCAACTGCCTCAACCAGCGTGAATGAGTCTTCTTCCGCTGGTGCGGCCGCGTCTCCGTCAAAGAAGGCAGCCACACCGATCAAGCGGTCATAGATGACGCGGCGAGCGCCCTGTAATCCCGCGACACGCGCACTGCGTCCCGTTGCATCGACCACAAAGCGGGATCGATATTTTTCCACTCTATTCAACCCTCGGACGGTAAGTATGAAACGCATGTCGCTCTCTCTTGAGCATGCCACCAGACGCCGGCCGTAACGCCAATGCGCACCTGTCTCCGTAGCCGCTTGCATTAGCTCGTCTTCGAAGGTGGTCCGGTCCAGGCGCCAGCCAGTGCCGGTTGGCCCAAAGATGGAGTCTCGTTCTTCAATGGAATTCGAGCCCCAAATAAACCGGTTTCCGTAGGAAGGGAGATTTCCCCTTCGCCGGAGGCGTTCGGTGAGTCCGAAATGGTCCAACATTGGATTGATCGTCGGAGGCAGACACTCTCCCACTTTCATTTGCGGCGCGGAGTGTGCTTCGAGAACTACAGGTGAGAGGCCACGCCTTGCCAGAGCGAGGGCAATCGCTGCCCCCGCTGGACCACCGCCGACGATTACCACATCCGCCTTAAACATAAGTCGGAACCTTTTTAGAGTTCGCCGCGGCCTACTATGCGTCGCCTCGCAGGCAAAGGAACTTCATCGATCTCGGCCGCCAGTTTTCCAGCAGCGAGTAAGGGAACTTCGGCCATTTCATCTGCAGGAGCCTGGATAAGTCGTTCAGCGATCCGAACCTGTTCCCATGTCGGATCGGATTTTGTGAACTCAGGGGCTAGTCCCGTTTCGACCCAAAAGCGCGCGGGCAGTCCATGATCGGCATGGTCTGCAGATCCGTCGCGTTGAGTGATTATCCCGAGCTTGTCCCATTTAGCGACGTTGTCGTTGATGCGCGTTTCGTAGTCAGGACCGAAGTAACGCAGCCAGTCAACACGATAGAACAGATGCTTCATTCGCTGCGGCAGAGGTAGGCTTTCGTCAAGCACGCGTCGATACGAGCATTCGCTGAGGACCTGATTTGGAACTCGCGCCGCCCAGAAAGAAGGAAGTGAAAGAAATGTTCCGATCTCGTAGCCGGATAAGCAACTCGCCTCGTCCGTTTGCCATGGAACACCCATCCACCACGTGAGCGTGCCCGGACCGCTCGACTCGACAACACCGCCCGGACCCATGGCCTCAACCGGTGAGAGACTTGGACCATAGTTCATATTTGGTTCCTGACCTTCGGCTAACACGTTCAATCGGTAGGGCGATTGCCACATACTTGCGACACGCAGCGGCCACGTTAACTCAATGCCTGGATGAAATGGGCCACCGAGGCAGCTTTCAAGGTTTGCCTCGTCGAGGGCATGTGGCTGGTCGGCGATGGGGTACGCGTCAAGTGTTGCTGGACGATCTCGATGCGATGGATCATCGTCGAAGTCGCCATCTGCCCAGTGCTGCAACCATTCGTACTGAGTCGGAGTAACAGCCAGATCATCCATGCCGAGATCGTTGAAATCTCCAAATGCGTCGCCGTAGAACGGCGGCAACTTCTCAGGTTGCTGTGCTGTGGTTGAATCGGCGGGATTTCGGAACCAGTTGAAATAAGACGTGCGGAGTGGTTTGTTCTCCTCAGCGGTACTCGAAAGCTTAAAGAGCAGATCAGGATCAGTCAGGTCAGATGGAGAGCCGGAACCGAATAAAAAACTGACACCGCTATTCACCCACTGGCTATTAACGAGCCGCTCGAAAATTGGAAAGATGTCGCGCCAGAAGGAGGGACGCCTCGGCCGCCCAAACTTCGGATCACGACTAAATAGATCGAAGACTATGTCATACATCGTCACGACACCGTAGAGACCCTGACCGTAACTAGGAGGAGTGACTGCCACCATCGCCGGCTCAGCTTCGAATTCATTACCGTCAATCTTCACGGTTGCTCGCACGGGCCCGTCTGATGTGTCGTCGTGCCAACCGTCGTTATTCGCGAAAGTTATTGCAGGCTTTCCGTCGTAGGAGGCGGAGTGGCCGAATCCTCCGAGGAAAATCAGACGTCCCGCATCGTCAGTGCGTAACTCTCCCAACGGCACATTCTTTTCCATGAATTTGCCACTGTCGAAGTGATAAGCATCTCCCTGGGTGTTGCGTCCGCTGATCGAGCGTGAGCCGGGATCGATGATTAGTTTCAGCCGATCACCGCCGGTGATTGTTTTGTTGCGCAAGGCTGTGGTCATGGCATATTTGCCCAGGTCCATTGCGTTCTGAAACTGGTACCAGCCAGCCTTGCGATTAGCCACGTGTACGCGCCATGTGATCTCGGCATCATTCGCTGTAATTTCACGCACCGCCTCGCCTGCAGCGTTGAAGCCGTAGACACGAAACCGTGCTGCCTGTCGTTTTATTCGTCCGGCTGAATCTTTGTAACCGCCTTCAGGTTGTGGTACTTCCCCTGGAGCTTCCGGGCCAATGAAATACTCTTCGGGGGAATTGCCAACGCGCGCGATCCCGATACCCGGATGGATCGCGTAGCGTACGATCGCATTTTGATCAGACATGACTCTGTTTGCTCCTAAGTCAATGAGTTTTAAGACAAGGTAAAACTTTGGATGGCATCCGGATTTGCGAGGGCGCGATCAGTCGATGTTCAAAACGGCGCAGAGCATACACCAGTACTGATGGTCAGAAAAGAGTAAAGGAGCAAGCCACATGGAAGGATCACACTCACCGCGACGTTTCGTCAACCGTTTGATCTACTTTGCGATTACGAAAACGACATGGAAAGAGAAAAGGCCGCCGGAGTTTAGTCCGACGGCCATTTCAATTCGTGGCTCCGCAGGTAGGACTCGAACCTACAACCCTTCGGTTAACAGAAGTAGCCTCGCACAGTCACTACCTGCTATTAAGTACCACAGAGTACATGAGTTAGCGGACAATCATATCCCTTCGCTCATTCGATGGCACTGTATGAAATTCTATGGTTTTCAGTGTGCGTCAAATTCGCGTTGGCACACTTTTTGGCACACGGTCCTTCTGATGATGAAGGATAAACAGTCATCAAAGAAAGAGATTTCCTACCTAAAGGATCTCAAGCTCTCAGTTCACATAAGGGCTGAGTGTAGTGGTTGAGCGCAAGCCGGGCAGACCTCGGCGTGAGAAGGGGACATCTAAGATCGAGCGGCAGAAGCACAAGAAACAGAAAAAGAAAATCGGTTGACATTGCGCTTGCGATTGTTTCAAGGATCAAACAAAAAAGAGCTGTAGTTTAGAACTTGGCCGCGCAGAAATTTTCAAAAAATTTTTTATTTTAGAAAATCTCCTAAACCACTTTAATGATCTCGACTCAGCCTTTTCGTGGTCGGCGGCGCACTGGCGTCCGCTTCTTGAGTAAGTCGGGATGCTTCCTTTCGATCATGTGTGCCAGCGTTTGGTAGCCGACTCCAAGCAATTTAGCCGCGTGTGTGACTTTGCCGTTGACCTTCACAAGTGCCTGACTAATTAGACTGCGCTCAAACTTCAAAACTTCTTCTGCTAAGTCAAGGCGTTTGTTGAATAGAACCTCACGTACATCAGCAGTCTTTAGTTTCATTGGTACTCCGTCGATTTTCTTTGCTACCGCTCTGAGTCGCGGCTGTATATCTGGACTGTCACTGCTTGCTAGCCATTCCCGCGCCTGAGCATAGGCGGCTGATTGAACCTCCCGTGGTAACGTATCTATTTCTTCAATCATCGTGAGCGCAGCGAGTCCGGCGCGATTCAATGATCCGGCGTGATGCGCGATCTCAATCGCTTGCTGAAAAATAAATTGTGCGCGTTCGGTTTCGTGGAGTCGGGCTAAAGCGATCCCCTGATTGATCAGAGTCTCAGCTAAGAAGCATTGTCGTCCGGCTCTCTCGAAACTTCGTGCGGCAGTGCGCGCTGTCACTTCAGCTTCGGCGTACTTTCCCGCGTCAGTAAAGACCTGAGCGCGAGTGTCATCAACCTGGGCCACTCTCACCTTATCTCCGACACGCATGAACAATCGGCGGGCTTGCTCTAGGTATTGGTGCGCTTCTTTGAAACGATGTAGGTCACGCAACACATTTCCAATGTTGTTCTTGACGTGAGCACGAAACACAACATGCTTAGCGAGCTTGAAATACTCATCTGCGATGCGATAGTGCTTGATTGCCCGTTGAAAATAATCAGTTCGCTTCTTTGATGCTGACGCAATTGCTCTGAGCGTGATGCCAAGCTGATTGTGATAAGTGCCTTTAATTGTGTAGTTGGTAATTCCTTCAAACAAAGGCGCGTTCTCAGTAAGAATCCTAAGAACCTCTTTGTAGCGCAACTCTGCCCACTCCACGGATGACAATATAAGTAGAGCGTTCGCTCGTGCATTGCCACCAGTGGTTAATCGTTCCAGCGCAGTAGAGAGTAAGATCCGCGCCGTATCGTTATCGCCTGCTCGCCAATAGGATTGAGCAAGTTCTGCTCTTGCCTCTGCAACCTTGCGTGAGTCACCGACCGCTTCAAACAGTCTAATGCTCTCTGTAATCAAATCTCGCGCATAGTCGTCTGCTTCCTTGCTCCCACTTACACCGCCAAGCCAGCCTGTAAGAATGCCAGCACACAAGAGCACGCGAGGAATAAGATCCGCATCCAGTCCCTTAGTGTCGGGCCGACTCCCGATCCCTTTCCAGAGCGGGAACATTGCGTCACGCGCAGCGTCATATTCGCCTCTGTCTTTTAGTTCTAATGCCGTGCGGCACCTGAGATCGGCTTCTTCGTTCGCAGTAAGGTGAGAAATATCCAGCTTCGGAGAGGTCGTCCGCATGAGAATTGAGACTTTCGATTGGCGAAGAAGTTGAGCGAATGCAAACCGGATAATAATTCGCTCTGACCTACCTTGCAAGAAATCTTGCCTTCGTGTTCCATTCTTTTTTATGTAAACGCGTTGGCATTTTCTCAACCTCAAAAAGGAGCTACATCCATGAAAAAATTTGCAATGGCGCTTGCGCTCATGTGTGCGCTGTCAACCTCGATCTTCGCGGGCGACATGCCGACTACTGGCAAGTCTGAGCCATCGCCGCCACCAACAACGTCGAGCACATCCGGCACATTGTTAGTTACGGTGATACTCACGATCATCAGTCTGAAATAGACCGCGAGCATTAACGCTTGACTCATGTGGGCCACGGCCATCGGCGGCAAGGGATAAGTGTGTCTCGGTTTATATACCTGTGTTGGCATACTCCTAGAACATGCCCTCAACGGTTGCGCCTTGCGAGTGCTTCTCTGTGGCAGATATAAAGCCGCTAGTTTGCGGCACGCCTCACGCATCAGCCCAGAGTGTGAGGCCGGGGCGTCGTCGGTCCCTTGGTGGGGGGGCCAAGGGGACGCCCCACTTACTAAAACATGCTAATGCTCGAAGTAGATGCTTCAAACTTCACGCCAGATCACACAGAGTATTTGCAAGAGTGGGCAGACAAACTTGGCGTGTCGGTTGAAGTTTTGTTAGGTCGGATCGTGATCGCTACTTGCGAGGGGGATTTATACAGTGAGGATGCTCCAAAGGATCGTCCTGATGGCGAGTAAGAGACAGGGGCCACGCACGACCACGACCGCAACGTCTCGCCTCGAAGCTATTGCAGATCCGTCTACGACGATCTGACGTTGACGATAAAGTGAGCTTTGTTACCTTTGCTTTCCAAGCGTCGGTAGTCCCGCTTGTGCTGACTCTTTACCTTGAGGCAATGCCCGCAATCGCCTCCTAGCAGCTTTCTTGCTCTTAGCGCATATCTTATTAGCGAGATGTCTTTGACGCGCCTCTTTATTGCGAAAATCGGTGTGACAATACAGACAAGGATAGACTCTGAATGGCATGGTTGACGCAGTTTATCATCGGCGATAAGCGTTGAAAATGATTATCGTCACAACTCCGATTCTGAATCTCAGGTTAGGACACTACCAGAACATCGCCCCAGTCTTTACCCGGCAACGTCTACAGGTTTATAGTTCGGGCTTGCTCTGGTTTCGCCTGGAATCCAGCGTCTTGAACTCCAAGCGGCGCACATCACGTCTCTGGTGAACCAGCCCTTTTCATTCGTACGTCGGAGCAGCTCACAACATCAGCAACTTATGAATACAATTGGACTGGCGGTTAGGTGTGTTGCAGTAGGAGTCATGTTGGTGCTCTTTACCAACTCCTCATCTCACACATGTGCTCAGAATAGACGAAAGCCTCAGTTATCTGCCCGTCAGATTGCTGAGCGAGTGCTTCCGTCTGTTGTCGTGTTGGTTGCGGAGAGTCTTGACGCAAAAACTGAATCACATGGAAGTGGATTCTTTATCCGAGAGGACGTGATAGCCACAAATTACCATGTTGTTAAAGGCGCAACGAGTATCTATGTGAAAGTTCTCGGCCCGCCGGGAGAGAGTCTCGTAGACAGATTGCTACGCGAAAAGGAGCAGGGACTCGGTTACCTCGCGGGGATCATGGAATTTGACGAGCAGGCGGATCTGGCAGTGCTTAAAGTGTTCGGAACAAAACGGCGACCGCTGCCTCTGAGTAGGAATTCTAGCACCGTCGGCGATCTAATCTACGTCGTGGGTAATCCCGAAGGTTTGGAAGGAACATTCTCACAAGGAATCGTAAGTGCGCTAAGAGGCAGCAGGTATATACAGATCACTGCACCGATCTCACATGGAAGTAGTGGCGGACCAGTATTGAATAATAAAGGCGAAGTAATAGGCGTTGCGGTTGGCGCCATCTCCAACGGCCAAAATCTTAATTTCGCCGTACCGATCGCGTTACTGTTACCGCTGGTGACTCGTTCAAAACGGTCGTGAGCTAAATAGCAGTCTTTTATCCCAATTCAAATGATCCTGCGAATTGGTAGCGTCCGCAAAACTCCGATGTAAGGTCTCTCCTAAGTGCATCTCAGGTTTACCCAATTTCAGCTAAAGATCGGCCTTTGCTAAAAGCAAAGGTATATACGGCCAATTGCCCGAATTTAGGCGAGACTTTGGCGTTGATCGTGCTTTGTTAGTTCCGCAACTACGCGCAGTTGCGGAACTTGCCAAACCGCTCACAGTGCGAGGTGGGAATCTCTTAGAAGCTCTCCTAGAATCAGATAGTTAGCGTTCTCATACCATCTGAGAATGGAATGGGAAGATAAGAATTTTCCAATTTCCCACAATCTTCTCACTCACACCGAGAAGCATTACACCAACTGGGGCAGTAACTTAACACTCTCTTCTCACCAAAACCTCTATGTGACTCGTTATATGGCGCTCACGGAATGCTGACGGTCGTGAACCCGGCCCCCACTATCTCATTAATAAGCCCGCGTGCCTTCAAATCTTGGAATTGTCGATAGGCCGTGCTTTGCTTGATACCAGCCGCCTCTAAGATGTTGATCGCGGCTTTTTGGCTACCAAACTTTCCGCCAGCCGTTTGAAGTGCTCGATACGCGACTTGCAAATACTGTGGCACTGTCACCGTTGGTTGCCAGAAAAAACTCTCTGCTTCTGTTTCCTCTAACGGTATCGGTTGAATGTCTGCACCGTCCTTTAAGAATGCTCCCCAGAAAACAATCTCTCCTTGACCATCTATGATCCGCTCCTGGCAGATAATTACATCAGCATGGGCCTTAATTGCTCCGCTCCCTCGCGCATCGTCGGACCAGACTCTCATATCATCCTCAAGTGATGTCGCGCTGGAGCTGTTTCCTCGCTTCCGCAGATGGTGAGCGATAATGACAGCGCCATTCTTGAAAAACCTTCTCAACGAGGCAAGCAACTGCTCGATACTCGATTCGTTCTCGTCTTGCGCGTGCATACATCTCATAGGGTCAAGAATGTAGATGTCGGCCCTATGCCTTTCTGCAAGGTCAATCCAAAAGGAATCGCTCTGTTCTCCATTGACACTAAATCTAGACAACGTGTGACCGGCCCGAAGCATTTTCCTTACTTCAACGATTTCAAGATTCTCAGTCAAAACCTTGCAGTCATCTTCAGTAAGTTTCATCGCGGTGCAGATGGCGTCGTAGCGTCGCTTCAGACTGTGCGTCTTTGTTTCATAATCGACAATTACTATCTTCAGCGGTTGTGATGGCTTGAACTTAAAATGCAGGAAGTTGCGACCGAGTGCAGCGCAGATAGCAAACTGAAGGAGTAAATTAGTCTTCCGATGTTTCTCACGACCGAGCCAAATCGCAAAGTCACCCTCGGCTATAAGTCCCTCGAAGAAAACATATTCAGCGGGCAGTTCCGCCTCAGAATGAAAGATGTACGGTGTTAGAGATGATTGTTGGGCGCTCAAGCTAGAATCCTTTTATCGCTTGGCAGGCTTTCAAGCGTTGCAAAGCAGTTACTTGTAGCGGAACTACGAGTCTTCACGGGAGACTCGCGCAAACCAGTCTGCTAGATCGTCTGCTCTGATCAATCTTCGACGGTTGATGCGAACGGTCTTCAGACGACGCTTAGGATCTGGATCATCAGCAGCATTGCGAAGGAATGTCTTAGACAAATCAACCATCTGTGCTGCCGATGCAAATCCCAATGCGATTCTGGTTCTTATTGCGGTTGTGTTTTCCTTCATAGCGACTCCTTGACACTGAAAAAATGTTGGTTGTTAAGCGTCTCCGTGGTAAGATGCATACTCTGTTCAAGACGTAGGTTCTCAATGATGCTCAGTGTACACACTTTTCTTGAATGAAATCAACGAATCTTTCCCAACAAGAGCAAAAGCCAACTCGCTTACAGGCATCTACACGAGGCCGCAAAACTGCCCAAAACGAGACGCCTACAGCTTACAAAAAAGGTCTTAAGCGTCCCAAGCCTGAATTAGAGCAAATAATCCGATTGGTAAATCTTCTGCCCACCGATCACCCGCAGCGACTGGAGACGGTTGAACAGGCGAACAACTTGCCGGATGAATTAGGAACGCACCTAAGCGAGGTTTATGACAAAGGTAGAGCGGACTGCGATTCGGACCTTGCGTGGGCCATGATGACTTGGGAATACGGAGAAATTGTGAAGGCACATACCGCGCTTCGCCAGCTTATTCGTGAGGCTAGGGCTTCCAGCGATGACATCATCCTTTTCGAAGATATAGACGCCGGAGCGTATCTTTCGGTTCGTCATGGCCCAACGGTTAGAGTTGTCCTTTCACAGTTTGCTCGCGCAATCGAAGGTGCGGAGATTGACTACCTACGTGAGTGCGAGATTTGCGGCAAGTTATTCTATGCGGGCCGAAAGAATCAGCAGTGCTGCACTGTGAAGTGCGCGAAAGCACAACGACAGAAACGATGGCGCCAGAAGTATAACGATGGCGACATTCGTTATCACAAGTAAAGAAGCGGGCTGAGACAGCGATGAAGCCGCTGAATCAGCCCTTCACCCACAACCCTTCCAACGAAAGGATTGAGAGATGCAGAAGAAGAATAACACCAGCGGGAAGGAGAAGGTCCAATGAGATACCACCTATACCGCCGACCCAAGAAAAATGGTGCCTTCTGGATGGATTTACGCCTCGACGAAGTGCGCTATCGTGAACCTCTCGGCACTCGAGATCGCAGCGAAGCCCATGACTTTCCAGCACAGTGGGATCCGAAGCTTGGAATTCACGTGACTTGAAGTCGCGGC
>JADMIO011107709.1_pt1 | contig 76570 bp, 66 predicted proteins | sample 8958161 | NCBI WGS metagenome assembly JADMIO01 (sample SAMN16585339, study PRJNA669376) | soil metagenome | isolation source: Crop rotation soil | place: USA: Cullars Rotation, Alabama | collected 2011
GCGAAGCCACCGCCTCACATCGGGCGGCACAGCCGTATGATGCATGTTGCTGACTTTTGCACTCATCACCCCATGCCCGTCATTCCACCCAATCCGCGATGAAGATATTCGTGTCTCCTCGGGTCTTCGCATTTCGGTTGGATGCAAACACCAGCTTCTTGCCACCGGGCGAAAACATGGGAAAGCCGTCGAATGTATCGTTGAAGGTAATGCGCTCCAGGCCTGACCCGTCCACGTTGATTTTGTAAAGATCAAAATTGCGTCCCTTTGGATCGTCCATGTTTGAGGCAAAGATTATTCGCTTGCCATCGGGAAAGAAGTACGGACCAAAGTTGGCTTTGCCGTTGTGGGTTACCTGGCGCTTATTCGAACCATCGGCATTCATCACCCAAATCTCCAAAGTCGTGGGTCGAATGAGACTCTGTTTCAACAGCCCCAGATAATCGGCCTTGTCCTTTTCAGTTTGCGGATGATAAGCGCGGTAAACAATCTGCTTCCCGTCGTACGACCAAAATGGACCACCATCGTAGCCCAACTCATTCGTCAAACGCCGCACGTGCTTGCCGTTACCATCCATCGTGTAGATGTCCAGATCACCATCGCGCATCGATGTGAAGACGAGGTTGCCTTGTTTGGAAATTGTAGTTTCCGCGTCGTAGCCAGGCGTGTTCGTCAACCGCTTGAGATCTGACCCATCAGGCCGCGCGGTAAAAATGTCGAACGATGGGTAGACCGCCCAAACGTAGCCTTTCGAGAAATCAGGACGTGGGGGACACTCTTTCGCACCCAGATGCGTTGACGAATAAAGAACCTTCTTCGCGCCCGGATAAAAATAAGAACACGTGGTTCGTCCATTGCCGGTAGAAATCAACCGGATGTTCGATCCGTCCAGATTCATCGTATAAATCTGATCGCACTCGCGGCCATCACGGGTGGATTGAAAGATCAGTTGTGTGCCGTCCGGAGAAAAATACGCTTCGGCGTTCTCACCGCCAAAAGTCAGTTGCCTGAGATTTTTCAGGTGTTTTTCTGCGGGCAAATTCAATGGATCCTGATCATTTGAAGACACAGGTTGATTAAAGAAGCTGCAGACCAGAAGAATCAGAATGGCAACGAGTTTTGTTTTCACAGTTTTGAGAAGAGGATCTGTTTTGGCGAACGCCCGAAGGACGGCTATCGCGTTCCGTGCGGAAAGGCTTTGCCTTTCCGGTGGTCGTTAAAAGATGTTGAGGCTCTGCCTGTGTATATGAAGGCGCACACTCAACAAATAATAAGTGTTTCGGAAAGGCACGAGCCTTTCCGAACGGAGCGCGGCAAAGCCGCCTTGCCGTCAACTTGCGGTTAGTGCTTCGTTCACCAACTTGGCTTGTTCTGCCTGATGGATTGCGTACGACCCCGTAGCCGGGCTTGCGGAAGCCACGCGGCCAACATAGATGGGCCGTTCACAAATGGGTACCAGCTTCTCGAGGCGCTCTTGCACAAAAGTCCAGCCGCCCATGTTCTTTGGCTCTTCCTGCGCCCAAACAAGTTGCTTTGCCTGAGGATAACGGGCCAGAACTTCACGCAGTCGCGTAAGTGGAAAAGGATAAAACTGCTCGATACGTACGATTGCAACGCCGCTCACGTCCGCTTTCTTACGCGCTTCGATCAGATCGTAGTAGACCTTGCCGCTGCACAGCACCACACGGTTAACGCTCGCCGGATCGCTTACCTCACGATCGTCGATCACCGGCAGGAAACCGCCGCTGGTTAAATCTGCGATCGATGATGCAGCCGCCGCCAGCCGCAGCAGACTCTTTGGCGTGATCACGATCAACGGCCGCTCCATTCCCGGCCTTACTTGTCGTCGCAACAAATGAAAATACTGAGCCGGCGTGGTCGGATAACACACCGTTAAGTTGTTTTCAGCGCAGAGCTGGAGATAGCGCTCGAGCCGTGCACTGGAATGCTCGGGACCCTGGCCCTCGTAACCGTGCGGCAGGAGCATTGCAAGACGCGATCGCTGCTTCCATTTATCTTCTGACGCAGCGATGTACTGATCGATGATCGTCTGAGCTCCGTTACCAAAATCACCGAACTGCGCTTCCCAAAGCACGAGGGATGCGCTGGCAATAACGGAATAGCCATACTCGAAACCAAGCACCCCTTCTTCTGAAAGGGAGCTGTCAAAGACTTCGAAACGCGCGTTTGGGGCCGATTCGGATCGTAGTTCAGCCAGTGGCGCCCATGACCCTCCGGTCTGCGTGTCATACAAAACGGCGTGCCGTTGACTGAAGGTGCCACGCCCGGAATCCTGACCGCTCAAGCGCACGCGCGTGCCTTCGAGCACCAATGATCCGAAGGCAATTGCTTCAGCAAAGGCCCAGTCCATCGGCAAATCTCCAGCACCCATCTTCTCGCGGCGGGCAAGTTGGCCCACCATCTTGGGGTTCACATGGAATTCCGCGGGAACGACTGCAATCTTGTGCGCAATCGAGCTGATGACTTCGGCGCTAACCGCAGTTTCGACAATTTCAGAACCATCAACGTCTTCAGTAACGACGATAGTGGCAGTCGAGTCCTGCTTTGCTACCACCTGCTTGGCGCGGGCCAGCGCTTCCTCGTAGCGTCCAATACGTTCCGCGATTAGCGTTTCCAGCTCAGGTTGAGTGATGACGCCTTCTTTAATGAGACGATTGGAGTAAACCGTGCGCACACCCGGGTGCGCCTTCACGCGTTGATACATTAACGGCTGCGTATAGCTCGGTTCATCAGTCTCGTTGTGGCCCAGTTTGCGGAAGCCGACTACATCAAGTACGACGTCTTTGTTGAATTCCTGGCGGTAGTCGAGAGCGATACGCAACGCGCGATAAACGGCCTCCGGGTCGTCACTATTGATATGGAAGATGGGTAACTGCGTCATGCGAGCGACGTCAGTTGAGTAAATCGTGGAACGGCCCGCTTCGGGAGATGTAGTAAAGCCAATCTGGTTGTTAATAATGATGTGAATCGTGCCGCCGGTGCGATAGCCCTTGAGACTCGCAAGGTTGAGAGTTTCCATTACGACGCCCTGCCCGGCGAACGCGGCGTCGCCATGTAACAAAACGGGAAGCGCCCGATCGATTGCTTCCTCGCGCGGAACCCCGAGACGCCCGCGCATGTCGTCCTGCTTGGCGCGTACCATTCCTTCCACGACCGGATCGACAGCTTCGAGGTGACTGGGATTCGGCGATAGCGTTAACTTAACTTTCTTGCCGTCGGGAATCTCACGTTCTCCCACTGCGCCCTGGTGATATTTGACGTCGCCTTCGTCCGCCGGAAACGACGGGTGCACCGAACCCTCGAATGAAGCAAAGATTCGTTCACAAAAATTTCCAATAACATTTGCGAGCACGTTCAGACGTCCGCGATGGGCCATACCCAGCGTGATGTCTTCAACACCGCGCTTGGCGGCGCCGAGTATCAACTGGTCCAGGAGAGGAATTATTGTTTCGCTGCCTTCGAGCGAAAATCGTTTTTGCCCGAGGTACTTGGTATGCAGAAAACGTTCGAACTGCTCTGCTGAGATAAGTTTCCAAAGCAGTTGTTTTTTGATTTCGGCGGGAATGGGCTCCGGGTTAACCAGTTCGACGCGAATCTGATCGCGAATCCAAAGCTTTTCTTCTTTGCTCTGGATGTGTCGATATTCAATCCCGACTTTGCCGCAATAGGCGCGTTGCAGAATTCCCAGGATTTCGCGCAGCGGCGCGCTTTCGGTCCCGGCGAGGCCGCCCGTGATGAATTCTCGATCGAGGTCCCAAATCGTCAGGCCGTAAGTTTCAATATCCAACTCCGGGTGATAGAGAACCGGCATCGCGTGCAGCGGATCGATGTCGGCAATCAAATGTCCGCGCACGCGGTAAGAGTTAATCAATTCCATCACGCGTGCTTCTTTGGTTGTCTGCTCGCGCGTTTGATCACCGGCAAAGAGCGCGGGATTGCGGTCCACACTCCAGCGAAAAGGAACATGTGCCAGACCCAGATCAGAAAAGATGTCGTCGTAAAATTTTGACTCGCCCAGGATGAGTTCATGCACGCGCGCCAGGAACGCTCCGGATTCGGCGCCCTGAACAATGCGATGATCGTACGTACTACTAATCGTTATCGCCTTGGAAATTCCCAGTTCCGATAAAGCTTCAGGCGCCATCGCCTGGTATTCCGCCGGGTACTCGATCGCTCCGGTGGCAATTATGAGCGACTGTCCCGCCATCAAACGCGGCGTCGACGCAACTGTCCCGATGGTTCCCGGATTGGTAAGCGAAATCGTGGTCCCCTGAAAGTCAGCAATTTGCAGCTTGCCATCGCGCGCTCGCTTGATCACATCGTCGTACGTTTCGAGAAACGATGTGAACCTAAGCTTGCCGGCGTCCTTTATGTTTGGAACCAGAAGCGTGCGCGTGCCGTCTTTTTTCGTTAGGTCGATGGCGACGCCGAGATTAATTTGCGCGCGCCGAACTCGAGCCGGCGAACCGTCGATGATTTCAAAACCATCATTGAGAGAAGGAAATTCATCCAGGGCGCGCAACAGGGCCCACGCGATCAAATGTGTATACGAGACTTTTCCACGCCCGTTCTCGCGCAAAAATTCGTTGATGAGACGGCGGTTTTCGTCGAGCAACTTTACCGGAATCCGTCGCTGTGAAGTTGCCGTCGGCACCGCGAGACTTGCGTCCATGTTCTCAACAATTTTCAGCGCCGCGCCGCGAATGGGAATTACTTCTTTCGTCTCCGCAGTAGCCGGTGACGATTGTTGAACTTTGGGCGCCGGCGCTTTTGCCGGCGCAGTTGCTTCCCCGGCGCTCGCAGGCGCACCTGTTTCCGGACCACCGTTTTCAGGCAATTGCGCTAGGCGGACATTTTGCGATGGTTCGTTTGGCGCATGGTCTCCGTCGCCCAGTAGTTCGGTGAAATACGTGCGCCAGGATTCGTCCACCAGATTTGGGTCGCTGCGAAAACGCCCCAAGAGACCCTCGACGTAAGTCGCGTTAGCGCCAAAGTTCTCGGCGATTATTTCTGATAAATCCGTAGTCTGTTGCGCCAATTCTTCCACCTTTACCGGGAACAAAAACTGCGATCGATTTGACCGTTTGGCGGTGTGATTTTAAGTAATAGACTACCATCTTCACCCGCTGTTTGCATCTGCTGTTGCAGCGCAAACTCGCGTTTGTATACCCGTGAGCCCGTAGTGGCCCCGGTGAAAATCGCAAAGTGAAGTTTGCGCAAGGGCAACGCAAAAAAGCTTGCGAATTCGCGGCGCGCTGGTGTTATCTTTACCACTTCAGGTCCACCAACCTTCGCTGAAGAAAGCAGGCCTCTCCTGGAAGATTCCGTCCAACCACGTGTACGTCTGAAGACAGTATTGGTTTTCGTAATGCTGTTTGCCGTCCTGGGGGCAGTAATACTGTTCGCCTACTTTTCTACCTTTGAACGCCCGATGACGACGGTGATCTTGATTCGGCACGCCGAGAAAAACATTGAACCGAACAATCCGGATCCGGATTTGAGTCCCGCGGGACAAGCGCGCGCACAGGAACTAGTCCGCATGTTTGGCGATGCCGGCATAAAGGGAATTTACGCGACTCAATTCAAGCGCACGCAACAAACGGTAAAACCGTTGGCCGAAAAACTTGGTGTGGCGGTGACTCAAGTTGAAGCCAAAAATACTGCGGAACTGATCAAGCAAATCCGAGCGCAGCATAACGGCGACGTCGTATTTGTAGCGGGACACAACAACACAGTTCCCGAGATTATTGCCGCGTTCGGTGGTCCGCAACTTCCGATCATTCCGGAAACCGAATTTGACAACCTTTACGTATTGACGATTTACCGTGTGGGAAAAGCGAAGTTACTAAAGATGAGATACGGAAGCGCGCAGCCGGCCAGCGGAGAGGGAATGAAGCAGTAAGGAAAAGCCACAAACTCTGCATAACTGAAATGTCCAAAAGATCGAAAACAAAACCAACCAATCTCAACCGTCGCTCATTCGTAAAACTAGTTCCAGCCGCCGGGTTGACCGCCATTGTCGCGCCACACTTAGAAATAAGTTCGGCGGCACAAACACCCGTCCCAGCTGCTACACCCGTGCCCTCGCCGCTGCCTTCGCCCAGCCCCACACCAACCCCGTTGCGTGTCACCAAAGAAATGCTGGTGCAGGCTGAAAAGCTGATTGGCATTGAGCTAACGGATGCACAGGAAGCGATGGCGTTGCCGAACGTCAGCGCCAACCTGGATCGTTACGACGCCCTGCGCAAAATTGATATTCCGCTGGACACCGAGCCGGCTACATTGTTTCATCCCGCGCTGCCGGGCAGGAAGTTCACCGCGAAAGCAAACAAATTCAAACTTAGCAAGACCGAGGTTGTGACCTTCAATTCCGTTGAAGACCTCGCCTTTGCCGGCGTGCCCCAAATCGCCTCTTTGATTCGCGCGCGTAAGGTTTCCCCGGTGGAACTGACCAAAATGTATCTTGCGCGTTTGAAGAAATATGGACCAAAGTTGAATTGCGTAGTGACGCTGACTGAAGAGCTTGCGCTCGCGCAAGCGACAGAAGCAGAACGTGAAATCAAATCCGGAAAATACCGCGGACCGCTTCATGGCATCCCCTGGGGCGCGAAAGACCTGTTTGCGACGAAGGGAATCAAGACGACCTGGGGAGCTGAGCCTTTTCGCGATCAAGTGATCGCTATGACGCTACGCTTGTGGAACGTTTGCGCGATGCTGGGGCGGTGTTGGTCGCGAAGCTTTCGATGGGCGCGCTGGCCCAGGGCGTCCGCTGGTTTGGCGGTATGACCCGCAATCCCTGGCAGATAGAAGAAGACAAAACCGGTTCAAGTGGATCGTCAGCCGGCCCGGCGTCGGCTACCGCAGCCGGCCTGGTTGGCTTTTCTATTGGCACCGAAACGCTCGGTTCAATCATCTCGCCTTCGTCCCGTTGCGGAGTAGTCGGGTTGCGACCCACTTATGGACGAATCAGTCGCTATGGCGCCATGGGCTTGAGTTGGACCATGGACAAGGTTGGGCCAATCTGCCGTGGCGTGGAGGACTGTGCCGCCGCGTTGAATGCCAGCTATGGACCAGATGGCCGGGACCTGACGGTTGGTGATGCTACGTTTAACTGGCAACCCGAACGGCCGCTGTCGGAAATGCGAATTGGTTACGTCAAGACTGAATTTGATCAGCAGGGTGATACGGAACGAAAACGGATTTATCAAAAGTCGCTCGATACGTTGAAAGCGGCGGGCGCTAATCTACAACCAATTGAATTGCCAAAGTTCGCAGTCACCCCGCTGCGTATCATTCTGGTGGCGGAAGCGGCCACTGCGTTCGACGACATCACTCGTAACGGCGCTATCAACCAACTCTCCGGTCAGGAACCCTTCGACTGGCCTAACACATTCCGGAGCACACGTTTCATTCCCGCGGTTGAGTACATTCGCGCGCAAAGAGCGCGACGTCTGTTAATGGAGCAGATGGATGAGTTGATGTCGCACTGGGATGCTTTCGTGTCGCCGGCCCCGGGTAGTCTCAGCTTGTTGATTACAAACCTGACTGGTCATCCAGCCGTTTGCCTGCCGTGCGGTTTTTCAAAAGGCTTGCCGCAATCAATCATGTTCACCGGTGGGCTTTACGACGAAGGCGCGCCATTAAGAGTGGCGTTAGCTTTTGAGAAGGCGACGCAGTGGCATCTGATGCGGCCAAAAATGGATTGGGCATAGGCGGGAACTTGGTTTGAGTCACCGCCTACTCAATTTGCGAAAGCCTGGTGCAAACGAATCAGATCAACGACTAACGCCACCGAACCATCACTCAATTCAGCAGCTCCGGACACTCCATACCAGCGGCCAGCATGACGGCCGAGACTGCGCACCAGAACTTCCTGGCTACTTTCCACATCATCAACAATCAAGTGAAAAGTTTCCGCCACCGAACCGTTTGTTGCTGAAGCATGAACGGTGACAAGCTTCCTCATCTTCCGCCCGCTTTTCCTGCTCGAGTCGCCAAGCAATTCACTTAATTCCACAATACCAGTTGGGGACGTGCGTTTCGCCGACTTCGTTGGAGAAACATTCTCGATGTTGGTTACCTGACTAGTCGGAATGCAATACCGTTGGCCATTGGTTACGAGCACGCTCACGGTTAACAAACCAAAAGTTACCGGAAGACGAATTTCAAAGGTCGTTCCGGCCCCGAGCCGGCTGGACACTCGTAACTCGCCGCCTACATTTTCAACTGTGGTTTCCACTACATCAAGACCAACACCGCGTCCGGAAACATCGGTCGCAGATGCAAGTGTGGTAAAACCGGGACGAAAAATGAGGCGCAGACTGCGTTCAACGTCGAGCCTGGAATTATCTTCGATCAGACCCAATCGTGCTGCGGCCTGTGAAATGACTACCGGATCGATGCCGCGACCGTCGTCTGAAACTCGAACATGGGTTTGCGTACCTTCATTGAGGGCTTCAATTTGAATCCGGGCTGGTCCAGGTTTGCCCGCTTGTTCGCGTTCATTTGCCGATTCGATACCATGATCGACTGCGTTGCGAACCAGATGAATAAGCGGGTCCGCGAGAGCATCGCCGACAACCTTGTCTACTCGCAAATCTTTTCCGATGATTTCGAATTCGATTTGTTTTTGCGAAGCGCGCGCCGCAGTTCTGCCCATGCGCGACGCACGTTGCAGTATCGGGGCCAGCGACACCATGCGCAGATTGATCAGTTCGCTTTGCAGGCGCAGGAAAGAATTACGAATTTCTTCGGTCGCCGCGCCGAGTTGCGGCTGCTTTTTCTTGTTGGTGCCCGCCAGCGCCAACGCATTCGTCGTGGAGCGGAAAAGTTCATAAGTGTCGGAAATCAGTCGATCGAGTTTCTCGAGGTCAGTGCGCACAAAGTTGCTGAGCGCTGAAACAGAAGGTGTCGACGGCACATTTCTGCGCTGACTCTCGGAAAACTCAGGCGATGCCTGGCGATCGATCCTGGTAAAGGTTGCCGAAATCCGCTGCGGTAAATCCGCGGAAGGACTGGCGTAAAGGATGCGAAAGTCGACTCGGTCCGGATCATTCGCGTCGACAGTTGGCGAGGTCGCGATCACTTCACCATATTCGCCAAGTTGCTCGCGCAGGCGAAAAAACTCTTCATCAAAATTGGCGATATGGAAATTTGCCGTGACCACAAACAGGGGAGACTGTCCCCTGACGACCACCAGCAATCGTTGCCTCTCGGCTTCGCTCAACGACTGCCAGATGTCTGAAGGTAAGCTTTCAAGCAGCGCATCGGTGTGTGCGTTGGACGGCACGCCTTGCTGCGTGGCGGCGGCTTGCAGCTCGTTAAATAGCGTACGCCGCGACGGTTCTGCGGTGCCCGCGGCCGCGAGCCTCAAACTCTCCGAGAGAGCCTCGACAGCATTCTCGCAAACGTGCAAGACGCGGTCATTCACGGGAACATGGCCCATCCGTAATGCGTCGAGCAGATTTTCAAACTCATGCGCGATGGCGTGAACAGAGTCCAACCCGATGGCGGCGGATAGACCTTTGACACTGTGAGCGTGGCGAAAAATTTGATCGATTGGCTGGCGGCCTGGCTTGCGATCGGCAGAACTTTTGCGGAGCTCATCGAGATCTGAAAAGAGCTTCTCGATTACGTCCTCGATCTCGATCAGAAACTCGCTACTGTTTTGTTCCACGAAGAAGATGGTAAATGTTAAAACGTGAATGGTAAATGGAAACTTCCGCGGAACGGCGAGGTGTTCAGGCAGACGCGGAATGTTCGTCTGTGTCTTCTTCCGGCGGCTCTTCGGCTTCCAATTCTGTTAAATCGATATTTTCCTGCGGCTGCTCCTGGTCCAGATCGCGCTTAATTGCGTCGAGGATGCCGTTAATGAACTGAGTAGCTTCGTAGGTTGAGAAGCGGCGGGCAATTTCGAGGGCTTCGTTGATTGCTACAGTGCGGGGTGTCGGTTCGTACAAAAACTCATAAACGGCCAGTCGCAGAATATTGCGATCGACAATGGCCATGCGCGGGATGCGCCAGTGTTCCGCTCGCGATCGGATACGTTCGTCGAGCGTGCCGAGATGCGCAAGTGTGCCCGCCGCAAGCCGCGTCGCGAAATCGCGTGTCGCGTCTTCCGTATCGGCTTCGCCCAACTCGGTCCAGTACGTTTTCAGTACCAGACCAGCGTCGGTTTCAGCTATGTCTGCCGCAAAGAGCATTTGCAAGGCGCATTCACGCGCCTTACGTCGCGAACCCATAAAACACCAGTTACAAGTTACAAGTGACGAGTTACGAGTGATACGTTACAAGCAAAACGAGGTAAGTAGTTTTCTTGTTACGTGTCACCTGTCACTTCGTTATAAAGATTTGCCAGCTCGACTGCCACGGTGGCAGCCTCAAAGCCTTTGTTTCCCAACTTGACGCCTGCCCGCTCGATCGCGTGGTCCATGTTGTCCGCAGTTATCACTCCAAAGACAACGGGGACGCCGGTTTGCAATGCGACCTGTCCGATACCGCGCGTTACTTCACCGGCAATGTATTCGAAGTGCGGCGTCTGTCCCCGGATAATTGTACCGACACACACTATTGCCGCAAACTTTTTCGAGACAGCAAGTTTCTGCGCCAGCAGGGGAATCTCAAAAGCGCCGGGTACCCGGTAAACCTCGACTGACTTTTCATCGACGCGCAGCCGCTCAAATGCATCGAGCGCGCCATCGATCAAACGCGAGCTGATGAAATCGTTCCAGCGACTGGCGACAATCGCAAATCGGAAACCACTACCGTTGAGTTGTCCTTCGTGAACTACGGGCTTCAATTCGAAAACTGCTCACATTCAGGCGGATGCAAAGGCATTTTTGAGTATAGGTTAGGGTTTGGAAGCGAGCAAGCGAACGGTACGAAGACTTTTGAAGTTTGAACTTCGTACTTTGAGCTTTGAAGGTAGTGCCTGAAACCTTAATGCAAGCAAACACAAAGCTCAAAGCACAAAGCTCAAGACAACGTTCAAGCAAGAAAGTTCGAAGCACAGGCAGCTTCGTTAGTTTCCTCTGAAGTTTGGTTTACGCTTTTCCAAAAATGCTCGTGTGCCTTCGCGCATGTCTGCAGTGGCGAACAAGCTAGCGAACAATTCCGCCTCAAAAGCGAGGCCTTGATCCAAAGGGAGTTCCGACCCCGCAATCACGGCTTTCAAACAGGCGCGGATTGCCAGTGGAGCGAGCTTTGTAATTTCGGATGCGAGCGATTCTGCCGTCGATAACAGTTCGGAAGACTCGACCACCTGATTGACCAGTCCAAGCTTCAACGCGTCTTCGGCATTGATTGCGCCAGACAGTAGTGTCAACTCAAGTGCGCGAGCGCGGCCAAGTTCGCGCACCAAACGCTGGGTGCCGCCATAACCAGGTATCAATCCCAGTTTAGTTTCCGGCAAACTAAAGCGAGCATTTCGCGCGGCAATGCGAAGATGACAAGCGAGCGCGAGTTCGCAACCCCCGCCCGCAGCAATGCCGTTGATCGCCGCGATAACGGGTACAGCAGTTTGTTCGATCTGATCGCATAACTGCTGACCGCGGTCGGCGACTTCACGCGCCTGGTCGGCGGGGACATCAATTAGTTCGCCCAAGTCTGTACCTGCAGAAAAGGCGCGGTCGCCTGCTCCTGTCAGAATTACCGCACGCAGCTTTTCATCGTTTGCAAAACTCTTAAACGCGTCACCAAGCGCAGTGATTGTTTCGCGCGATAAAGCGTTGAGCTTTTCCGGGCGGTTCAGAGTCACTGTGGCGAATTGATCGCGACGCTCGAGAAGAATGGAAGACATAGGTGATAGCAGCGTGGCAATGCAGCAGCCGCTCGCGGTAGCGGGTGGATGCTAGCCTTCAACTAACGACGCCGCGATTTCAGCTTTCATTAGCCTCAAACCCCTAGCCAGATTGAGTCTGGTATCTACTCGTTACCGCGAGCGGTTCTGCATTACGACCGGCTTGTCCCGCTCTTCGCCTTACACCAGGTTCATCGGTGTGGGGCTTTTGGGATCGCTATAGTCATAAAATCCTCGCCCGGATTTTCGTCCATACAAACCCGCCATGACCATCCGCTTTAATAGCGGCGGGGGCGCAAAGCGTTTCTCACGAAATTCATTGAACATGATCTCAGCGATGTAGTAGGTCGTATCGAGACCCACAAAATCGCCGAGGGTGAACGGACCCATGGGGTATCCGAGGCCGAGTTTCATTGAAGTGTCGATATCGACGATTGAACCCACCCCTTCTTCGAGGGCGCGGATTGCATCCAGCATGTAGGGCACGAGCAGGCGGTTAACGATAAAACCTGTCCGGTCGCCGGCGCGCACCGGTACCTTGCCAAGTTTTTTCCCGAACTCGATAGCTTCTTCATAGACGCCGTCATCGGTCAATATCGTGCGCACTACTTCCACTAGTTTCATCAGCGGTACCGGATTGAAAAAGTGCAGGCCGATGAACCTTTGTTGGCGCGCCGCAGAGGTCGCGGTCATCATTTCTGTGATTGAAATCGATGAAGTGTTCGACGCGAAAATTGTTTCCGGTTTGCAGATGCGATCGAGTTCCGCGTAGGTTGTTCGCTTTAGTTCGATGTTTTCGATAATGGCTTCAACAATGATGTCGCAGTCGGCCAGATCGTCAAACGAGGTGGTTCCCGTCAGCCGATCGCGCGTAGCCTTCTGTTGCTCGGCAGTGATCGTGCCTTTTTCAGCAAATTTTGCCAGCGACTTTTCAATGCCGGTGAATCCCTTGTTTATAAGTTCGTCAGAAACTTCGCGTACCACCGTTTCAAATCCGGCGCTCGCGGCAACCTGAGCGATACCCGATCCCATCAACCCACAACCCAAAACTCCAACCTTCTTAATGGCCATCGACTCTTTCTCCTATTCCGGTAACGCAAACTCTTAGTTTGCGATTTCTTGTCTTCTTACAAATCAAAACTGCCTTATTGCCCGCGGCTACTTTGGTGATGGCTGCGGCTGAGTTACTTCTTCCAATCCATAACTTCGTCCCGAAGTTTTCAACCACACCCGATAATCTTTGCTCCAGCTCTCGTAGCTCGCCGTTAATTCTTCGATCTCGCGCCGGCTGTTAGTCACGGTTTTGTCGCGCGGGGCAGCCATCGATAATCTGATCGTCTTAGCTTGCACCAGCATTAGCCTAAATCGCTGTCGCAGCTCGTCGGCTTTCGGGTCGAGTGAAGGCGCCTCATCCAATTCCTTGACCGCCTCATCTGTTTTTGAGGTATCACCGTCCCTCATAATAAGAGCAAAAGCATCTTGAGCATCATTCATCGCCTTTGCATAAGCGACAAACTGTTGGGTCTTCCCATTCATTACCATCGCGGCCGGAGCGCCGCCGGGCGCCTGGGCCACTGTTTCGCGATAATGCTGTGCCGTTTTAATGAAACTGACACCAATCAACGCGATCATCGACACTTGCAACACGCGCCATACCGTCGCCACCATTGGTTTTTCGCCCGGCCGCCGGTAGTCGACCAACAGCGCGAGCGCGGCGCCGGCAGCCAGTCCACCCAAATGCGCTGCGTTGTCGATAAAGCCGCGTCCCAAATACCCAATGAAGAGGTTGATAAGAATAATCGGTAGCATGCCGGTTCCAAAAGCGCGCTTAAAACCTTCCGGCAACTCATGTCGAAACTTTATTCCAAACACGAAGAGCACACCGACGAGACCAAACAATGCGCCGGACGCTCCGGCCGATGGCACGTCAAACTGTTTGAATAAGAAGCGCGCCACCGGATTTCCAGCCAGAGCCGGTCTAACGGTCAGGTAACTTGCCACGACGCCCGCAATTCCGGTCAACACCCAAAAGACGATGAATTTCGCCGAGCCGTACAATTTCTCCACGTATGGACCAACCACCCACAAACTGTACATGTTGATTAACACGTGCGGCAGGTTAACGTGCACGAACATGGGCGTCACAAAGCGCCACCACTCATGCTGTTCATTGATCAGGCGATTGAGTTTGGCGCCATAAGCCAAGAGCACCGGATCGGAAAACGCCCATAGCGCATTGGAACTTAGACCACTTGATTGCCACATCAACAGGAAAATGAAAAGGTTCGCAATCAGGAGAATGATCGTGAACTTGTAGGGACGATTCAGAACCGCCTTTGCAAACCGCAGCGTTTCGTTATCGGGTGCTGGGCTGCGCCGCGGCGCTTGAGCAGTAACGCCGGCGCCGCACACGGCGCATTGCTGTTCACCTGCGCCAACGATAGCCCCGCAGTTACGACAGACTTTCGGACCCGCCGCGTTCGTGTTGTTTGTTCTCTTTAGCAAATAGGTCTTTACACTAACAAGCGTGATGCTTTTCGTCGAAGCATCACGCTCGGTTTTTATGAATGGCTTGTCAGTAGTAAATCGGTCAGAACCCTTTTGTCTGGCTCTTCAGGTTCGCGGCGCGCCAACCTCTTACTACTGCCCAATCTTTTCCAGCAGGCTGACCAAATCGTCCGCGTGTTCCTCTTCCATGGCGAGTATGCCTTCCAACATGCGGCGCGTGGTCGGATCGTCAGTATTCACATAGTTGATCATTTCGCGATAGCTGTCGATTGCGATGCGTTCGGCGACCAAATCTTCTCTGATCATGTCTATCAAATTTTCGCCTTCAACATATTCGGCGTGACTTCGCGTAGTCAGTCCTTCGGGATTGAAGTTTGGTTCGCCTCCGAGCTGTACAATGCGTTGAGCAATCAGGTCGGCGTGTCCCTGTTCTTCGTTGGCGTGTTGCAGGAATTCCGTAGCCACGCTTTCGGCGTTGATTCCGGTGGCCATGAAGTAATGCCGCCGGTAACGCAGGACACAAACGATTTCCGTCGCCAATGCCTCGTTCAATATTTTTATTACGGTGTCGCGATCGGCGCTATAGCCTTCGGTGACCGCGCCTTGCTCGATGTGCTTGCGCGCGCGTTCTCGCAAAGTCTGGATGTCGGTAAGAAATGGTTTGTCTGTCACAGCCTTAACTCCTGGTTGGTCGCCCACAGTAATGCACTCCTCGGGGAACAGAATTTAGGGGAAGAGTGATGGTACTAGCCATGCCTACGAGGAGCAAGCGAACACACGATGTTCTTACCCCGGCATCGATCTTGCTCATGAGGGACCAACCGGCCGCAAGGTGTTCGAATATGCGACAACGTCTGCAGGGAGGTAAGGCGATGGAAAAGATAGTGGGTGACGCGCATATGGACCGGGAGCCAAGCAAACAGGAATTGCAGCGCCAGATGGAACAAACGCGCGCGTCCCTGGCTGAAACCCTGGGTGAGATAAAGGAAACAATCAGCCAGGAAGTCAGCACGGTTAAGAACACTGTTTCCGGCGTACTTGATTATCGCGAAGAGTTTCAGAAGGAACCGCTTGTATGGAGCCTGGGTGCCTTGTCGGCTGGGTTTGCACTCGGCTATACGTTGGGATACGCACACAAGAATGCTAAAGGCGGGAAGCAAGCACCGGTCATCGCGTTTGCAGACAGCATGGTTAACGAACTATCGACCGTCGGAAAAGGACTGGTGATGCCGGCCCTTAACGCCAAGATAAAGGAATTATTCGGACTGGAATTTTCTGATCTGTTGGAGCAAATTGGCGGAAGCGCAAAAAAACGAGCGTCGAAAAAGAGAACTAAGCGGTCAACTTCCAAAAGAACGAAACTGCATGTCACGCGGAAGAAAAAGAAAACAACTTAACTGTTCACGTTAAAGAGGACCAAATGGCATCAACCAAAAAAACCAGGAAATCTCCGGCTAAAAAGAAATCTTCTCGCACTGCCACCAAGGGCGGCGCCAAAAAGAAGAGCACCAAGATTTCTAAAGCAAAGATATTGAAGAAGGCGAAGAAGCTCGTGCGTGAAGTAGTGAAAGGCGCGGCTGCGGGCGCGGTGAGAGGGGCAGCAGAGGCGGGCGCCAAGGAAGCAGGTATAAGTGAGACTGAAGCTCCGGAGCAACAGTCGGGCAAAAGCCAGCAATCCAGCAAAAGCAAGAAGCGCAGGTAAATTACGGGGGTAGCGGTACTGGTACTTTGGACTCGTTACTCCGCCGCCAGTTTGCCTTGAAGTTTTATCTCGTGCGATGCGTCCGGAGTGTTCGCAACTTCAACCGGCACGTTCCAGACGAGTGTCTTTATGCGGCAGACCCCGGTGTTGTCTTCGCGACAATAGAAGAGGGTAGCTTGCACGCGCAGTGCGCCGGCGCCCGGCCCGAATGTACGCAGCGGAATTCGCAGCGGCAGCGTCAACGCCTTTGAGGATTCGCTAATAACTTTCTCGTGGCCATTCGCCCCGGGATGTGCTGCGGATAACAGTCCGAGTTGGTTTTCTCCACTTACGACTTCAACCCGGTAACGTTGCGGCGCGGCCGGATTGAGGTGGTAACCCACCGGTAGATCGACTTGCACGATCAAATTGATGTCTGTAGCCGCGCGTAAAACCTGCGTTGGCAGTTTCGCCTCGTCTGCATTCGGACCGGATTCAGTTTCCATCGATGCAGTCACTGATGCGGGCGGCTGAAGACCTTTAAGGTTCAAAGTCGTAGTCTGTTTGGTCTTTAAATCAACTACGCGCACCGCGTGGTTGTTGGTATCGGCGACATACAACCTGCCATTCGCGATCGTCAAACCGCCCGGTTCATAAAACGTAGCCGAGATACCATCAAGCTGGCCGGGTTTCCCAGTGCCAAGAAATGTTTTGACAGTACGCGTCGTGGGATCGAGTTCCTTCAGCTTGTGATTATAGGTGTCGGCAATCAGCACTTTGTCACCGTTGAAAAACACGCCTAGCGGATGTTGCAACCGGACGTCGTCGCCGCTGCCGTCAACATCGCCAAACTCAAAGAGGTCGCCACCCACCAGCGTTTCCACCGTTCCCCCAGCAATATCAATCGCCCGGATGATGTTTGACTCGCTGTCGGCAACGTACAGCTTTTTGCCATCAGTTGTGATTCCTGAAGGCTGTGCAAATCCGGCGTCAATCAGTGGGCCATCCTGCCGCGCTTCGCGTCCGGAACCTGCGAACGTTGAAACTTCATTCTTGTCGAGATCCAATGTCCAAATCTGATGCATACCGGCCATGGTGATGAACAGCTGCCGCCCTACAATTTGCAGGTCCCACGGTGAACTCAAATTTATGGTGCGGGCCGGACCCCTTAGAAAATAGTCGCGCGCTTGCTGGCCCGTGCCGGCAACTGTCTGCACCGTCCTGGTCTTAAGATTGACTAATCTAATCAGGTGATTCTCTGTGTCGGCGACGTACAGATTTTCGCCGTCAAGCGCCAGTCCCTGAGGCCGGTAAAAAGTCGCTTTGTCGAAAGGGCCGTCTGCTGAACCACGGTTGCCGCTACCAATGGTTTCCAGCAGAGTACCATCGAGTTTTGTAATTACCAATCGGTTATGGTTCGAGTCAGCTATGAACAAGCGATCGTTCTGAGCGTCCGCCAGAATTTTGCCGGGAAACGCTAGCGGCAGATCGCCCACCTTCGCGCGTTCAAGCGTTAACTTCAGTGGCTCCTCGTTCAATTCACCGCGCTTACGAAATTCTGTAATGGTCTTGCCGATTGTTTCATCCAGAATGTCGGCGTTACCTTCGCCCTCGACGCGACCAATAATGTATCCGGCAGGGTCGATTAAATACTGCGTGGGCCAGGCGCGCACTGCATAGCTTTGCCAGACCTTAAACTCGGCATCGTTGTAAACCGGATGCTCAAGTTCGTAGCGCAAAATAATTCGGCGAATGTTTTCTGTGTCCTTTTCGTTGTCAAACTTTGCTGAGTGAATTCCAATCACGACTAATTGATTCGCATACTTATGTTCGAGGTTTTTAAGATCCGGAATAATATGAATACAGTTGATGCAGCCGTAGGTCCAGAAATCCAGCAACACGACTTTTCCTTTTAGGGCGGCAATTGACAGCGGCTTGTCCGTATTCAACCAACCGCGGCCGCCGGTAATCTCAGGCGCGCGAACGCGCGTACTTTGTGCCGACATGTTCTGACCTTTCGTAATGGCAAAGCCCGGCCACATGCAGACCATGAGAGTCGCAAACAGAAGCGGGCGAATGAGTTTCGTTTGTTTCACAAGTTTATATATGAGGTGTGATCCATTTTGAGCGGAGCGGGTTGCACCTCAATCATGTTGATGCGGCTCGGCGTTGTGCGTGGCGCCGTTTAGTGTTTGATCCAGACGATCAACTGCCCGGCGCAAATGCGGAATAGTGATTGACCCGCCCACGACCAAAGCCACATTGAATGCATCAAGAAATTCCGGCCGATTCACGCCCGCGGTAACGCATTGTTTGATGTGATAGGTGATACAGTCGTCACAACGCAGCACTATCGAGGCCACTAGCCCAAGCAATTCCTTGGTGCGTTTATCGAGAGCGCCATCCTCGTACGCTTGTGTGTCGAGCGCAAAAAATCGTTTGATGCCGAGGTGATTGCTGCCCAGCAGCTTTTCGTTCATGTCAGCACGATACTTATCAAAATCGTCCATCGGAGCGCCTTTCGTAAGCAGTTTAGACTTCGCATTGTATCCCGCGCTTAGTTCCGTTGCTATTTTGCATCGCCACTAAACCAAGGTGGGTGATCGACACCGCGCGGCGATATACTGACTGCTCTTCAACGCAGATGGAAAAAGACTCCAAACAGATTCAGCTATTCAGCGCCGGTGGAGTCGGATACGGTGTTGCTGCCGCGGATGTGTTGGCGATTGTTGACTGGCGTCAACCGGCCTCGTTGCCCCACGCGCCTGACGCAGTGTTGGGAGTGGTAAGTATTCACGGCCGGATGTTCACTGTTGTCGATCTATCGAAACTCACCGAGACTACCCATGAGGATGGCGCTCCAACTCGCATTTTGGCGTTGCGGGGGGACGAGCAATTGGCTTTGGCTATAAATGAACCGGGGGAAGTGGTGAAGCGTGGTCAGGGCGAAAGCGCGCAGCAAATAAATCGCGTTTTGGTGTCAGAGGTCGTGAAGCACAATGGAACGGACATAACGATTCTCGATATCAAGGAGCTTTTTCCCATTGTCATTCAAGGTCGCGAGCGCAGGCGCCGCCGGTTTTAGTGCGAACATACCTCGCATTGTCGAATCTCCTCGCCAGTAGTTAGAATCCCATTCACCGTAATCAGGATTTGGTTGGCAGTAGTTTCCTCCGCAGGGTACTCCGTCACTCATGCCTTGTTACCGCATGTCCCATGCACGATCAGGCGTTCACCATTCTCGACTATCAGGAGCTGTTGGCGTTGGTGCGCCGTGGCGCGCAGACGCCGATGGGTTGCGCGCGACTCGACACACTAAAACCACTTGAAGACATCGAGGCACTGAAAAACGATCTACACGCGGTATTGGAATGCGTTTCGTTAAGAACTCGCGGCGTCATTTGGAGTTTCAATGAACTTGAAGACCCTGCAGAACGAATCGCGTTGTTGCGCGTCGAAGGCATAGGTCTGGAGCCGTCCGCGATCTTGTCCCTGGCAAAAATCTGTGAACAGGCGATGGCTGCACGCGGCTCTATACTGGCAGAACGCGACGCCTCGCCAATCTTGTGGACGGTGGTAGGAAAGATTCCCACCGAACTCAACCGGTTAATTGCGCACATCGCAAACAAAATCCTGCCCAGTGGTGAAATCGATGATCGCGCCAGCCCAGAGTTGGGACGGGTTAGACACGACATCAGCGTGCTGCGTTCGCGCATCTCTCGCACGCTGGAAACCATCATGCGGCGATCGGGCGAAGCCATCCAGGACGAGATCGTTACCCTGCGAAACGACCGCTTCGTCATTCCAGTCAAATCGGATCATCGCGCTCGAGTGAGCGGTGTCGCCCACGGCTATTCGTCATCCGGCGCCACAGCTTTTGTTGAGCCGTTGGAAACAATTGATGCGAACAACGAACTGCAATCGCTGCATGAAGAAGAAGCGCGCGAAATAGCTCGAATACTATTTGCCTTGACCGAAGAATTACGCCTGCAACTACCGGCGATTGACGCAGCAGTTAAGGCGGTAACAGAACTCGATTTCATAAACGCGAAAGCGGTCTTTTATCAAAGATTCAATTGCGTCATTCCCGAGGTGGAAGTGGCACAGACTTCAGTCTCTATTTCTGAAGCACCACCGACGGAAGCCGGTCCCAGTCAATTGAAACTTGTTGATGCGCGACATCCTTTGCTCGAAGAGAATCTTCGCGCGTCGGGCTCGATCGTGGTCCCGGTTTCTTTCTTTCTCGATGATCAAAACAACACCATGATCATCTCGGGAGCCAACGCTGGCGGTAAGACAGTTGTGCTCAAAACAGCAGGGCTGCTTTCGCTGATGGCCTTGTCAGGATTGCCGGTACCTGCGCGCGAAGCCCGGTTTCCTTTTTATGCTTCCGTGCTTGCTGACATCGGCGATCATCAATCGCTGGCAGCTAATCTTTCGACTTTCACCTCGCACGTTGCCAACATTTCGAAAATGATTGGGTTGTGCCGGGCGCCGGCGTTAGTCCTGCTTGACGAGGTAGGTACCGGCACGGATCCCGAAGAAGGTTCGGCGCTCGGCGTAGCTGTTGTCGATCACTTTCGAAAAGTTTGTCACGCCCAGGTTATGGCCACCACTCATTACAGTGGATTGAAGATGTATGCCGCGAATGAAGCGGGAGTGCTCAATGCGAGCGTTGAGTTTGACGAGAAAACACTGCGGCCGACATACCGCTTGATTGTCGGCCTGGCTGGCTCTTCATCAGGACTCGAGATTGCGAGGCGTTTCGGTGTGCCGGAGAAAATCATCGATGTCGCTTTACTTGTGGTTAAGGATTCGACGCGCCAAGCCGCCGCGTATCTGCGGCGCATTAAGCGGGAATCGGAAGAGGCTGAGATTTTGCGCCTTGCACTGGAAGAGGAACGCGCGGCAGTAGCGGAAAAATTTGCCTCACTCGACCGCACCGCAGCCCAGCATGAGCGGGAACGGGAGCACATTTTTCAAGAGAAGCTGGGCGCGACTGTTAGCGAATTTGAAAACCGCGCGCGCGAGCTGGTGGCCACCATTCAGGACCGTTCGGAACGTCTGAAGGTTGAGCGGGAAGCTCAGCGACGCGTGTCTGAATTAAAACGTGAAGCACAACGCGCGACCAGTGCCGGCGGCAACCGGGAAGCAACGTCGGCTGCGCCTGTCAGCACCAGTGGGCGCGGGGTTCGTGTGATGCGCGATGGCCTCGTAGTCAAGAAAGAAAAGGAGGAGAGCCGGACTGCCGAGCAGGAGTATGCACCGGCAGCGCACACTGAAATTTCAGTAGGCGATAAAGTGAAGCTTCGATCGTTCGGTTCGATTGGAATAGTCGACAGTATCAAGGGCGGCGAAGCTCAAGTGCGAGTAAAGTCTGTCCACCTGCGCGAGAAATTGGAGAATCTTGAACGGGTTGAATTGGCGGCCGCGCCGAAATCCAAGAGTGAAAAATTTTCCAGTCTGCGGGAAGCAAAGAGTACTGAAGTTCATCTGAAACCTTCACCGGAAAGTGCCAGAATGGAACTAAATGTGATCGGGCGAACCACGGATGACGCGGTCGCTGCGGTGGACAAGTTTTTGGACGAAGCTTCACTTGCAAGTTTGAGTCAGGTGCGCATAATTCACGGGCACGGAACCGGGGCGTTGCGTCGGGTGATTACCGAAATGCTTAAAGATCATCCGCATGTCGCTCGTTTCCTTGCCGCACCTCAGGATCAAGGCGGAACTGGTGCAACCCTGGTCGAGTTAAGACAGTAACAATGCGTTACCCCCAAACATTCATCGACGACCTCAAACGTCAGACGGACATCGTCCGCGTCATTCAGGATTACGTCCAACTGAAAAAGAAAGGCGCAAACTGGATGGCCTGTTGCCCTTTCCACAAAGAAAAGACGCCATCGTTTTCCGTTAGTCCCACCAAAGAAATCTTTTATTGTTTCGGGTGTCATAAGGGGGGTTCTGTTTTCAATTTTGTGATGGAAATAGAGCGCGCTTCTTTTCCGGAAGCAATAAAAATAGTTGCCGACAAGATCGGGATGCCATTGCCGAAGTTGGTTGACGACAGCAGGTACGAGGCCAAAAAGGCAGAGTCTGATCAGGTCATCGAACTGAATAAGTGGGCGCTTGAATGGTGGGAAAAACAACTTGAGTCAAGCGCTGAAGGAAAAATCGCGCGCGATTATTTGAAGCAGCGTGAGATTAACGATGACACTCGCGCCACTTTTCGTCTTGCTTACGCGCCGGACAGTTGGGACGCGCTTTCGGTTTATTTAAGGCAAAAAGGCGCCACTCAGGAACAGATCGACAAGAGCGGGCTCGTCGTCAAGAAAGAGGAAGGTGGGTCTTATGACCGGTTCCGCGGCCGTTTGATCTTTCCGGTCTTCGATATTCAAGGCCGGCCGATCGCATTCGGCGCGCGGACACTGACCAATGAGGATGCCAAATACATTAACTCACCGGAGACTGCGGCTTACGTCAAAGGCCGGAATCTTTTTGGGCTGAATTTGACTCGCGATGAGATTCGACGCCAGGGTTTCGCCATTCTGGTTGAAGGTTTTCTGGATCTGATTGTGCCGTATCAGTTAGGTGTTCGTAACGTTGTGGCGAGTTTAGGGACCGCGCTGACTGCTGATCAAGTCAAATTGTTGGGCCGGTTTGCCCGCAAAGTAGTCGTCAATTATGATGGCGACCCTGCCGGCGTTCAGGCCGCCAAGAAAGCGATTGCAATGCTGTTGGAGGAGGATCTCGAAGTAAAAGTCCTGGTGCTTCCCGACAATTCCGATCCGGACGAGTTCATCAGGAAGTTCGGCTTCAGCGAATATCAAAAGCAACGCGGCGAGGCCCAATCCCACATTCAATTTGTGATCGATCAAGCAGTGCGCGAGCGAAACCTTCACCGGCCTGCTGACAAAGCTGACGCGGTCGAAGAAGTGTTGCCTTATATTCGCGCCGTCCACAGCCGCATTCAGAAACGCGAGTATTTCGACATCGCCATGGATTCGCTGCGAATCTCTGACGCATCGTTGCGCAAGGAATTATGGCATTCGTTGCGGGTCGGTAGCGAAAGAGGCGCGACCGAGCGAAAAATAATTCGACGGACGCAGGCCAAGCCTACTGTTGCGGAAGAACAACTACTGGAACTGCTGCTTGCAGACGAGCAGTTGCGTCATGACTTTCTTAAACGACTCGAGCCGGCGGACTACGACGACTTGCCCACGGCGAGCATCTTTCGCGCGCTCCTCGAAAGTGAAAGACTGGGCTGCGCGGTGGACTTCGATTTCTTGAGCCGGAGCACTGAAGGCGATCCTGCTGCGGATATTCTACCGGCGTTAATGATGAGCGCCCCCGACGATAAAGGTGCGGAACAATCCGAGCCGCGTGAAGTGCTGGCGCAACGCTGCATCGATGCTTTGCGCTTGATGCAAGTCGATCGACAGATCAGCGATCTCAGCTCAGAAATTGCGGCTGCCGAGCGAAATGGCGCAACTGAATTGCGCGATCGATTGGCAACCGAGCATCTGGAATTGGCGAGGCGTCGCGGTGCGTTATTGCCTAAGGCGCAGGCGATGCAAACCGGATAGCTGCAGAGCGGTAATCCGTAAGACTTTCGCAGGGCGAGTTCTCTCACAACCTCAGTTGGTGATGGTTCCCGGGGTAAATAATTGAGTACCGAAGAAAAAGATCGTGACGATGTAATGGAGCGTCTGCTCGAACTGGGCGGCGACAAAAAATATCTCACCTTCGACGATCTTAATCGCGAACTTCCTGACAGTGTTGTTTCACCCGATGACATCGAAGACGTCCTGCAAAAACTCGAAGGCTCGAACATTGCCGTCGCTGATTCTGACGAACGTTTGATCGAACAAGCCGGAGCTGTCGCTGCTGATGGCGATGATGGCCTCGATCAGGACGTAGAGCTGGACTTGTCGGCCGGGGCGCTCGAGAAAACAAATGATCCGGTCCGTTTGTATCTGCGCGAGATGGGCGTGGTGCCCCTCTTGACCCGCGAAGGCGAGGTGGCAATTGCCAAACGAATTGAACGAGGCCAACTCAAGACCCAAAAGGCCATTTCGCGCTCGCCGATCGCGGTGAGGGAAATATTGAAGATTGGCGAAGAACTAAACTCAGGCGAGCTGAATATTCGCGACATCGTGATCTTTTCCGAACAGGCAGAATTGAGCGGCGATGAAGATAAGGCTGAAGAATACAAAGCCTGGACCATTGAGGGAATTCAAAACATTTGCCAGATCTTCAAGCAAGGCTTGAAAGACTGGGAAAAATTGCGTGTCGAAGAAAAAGCCAATCGCGGAAAGAAAAGCAAAAAAGTCATGCGCCTGAGGCGAAAAGTCGCGCGCATGCGGCTTGAGATCGCACAGGAAATGGGAAGGCTAAACGTGACCGAGCGGGCGCGCCAGCGGCTGATCAACGCGATTCGTGCGGTCCAGAAGGAAGTACGTGATGCTGAAAGAGAGATAGACAGCTTCACCGAAAAATTGCATAGGAAGCGAATTAACGTCGAAGATCAAAAAGAATTCAAAAAGCGGATAAGCTCTGCGAAAAAGCGCTTGCAACAAATAGAAGTCGTACAAAACATCAGTCCAGTTGAAATCAAACGTTCACTGCAAGCCATTATTTTGGGCGAACAACAAACCGGTCAGGCCAAGCGCGAATTAGTTGAAGCCAACCTTCGTCTGGTCGTGTCGATTGCGAAGAAGTACACGAACCGCGGACTGCAATTTTTGGATTTGATTCAGGAAGGCAACATCGGGTTGATGAAGGCGGTCGACAAATTTGAATGGCGGCGCGGCTATAAATTCTCGACTTATGCAACCTGGTGGATTCGGCAGGCAATAACGCGGGCGATTGCCGATCAAGCGCGGACCATTCGCATCCCGGTCCACATGATCGAGACGATAAATAAGTTGATCCGGACGTCGCGAGCTTTGGTTCAGGAATTAGGACACGAGCCGACCAGTGAAGAAATTGCTTTCAAGATGGACATTCCGGTGGCGAAAGTGCGCAAGGTTTTGAAAATTGCCCAGGAGCCGATATCGCTCGAAACTCCGATTGGAGAAGAAGAGGACTCGCACCTGGGAGATTTCATTGAAGATAAATCAATCCTAAACCCGGCGGATGCTGTGGTTGCTTCGAACTTGCGCGAAATCACAGATGAGGTCCTGGCTACGCTTACACCGCGCGAAGAAAAAGTAATCAAAATGCGCTTTGGACTGGGCACAACCGGGTCGGAACACACGCTCGAAGAAGTGGGACAGCATTTCGCGGTCACCCGCGAACGCATTCGGCAGATCGAAGCTAAAGCTCTTCGCAAGCTGCGCCATCCCTCACGCTCTCGCAAACTCAAAGCTTTTCTTGAGAATACACAACACTAAAAAAAAGCGCCTTGCATGGCGCTTTCTTTCGGAATACCGCTGATTTACTTTTACTTGAAAGTCAGAAAGTTAGTGCTCTTTGCGGTGTAATCAAAGTTGTATTCATAGGTGTAGCCAGGAAACTCTATTGGCTTCACAAACTGAACGTTAACTTCGATGCGATTGTCCCGCTTAGCGGGCGTTATCACGGCGTTGGGCGGAACACCGTATTCAGGCGCGCTCTTCACTAACTGGTCTCGCACCCACGATTCTTCGTAGCCTTGCGTCGAAGCAACATCCACATTGTGTTGCATCAAGTCTTTGAATAAGTAGGCCTGGTAAGCGACCGGGACATATAAGTATCCGATGTAGGCAACGCAGGCGATGATGGCCATCACGATTACAAACTTCAGCCGCGCGCTACCGCGCTCATTTTTCCTGTCGTTCCGGTTCATCGATTCATCCTCTGTTCAAACCCTTCCGAGTTCCAACGCGTCGCGTATCGAAGTCCTCAGAATTGTTGGCTGGATGTCTTTCCCAGTAACAAGCCGGGGTTTGCCTATTCGTTCAAGCAAAACCCATTGCACAAAGCCACCTGTGCGTTTCTTATCCAGCGATAACGCGTCGATAATAGCTGCGACGTTCAAATCCTTTACATTGGGAAGCCGTCCACAACGACGCACGCCCTCGCGAAGTAATTCTAACTCCGATTTATCGAGCAGTCCTAGATTTTTTGACAACTCGCCTGCTGCCAACATTCCGTGGCCCACAGCTTCGCCATGGCGAAAGCGCCGATAGTTCGTTAGTTGCTCCAGGGCGTGGCCAACGGTGTGTCCGAAGTTAAGAACTCGCCGTGACCGAACATCGCTGCGACTTTGATTTTCTCGTTCATCGCCCTTCACAATCGAAGCCTTAAAAGCACAGTGCTGCGAAATGAGAATTTCAAGCTGCGGGGACGGCTTGATTGATTCGCTTCCAGCAATGGCGAGATAGTCAGAAGTTAGTCGAAACAGCTTGCGACTTGCGATTGCCCCCTGCTTTATGCACTCACACCAGCCGGCGGTGAGTTCGCGCCGGGGCAACGTCCGAAGAGTATCAATGTCACTGATGACAGCGTTTGGCTGATGGAAAGCGCCAAGTCGATTCTTACCGGACGGCAGATTTACTCCAACCTTGCCGCCGATTGAAGAATCAATTTGTGCAAGCAGCGTCGTTGGAATTTGCACAAACGAGACACCGCGTAAATATATCGCGGCGGCAAAACCGGCCAAATCGCCGACGACCCCGCCTCCCAAAGCTACTACACCGTCAGTGCGTTCCAAGCCGTGTTTAGACAAAAAACGAACGGCTTGTTGAGTAGTAGAGAATGATTTGTAGGCTTCACCATCGCGCATGAGCCAGGTGGACACGCTGAAACCTGCGCCACTAAGACTTGCCGATACGGCGGACCCGTAAAGCTTAAAAACTTTCTTATTGGATATTAAAGCGACCCGGTGAGCTGATGGACCAAGAGTCGATCGAATCAATTTTCCGGACGTCAAAAGGAGATCGCTGCCAACACTGATTTGGTATTTTCTCGCTTGGGCGGGAATGCTGACTTGCACTTGCTGCAATGACAAATACTCCTTTGAACGACGACGAGATGCGGCATCGCTATCACTCCGGAGTTGACATCTTAGCACGCGAGTTTTTGTTATTTGTGGGTCTTTAGAAAAGCGAATGGACGCGACAAACGTGGGAGTGCGTCGCGTCCATTCATATTCGTGGTCACTGTCCTCACCCCAGCAACCACTTGAGACGGAGGATTCACCAACCGTCTCTCTTGCCCCACAATATACATCGCAACGCGCATGCCGTGCAAGATTGTTTTCCTACGAGATTAGCGATCCGTAGATTTACCGAGATTCTCGATAATGCTAGGAAATTTGATGAAAAACGGGTCCGTCACCGGCTGCGGCAACCATGTAATTGTTTCAAAATTTAGGCGTAAAATCTTTACGATTGCGAGTACGCTAGTCAGCCGAGAACGCGCTCAATTTCAGCGGCGAGTTCACTCGCAAAATCGTCTATCTGCGTCTGACTCTCACCTTCGAGCATCACTCGTGCCAGCGGTTCTGTTCCCGAGTAACGCAGCAATAAGCGGCCGCGTGATCCCAGTGCATTTTCAATCCGTTCGCTCAGTCGAGTAATTGAAGGGACCTGTTCGAACGGCAGTTTTTCCTTCACCCTTACATTGACTAATACCTGCGGAAAAATCCTGAGATCGGCCGCCAACTCGCGCAAGGAATGTTTTTCATCGGTCATCGCACGCAACATACTTAGCATTGTAATCAGGCCATCACCGGCAAGACTTAACTCCGGCAAAATGATATGTCCGGACTGTTCCCCTCCCAACGAAGCGCCTTTCTTTAAGATCTCATCCAGAACAAACTTGTCTCCCACGTCCGTGCGCACCAGGCTCATTTCCCGCGATTGCAAGGCGAGTTCAAGTCCGACGTTGCTCATAACCGTAGCGACTACTGTGTGATGACTAAGACGATTCTGATTGTTGAGATAGTTCGCCAATACCCACAAAGTTCCGTCGCCATTCACTACATGGCCCTCAGCATCCACGAACAGTGCGCGATCGGCGTCGCCATCGAACGCAACACCCAGATCAGCGCGTTTTCTCAGCACCTCACCCTGCAACTTTTCGAGGTGGAGTGAACCGCAATCGAGGTTAATGTTTCGGCCATCGGGTGAGTTATTGATCGCGGCTACGTTTGCGCCAAGTTTGGTTAACAACGCCGGACCAAGAGTTGAAGCGGCGCCATTCGCGCAGTCAACCACAACCGTAACCTCTGAAAGCGAAAGCCCGGCGCCAACTTCATTAGTTAAGTAATCGAGATAAGCTTCGCGCAAGGGTTCAGCTTCTGGCGAAGTAAAAGAATCGCCGGCAGCGATTGATATGGAATTCGCGAGACTGCTTGCGGAAAAAATATCCTTCTCAATCAACCGTTCCATTTCTTCGTCGAGCTTCCTGCCTTGCGGAGCAAACAATTTGATACCGTTGTCTTGATAAGGATTGTGGGACGCACTGATCACGATACCGGCGTCCGCTCCTAACCACCGCGCGAGATAAGCAACTCCAGGAGTTGTGATCACACCGGCTGACTTCAAACTAGCGCCTGTTGAACTAACTCCGCGAGCCAACGCCTGCTCGAGCCATGAACCGGACTCGCGTGTGTCACGTCCGATTACAACGAGCGGAGGGCGTCCCAGCTTTGCTTGCAAGTGTTGCGAAAGTGACCTGCCAACGGTCTCAACTGTCGAGGCATCGAGTGGAAATTTACCCGCCTCGCCGCGCATTCCGTCAGTTCCAAACAGTTTTTTCATCAGGGGGAAGGGGGTTAGTCGACCAGGAAAGGATGCAATGAGTCATGCCATCGTCGGTCTCTTGCGACTGCGAAAGTGAGGTGAAGGTCGTTGCGTTTCTTCTCGACGATTTCTACGCGAATATCGACAGTCGGATCAATCACGTCAATCTTGGGATCGGGGATATTTATAGCTACGTTTGACAAGTTAAATGCTTCTTTCCTTCCCTCCAGCAAAACGGTTTCGGTTGTCGCCTTATGCAGGGCACCAATTCTATCCACTGGACCACGAACGCGGACTTTCGCAGGATTCACGGCAACGTTAGAAACTTCGTAGCCCTCGGGAACTGAGCCTTCAAACTTAACTTCTACATCCAACTGCGTTTCCACGCGGGGCTCAAGCCGAATGGGAATCGTGCTTGGATGAAATCCTTGAACCGTTACTCCGTCCGGCAAGTCCATCTGGACGCGGTCGCGCGAAAGGCGCACAATTCGTTCACCGGATTTCTGATCGCTGATATCTACAGTCGCTACCAGACCCCGCGGGCTGATCTGGTCTAGTTTGGAGGGACTACCATTAAGCACAACTTCAATTGTTGAAGGAAGGTCGTTGCTGATCTCCAAGCCTTCATGTCTAAGAAAGTTGACCTGGACATTTGAAACACGCAGGGTGACAGGTTTGTTTTGTCCGGTGACGGCCAACCAAAGCGCAAGCGTAATTACCAACGCCAGAAGCTTCAGTCCCCATTCTTCCAGAAACACTCTGCGGAGTAACCGTTCTAAAGTAGACGGAGGCTTGGGCGTGGCAACTACATCTTCATCGTCGTCTGTATCCTGAAAAGGCATAATCGTATCGATTAAACTGAAGCGATCTCTTCAGTCTCGCTCTCGGCCGTCACCGCTTTATCGTGGTGTTGTTCTTTGTCGCGTTTAGGTGAAATATCCAAAGCCGCCGAAATGGCAGCGCGCAACTTCGGCGCGTCGAGACCTCGTTTTATCTCACCGTGTTGCACTACTGAAATCAAGCCTGATTCCTCTGAAATGACAACGGCAACAGCATCCGTATCTTCAGAAACTCCCAGTGCTGCCCGGTGACGTGTGCCAAGTTCGCGCGAAAGCCGGGGGTTCAGTGTGAGCGGCAAGAAGCAAGAGGCTGCGGCCACTCGATGCCGGCGAACGATCACCGCACCATCATGCAAGGGCGATTCAGGATTGAAGATGCTAATGAGCAGATCGTAGCTCAGTTCTGCGTCGAGCTTAACGCCGCCATCAATAATATTTTTTAGCCCGATATTGCGCTCGATGACAATAAGGGCCCCGGTTTTTGTTGAAGAAAGTGTGGTGGCCGCGAGAATAATCTCATCGTAAACGCCTTCGCCAAATTGCCCGCGATGGCGTTGGCCAAAAGGCACACGAAAGCGATTGCCGAAGGATATCAAAGCCTGACGAATCTCGTTCTGAAACAGCACGATGATCGCCACACCGATATAAATCAAGCCACCGCGCAGTATAAATTCCAGGGTTGCGAGGTCTTCTTTGACGGCGAGCCAGTAAAGGAGGGCAAATGCGCCGATGGCGGCGGCCATCGGCTCGGCGCGAGTACCGCGAACCAATTTCAACACTGCATACACAAGCAAGAAGACAAGAATAAGATCCGCGATGTTTCGCGGTTCACCGAGCCTTCTCAGATACTCCGTGTATGGCAGTAGTAAAAGCATCCGCTTAGTCTGAAATTCCGGATTTGAGTTTTGCGATTCAGCAGCAACAATTTATTTTCACCAAACCCGAATCCCAAAAACTCCTTGTTCGTTCAGCCGACGCGCTCTGGTACAGCACCTTGAAGCGAGTTATGACTCTTCCGCGCCGTTTCGAGAAAAATGATTTTCACCTTAGGCTCAGCCTCTTGGATCAATGTCTCTATTTCCTCGTTCGTTCTTTCTATTTCGTCAGTCATCAGCTCGTCGCGCAGATTTACATGAGCATTGACTAAAATCTGTTTCGGCGCCAGATGCATTGTGAGCAACTCAACTACCTTCACCACATTTGGGTGACTCTCAATTGCTTCCCTCAGTTTGCGAACCGTCTTGGCACTGGCGGCTTCGCCTAACAACAACGCGCGCGACGTGCGAGCCAGAACAAAGGCCACGATCGCGAGCACTACGCCAATTAGAATCGATGCCAAGCCATCCCAGTAGGCGCCTCCGCCGGGCCCCGCGTGGTGTTCAGTCAAGTACAAACCGGCCGCCGCAATCACGATGCCCACCAAGGCAGCCGAATCTTCAAACAACACAGTCTTGGCGGTCGGATCTTTGGATTCACGCAGATAAGCCAGGAATGACAAGTTCTCCGACCGGGCTTCTTTAGCTTCCTGATAAATCGCCAGGCTGATCGACGCCGTCTCTAACAGGAACGAAAAGGCTAACACCGAATAAGCCCACGCAAGTTTCTCGGGAGCGTGCGGACTCTTTAGCTTTATCACGCCTTCATAAATAGCGTAGGTCGAACCGACGCCAAAAATGAAAATGGCAGCGATGAAAGACCAGAAGAAACGCTCCTTGCCGTAACCAAACGGATGTTTCTTCGAAGCGGGGCGGCGGTAAAAGCGCAAGCCAAGCAGAAGAAAGACTTGGTTGGTCGTGTCTGCCACTGAATGCAGCGCTTCGGCCATCATGCCCGACGAACCGGTGATGAACGCCGCGACCAGCTTCAGGACCGCTATCAGCGCGTTTGCAAAGAGCGCCCCAACGACTGCCAGCATCGATGAATCCTTATGTAGGAATTGCCTTCAACAAAGAAATGAAGCCCGTTGGATTATCGCGGAAAACTAAAGGCGTGGCAATGGCGTTTCGGTTACGAATTCGTGCTGAGTTTCGGATGCGGATGGATTGCGAGACTGCGACCTTACTGGGACCGGGGCTTAGTACCTCTCTTCGATCGGCGCGTGATTTTTCCACTCTGTAAAAACCCAACCAATAGACCTTGTTGATCTATGACGATTAAAGCACCCACACCATTGTTTTTCATCAAGTCCGTTGCTGACTCTAATGTAACCGCAGTATCGACGAATAACTTTTGATTAATAGCGCGCATCATCGAACCCACTTGTGTTGTGCGCCACTTATCACGCGGCAATGGTTTCAAATCGTCAAGAGTCAGGATGCCGTGGGCCCGTCCATTTACTGCGACCGGGAAACTTGTCTGCCGGTGCAACGGCAAGACGTCGTCGACCAATTTTGTAATTGTCATCGACGGGTCGACGGCGATAGGCGGCGACATAACATCTCCGGCCGTGAGCAGCCGCGTGTTTTGTGCGCTTCGCACAACGCGGGCTGCGGTGTCGAGAAGAAAGAGACCGACGAGAATGGACCACCCACCCATAAAGTATGGTTGAGAGGGTCGCCAACTCGGAGCGATCATGATGTATGCGCCGAACAGTATCAGTGTAGCTCCGATGAGCACGCCACAGATTCCGGCCATACGCGTCGCATCAATGATGTTTCCCGTCTTGTGCCACAGCAACGCGCGCAACACACGGCCGCCATCCAATGGATAACCAGGAAACAAGTTGAAAACGGCGAGTAGCAGATTACCCCAGGCGATGAGGAAAAAAACCACGACGGTCGCGTTGTAATTTCCGAGCGCCGCAATTTTGGTTGCGGCAAACGCAAGGATCGCGAATATGAAGCTTGCGCCGGGGCCCGCCATCGCGATGCGCAGCTCCGCGCGTGGATTTTGCGGCTCGGTTTTCAGACGCGCTAGCCCACCAAACGGATGCAATACAATTTCCTCTATCTCCATTCCTTCCGCGCGCGCCATCAAAGCGTGTGAGAGTTCATGGCCGAACACGGACAGAAATAGTCCCGCCGTAGTAATCAAGCCCAACAACCAGGCACTGAAGGGTTCCAGCGGCGGAAGACGAACATTGCCGAGTTGGATCAGATGACTTTGGAGATTACCGGCGATTAGCCAAGTACTAAGAGCAACGACGGCAAACCAACGATAGTCGATGCGCACCGGAATGCCGTAGATGCGAGCTATGGTGATGCGGCGCGTGAATAACTGGCCGAAGGACATAACAGCAGTGAAGAGATCAGAATGCGCCGCTGGCCTTTTGCCAGTCTACTTCCCACAGAACCACCGGTTGCTGACGGTTCTTTACGCTGATCGGTTCGCGAGGCTTTAGTTTGTAGCGGCTGCGGGCTGCTTTGGCGGTAGCATCGCTCACCAGGATTTCGCCACCTTTGGCATTTGACTCAAGCCGTGATGCGGTATTCACGGTGTCGCCAATCGCGGTGTATTCCGATCGGCGCTCCGAACCTATATAGCCAACCGTAACTTCGCCCGTATGCAACCCAATACCGACGCCGATTTCCAGCAAACCTTCCTGTCGCAATTCAATGTTAATGCCAAGAATGCGACGCTGCATTGCTACCGCGGCATTCAGAGCATTGGAAGCATCATCGGGTGTTGCAGTCGGCGCTCCAAATAAGGCCATCAAACCATCACCGAGGTATTTATCGAGCGTTCCACCGTGCGCGAAGATGATATCGGTCATCGCCGAGAAATAACGGTTAAGCAGGCCAACGATTTTTTCCGGCGGTGCGTGCTCGGAAATTCGCGTGAAACCACGAATGTCAGCGAATAGAATAGTGATGGTTTGATTGACGCCACCGAGTTTGAACGACTCGGGGTTTTCAAGCATTTGCTTCACAACGTATTCCGGAAGAAAGCGGCTGTAGTTTGCACGGGCCACTTCTTCTCGCGCCAGCCGTTCATGTGCACGGGCATTCTCGACCGCGATGGCGGTTTGGGAAGCTACGGCGCTGATCAACTCAAGATCATCAGGCTTGAAAGCGGCAAAGGGGTCGAGACGGTCTGCATAGATCGCGCCGTGAACACGGGATTCGCCTACCAATGGTGCGCAGATCGTTGAGCGAACACCCTGTGACACAATCGAATCTACTCCGGCGAATTGTTCGTCAGCGGCCGCGTCCTGGGAAAGCAGCGCAACGCGATCCTTCATCACCTTTCGCGTAATAGTGCGGCCGATGGTCAGCTTGCGGGCATGGTTATTCAAACTCTCATCACGTGCGCGCATTGCAACCGGATTCAACACCACGTCTTCCGGATTTCCTTTACCGTCTCCCTCCGCCAGTAAGGCGACGACGCGATCGGCAGGAGTTGAGCGGAAGATAATGTCAGTGGCCTTTGCGAAAATTGCATCGAGATCAAAAACCGACCCTAACGTTTTACTCATTTCATAAAGCGCGGTCAGGATGTTCGCTTTTCGCTGCAACGCTTCCAGGACCTTGTCCCGCGCCGGAGAAGCGGCGGTGGTTTGTGGGACTTCGGTCTTGCCGTGCAGGACCGTGGTCATTACGTCATTAGCCGAGATCAGCAGCTGTGTGTGACCCAGTGGCTTGTCGTCGTAGCGAACGTCGGTAGTGCGTTCTTCGACCGGCTGTTCAAAGCGCAACGTGCTGGCGCCGATGGTTATGCGATCGCCGTTTCTTAGTATGTGCTCCAGTTGTGGGCCACCATTGATGAAGACCTTGTTTGCGCTGCGTCGCAGCTGTCCGTTAATCGTTGCGCCGTCAACCAGCGTAAAGGAGCCATCATCGCCGGACTTTATGTGCGCGTGATACCGCGACGCCCGCGGGTCGTCCAAGACGATTGTGTTATCGGGTGCGCGTCCTATGGAGCAGACAGAAAGCGGCACAAAGTTGTACTGCCATTGTCTGCCACTTGCATCGGTAATTTTTAGGAAGGCCATGACGCGTGAATGAATGTCTGGAGAAAGCCCAACTGTGCGATGTGCCGATTCAACCGATGACTGCGGGAAGAATCAATGTATACAGGAATCGACGGCCGATCCTAGCAGTATGAATTGGATGTGACAACCAGACGGGCTCTGGTTACAGACAGAATGCTGTCCTTGGCGTATCATAAGACCTCTCGCACTCGAACTTGGATCAATTTCTATTCGACGCAGAACCGCATCGCTTCTGATTGAACTCAAGCCTTGTCAGAACGTGGCGTACTTCTTTGCCGTCGTCGTATCGTTGCCGGCTCGGTGGTTTGAAGTTTTGATTCGGGATTGTCAGCGGCGAAAACTTGACGCTCGCAGAACCCCTTGCTAGACTCAAAACACTTACCAATTAGGGCCCGGCGCTTTACTGCGTCGCTCGGATTTCCCCCAGACCCGCGCGTGCGGCGCAGTCTGATTTTTCAAATTCAATGGAGGTGCTGCGGTGGGCTTCAAAGTCGGCCAGAAAGTCGTTTATCCGAACCATGGAATCGGGACCATTGAGCAGATTGAGCAGAAGCAGATAGGCGCTAACACACTTCCTTTTTATACCCTACGCCTCGCTGCTAACAATTCCCTCGTGCTCGTGCCTGTCTCAAATGCGTCCGAAGTAGGCTTGCGTTCTCCCATCTCTTCGGGCCAGTGCGACATGCTCTTCAAAATGCTCGCCGATGATTTTTCTTTTCCCGCCAACGACTGGAAAGATCGGTTCAAAGATTTCTCAGAAAAGATGCGGACCGGCGACATCTTTGAAGCTGCGGACGTCCTGAAGCACTTAACTTTTCTCAACCACCTAAAGCCCCTGTCGTTTCGCGAACAACGCATGCTCGAGCGCGCTCGCTACCTTGTGATTTCAGAGTTGGCCGCAGTTTGCCGTCAACCTGAATGCAATATCGAGCCGCGCGTGGAAGAGGCATTGGCGCGCGCGTGCGCCAAACACGAGCGCCGTCCAGCCCGGGCACGTGCCGCCGGCGCTGCCGCCGGCCACTGACCCGCGGGTTCCAGACTCTGTTCAAAAAAACCTCGGCAAGCCTATAAAAGAAGCCGAAATTCTGCTCGCTTTTGGGGGAAACTTTTGAGTTTCTGTTGGTGCGGGAAGGCGACTTCTTAAACCATCTAATCCCCGTGTTATACTGACCTATCGAAATAGCACCGCCTTTATTAATGGACGAACCTGGCAGTCATCTCACCTCTAATTTTCAGCGGAAAGTTTTGTTGCGCGCCCGATTTGTATGATGGCGTTCCTTAAACTGATCGGCGTCGCCATTCTGGTTGCGACGAACGGTTTCTTTGTTGCTGCTGAGTTTGCGCTGGTTTCGGTGCGACGCGCGCGTATTGAATCGCGAGCAGCGGCCGGAAGCAAAAACGCGCGGTCGGCGCTACGTCTAATTAATAATCCCACAGTCTTTATTTCCGCAGTCCAATTAGGAATCACACTCGCATCGTTGGCTCTGGGATGGATTGGGGAACCGACGATTGCGGCCTTGCTCCATCCCTTGGCCGAGCGGATCGCTTCCGAAGGGCGCGCCGGCTATGTGACGCACTTGTTGGCGATCATCATCGCGTTTTCTGCGATCAGTTTTCTCCATATCGTTTTTGGAGAATTGATGCCCAAGATGGTTGCCCTGGAACGGGCCGAACGGATCGCCCTGGTTACGGCAAGACCTTTGGAACTTTTCGCGCGCATATTCCGGGCCCCGCTCTGGTTGTTCAACGCTACGGGTTCAAACCTGGGACGTTTACTCGGCTTGCGCTCAACTTTGGATCACGCGTCGGTTTACACCGAGACAGAACTGCGGCAGTTAGTAGACGTTGCCCGCGAGAGTGGTTACCTTCGCGCGGAAGAACGACGTTTGATCCATCGAGTCTTTGAGTTTTCTGACACGCTGGTGCGTGAAGCGATGGTGCCTCGCACCGAAATGGCGGCAATCTCAAGCGATTGCTCTTTGGAGGACATGACCAAAGCCTTTGAGAAGTTTCGCTACTCGCGCCTGCCGGTCTATCGCGAATCTCTGGATGATGTGATTGGGTTCATTCATAGCAAAGACGTGATGCCCTACATACTGAGTCCGGAACAGTTTCGCCTTCAGGATGTACTTCAGCCGCCTTTGTATGTGGTTGATACCGCGCGCCTGGAAGATGTGCTACGGCAGATGCAAAAGGCAAAAGCGCATTTCGGTTTCGTAGTTGACGAGCACGGGGGACTGGAAGGAATCATTACCCTGGAAGATTTGTTGGAAGAAATCGTCGGCGACATTTCTGATGAGCATGATGAAGAAGTTAACGAACAGATCACGCCGGTTAGCGACGGGGTTTACACCCTTGCGGGTGGTCTTGCCGTGCGCGATTTGAACCGTCGTCTCAAACTGTCCTTGCCGGAGTCGGAAGCTTACACAACCATCGCCGGCTTTCTCATGACGGAGGCGGGCCACGTGCTCAAACCGGGTGAGAAGGTCGAATACAACGGGCTTCGGTTTCAAATCGATCGCGTTGAGCGTCGTCGCGTGATCAGTGTGCGGTTGGAAGTTCCCACGGCGGATGCAACCGCTCCGGCCGATACTTCTATCGAAGGCGCGCGCGCAGCCGGCTAATTCTCTCTTCAATTTCCAGTCGTTACGATGATAGAGTTGACGACTACTTCTTAGCTTTACATTTAAATAACTTTGGATGGACCAAACAGCATGAGTTGGATTGAGGAAATCAACGCGCGCGAGATTCTTGATTCTCGTGGTAATCCGACAATTGAAGCAGAGGTCACGCTTGCGGGCGGCGAGGTTGGGCGAGCCGCTATTCCTTCTGGCGCTTCTACCGGTGAACATGAAGCCGTTGAACTTCGCGATGGAGACAAAAAGCGTTATGCCGGTAAGGGCGTACTAAAAGCCGTGCGTAACGTAAACGAGATCATTGCTCCTGAAGTTGTGGGTCTTGACGCCCTGGACCAGGCGGAAGTGGATAATGCGCTGATCGCGCTTGATGGAACGCCCACTAAAGCGAAACTGGGCGCCAACGCAATCCTGGCGGTTTCTCTCGCAACAGCTCGCGCTGCCGCCGCTTATCTGGAAGTTCCGCTTTACCGATACCTCGGTGGTCCAAATGGGCGAACTTTACCAGTGCCGATGATGAACATCATCAACGGCGGGGCGCATGCGGACAATAATGTCGACTTTCAGGAATTCATGATCGTTCCTGTCGGTGCGGCCACATTCAGCGAAAGTTTGCGCGCCGGCGTTGAAATTTTTCACACGCTCAAGTCCGTGCTGAAGGGTAAGGGTTATGCCACCAGCGTTGGCGATGAAGGCGGCTTTGCCCCTAACCTGCGTTCAAACGAAGAGGCAATTGAGACAATAATCGAAGCAATCGCCCAGGCAGGCTACCAACCCGGCGCCGATGTGTTACTAGCCCTCGATCCGGCGGCCAGCGAGTTTTACGACGGCACGTGGTACGTGTTCAAAAAGAGCGACAAACGGAAGTTGTCGGGCGATCAGATGGCCGCTTTCTGGGAAGAGTGGACGCAGAAGTATCCGATCATTTCCATCGAAGACGGCATGGCTGAGGATGATTGGGACGGCTGGAAGACATTGACAGAGCAGTTAGGCTCGCAAGTGCAACTCGTCGGCGACGATCTGTTCGTGACCAACACCGAATACCTGCGAAAGGGTATTGAGCGTAACGTTGCCAACTCCATACTGATCAAAGTTAACCAAATCGGCACGTTAACGGAGACGCTCGATTGCATTGAATTGGCAAGAACCAACGGACGCACCGCGATAATCTCGCACCGTTCCGGAGAAACAGAGGATCCGTTTATCGCTGACCTCGCCGTTGCAACTAACGCTGGTCAAATCAAAACTGGTTCGCTTTCAAGAAGTGATCGCATCGCCAAGTACAATCAACTTCTGCGAATTGAAGAAGACTTGCGAGACGCAGCCAGGTTCCCGGGGCGTTCCGCTTTCAATGTCCAATCAAAAAATGAATCTTCCAGACGTCAGGCATCTGTTTGATTACACGGAGTGGGCGAATCAAATTACCCTCGCTGCTGCCGGAGAACTGCCGGATGAGGACCTGCGGCGTGAGGTAAACATTAGCCACGGCTCGATCTTCGGAACGCTGCTGCACATGGCGGGCGCAGAATGGATCTGGTTGGAACGTTGGCACGGCAATTCTCCCCCGGGAAAAGTTGCCTGGGCGCTTTGGAAGCCTGAGACTTGTCCCGATTTGATTCGCCTCAATCAACAATGGAACGACTTGATTCAGCGACGCAAGGAATTCATCGCTGGGCTTGATGAAACCAGATTGTCCGCTGAGCTGGCTTTTACTTTGCTCAATGGTGACTCCAATTCAATGCGCCTCGTCGATCAGATGCAGCATGTAGCCAATCACGCGACCCTGCATCGTGGACAAGTAGTTGGCATGATTCGCCAACTGGGAATGACGCCACCATCCACCGACTTACTCTTCTACCTGAGACAAGAAATTCCTGCTTAAAATTACGACAAACATGATCGATTCCTGGGAACGCGGCGAGTATGTGATTTCAACGGATCGGTCCAAATTAGACGTCCCATTCATCCACCAATTTCTTTCTACTGAAACTTACTGGGCCAACGGGCGCCGCATAGAAGTTGTGCAGCGGTCGATCGACAACTCCCTTTGCTTTGGCATCTACCGGAATACTGACCAGGTCGGATTCGCACGGGTCGTCACTGATTATGCAACGTTTGCCTGGATCGCAGACGTGTTCCTGCTTGCGGAGCATCGAGGACATGGTTTGGCGAAATGGTTGATGGAAGTGATACTGGAACACCGCGAGCTGCAGGGATTTCGCCGCTGGGTGCTGGCTACCAAAGACGCGCATGGTTTGTACGCGAAATTTGGTTTCATCCCGCTTCATAGGCCCGAGCGCTGGATGGAACGTCCTGATCCGAATATGCAAGAGAGCCCTGACTATTGGAAAGCATGAAGGTTAAGCACATCCGCGGATGCCGCCGATTCCCCAGTAAGACAAATAAACCAGTTTGTCTAAGAACTTTTCGGTCATTGCGGGTGTTTTCGTCTTGAGCTAGCGACGGAGTGACTGAGTGAATAACAAAGGCCCCTTGGCGCTTATTATTCTTGACGGTTTTGGCTATCGCCCTGAGCGCGAAGGCAACGCAATCGCGCAGGCGAACATGCCAAACTACCGTCGCCTTGCGGAGCGTTATCCGCGCACGCTTATTCAAGCGTCCGGCGAATGCGTTGGTCTGCCAAAAGGCGTGATGGGAAACTCAAACGTGGGCCATCTTTGCATGGGCGCCGGCCGCGTCCTGCGCACCGACGTTGAGCGCATTAACCACGAAGTTCATAGCGGCGAGTTTTTTCATAACCTCGCCTTGAATGCTGCCGTCGACAGCGCGGTGAAGCATGAGCGGGCCTTGCATTTGATGGGTCTGGTTTCGGACGGTCTGGTCCATTCATCACAGGAGCACGCTTACGCCTTGCTGCGACTTGCAAAAGAACGGGGAGCGAAGCGCGTGTTCGTCCACTGCTTTTTGGATGGTCGCGATACGCCGCCGTCCTCGGCGCTACAGTATGTGAGCGCCATGCAGCAAAAGCTGGATGAACTTGGCATCGGTGAGATTGCGACCGTCGTGGGTCGCTACTATGCGATGGATCGCGACAAACGGTGGGACCGCACTGAGCGAGCCTTTAATTTGCTGGTAAACGGTGAAGGACAACACGCAACAGATCCGTTGGCTGCAATTAAAGAATCATACGAGCGTGGAATCAATGACGAGTTTGTCGAGCCGATTGTGCTCATGCGAGACGGTAAACCAATCGCCACAATCGAGGATGGCGATTCAGTCGTCTTCTTCAATTTCCGCGCCGATCGGGCCCGACAAATCACCAGCGCGCTGGCCGTCCCGGGGTTTGACGCCTTTCCAGTACCCCATCGGCCGCACGTGCATTTTGTTTGTTTCGCTGTTTACGACAAGACCTACCCCTTGCCGGTCGCATTTCCGCCAGAGCTACCAACAAATATTTTGGCAGCAGTGTTCGGAGGACTCGGCGTCAGAAACTGTCGCATTGCGGAAACTGAAAAATACGCCCACGTGACTTACTTTTTTAATGGCGGTACCGAACGCGAGTTTCCGCATGAGCGCCGGATACTGGTGTCCTCCCCAAAAGTTGCTACATACGATCTGGCGCCGCAAATGTCCGCGTCACAAATTACCGCAAAACTATTGGCGGCTATTGAAGAGGAACAAACGGACGTGTTTATCGTTAACTTTGCTAACCCCGATATGGTTGGTCACACGGGAATGCTGGATAAAACGATTCTTGCTTGTGAGCATGTTGATCGATGTATCGGTCAAATTACGGACGCGATTCGGGCGAAGCAAGGAGCCATTTTTATAACTGCTGATCATGGCAACGCTGAATTGATGATCGATCCGACAACCGGCGGGCCGCATACCGCGCACACTAGCAACCCCGTGCCTTTCCACTTGATTGATGAAGACTCAACCGGGATCAAGTTATACGACGAAGGCGCATTGGAAGACGTGGCGCCCACGATGCTTGGGTTGCTTGGCATAGAACAGCCAAAGGAAATGACAGGACGGGATTTGCGCTTCCCAAAGAGTTAAGAGTGTTTGATCCGCGCAACATTCTAGTGATTGATTTTGGGCAGCTCGGCGACGTGGTGTTGAGCCTGCCCGCATTGCGCGCCCTTCGCAAAAGATTTCCGGCCGCTCACATTACGATTGCCGTAGGTAAACCGGGCGCGGAGATCATCGAACTGTCCGGCTACGCGAACGATGTATTGGTCGTTGACCGAGTCGCTTTACGCGACGGGTTTAAGCCGCTGTCGATCGTTCGCGTTTTCGGGTTGGTAAAAGAAGTGCGAAAGCGCGGCTTTGATTTCGTCATCGATCTTCACAGCCTGTCAGAGACCAACCTACTGGGGTTCTTGTCTGGTGCGCCGAAACGTCTTTACGCTCGCCGTCCCGGGCGGTCACTTGATTACCTGGCAAACTATCGGCCAAAGCCGCCGGTTGAAACGGACCATCGTCTACGTCATCTTATCGATCGTTATCTGGACGTTCTGAGTCCTCTTGAGATCAAAACAGCGGATCGCTTGCCGGCGCTCAAGACGAGGCCTACTGATGATGCCGTCGTCGAACGCGTATTGCGCAAAGCGAAAGCAGATGCGGGCGCACCGCTGATCGGAATGTTTCCGGGCGCCGGGCACCCGAGCCGCCGGTGGCCGTTGGAACAGTTTTCAGCGTTGGCAAATCAATTAGTAAAAAATGATCAGGTGAAGATCCTAATTTTCGTTGGTCCCGAAGAGCGCCCGCTTCTCAAAGAAATGAAGCAACAGTTTCCTTCATCGGTCGTGCTCCTTGATCAGTTGACGTTGCCACAGCTGGCCGCCGCCGCGACCCGGCTGGCAGCGTTTGTCTCGAATGACACCGGGCCAATGCACATCGCCGCCGCAGTTGGCACTCCCGTCGTTTTGCTTCTCGACAAACGGGCGCCGACTAGCTATCTGCCACAAGGAGATCAACACCGCATCATCTACAACAACATTATCGGCGACATCTCAGTCGATGAGGTCTACGTCGCCACACGTTCGATTCTCGCTTCAAGCAGGACAGCAGCGCTCTTTGCGCGTTAGTATTACCCCAGCCCCCCCGGTTTTTTCTTCCGACAGGCACCACAAAAAATATGAATCGCTATTCGTCTATGCAAAATCTGGTAGTGAAGACCGTTATGGTCGCTGCCCTTACGTTCGGATGTCTAATTTTGGCGCGTCCGGTTATCACCGGAGCGAAAGATCCGAACAAGGGACCGGTAAAGAGTGATTCGAGCAAGACAGCGGTCGCCAACCCGACTGCACTCGGTGAACAGATCGATGCAGTGATCAACGACAGCGAATTCGCCTATGCACGTTGGGGAGTTTGTGTGATCTCGCTTGCAGACGGCGCCGTTGTCTATCAACGCAACGCCGATAAACTCTTTACGCCTGCATCAAACATGAAAATTTACACGACCGGAGTCGCTCTCGATCTGTTGGGCGCGAACTACCGCTGGCGCACTTCTGTCTATTCGACGGCGCAACCTGACAGCGCCGGACAGATTCATGGAGATCTGATTCTATATGGACGTGGCGCTCCCGACCTGGTCTCAGTAAGCACGGACAACGGCAAGCCGTCGTTACCGGGTTTAGCCGATCAGCTTTATCAAAAGGGCGTCCGCCGCATCGATGGCAACGTAATCGGAGATGAGAGTTATTTTCGCGGCGATCCACTTGGTGATGGATGGCAATGGACCGACTTGCAATGGTATTTCGGCGCAGAAGCCAGCGCGCTCTCCATCAACGGCAATGAGGTTGACGTAAACGTCGTGCCTTCTGGAAAAAATTCCGAACCTCCTCTCGTAAGGGTCAGCAACGCCCAGGCAAACGTGACTGTTGCGAACCGAATGGAGTTAACTGATAAGGATGGCAAGCCAACCGTCGGATTGCACCGCGGTCTTTCCAACAACAACCTCGAAGTGTGGGGAGAGTTTTCTCCGTCGAGTAAGGGATTCGGCGCGAGACTCGCCGTGCATGATCCGGCACAGTGGGCGGCGCGGCTGTTTGTAGAAGCGTTAACGGCGCGAGGTATTCAAGTAAGCGGACAAGCGCAGGCTCGTAACTCGCGCACCGCGTCGAGCTCAAGATTTGATCCTCAGAAAGCGACGGAACTCGCCAGCTTATCAAGTCAACCACTGAGCGAGATTGTTAGAAAGACCAACAAAGAGAGCATCAATCTTAATGCGGAACTTATTTTGCGAACGCTTGGTAGAGAGCGCGGTGACATGGTGACCGGCGCAGAACCGGTCGGCCGAGAGCGCGGCGATGACGAGACAGGTTTAGCCATAGTACGGCTTTGGTTATCAAGGGCTGGAGTTCCAGCAACGCACATTGCTTTGCATGACGGTTCGGGATTATCGCGACTCGATCTGGTAACTCCCGAAACGAGCGCTCGGCTCCTTGCAGCTATGGCGAAGACAGCCGCCGCCGGTGAATTCAAGAACTCACTGCCGGTAGCTGGTCGAGACGGAACTCTGGCAGGACGGTTGCACGACCTGGCCGACCGTGTCTGGGCCAAGACCGGTTCGCTCACGTATGACAATTCTCTTTCCGGTTACCTGGCGGCAGCCGACGGTGAACTATTTGCGTTTTCGATAATGTGTAATGACCAAACGGGCCGCGACGCCAGCACGCGGCTGATTGACCAAATCGTCGAGTCATTAGCCACGGCCCGGCGGACTGGCGCCCCAAATCCTGTGAAACCCCAATAAATCCGCACTCGAAAGACAATGTTGCCTCTAGACAAACACAGTTGAACACAGTATTATGTCTTGCCCGCCGACTGCGGCGAGAAACTTCCACCAGCAGTAGTCAGCCTCACTCGCGTTATTTCGAACGCAATTCCCCCGCACCAGGAGTGAAATCAAAATGTACCGTCGTCTTGTCAGCGTAGCTTTCATTACCAGCGCCTTCGCGTTTTTCAATACCACTGCTTTTTCGCAATCGAACTTGACTGCCAAAGCTACCGTTCCACAACCGGGACCGTCGGCTGGTCTGCCTGAGAGCGATCGCATTCGTGATGGATTGATGGGGCCGGTGCGTCGCGTGCGAACGGAAGTCGCAAAACTGCAAAATGAAAACGGCAAAGTGACGGAAGCGAAACACGCGGTTCTCGAAGTTGTTGCCTACGATCAAAAAGGCGCCAAGGTCGAGAATCAATATTTTCCAATCGCTGGTGAAACGCTCACCGGCAAGGAAGTCTACAAGTATGACGACAAGGGAAATATTAGCGAGATGACGCTACTAAATCAGGACGGTTCACTTCTAAGTAAAGAGACGTATAAATACGAGTATGACTTTGCCGGTAATTGGAACAAGATGACTACCTCCGTTGCCGTTTTTGAAGGAGGCAAGCTTTCGTTTGAACCCACCGAAGTGACTTACCGGTCAATCATGTATTACCTCGACGATAACATCCTCCGAATGGCCCAACAGCCAGCTCCGGCTGAGAACAAGCCAAGTGCGCCGTCAAACTCTGCTGCTAACAATTCACTGGGTGCAAAGACCTCTCCCGCCTTGCCGACTGCTATGAGTTCAGAAAAACTCAACAACGCAGGCGCCGTCGATTTTGGGAGTAACCGCGTGGCGGCTAATCCGCAACCCGTGAACGTGAAATTAGATTCTGACCCGCCCCCGGCTGCCCCCAAACCCATGCTGCGACCGGTTTCTGGTGGCGTACTCAACGGCACCGCAATTAGCCTCCCGGCGCCGACGTACCCGGAAGCAGCGAGGCGAATGCGCGTAGCTGGGATCGTTTCCGTGACGGTGGTGGTAGACGAAAATGGAAAAGTTCTTTCCGCTCAAGCGACCGATGGGCCGGGTGCGCTGCGCGATGTTGCGGTTCAAGCGGCATTGAAAGCGCGGTTCTCGCCGACAAAACTTTCCGGTCAACCGGTGAAAGTGTCTGGCCTCATCAACTACAAGTTTTCCCTCGCCCCATAATTTTGTCCCCGATACGAACCATTAGGAGTAAATGCGATGGCATTAACCGGGCATCTAAGCGACCTCTCGCTTTCTGAATTAATCGAATTTTTTTGCAATCAACGAAAGACCGGCTTGCTGAAAGTGCTCTACCCACAGGGCCCAGGTCACTTCTATTTACACTCAGGGTCTGTAGTGGATGCGCGCGTGGGCACGTTGCGCGGCATCGATGCGGTTTACTTCGCATTAACTCTTCCTAACGCAAAGTTTGAGTTTAGTGGCTCAGTTGAGCCGCCGGAACGCACCATCAATCAGCCGTGGACGCAGGTCGTGCTTGAAGGTTTGCGGCGGTTGGATGAAGGCATTGCCCCGGCTTCCGCATTCGCGGTCGATGACGAAGAGCCAGTTATCGAACCGGAAACAGCGGAGGAACCTCTTCCTGAATTGGAAACGCTGCGGGTTCCTTCATTCCTATCTTTGAATGGACAGGTCTTTGGCAAACGCAAGGTGCTGATTGGCGGGGCCGTTGCTTTTGCCCTCATAGCGAGCGTCGCCGTGATTGGAGTTCCAGCCGGTTGGTATCACCGAGCAAAGACCGAAGTAGTCAACACCGAAACAGCGGCCCCTTCAGTAGCGCAAACAGCAGCGCCCGCGGTTGCTGAAGCTCAGCCCGAAACAACGGCGGCCACCGATCAAACCAGCGAGAACGAGGCGGCACTTGCCGCGAAGCGCCAGCACGATAAAGACCGTGCAAAACTGCGTGAAGAAAAAGCTCTGGCTAACAGAGAAAGTGTTGCAACTGTTCCCGCTCCAGTGAACGTAACGCAGGAAGCGCCGAAAGCCGGTCCTAAAAAAGTTTCGGTTACGGTTACTTACGATGAGTCCGGCCGCGTTACCCAGGCGTCAGGTGGAGATGCAACAGCCTTACGCATTGCGCGTCAAAAGCGATTTCCGGCTGGAAAACCCGGCTCGACCACGATCACGATTCCAATCAATTAGTGACGAAGCCTAGAGCGAAGGCCAAAGAGCCAGGAGCAGATTACTTGCTCCTGGCTCTTTTCTTGATCCGTTAACTCTGCCGTTAGGGCTCCAGCAATCCCACCGTTCCCAAAATCACCAGCAAAGCACGCTTGAGTGCAATTGCTCGATCGCGTGGGTCATACCACTCGTCGGTGGTGTGGGAGTTTGCCCCGGTGCCGCCTGCCCCGAGAGTGATGGCTGGAATCCCGAGCGAGATAGGAAGGTTGGAATCAGTTGATGCGAGATCGAGTCTGGGACTCGCGCCCATGGCTTCGGTCGCACTCCAGGCTAACTGAACCAACGGATGATGAGCAGCGGTCTCACCACTTGGTCTCTCGCCCAACAAATTAGTCTCAACGCTCAACGGAACGGTGCCCACGCGCCGTCTTGAGTTTTCTTCATCGGTAGCTTCTCTAACGACGCGGCGAAAGTAAGCGTCGATCTTTTGTAATTCGGTAGCACTTGCTGAACGCAAGTCAACGTCCATTGAAGCTTGCCGTGGAATTGCGTTCACGCTTTGGCCCCCCTGGATTTTTCCCGTATTGAATGTCGTGCGAGGTTGAGTGGGTGCTGGATAAACGCCCAGCTTAGCAACTGCCATCGCGGCGGCATTGATTGGGTTGGCAATACCAAAGTCGCTCCACGAATGGCCCCCGGGCCCCGTGAAACCAACACGATAGCGGCGGGAGCCGAGCGCTCCGTTTGTGACTCGATCCAAGCCGGCGCCGTCGAAACTGATAAACGCGCTAATGCGGTTGGCCCACTCGCCGCTTGTAAACAAGTGCCTGACGCCGCGCAAGTTTCCTTCGCCTTCTTCGCCAACCGTACCGGCAAATAGGATCGATCCGCCGGTTTCAATCCCGTTCGTTTGCATAGCCTGGAGGATGGCGATCAGCGCAATTAGGCCGCAGGCGTCGTCCGCTATTCCAGGAGCGGAAATTTTCGCGCCGGCGCGCTTTGGCGTCAGGTCAGTCTCAGCCGCAAAGACGGTGTCAAGATGTGCACTGACGACTAGTGTAGGTTGATCGGAAGTGCCACGCCGTAACGCCAGGCAATTTCCTTCGTCGTCAATATGAGCATCGCCCAATCCAAGTGAAGATAATCTGCGACGAAAATAATCAGCTCGCTTTGCTTCGCCGAACGGCGGGGCAGGAATGGAATTGATCCGGATCTGTTCTTCAGTAATAGCGTCTGCGTGAGCTTCGAAGAATGAGAATGCTTGCTGGACAGCAGTCGACCCAAGTAGCTGCTCGAGGAGTTGGTCAACAACAACAACGGATGACATTTCTACGCTAAGGGAAAGTTCGCGTGGGTTTCGGCGCTAAACCAACCGCATTATTTCTTCTTCCGGCAGCACCGCTGACGCTTGCTTTGCGTGCTCATAAATTCTTGTGACGCGCTCGTCACTAGCCTGAATGCCGCGTTTCTCGAGCCAGTAGATGACGTTTGATTTGCCGCTCATGGGTCCGATTTCCACGACCTGTTCCAAGCCAAATTCCGCGGCCGGCACCCCTGAATAAACCAGGTCGGCGAGGGCGCGGTCACCCTTGCGGTAACTTTTGATCACTGCAGCAGCATGCACACCGGTTGCAGTACGAAATGCATCCCGGCCGAAAACCGGATAGTTGTGCGGGATGGGCCATTGGCAAGCCGTGGAGGCCAGCGAGCAGTACTCGCCCAACCGAGAAAGATCGTTTTTGATCCATCCCATTAACTTCAAATTGACCAGCAGCTGGTCCATCGGCGTATTACCCACTCGTTCACCCATTCCCAGCGCTGACCCATGGACTTGATCGGCGCCTCCCTGGATCGCGGCGATGGAATTTATTACTCCGAGACCGCGGTCCTGATGACCATGCCAGTCAAGCCGGATGCCGCCACCCTGTTCGTCGATAATGCTTTTGACGAACTTAACGACCGCTCGCGCGCCGTCGGGTGTTGAGTGGCCAACCGTGTCACAAACGCAGACAGCCTTTGCTCCGCATTGAATCGCAGTCGTATAGAGTGCCCTGACTGTCTCGGGATTGGCGCGCGTCGTATCTTCAGTGACGTACATCACCGGGACGCCCTCGCCAACCGCGAACGTCACAGCTTCTTCAGTTAATTTGAGAAGCTTGTCCAGCGTCCAATCTTCAGCAAAAAAACGAATTGCCGAGGAGCCGATGAAGGTACAAGCTTCGATCGGAATGCCGGCGCGCTGCGAGATTTCTACAATGGGAACAATGTCGTTTCGATGAGTCCGAGCAGCGCAATTCGGCCGGATACGCAGTTTCTTCTCCGCAATCTCACGGGCCATCAACTCGACACCGGCGGCATGTGTTCCACCCGCGCCGGGCAGTCCGATGTCCACCGTATCGATGCCGAGGGCATCCATCAGGTGCAGCAATTCAATTTTTTTCTCTACCGGGGGTTCGCAAACGGAAGGGGATTGTAAACCGTCGCGCAACGTCTCGTCGTCAAACCCGATGTGCCGTCCCGGTGGCACTAGCGCCGGATCGATTGTGTTCCAGTCGTAAACCAATTCCTCTAGTGACAAGCGGGAAACCTCCGGAAAAACCTGCAACGATTCCTTGTGTTCTTAACGAAATTTGATTACAGCAATCGTCGTTCAACCTGTCAAGCGAGCGATTTCAGGCATAGTGGGGCATGGGTACGGACTGATTTTGGTTGCTGTGCGGGGTTTTCAACCTAGACGGGTTGAGGCACGACATTTTCTATAAACGCAACGCCTTTGTGATTTTCCACGATCTTAACTGCAGGCGTACCGGATAGAGTTTGTATACAGGCGTGATGAACAGTAAGGACTCTATCTTGAAGCTCGTGATCGGCTTCGAGCGGGATAACATTCAGCCCTATATCTTGAGCCCTCTTTAGCGAAATGTGTCTAGCGTGAGATTTCGTGAGCGCGTGTGTGCCTAATTCCTTAACGGCGGTATTAGCCTTGTCAGCGCGGTTAGCATCGGCCTCAAACATTCCTGTTTCAAGCCATTCCCTCACAATTTGATTCGACCAATCGATTGCCTTCTGGCAACTTCCGATTAGGGTGGGCGTATATTTTGCGATGATAGGTTGCCACACATAAGCGGTGCTGGCATCGTGGGCAATTTCCTTTTTAGCCCTGTCGAATTCCTCAATAACGCCGTGAGCGGGAATACCACCAATTTGAGGATCAATCGGGCCTAGATTGGAGTGTTTGCCCAACACAATTTCATTGCACGCAAGCGCCAGCATGGTTCCTGCGGACATCGCGAGTTGGGGTATGATTGCTCGTATATTTGTTCCGAACATCGACCGAAGGTAATCAACTAACGATTCCGTTGCCGCTAAATCGCCGCCGGGAGTATGCAAAATTAGGTCTAGTCCCTTACGGCGATCTAGCGTATGGATCGTCGCCATAAAGCCATTCTTATCACTGTCGTTAATTGAGAACGTGGTAGGACTTAGACCTGGCAGCGATCCTTTTTGGAGCCACCCAGAGTAATAGATGATGACATTGCGGTCCGTGTACCTGAATAACTCATCGAGGTACTTACGCCGCACAACGTCGAATACTGGTGCGGCGGCCCTAACCTCGTCCAGGAGATCGCGCCAATTAGGCATTATGAGGTTTAGCGCGTAACAATTATCGGCTCAGAATTATTCGAAAGACGAGTTGTGTAAACAACTTCTGGCGATCTCGGTTCTTGTTGGCTTAGAGCGATAAACTTCGCTCGTTGTTGTTGGTGAAGCAGTCCTAGCGTATCGAATACTTCTTCGATTTCTTGTTCTGTCATGAGGCGATTGTTTATTGCCTCAGGCTCATCGCGTCTTGGCATAATCTACCTCCATTTAAGAAGTGAAATTATAGGCGGAATATCAACATTGTGCCAATGGAGATTTCACGCGCTTAGTAAATCCTTTACTTCCACTGTTTGGTTAGTATTCCTATGCCATTGCGAGCAGCGCATCGAATCGAAGAATGTATTCGGCAAAAATTGTAGTGGCGAAATAAAGGCGAATACAATGTTGAGATTTTCAAACTTCACCTATACACAACCATCGTTTCACGGCTGCTTTTGACCGGCAGTGCGGCTCTGTTATAGCCTCTGACGCGTTTTACCTGGTGTTGGTCTGTCTCAACTGACAACTTTGAACCCGCAAACTCCGGCTGAAGTCAAAACCATCGCATTGGGTTCGGATCGGGCGGCCAAGATCATGGCCGTCCGCGCCAGCCTCGCGCGCATCGCCGAGATTGATCCGGCATGGTTGCAGGCTGACATAATAGCGCGGCGCGTGGAAACCAACGTGCCGGCAATGCCGCTTAACGATTGGGAGCTGATGCAAGGAGCACGCGAACGGGCGCTTGCAGTCCGTGATTTGCTCGAGCAACAACGACGCTCTGCTGATTTGTATGTGGGACTAGAGGGCGGCTTTCACTCGATCTCGATCGAAGGTGAATGGCACACATTTTTGCGTGGCTGGGCTTATGCTACTGACGGCAAAAATGGGACTTTCGGCGCGACACCATCGATCAGTGTGCCGGCGTCGCTGGCTAAGAAAGTAATTGAGGGCCGGCGCGAGCTTGGCCTGGTGATTGACGAAGTCGCAGGAGTTTCAGATGTGCGCAGCCGGCAAGGCGCCTGGGGAATTCTTTCGCGCGATCTGGTTACGCGTTCAATGAGTTTCGAAGTTGCGCTCATCGCCGCATTCGCGCCCTTTTATAATCAGAAAATGTATTCTTAGTTTTGAGCCACAGAGTTTGCACTTACTGAAAGGACACGTGCAGAGAACGAATTCATGGAAGAATTAATAGCACAGTACAACGATAACGAACCGCCGCCGCAGCGCGGCAATGCAGGTTGGATTGAAGTGATCGCCGGATCGATGTTCTCGGGAAAGTCAGAAGAACTCATTCGCCGTCTGCGGCGCGCCAAGATTGCCCGGCAAAAAGTGCAGGTATTTAAGCCTGAGGTTGATTCGCGCTACTCGAACGATCACATTGTTTCGCATTCAGAGATGCGACACGAGTCGGCCAATAGTCGCAGCGCCGCCGACGTGTTCGCGAAGATAGAACCGGACACGGAAGTTGTTGGCATCGATGAAGGGCAGTTTTTTGACAACGATCTGGTAGACGTCGCAAATAAACTGGCCCGGCGCGGAGTACGCGTGATCATCGCTGGTCTGGACCAGGATTACACGGGCAAACCCTGGGAGCCCATGCCGCAACTCTTGGCGATTGCTGAGTACATCACCAAGACCCACGCCATTTGCATGAAATGTGGTCAGGCAGCTAATTACACGCAGCGCACTTTTGAATCCGAAGAACGAGTGGCGGTTGGCGGTGAAGGCATGTACGAAGCACGCTGCCGCCGTTGCTTCGTTCCGCACGCGGATGCCCCAACTGTTCACGCGGATTAACTTGACGTTCGCGTTAAGGGAGCAGCGGCTATGGCCAAAAAACTCAAGAACAAGAAAGAGTTGTTCGGGCGCATGGTGGACTCGCTCCAGTTTTTTCTTAATCCGGAAATTATTGAAAGCGAAGATAACAAGCGTCGCATCAGCGCTCACCTGGCAAACGGCGATCTGGTCGTCTTAAGGAAAGCTCTTCAAGAGCCTGTAGCGGAAAAGATGTTTGCCTGCCTCGATCAAGCTTCAAACTGGAAAGTTTACGAGGACTACTCGGATCATTTTCATTACCATCATCACAACCTTTACGAAGACGCAGAATACCCCGAGGATTTGCAGTGGTGCCGCGGAATTTTCCAGAGCGATGAAACAAAGAGTTTGATGGGCGATCTATCGCAGCGGGATTGCAGTGGCCCGGCGGTGTTCTCCGCCAGTTGGTATTTGCCGGGGGATCATTCGCTTCCGCACAATGATGTGTTTGATGCGCCTGGGTCGGCAAGACAAGTCGCGTACGTCTGGCACCTGACGAAAGATTGGCAACCTAACTGGGGCGGCGACTTGTTCTGGTGCCGGCGTAATAGATATGTTGCTCCCAGCTTCAACACGCTGATCTTATTCAATGTAGGACCGGATAGTTATCATCACGTCACCACCGTCTCGCCCTATGCGACCTCAAAGCGGCTAGCTATTAGCGGCTGGTGGACTAGTACTCAACCTTCCCAAGCTCTTCCTGATGAAGAGGAGCCCTGTTTGGGTCAGGATGAACTGATTCAATTGGTTTGATTTGCATCTGCATTTCGACTAGCCAACTGATTCATAAAAGTCGCTGGCTCTCCAACGCAGTGACGCTCGCCGCATTTGATTGCAACGAGCGTCAGACGGGGTGAGGATAGGAGAAATTCCTGGCTTTTTTTGGTTAGTGTTTTTTGACTACAAGTGCCGCAGTTGTGTCGGGTTTAGATGCAGGTCCACTAGCATTCTGACCCTCAGTTACCTTTTGCATAACCTGGCTGGCTGACTTGTAGTCGAAGTAGAACTGCATTGCATCACCCATAACGACTCGCCCATCGTGATCAAAAAGTTGGTACACCAGATCCGCGCCGGCCGTGTGCCTTACCTTGGCGTCGACGAAGATATTCTTTTTGATCTTGGTAGTTCCGTTTGCTGAAACAGCAACGCGGAGCATGAAGGCCGAATTGTCATTGAGTACCAAGCCCAGCTTTTCAGCTTGTAGTAATTGAGCGAGGGCAGTGGTGTTGGTAGTTTCGTCAGGCTTGTCGAGCTTGGAAACGATCTCTTCCGCCGCATCGACCAAGGGCTGGGTTTCGCTTACCACTTTTTTCAGACCCTTCAGCCATGTTTTGAATCCTTCCGCGAAACGGCCCTCGCCATCATTGGTTGCTGTCTTGATAGCGTTATTGGCGGTAACGATATCGCCCTCGAGAGCGCCGATATCATCCGTCAGTTTTCTGCACTTCGCCCTGCGACAGTGCGGGTCGGTTTTCAGCAGCGCCGTTCGCTCATTCTGCAACTTTTCGCTTTGCTCCAGGAGACCGTCACGCTCATCGATTGCCCCGGCGATTTCGTTTATCGCTTTAATTCGATTGGCAACCTCTTTCAACTTATCGCCGGTAGTTTGCGTCTCCGTGCGAAGGTCGTTCAGTGCTTTGAGCAGCGGCGAGTTCGAATTATCGACAAACAGGTTTGTTGGATAGAGACGGGGATAATAGATCGCCGGCGCCTCGGTGCAGATCGCTGTATTAGTTAAGCCTTTAACGATGTACGAGACGGCCATGTCTTCGGGAATGGCAACGTCTTTGTTTTTGAATTCCGTATCAGTCCGAAATAGATTTGTCACCTGCGCGATCGAGCTGATGAGGCCCGCGGCAACGCCCGGCAATGCTGCTGCCGGAAGGAATGATTCAAGCCCCGAAAAGGACTCAGTCATAAACGCTTGTTGCTTGGAACCTTCGGATTCCGTCTTCAGTAACTGCTTGGTGTTGGCGCCAACCGGTTCGTCTGGCTTGCGCGGATTGGTGTCGGCCAGAATCTGAATAGTGGACGCCCTTCTCACGTTAAGCTCTTTGGCCAAAGCTTGTAACTGCGTAACCATTGTGCGCGAAAAGGCGATTGCTTTGAGCTCGCTTTGATCATAGATAACCAGCGTTTGTGCGCCACTGTTTTTGCATAGCGTGGTGGCGAGTCGATTCGCGATACCGCGCGCCGCTTCCAGTGAAAGCATTCTCACCTCGACGAAGCCGGCCTGATCAGTCTTAACGTCTCCGCTTGGCACTGTAACTTTGCTCGTGTCGCCGAAAGGATCGGTTGCAGCTTTCAGCTTTGCGCGGCGCGCTTCCAGCTCAGCTTGTTCCGCTTCCGCTACCTTTTGCTTTTCTTCCGCAAGGGCGGTAGCCCGTTTTGCTCTTTCCAGTTCCTCGTCCGGAGTAGGGGAGGGGCTGGCGGTCGCGTCGTCTGAACGGAAGGAAGATTCGGGAACCGCAGCGTGTGAAACAACGACGAACGGCTGCATAAGAAAGACAGCCAGCATCAATGACAAGAATAGTTTCATTTCTTACCTCCTATGGCACCGGGGATTTTGTTTCACGAGCACGCTAACTACTATCAGCGACGTCGTGATGAAGTGGTGCTTTACCAGTAGTGAGCCATTGACAAAAACCTTTCAGCACATCAGGCAGGAGGGTGACTACGAGCAGGGACGCTGCTTTTACTACCGGCGTCCAGGATTAGTTTTTAATTGATAGAGGGACCGGGTAGGTCATGGCTTCTGAGCCCGAAAAACAAACTCATCGACCGCGTCATAGGTCCCAGATAAAGACCGTCCGGTTACCCGGATAATATAGTCGCCTTGAGTAAGGAGCCGCGCGGGTACAGTTAGAACAAGCGAAGGACTATTTGTTCCTCCCGCGCGCAGACCCTTTCGCCGCAAAATCACCGAACCGGAGTATTTTGTTATTAGCACGTCATAGCTGCGATAAGAGTTTTGTTCCAAAGCGAGTTGAAGCCTGAATCCTGCGATGCCCGGCGCTAGCATCAATAATGGGGTCTTATTATCGCCTCGTGAAATACCGGGTAAGAGAAGTTGCGGAACAATTGTCCCGATTACAGGCGACCCTTGTTCCGTGTTTCCTCGTAGTTGTGGTGGCTGTTCAATCAGGTCATGATCCTTCGCCTGCAAATCGCGCAGCTCTTGCAACTGCGCGGCTAACTCTTCACTTTTTGCCTGTTGCGATTTGGATTGATCTTCGAGCAGTTTTTTTTGCTGCTCTGCCTCTGCGCGCTCAGCAACGAGCAAGTTTATTTGTCGGCGCATTCTGTTGGCCTCAATAACCAAGACTGCGCAGCCAAGCAGCAATAGGAAAGCGGCGGTGGTCATTGCCACCTGTAAAGGAGGACGAAACAAAAAGAAGTTTCTCCACGAGCTCTCTTTTGCCGGGGGGTCAACAAAAGCAGGTGCAACAGAAATCAGCGGACTTGAGAACGCATCGGCTTTTGCCATTAAAATGCGGGCAGTAAGGACGCGTTGACTGAGCCTTGCGGAACTCGCCAATCTCGCTTCAAATAACTGACGTTCGGAGGTTGAAAGCTTATCTCGGACGTAGGCATCGATCAGGTCTTCTTCAGCGATTTCCAGCGCCTCAAACTCCTCATCGCTGTTGAAAAAGCGCTCCTCGATTAGGGACTTTTCCTGTTCGTTGAGAGTGCCCAAAAGGTATCTCATTTCTTCCGAGTTTCTTTTATCTAGTTCCGCCAAACTCTTTCGGCCCCCATCACCAGTGATCCAAAATTCAGTTTTATTTCGAAGTCATGCATTTTGAACGAGACATTCAGTGATGCATTTCTCCAGACTTGCCCTGATTCGATGGGCGCGAATCCGCAAAGCATTCAAAGGAATGTCTAGTTTTCTGGATAGTTCCTTACGCAAATCAATTTTTGCCCGCCTTTCCTCCTGGTAATAGGTGAGGATGAGCGTACGGTTATCTGGGGGTAGCTGGCTGAGGCACTTGTCGAAGCAGCGCAACCGTGGGTCAGACTCGTCATCCGCTCCGAGTTGGTCATTGGTGTAAAGATTTACATTCTCTAATCCGACAGTCGCCTTCGCGTTATCTCTGCTTACCTCCATAAAAACCAGCCGGGCCACAGCATAAAAATATCCCGTCAGGTTATAAACATTTTCGCCCTGATCGATCCGGCGGGCCACCCGATTGATGGTTTCGTCAGCATGCTCTTCAGCGGCGCCAGTGGCGCGCCATTCAAAGAAGCGAACCAGCTTTCGTCGGGTGAGTTCATATTGCCGGCCGGCCTCGTCGCGGTCTTCTGAAAAACTGTTTAAGAGTTTGTCGAGAGCCTCTCTTGTCAGCGTCCATCTCCCGTGTACGTCGGTTGGCTGGGACGGACCAGGCAGATCGGCGTCAGGTTGATTAAAGGGTGAGTCCGATGGTGTCAAAGGGTAACGCCTCGTCTCAAGTGAATTCGTCGCGGCTTAGATGCGGGGGATTATAGAACAGTCACGAACATAAAGAGCGGGAATTATTTCCAATCACCCTGAATCACGAACCCGGCCCAGAAGTAGGGCGACTGCCAACGAGGCTGTTGCGAGATTTTGAGTTGGGCGGCGCGCAAAGCTGCAACGGGTTTCAGGTGCTCAACAAACATCAGCCGATAAAAGTCCTTCATCAATTCCGCCGTAGCGGCGTCATCAACTTTCCACAGTGACGCAACGACGCGCGCCGCGCCGGCGTACATGAAGCCGCGAGTCAGCGCAATTAATCCTTCTCCCTTAATCTCTTTGCCCACTGCGGTTTCGCAAGCACTGAGCACCACCAGGTCGGCCGGAAGATTGAGATTGTAAATATCATGGAGACGCAGGTAACCATCCTGGGCATGACCACTTTCGTCGACCATCGAAAGAAGAATGCCCGATAACTCGGGATGTTCAACGTCAAGCAATCCATGAGTGGCAAAATGGATCATTCGATACCTGGACAATTCCGGACTCATTGCCATGGCCCGGTTCGCCTTAAAATCAATGGCCAGTAATGATTGTCCACGCGGGGCGACCTTAATAATCGATTCGGCTTCCGCGCGAGAGAAATATAAAGGCGAGATTTCATTAATACCCAAATCGCGCAAGGCCCGCTGCACTGAACCGGTTTGAACCTGCGCAATAGGAGCACTGGGAACAGACGGTAGGTCGCTATTCTGAGTATGGTTGGAGCCGGTCTGCCGCTTGTTAATGTTTATGGAAGAGCGGGCGACCCGGCTATCGACATTGTCGAACACAGGATCAGCAAACACGGCCACGGCCAAGGGCGCTGCCGATCGCTTTTCAATTTCCAGCCGTTGGCTTGCCAGTACGGAAGCCGAGGCGAGATTTAGGACCTCGTGCCCATCAATCAAGAGTCGCGGACGGCGGCTGCGAGCAAGCGCGCCAGCGGGCGGAACCACAGCGCGAGTGTCCTTAACAACTACCGGCGGGTAATCTGTACTTACAGGTTCCAACAATGCCGCGAAAGGGATCAGTTGCAGCGCGCCATCAGCAACGATCGCCAGTCGCCTCTTACCCAGCATTGGGGCTATCGGATCAAGTAATATTTTGCTGAGCGCCGCGACGGAATTCTCCGCCGCGGTTTTTTCGGCTTCTACGTTTCCGTTTCGGTTCCGCTTGGTTAGCGACGCAGCTACTTTAAGTGCCAAAGGCTCAATAATCGGGCGACCCGGTAACTCGGAGGCTTTTACCGATTGAGAACTGATGACCCAAACGAAACTTCGTTCATCTCCGAGCGAAAACTCGATCAGCAGAGTGTCGGGATCCAACAGGTTTTGAATCTGAGCAGCCTCAAGAGTAGCTGGTTGCTTTAACGCGGCGTAACGCGGGCTGTGGGCGCGAAGTTCCGCCTGGACACTTTGATAGTCCGCAGTCAAGTTGGATATCTCGTCGGCAAGGTTTTTATTTTTGTCGGTTTGTTTTGCAACCAATAGTGCGGTCCTTTTGGCCGCAGCGCCGTCTAGTCGTTGTTGAATGTCGCGCTCCTTCTCAAGCAACTGCGGATCAACTCCCTGACGAATATCAATATGCGATTCGGCCAGTGTGTCCAGCAGAGAGCGTGCACGCCGGCGTTCGCTCATCACCAGCGCTTTTTCGGTGTAACCGGCAGCCGGATGCTGCTGATCCAAGCGCATTAGTATGTCGATCGCGGTCTCGTAATAGTCTTGCTTCGCGGCCAAAAAAGTTGTGCGCAATTGCTGGTCCGATCCTCTTAGTCTGGTTGATTCGATTAGCTGCAGAGAGGGAAGCACTGCGGCCAGGGCCTCGGAGAGATTGCCACGCGCACGTTCAGCCTGCGCCAGATGCAGTAAGTTCGCCGCCTGACTAATGGAGTCGCTTACCGCCCTGTTCAGGCTCAGCGCCGCATTGAAAGTCTGCACTGCCGAACTGCTATCTTTTCTGGCAATTTGCGCCAGGCCGAGCTTGTCCAGAGTGAAAGCTCTACCTTGGGGGTCGGAAACTTTGTCCCATAAAACGAGCGCGTCCTGAAAGCGTTGTAAGGCCTGGTCGGGTTGGCCGAGCGCGATGAGCGCCATTCCCAGATAAGTAAGACTAATGGCTTCTCCCTTAGGGTCGGAAGCCGCCTGACGTAACGGCAAAGCAGATTCAAAATAACGCCGGGCCTCTGCAGCATCGCCGATTCGCAGACTAACGTCACCGAGATAGGTTAAGGTCTGCGCTTCGCCGCGCGGATCTTTGATCTCATGTTGAATTGAAAGCGCCTGCTGAAGATTGTCGATTGCCTTCTGCGAGTCCCCAAGGACCGAGTAGAGAAGAGACATGTTATCCAGGACAGTTGCGTATTTGGCATCCCGAGAATCCTTCAGGAGTTGAAGAGATTGTTGATAGTAGTCGAGCGCCTCAGCCCAGTTGCCCAGGTCGTCTGATATCTTCCCCAGATTGTTAAGGGAGTTGCCGATGCGGCGGCTGTCATTCAGCTCCTTGAAGATGGCCAGCGCCTGTTTGGTTTCTTCGATTGCCTCCAATTTCTTACCCTGAACATCATGAGCTGCAGCAATATTTGCCAGCGCTAAGGCCAAGCTGGCGCGGTTGTTCAGCTTAAGCCATAACATTGATGCTTCCGTAAAGCTGGTCAGGGCGGCATCAGTTTCTCCTAGTTGCATGTGGACCAAGCCCATATAGTTCCAGGCACTCGCCACCATGCCGGGATAATTGATTGCGAGGTACAGATCGCGCGCTTTGGTGAAATAATCGAAAGCGATAGCTGGTTTGCGCGAGTCGGAATAGAACGTTCCCAGTTCCATCAACGCCAGACCTTCACCGGCGCGGTCACCTATCCGCTGGCGAAGATTGAGCAGATAGTTGAGATTGGAAATTGCGGCTTCGCTTTCGGTTAGAGCTCTATTGGTTTTCTCGAGTCCTAACAGTGCAATACCCTCCGCATCATCGTCCTTGAGCTCGCGCCAAATTTGGACGGCCTCGGCGTATTTTTGTTTAGCCAGTGCGAGGGATTCAGTTTTGCTAAGTTGCCTGGCTTCGTTCGTGATACGCGAACGAAAATCTTGCGCGGCGAGAAATAATCGCTGGGCTGAAATGCCTTTGAGCTGGGCTTCGCTAGGGTTAATCAGCTTCTCAACGGTCAGCTCATATTTCCCCGCGGCAACGCCTTTTTCGATTGACTGGATTTGAATGAGGTAGGTGCCGGCAGAACTGGCAACAAAGGACGCCAGTTCATTCCCGGTCAATCCATTGGGACTATCCATCGCCAAAAGCTGATGTCCGTCAGGACCAAAGATCACTACCATAATGTCAATGCCGCGTTGAACGGCTTTGACGTGAAGATATTCATTGGCTAGGAGGTCCACCGAATAGGAATGTTTTTCCTGAGCGGCGAGGTCTCTCTCGAGTGGACGGTCCAGTGGCGCCGGCACGGCCGTCTCTTGCGGTTCCGGGCGAAGCAAAGAATTTGCCGCGTACGGAAGCGCAAACGAAAGTACGCACACGGTCGCCACAAAAAATCTACTGCGCGACGTCATGACTGAGCACTCGATATCACTGCCTTAATTCATCCGGTGGAACGAGGTACCACGAGAGTCAGGGCTGCCGGCGATCGCTTCGGTCTTCCGGATCAACTTTGTCGTCATCGCCGCTCCCGCCGCCTTTTTCCGCAGTCCACTCACCGTCCACGCCATCGCCACCGTGTGGATTCTGACAACGCTTGCGCCCGGTGATCTTATTTCCCTGGATGTCACCTGCGTAATCGCAGAAGGATTGGTTTGGGCCGTCAATCCGGTACGCGATATGACCGTTCGCGCATCGCCCGTTCTTCAACCCTCCGTGATGATTTCCCTGAATGTTGCCGTTGCCATCTTCGCTTGTTATTTCAAGAGTGCCATCGTCATAAGCTGTGCCATTGTCATCGCGTACAACGGTGGACTTCCACGATCCTGTGCATTGAGCCATGTTGCCTCCAATTTCGTTAATAGATCTGATTCTCAGCGTTTCTTCGCCTTCGTAACGCGCTTTTGTTTGGGAACTCGGCGCGCTTTCTTTTCTCCCAAATCAGTGCCGCCGCCCTTCTCTGCGGTCCAACTACCATCGTCGCCACCGCCGAGGGGTTTTTTTCCTCGCCGATGTCGTCTGCCAAGGATTACCGTGTCACCAATGACGGTGCCGTTGTATTCCAAGCGGGACCTCGCCAAGGTGTATCGGATCGCATTGCCTTGATGTACCCCTCCAACGAGGGGATCCCCATTATGCATGCCCGTTAGGTTTCCCTGAGCGTCCTCTAGCTCAATGTGTAATAGAACGCCAAACTCCGCGAGTACCAAGTTGTCGAGTAAAACGGTTGATCGCCAATTTGTGTTAGTAAGGTTCACGGATCCTCCTCATTTCGGAAATGAAGTTGAATTAGATAATGTCGTTCCAGGTTCGCCCGTCGGGAAAAGTGGACATCAAAAGTGAGAGCACTTTTGTTGCGTCCGCAACACCTGATGATGGGAGGTTCTGACGGATCTATATAGAGCAGTCCGTCCCATCGAGGCGGCAAATAGTCTGAGCTTGATACTTTGGAAGAGGCCTCGATTCGAATGGCGCCGCGGACGAAAAGACAACTGCAGCGGGATTATAGTCGTGCATCAACCAAAGTCAATGAATTGCCATTCAACTTGCTCCAACTCTAGTGAAAAGGAGCAAGCAAACGTTTCACCGTGGCTAATGAATGGAGTGCCTCAATTGGCATCGAAGCTGGTCATCTCGATTCCACCACGCAAGAACATTCCCCAGCCTCGTTCTACTAACCAGCCAGGGTCGTAATCGTCTCCCTGAGTACCCGGGAAACTATCAGGCGCGCGACCGTCTCCCCAAAGGATTTCCCTTTGACTTCGGGCTTCACGAAGCCTGGCGGCGATTTGACGGCGTGATCTACCGGACAACGGCCAAGCGAGTTGGTCCACCAGGGAATCACAACTACCGAAACGCTAAACAGCTTCGTCCGAGAGCCTTTTGAAATGGAGACAAAAAAATGAACCACAAGCTTACGTTAATTTTTGGTGTAATCCTCCTTACCGTTTGCGGAGTATTACTCGTTGCCGGGCAGCAGAAAAATCTCAATAGCCAGAGAGGCGGGGGAAAGGCCGATGCAAATAACTATCGCCTTTCTGGCCCGTACACTCACAAAAACCTTTCCATCTTTTTGATCCACAGCAAGACCACGACCACCACCAGAACGTTCCTGACGTTGCAGGAAGCACTGGAGCAGAAGAAGGTCGTGGTTTATGAAACGAAGGATGTCAACGAACTCGCCATTCAGAACCTGTCGAATCAGGACGTTTATGTTCAGTCGGGCGAAATCGTTAAGGGTGGACAACAGGATCGCATGATGGCAGTCGATTTCATCGTCCCACCGAGATCCGGCAAGATGCCGATAGCGGCTTTCTGTGTTGAGCATGGCCGCTGGAGCGGGCGGGGCAATGAACGCTCAGCAGTATTCAGCAGTTCATCTGACTCAGCTGTCACACGAGACATCAAGCTGGCTGCGAAAGTGGAAAATTCGCAAGGCGCTGTTTGGGAAAATGTTCGACTCGCACAGGACAAACTCAGTCAAAAAGTCGGCGCCAGGGTCAATTCAACAGTCTCGGAATCGAGTCTGCAACTGGCAGTCGAAAATCATCGCGTGCAGGAGAACGCCGACAGCTACATCAAGGCGTTGTCGAACATAGTGAACAACGGCAATGATGTGATCGGTTATGTCTTTGCTATCAACGGGCAGGTGAACAGTGCCGATGTCTACTCATCCAACGCATTGTTCAGAAAGCTTTGGCCGAAGTTATTGAAAGCAAATGCGGTCGAGGCCATTGCGGATTTGCAGAAGGACAGCTTTAGACCGGTATCAGGCGAGAGTGCTAAAGCTTTTCTGACCGAAGCCGAACAAGCACGTCCATCCGAAAAGCAGGTCACTAAACGCGTGAAGATGGTAACGCGCGAGGACGACAAGAACGCCTTCTTTGAAACGCAGGACGGCGAGCAGAAGGTTTGGGTGCATCGCAATTACATTAAGAAGAACTAAAGGGAGGTTAGGACCGGACAGGACGGACCATTTATCAGGGTGGGTGGCCTAATTTGAACTTAAATTAGGCCACCTACCTTTATCATCGATCCATTGATCCTTTGAAATTGATCATTTGTCACTTGGGATCCCGGCGCAAGTTGCGGTAGCAAGCAGATGCTAGCGCCAACAGCGGCAGAGAAAGGTTCGGAGAACTTCAATATTGAATGCTCGCATCCGCTTGCTACCGTAAGCGATTTGAAGCAAGACGGGCAATGCGGAACCGCTGATGCAACGGTCAACCGGGGATGTCGCTTAACAATAGAATATTTGTCGACATTGAATGCTCGCATCTGCTTACCGCAAGCAGTTCTGCACTGCGCCAGATGAGTGGACCGGTGCACAACGGACAAACGATAAATTTCAAATGATCGATGACAAATGGTCCGTCCTTTTCCACGCCTCAGTGCACCAGCTTCGTGGAGTACAGCACGCCATACATCTCATCCTGATGCTTGGCGAAACCAGCGCCGTCACTGGAAAGCATCACATTCACAAGTTGCACCTGACCGGCGTACTTTCGATAAGCCAGCCATTGCAGCCTTCTAAAATCGTCTGACTTTTCCGGATTTGATTCGCGAAATTGGAAACCCCTCACGCCGTCGATCTCAACCCACTTCAGTTCATCCACTTCGCCATTCTTCATGCGAGTGTTGGCGCCGTCGTAAAAGGCCTCGATGCTCGATTCTATGGGAAAATCTTCCGCCATTGGCGAGATGCTGACAATCAGGTGAGCGGCTTCAGCGCCGCCGGGCGAGCTCCAGACGAGCTGCTTTGACTCGTTAGTGTCTTCACGCCACTTCGGCGGCACCGTCCAGGACATTCCCTGCTTATCCCATTTCACTTCCTCACCTCCGGCGAGCGCCTGAGTTTGCGCAGAGGTAGGCGCGGCTTTCTCTGCTGAACTGCTACCCGAGCTTGACGAGACAGGTTTCTTAGAGCCGCTGGAGCTGCCACCGCTTCTCAGTTTTGTTCCGAGGTTGCATAGCGTTAAGGCAAAGCCAAGCACAATCAGGGTTGGAATCTGTTTCATAGCCACACTCACAAGATGAATTTGGAAAAGCAGACAGCTTCTATTGCAAAACATGTTGGCAAGTCAATCTTTCTCGAGGGCAAAGCGCGAGGAGCAAAGCGCAAAGCGTGAAAGGGGGACCAAGCAACATGACTTCGTTCATTGTTTCTGGCTCTTTGCGCTTACGGCTTTGCATTAGCGCGTGCTATGCTTAACCTTCCCTCCAAAACCCCCTTAGTAAAACACGAGCGAACGCTCGAATCTTCGGAGAACTCTATGAAAACCGCGAACTTCAAAATGTTTACGCCATTCTGTCTTATGCTGGTGGGGTCATTGGTCTTTTTCGACAGCGGCTGTCAGCGAGCCGACACGAATGTAAATACAAATCTCTCTGCGAACGCAAACACATCGCCGGCAAATGTGAACGCGAACGTGTCGCCGGAGACCGCTGCCGGTATCGCTGCGCGCGAGCCCGAAAAGTACCAGGCAACACTCGTGTTCAGCGCCGAAACCGAAGGCGGCGAGAAGACAGTCGGTATTCCTACTTTGTCAGCACAAGTCGCGCGCAACGGCGCCGATCGACGCGTGTCATTCAAACTTCCGGATGGTTCGGACCTTATTTATCTGGAACAGGGCGACAAACACATCGTGATCGCGCCCGGGCGCAAGCAATACGCGGAATTGACGCCCGAGGCCACCGGCTTTCAATTACAAAAATTGATGACGCCGGGTCAGCTTGTTTCCTATTTGGAAAAATTGCGCGGTGTTGAACGAGTTGGTGACGAAACTATAAATGGCCGTAACGCCGACAAATATCGCTATGCAAACACTACGAACACTTCCACTTCCGCCGGCCAGGTCAACACCGAAGCCTTCGTTTACGTTGACAAAGAAACCGGGCTGCCTTTGCGTTCAGAGTTGTATTCAGAGGCAAGTGGAAATGTTCAGGGAGTAAAGGGCGCCAAGATCGTAGCGGAAATGCGCGACATCAGCACCACGGTTGATCCCACTCTTTTTCAAGTACCCGAGGGCTTGAATAAGGTGCCACCTGAGCAGGTGCGTGCTCAAATCGACGCTTTCACCAACACAGTTGCCGCGGTAATAAAAGCGCTGCTCAGTAACATGGCACCGCAAGGCGCAACCAGCACAGTATCGCCGGCGATCATCGCTTCGCCTTCGCCGTCAGTGAAACCGACAAACTAAAAAACATGAAATACTTAATCGTTCTACTGCTTGGCCTGGTGATTGGTGGCGTTATCACCGTGTTCTTTCTTGGTATTCCCCGTGCCCAGGCGATACCGGGCACGCGCGTGCAGCCGCCGCCGCCCGGTGGTGATCCGCCCAGCACCGCGGTGATCGCACTCAACAGCGGTTTATTGAATGAGATGGTGGCTTCAATATTTCGCGATCTTGGACCACCCTCGTTTCAACTGTCGCAAATGCGCGAGGATTCCCAGTTTGCTCAAATCGAGAACGTCGCTTTTCAAAGCGGTTGTGCCAACACGGTAACGCTGGCAGCACAGGGTGAAGGAGCGAAAACTGAAGTGCAGTTTGCGAATGGCAACATCGGGGCGCCGCTTGTTTTCAGCGGCAGTTACAACGTACTGGGAAACTGCATGCAGTTCAAAGGTTGGGCCCAAACCACAGTGCAACTGAGTTTTGATCAGCCGGCCCAGACCTTGTACGGCCGCGTAAATGTAGAAGGAGTCAATTTGGAAGGAGTGGCGCCATTCGCCAACAGCTTCGTCACGGTATTTGTGCGCACCGCGATCGATCAAAAAGTTAACCCGCTGGTTATCCTCCGTCCCTCGCAGTTGCAGCCGATGATCCCGGTTAGTGGAAGCAACGGAACGGTCAAAGCGCATGTGAAGGATGTACGTTCCGAAGTGCAGGACGGGACGCTGCGCTTACATATCACTTATGATTTCAATGGAGAGAAAGGCACGCCGCCACCTGCTGGGTGAAGGACTATAACCAGGAAGAGGAAAAACATTTATCATTTATCATTTGAGATTTATCATTTGTCATTTGGTCTCGATAAATGTTCTTTGATCTAAAGGTTGAACTTCTGAAAGAGAAGGTTCGGACGCAATTTCAAAATTGAATGCTCGCATCCGCTTGCGATCGCAAAGCGGTTCTGCCGGTGTTGCACTTCGAAGTTGAATCTGCGGATGATAAATGACAAATGATAAATGAAAAATGCTCTCGGCTTCACGCCGGTGGTGGCTCATCCCGCGCTACACTGATGACGCCGGAACCGCCCGCCGCTTCAGCCAAACTGCGCTGCCGCGCAAAGTGATCGACAATTTCCTGCGCCGTCTTTTTTCCTACGAACGGACTCAACTCCATAGAGGACGCGGAAGCAATGCGATGGATAGAACCAAAGTGCCTCAGTAATCTTCCTTTGCGCTTTTCGCCTACGCCGGGAATTTCCGATAACTCCGAAGTGAAGTCACGCAGCTCGCGTCTTTTGCGGTGATAACTCAACGCAAAGCGGTGCGTTTCATCGCGAATCATTTGCAACAGGCGCAGTATCAGCGAATGCGGATCCAGATAAATCGGTTCATGCTCGCGCCCCTTTACCAGCAAATAAGAAACCTGGTTGTGCTTTAGCGGCGGCTTCACAATACCGACCATTGCCACAGCTTCGAGATCCAGCTCACGCATCGCTTCAGCCGCGGCCGACAATTGGCCCTTGCCACCATCAATCATCACCAGGTCAGGTAATGGTTTGCCTTCATTGAGCAGGCGCCGGTAACGCCGCAAGACTGCTTCATGCATTGAAGCAAAATCGTTGGCCCCTTCGACAGTCTTGATACGGAACTTGCGATACTCGTTGCGATTCATTTTGCCGTTCTCGCAAACAACCATTCCCGCAACGTTCTCGGCTCCCTGGATGTGCGAAATATCAAATGAGTCGATGCGGGCCGGAAAGCGCGGCAGCTCGAGCGTTTCCTGCAATTCTTCAAGCACCAGCTTCATGTCCGGTTGCAGAATGCGAAAGCGCTGTTCAAAGGCCAGCTTGGCGTTCTTTTCGCCGAGGTCGATCAGGTCGCGTTTTTCACCGCGCTGGGTGTAGTGAATTCTTACGCGGCGGCCTTTACGTTTGGTAAGCGCCTGTTCCAACAGTTCGCGATCTTTGAAATCGACGGGAACGTGGATTTCCTTGGGCACATAATCCGATGCGTAATACTGCGCCAGCACATCGCCGAGAAACGCGGCGGGATCAAACTCGTCCTCAGGCAAATCTTCCCAGAAAAATTCACGCCGGCCGATAATGTTTCCCTCGCGCATGGTGAAGAGTTGCAGGGCCAGCCGCGCTCCTTCGCGATAGTAAGCAAAGATGTCAACGTCGCGGTCACTGGTGCTCGCCATCTTCTGCTGCTCGGAAAGTTTCACTACTGTCTTACGCAGATCACGATACTTAGCGGCCATTTCGTAACGCATTTCCTCGCTCGCCTGGTCCATGCGCGACTCAAGTGTGTCAGCCAGTTCCGTGTTGCGACCCTCGAGTAGCAAGCGCACGTCTTTCACCGCTTCCTGATATTGCTCCGCGGTGCACAGGCCTTTAACGCATGGACCAAGACAACGCTTGATGTGGTATTCGAGGCACGGCCGCGGCGCCTTACCATCGATTTCGATATCGCAGGTGCGCAGTTGAAAAGTGCGATTGATGACGTCGATGGTCTTGCGCGCCATCGCTGCGGGCAGGAAAGGGCCAAAGTAAAGCGCGCCATCCTTTTGAATACGACGCGTAATCACCGCCTTGGGGAATGGTTCGTTGACCGTAAGCTTTAGGTGCGGATACGACTTGTCGTCTTTTAGATTGACGTTGTAACGCGGCTTGTGTTTTTTGGTGAGCGTTGCTTCAAGTATCAGGGCTTCGACTTCATTATCGGTAACGATGAACTCGACGTCGGCGATCTGGCGGACGAGCGCGTCGGTTTTACGATCGAACGGGCGCGCCTCGCGGAAATACGATTGCACCCGGCTGCGCAAACGCTTGGCCTTGCCGATATAGATGATTTTGCCGGCGCTGTCTTTGTAAATATAGACGCCGGCGGAAACTGGTATTTCCTTAAGTTTTTCAGCTAATGTCACTGTGTTATTACGTTGCTGCGGCCGTCCTACATATACATTCTAACGTACCAATTCGTTGAAAACTACGAGGTCGCGGGGTCAAGGTGAATGAGGCGAGTCTCCTTCCCAACCTCAAGCTTCCACATAAGTTGAGTCAATGCGTTTTCCCTTTCAACTTCCAACCAATCGCCAGTTCGATGCGGTCGGCTTCGGATTGAACGCCGTCGATCACTTGGTCGTCGTTCCCGAGTACCCGGCGTTCGATACCAAGATCCGCCTTCTGGAACACAAGCAAGCGGCTGGAGGCCAGACTGCTACGGCGATGGTCGCGCTACAAAGACTGGGTTTGCAGACTGCATACGTCGGACGATTTGGATCCGACAGCGAAGGGAAGTTTGGCTTCAGTGAATTGCAAGCAGAGGGTGTCGATCTGGAATTTGCCGAGGTCATCGACGGCGCGCGTAATCAAATTGCATTCATCATCGTTGATGCGCGCAATGGCGAGCGCACCATCATTTGGGACCGCGACGGGCGGGTTTCTTATGCCGCGGAAGATGCGCCAATAGCGCACGCGTCGCGCGGCCGTGTGTTACATGTGGACGCGCATGACCCGCCCGCGTGCGTGCGCATGGCCATAGCTGCGCGCGCCGCTGGAACAATTGTTTCCGCCGACATCGACAACATTTACGATGGCCTGCCAGAACTTTTGCCGCTGATCGATATCCTGATTACATCGGCAGAGTTTCCACACCGGCTTACCGGCATCGCTGACGAACGCGCTTCATTGGTTGAACTGAAAGCGCGTTATCGTTGTGCCATCGTTGGTCTCACCAAAGGGGCGCGCGGCGCGGTAGTATTTTCCGAAGGACAGTTTCTCGAGGCTTCTGCATGCAAAGTTCCAACAGTTTGCCGCGACACAACGGGAGCCGGCGATGCTTTTCACGGCGGCTTTCTTTATGGTTTGCTGACCGGGGAAGACATTGAAACAAGTTTAAGAATTGCGAATGCTGTAGCCGCGCTCAAGTGTCGCGAACTTGGCGCGCGCACAGCATTACCAACAAGACAAGAATTAGGGAAATTCCTGAATAGCATCTCTGACTAACTGCGAAGCGAACTACTTGACTGGAGGCGGAACGTGGAAAAACTATTTTTGCCTGTCTTATTAGGAACGAACCGAAAAGAGCGCAACAGCATTCACCCGGCAAAGTGGCTGACCGGTGAAATGGAGCAGCGGCCAGAGATAGAAACGAAACTGTTTGATGTGCGTGACTTTCACTTGCCTCAGGATGATTACGGCCAGGGCCTGAAGGACCAATTCCCCCAGTGGCGCGACGCCATCATACGTGCCGACGGCCTGGTCATAGTTACACCTGAATACAATCATGGTTATCCCGGCGCGTTGAAAGCGGTGTTGGATTTGCTGTTGCGAGAATACGTCCATAAAGCAGTCTCGTTTGTGGGCGTGTCGGCTGGTCCATGGGGTGGCACGCGCGTCATCGAAGCGATGGTGCCGATGGTTCGTGAGTTGGGACTGGCGGTGACCTTCAGCGATTTGAATTTTCCCAAAGTGCAAACTCTATTTGACGCTGAGGGAAAACTTCTTGACTTGGCTTTTGAAAAGAGAGCTAAAGACTTCTTAGATGAACTAGTGTGGATGGCCCGAACCTTGAAGTGGGGCAGGGAAAACGTCCCTTCGAAATTTCATCAGAGTTCATAGCCCATCCTCTTGGCTGTTTGGTTAAAGTCTCGTAGAATCAAAATCGGAGACACGATAGTGGTAACCATCACCTTTCCTAACCACGAAACAGAAAAACGCGCCCTTGCGTTCTTGTTAGGACGTTTTTCGGGTCATGTTCTTCGCTCAGGTGAGCACCTAATTCCTGAAGCCGCTCTGGAAGCTCTTGCCGATCAGAATATTCCTTTCTCAGTAAAGGGCAAGACAACTTATGAGCAGCAAATGGCGGCGGTTCGAGATCCTGCTTCCTCTTCAATTCAATGACGCTGAAGACGTACCTCCCGAATGGCTCGCTGAAGCCCTACTCGAAATCGTAGAGCAATTCGGCGCAGCCAGCTACGAAACACAAAAAGTCGAAGGTCACTGGCGCTCAAGTGGCATTCTGTATCGCGACAATTTGGTTAAGTTTGTCATAGACGCCCCGGACATACCGGGCAATCGTCAATGGATGAGAGAATTCAAGAGGCGTTGGAGAGAACGCCTAAAACAAATTGATCTCTGGATGGTAAGTTCTGAGATAGAAATTGAATGAGCGTGCTCCGGCCTCAAGCTCCCGTCGGCACCGCCACCGCCAACTGTTTTCTAAACAAATCCAGCACTCGCCGCCAGGCATCTGCCGCAGCTTCCGCGTCATAGACTTCCGGTCGCGTGTCATTAAAGAAGGCATGGTCAGCATCGTAGCTGACGACTTCAACCGGCAAGTCATACTTACGCGCCGCCTCTTTCAACGAGTTGACCTTTTGTGGATTGATCCATCCGTCGCGCTCGCCCGCGATGAACAGCGTTGGCGCCTTTAGACTCTTCAGCACATTATCTTCAGGGATGTCGCCGTAAAAAGGCGCCGCAGTCGCAAGTTCGGGAAGATCGCACGCTGCACGGAAGGCAAACGTTCCGCCCATGCAGTAGCCGGTGATACCCAGCTTGCCAAGATTGAATTTCGCTCTCGCGGCGGCCATCGCTGCGGCAATTGTCTCCATGCCGTCGTCGATTGTCAGTTCCTTCATCATTTTTCCCGCCTCTTCCGCACTCTTTGCAAGCTTGCCGCGATAAAGATCAGGAGCGATGCAAAGAAAACCTTCGTTGGCGTAACGCCCGGCTATGTCACGAATGTGATCGTTAATACCCCACCACTCCTGAATCAGGATTACGGCAGCAGCAGAATCTGTGTCGGGACGTGCCACATGCGCAGTCGTCGCTCCGCGGGAAGGATTCAGATTTAGTGTTTCAGTTTTCATAACGAAGGTCCTTACCAACTTGAGATTGTGTCAGTGGACTATTGTTCAAGTGCTGTGAGTAAGCGTCAAGTCTGAAAGGCTCGTCAGGAAGGTGGTTTACCCCCACGCGGTGGATGCGACGCATCCTTAGCGGGAGCAAGCCGCCCTTCCCATCCATGAGCTACGTCGAAGAGGGTCAAGCATCTGCGGATGGTTGTACTGCTGCTCTGTATAAATTCTGTGGATAAGTGCTATAAAGCGGGTGCTCTGCTAACACCCGATTCGTTTATTCAAAATTCAAATGAAATACTTTGCGTCGATACTGGTCGCGGTTGCTGCCGCTTTTGGGTTCTCTCCTACACATACAAAAGTTCCACCCGCCGATCTGGTTCTCAAAAACGGAAACGTCTACACCGTTAATGATCGACAACCCCACGCGGAAGCAGTCGCCGTTAAGAGCGATCGCATAATTTTCGTTGGTTCAAACGATGAGGCGCAAAAGTATGTCGGCAATAAAACGCGCGTCATCGATCTTAAAGGCGAAACCGTTCTGCCGGGCTTAACCGATGCGCACCACCACCTCGAAGCGGTCGGCTTTCGCGAGATGACGCTGAACCTCGAAGGTGTCAACAGCCTCAACGAATTTCTCGCAAGAGTTAAAGCTCGCGTCGATCAAGCCAAGCCGGGTGAATGGATAACCGGTCGAGGTTGGATTGAAACTTTTTGGCAGCCGCCGGTATTTCCCACGCGTTGGGATCTCGACAAAGTTTCACCCGCGAATCCGGTCGTTCTGGGGCGCGCGGATGGGCACGGCACCGTGGTCAACAGCATGGCGTTGAAAGTTGCGGGGATCGATAAGACCACGCCAAATCCATTTGGCGGCGAAATTTCAAAGGACAAACAGAGTGGCGAACCAAATGGCATGTTGTTAGACGCGGCGCAGGCTCTGGTTCGTAATCACGTGCCCGGACCGACGGCCGCTGACAACGAACGCGCGGTGATACTGGCAAACAACCGCGACATCAGTCTCGGTTGGACTCAAGTGCAAAACCCGGGTGGTGGTTATGCCGACATTGATTTGGATTCAAAACTTTTCCGCGAAGGCAAAATCAAGCTGCGAATTTACAAGGCTTTATCCACGCCGGGTCCAGATGCGCAAAGACTGTTTCATGATGGTCCAATAATCGGAATGTTCGGCAACCGGCTGACGGTGCGCTCGCTCAAAATCTACGCTGACGGCTCGCTTGGTTCGCGCAGCGCGGCATTACTTGCTCCTTATTCGGATGCGCCGGACACCTCTGGTTTCTTAACTGTTAAAGAAGAGACCCTGCAGCCGATACTGCAGGAGGCACTGCGCAAAGGTATTCAGATTGAGACGCATGCAATAGGCGATCGAGGCAATCGCTTTATCATCGATCAATATGAGAAGGCGATGAAGGAGGTGCCAAAAGCGCAATGGAAAATACAATCGCCACGGTGGCGTGTCGAGCATTCGCAAATCGTTAATCCGACAGATATTCCGCGCTTCGCACAATTGGGAATAATTCCTTCGATGCAAGCATCGCATGCTATTGGCGATTTGCATTTTGCGCCGGCGCGGTTGGGTCTCGATCGATTGAAAGGCGCATACGCCTGGGCAAGCTTCGTCAAATCCGGATCGATAATTCCCGGGGGTTCGGACGCTCCGGTAGAGCGCGGTGAACCGATGATTGAGTTTTACGCGGCCGTGGCGCGCAAAGACTTAAAAGGGTTTTCAGGCGAAGGCTGGCATCCGGAAGAAGCGTTGCCCCGCGATCAGGCAATCAAGATGTTTACAATCTGGGCGGCTTATGCAGCGTTTGAAGAAGATTTGCGCGGCTCAATCGAGGTCGGCAAGTTGGCAGACTTTACAGTGCTTTCCGCCGACATCATGAAGATCCCCGAGGCCGAAATTCTGAAGACGCGATGCTTCATGACGATCATCGGCGGGGAAGTGGTTTACCAGGCTTCCGGCCAGTAGCTTACACAAGAAGGATGACCGACTTGCATAGAAGAATTTTCATCCTCGCAACGATTACTATTTTGCTTGGCGCCAATTCGTCGCTGCCTCAACAGCAGAATGTTTCGCCAACCGATCCGAAGATGGTTCTGCTCAATGTGCGCGTGACCGATAACCAAAGCCATGCAGTTGCTGATGTGAGCCGGGAAGCGTTTTCAGTGATGGAAGACGGAGTGCCGCAGAAGATTACATTCTTTTCCAAAGAAGAACTTCCAGTCAGCTACGGGTTGGTCGTCGATAATTCGGGATCTCTTTACACTCAATTAGCCAAAGTCGTGGAAAGCTGAATAAGGATAGTTGAAAGCAATAAACCGGGAGATGAAGCGCTTCTGATTAGGTTTATCGACAGCGCTAAGATCGAAACTGTTCAGGACCTCACGTCTGACAAAAAGCTCCTCAAAGATGGATTGGAAAGCCTCTATATTCAGGGTGGGCAGACAGCGGTCCTGGATGCAGTTTATCTCTCAGCGCAGCGGTTGGGAAAAGTAGAATCTCAACAACTGCGCCGGCGAGCTATGATTCTCGTAACGGACGGCGAGGAGCGGAATAGCTATTATAAGGAAGAGCAATTATTCGACCTGCTTGGGAAGAACGAAATTCAGATCTACGCGATTGGATTCACCAACGAGCTTAAGGGAAAAGCGAAAACGCGGGCGACAGCTTTGTTGACGCGGCTGGCCACCGATACTGGCGGCCGTTTTTTCTTCCCTAATTCGCCGGCTAAATTGGCGCAAATAACAGATGAAATAATTAATGACATTCGAACGCAGTACGTGATTGGCTATGCGTCGTCTAACCCGGGGGCGGCAAACTCTTTTCATAAGGTCCAGGTCTCAATAGGGAACGATCCGAATCAGCAAAAGCGGGTCGCCGTCACCCGACTTGGATACATGACGGCAAACAATAAATGAAACAACTCAACTCCCCAGCCCCGTTGGCATCCAACCGCCGCAACTTTCTTTCACTCGCCGGCAAGGGCCTCGGCCTCGCTGCCCTTTCGTCTGCGACAGTTGGTTCGATGCTTAAGGAAGTGCTCGCTGCCTCAAGGCAGGTTGCGCATCTGACACCTGAACAAGCGGCGCTGGATGAAGACTACTGGGCCATCATTCAGAATTCATTCACAGTCACGCGCGGTATCATAAATTTGAACAACGGCGGGGTTAGTCCCAGTCCGCGCATCGTGACGGAAGCCCTGGTGCGTTACATCTGGGAACAGGAAGACGCGACTGCTTACACGATGTGGCAAATACTCGAGCCGCAGTCAGAAACGATTCGAACAGGCCTTGCTGAATTGTTTGGTTGCGATCGCGAAGAGATTGCCATCACCAGAAATGCGTCGGAGTCTCTCGAAATTCTGCTGATGGGAATGGATTTCAAATCCGGTGATGAAATTCTCACCACCACGCAGGATTACCCGCGCATGTTAACCACGTTGCGCCAGCGCGAAAAGCGCGAAGGCCTTTCGCTCAAGCTAATTCAGATTCCGATACCACCAAAAAATCTAAATGAAATCGTAAAAGCGTTTGAAAACGGAATCACAAATCGCACGCGCTTAATCCTGATGGCCCATCAGGTGAACATCACCGGGCAAATCACTCCGGTAAAAGCTGTTTGCGAAATGGCGCGGGCGAAAGGCATCGAAACAATAGTTGACGGCGCGCATTCTTTTGCTCAGTTTAATTTCAAACAGAAGGACCTGGGCTGCGACTACTTTGGCACCAGTTTGCATAAATGGTTGTATGCGCCCAAGGGCACCGGCTTGCTCTATGTGAAGCGCAATAAAATCCCGGTGATCTGGCCTTTGATGGCCGCCGAATCAAAACAAGCAAGCGACATCCGCAAGTTTGAAGAGATTGGCACACACTCGGCGGCCCCGAAGTTAGCTATTGGCGAGGCACTGCTCTTCCACAACGGCATCGGGGGCAAAAGAAAAGAGGCGCGGCTGCGTTATCTGTCGCGTTATTGGATGAATCGTTTGAAAGACGTGCCGAAGGTCCGTTTCAACACCTCCTTTGATCCTAACCAATCATGCGCGATCGCCAACGTGAATATTCAAGGTACGAATCCAACCGCCATCGGAAGTTATTTGTTTGATAAGCATCGCATCTTTACGACGCCAATCATTCATGAAGAGTTTCAGGGCATCCGAATCACTCCTAACGTTTATACAACCCTGGGAGAGCTCGATCGGTTTTGCGAGACGATGGAAATGATCGCGCGAAAGGGTTTACCCGCCTAGTCACTTCTGCCGCTAGCGCATGGCGACTAACTAAGATGAGCACATTGTTGAATAGGCGACAAGTATTAGCGTCTGGATTGAAAGCAGGCGCAGGCCTGGTCCTCATCAATCACTTCCCGGGAGCGGCGCGTCCGGTGTTTGCCGCAGCAAAGAGCTATCAACCGCTTTCCGATCGATACGAGTCGGCCTATCGACTGTTGGACCAATTTATCGCTCGTCACATGAACGAAGTTGGCGCGCCGGGGATGACGTTGGCACTCGCGAATCGCGACGGGTTGTTGCGCGCTTCGCAGTACGGTTTTGCTGACATGAAAACCGGAGTGAAAGTCCAACCGGACACGCTTTTTGAAATTGGATCCATCTCGAAATCATTCGTGGCTATTGCGATATTGCAATTAGTTGATGAGAGAAAGTTGGATCTGCATAGGCCGGTAAAGGATTATTTGCCGTGGCTGAAAGTCGAATCGAATTACGCGCCATTCACTACTCATCATCTGTTGAGCCACACAGCCGGGCTATCCAGCGTGCCGCTGTTATTGCGCGTTGCTGCTACGACGCTGCGGGTTGGTTTTGAACCAGGAACAAAGTGGCTGTATTCAAATATTGGTTATGTTCTGCTTGGGTTCTTATTGGAAACAATTGACAAGCGGCCATTCGCAGAAATTATGCAACGGCGCGTTCTCAGCAAGTTAGGCATGGACCGCAGTGCGCCGGTGATCAGCGCGGCAATTCGCGAACGCATGGCGGTGGGTTATGGACCACTAAAGTCTGATCGCATTTTTCGGCCACACGGGCAGCTTGCTGAAGCGCCCTGGGTTGATGTGGCTGAAGCGGCCGGCAGCGTAGCCGCAACCGCCAGCGACATGGGTAACTATCTACGCCTGCTCTTGAATCGCGGTGTTGGTCCCAGGGGCCGCGTCTTGTCGGATAAGATGTATGAGTTGCTGACAAAGCCGGTAATAAAATCGCCGTTTCGCGACGAAGATGCGAACTATGCTTACGGACTGTGGGTAAGCGAAAACGACGGGCGCACACTGTTGCGTCACACCGGCGGGATGGTGGCTTTTTCTTCTGCGATGTATGCCGACACTACTGCCGGCTTGGCTGCTTTTGCTTCGGTGAACGCATCATTATCTGGTTCCTATCGACCAGTTGCGGTGACGCGTTACGCGCTCGAATTGTTGCGGGCCGCAGACAGTAAGCAGGATCTTCCGCCGTTGCCACCACCGCCGCCACCCCCTGACAAAGTTTCGAACGCGGCGGATTATGTAGGAACGTTTACTGCAAATGATGGCAGCAAGCTGGTCTTTAAGAGCAGGGGTGAGCAGTTGCTGCTGCAGCATGCGGGCACGTCTATCGTTCTTGAACCCGCGTCGCGCGACCTGTTCTTTGTAAACCATCCTGACTGGGATTTGTTTTTCCTGGGATTCAGCCGGCAGGAGAATAAAGTCACTGACGCTTTTCACGGCGCCCGCTGGTGGACCAACGAACGCTACGCCGGACCCAGGACGTTTACCTATCCGCCGGAGTGGGACGCGTACGCCGGCCACTTTCACTCCGACAGTCCCTGGTATGGCAGCACGCGCGTTGTCATCCGTAACGGGCAACTGTTGGTCGAAGGGCTGCAACCTTTGGAAGAGATTGAGCCGCACGTGTTCCGGGTAGCCGGGCAGGCCGTCGATGTTGATCGAATAGTGTTCGACACAATAATTCAGGGACGCGCTATGCGCGCGAATTATTCCGGAATTGAGTTCTTCCGTGCGCTAACCCCGTAAAGCACTATCCGCAGATTACGCAGATTCCGCTGATTACCAGGCTGGGCTCAAACGAAAGGCTCAACCGTGATCGCTTCCGCGTTTGCGGCTCACAGTTACTGCTTCACTGTTGTTAATCTGTGAAATCGGTGTAATCTGCGGATAGATACCTTTTCATAACAGGAGAACAATCATGTCTAGTCCAGCAATGCAACAACCGTCACCGCAATTATTTTTTCAAACAATAAATGCCTACCAACGCACCGAAGCACTGAAGGCTGCCATTGAATTGGAAGTCTTTACCGCAATCGGTCAAGGCAAAGTTACCGCCGCGCCTTTCCAGCACATTGGGATCCTAAGCTTAGAATTCCACGTGGACAAGTTG